>OCHN01002341.1_pt1 | contig 12484 bp, 10 predicted proteins | sample 1538911 | NCBI WGS metagenome assembly OCHN01 (sample SAMN04571736, study PRJEB22368) | human gut metagenome | biome: human gut; material: stool | host: Homo sapiens | place: Luxembourg | collected 2013-01-11 | reverse complement strand
CATTGAAATCCTGATTAAAATAAAATTTCTTCTCATAGGCACTTGCGCCGCAGAGTGTAATGTTGTCCTGATACATATATGCTATTTCCCTCTTTTTATTGATATCGTTTTATAATGTTTGTTGTTACGTTACCCTTGAGTAACAGAAAATTTCTTTACTCATCCTTCTAAACATAACTGTACAGTCCACGCACAGATACTTCTCCTGCGCTGACTTTTACCACTTCTTTGTCCTGTTTTTCCACAAGCAGTTCGCCTTTTTCATCGATTCCTCTGCAGATTCCCTCGAAGCTTCTGTCCCCGTCGATGACTCTGACCGGCTGGTTCAGGTTTGCAAGGATTCTGTGGTAGTCATCCAGAAGGTGCGCAAAATCACAGGTCTGTACAAATTTTTCATAATTGATCTCAAAGTATTTCATCACCAGCGCGATCACCTGGTTTCTGTCATATTCATGACCGCCTTCGAGAAGCAGGGAAGTTGCCTTATCCTGCATTTCCTCCGGAAATTCTTTCAGGTTGACATTAATTCCGACTCCAATCAGAACGTAGTTGATCTGGAGTCCGTTGGTTCCCATTTCTGTCAGAATGCCGCAGATTTTTTTCTTTGAGATTACGATATCGTTCGGCCATTTAATGCTTACATCAAATCCCAGTTTCTCTGCTGCCTGTGCCACTGCCAGTCCCATGACAAGTGTGAGCATGGATGCATACTGCGGGGCAAATGTCGGACGCAGAAGCAGAGTCATCATAATGGAACTGCCTTCCGGTGCTTCCCATCTTCTCTCAAAACGGCCTCTGCCCGCTGACTGATATTCCGCAACTGCCAGAGTTCCATGCTCCGCACCTTCTTTTGCCAGACTCTTGATCCACGCATTCGTAGAATCTATTTCTTTTGCAAAATGGACGGTTTTGCCCGCCCATTTTGTATTGATCGCCTGTGAAATTGTTTCTTCGTTATACATCATATCCAGACTTTTCTGTGCCATTATTTGTTCTCCGGCTCTCCTAAGGTTGCTACCATAACTGCTTTGATCGTGTGCATACGGTTCTCAGCCTCGTCAAATACCTTGGACTGTTCAGACTCGAATACTTCGTCTGTTACTTCCATGTCTGTCAGGTTGAATCTCTCTCCCATTTCCTTGCCGATTTTTGTTTTCAGGTCATGGAATGCCGGCAGGCAGTGAAGGAAGATTGCTTTTTCTCCTGCATTTTTCATAACGTCTTTTGTTACTTTATATGGTGTCAGATCATGGATTCTCTCTGTCCATACTTCGTCCGGCTCACCCATGGATACCCATACGTCTGTGTAGATAACGTCTGCATCTTTGGTTCCTGCCTGAACATCCTCTGTCAGAGTGATGCTTCCGCCGGATGCTTTTGCATATTCTTCACACTGAGCTACCAGCTCTGCATTCGGGAAATATTTCTTTGTTGTGCAGGCTACGAAATGCATTCCAAGTTTGGTGCATGCGATCATCAGAGAGTTACCCATGTTGTAACGGGCATCACCCATGTATACCAGTTTGCGTCCTTTTAAATCTCCGAAATGCTCACGGATAGTCAGCATATCTGCAATCATCTGTGTCGGATGATATTCGTTTGTCAGACCATTCCATACCGGAACACCTGCGTGTTTTGCAAGTTCCTCTACCACTTCCTGACCAAATCCACGGTATTCGATACCATCATACATTCTTCCAAGAACTCTTGCTGTATCTGCAATGCTCTCTTTCTTACCGATCTGAGATCCTGTCGGGTCCAGATAGGTGCTTCCCATTCCAAGATCATGAGCAGCCACTTCAAAAGAGCAGCGTGTTCTTGTACTTGTTTTCTCGAAGATCAGGGCAATGTTTTTGCCTTTGTAATATTCGTGAAGTTCGCCTGCTTTTTTCTTTGCTTTGAGTTCTGCGGATAAGTCAATGAGATATGTAATCTCTTCCGGTGTAAAGTCTTTCAGCGTCAGAAAGTTTCTTCCTTTTAAATTCATGATAATTCTCTCCCCGATGTCATTTTATTTGTCACTGTCCACCCTCTGAGATCAGGCAGTGGACAGCAGCTTTTGTTTTGAGTATTTTTCAGTGTTTTTTAATGTGCTCAGTATTTTTTTTCAGTATTTCACACTATAACCGTTTTATTTCTCTATATCTGTTTTATTTTTCTGTATCTGTTTTCGGATCAGTTACGATCTCTTTTAAAGAGCTTGCAAGACCTGCGATTCCCTGGATATCAGATGGAATAATGATCTTGGTTGCCTTGCCGTCTGCTGCTTTTGCAAAAGCTTCCAGACTCTTGAGTGTAAGAACAGCTTCATCCGCTCCTGCCTCACGGATCATACGGATTCCCTCTGCATTGGCACTCTGTACTTTCAGTACTGCCTCTGCCTGACCTTCTGCTTCTTTGATCATTCGCTCTTTCTGAGCTTCTGCACGAAGGATGGCTGCCTGTTTCTCAGCTTCCGCATCCAGGATTGCAGACTGTTTTTTTCCTTCTGCAACAAGGATGGTGGATTTCTTCTGGCCTTCTGCGATCAGGATCGCTTCACGACGTTCACGCTCTGCCTTCATCTGTTTTTCCATGGCATCCTGGATGGCTGCCGGAGGAATGATATTCTTTAATTCCACACGGTTTACCTTGATTCCCCACGGGTCTGTCGCTTCATCAAGAGATGCTCTCATCTTGGTGTTGATGGTTTCACGGGAAGTAAGTGTTTCATCCAGTTCCATGTCACCGATGATATTTCGCAGAGTTGTGGCAGACAGATTCTCGATCGCCATGATCGGATTCTCCACACCGTAAGTATAAAGTTTCGGATCTGTGATCTGGAAAAATACAACGGTGTCGATCTGCATGGTTACGTTATCTTTGGTAATTACAGGCTGCGGTGGAAAGTCCACTACCTGTTCTTTCAGGTTTACCTTTCTTGCCACACGTTCAATAAATGGCACTTTGAAATGGATACCAGTGCTCCAGGTAGCCTGATAAGCTCCCAGCCGTTCCAGGATCACTGCATATGCCTGCGGCACAATACGGACACAGGATGCAAGCACCCATACGGCAATGACGATAATAACTATCAGAAAAACTAAGCCCATAACTAATCCTCCTTATTCTGTTTTACAATGAGTTTTACGCCACGGATTTCTTCAATCAGCACCACGGCGCCTTTACCGATTTTCTGTGAATCATCGGCTGTTCTTGCAGTCCATTCGATATCATTGATACGAACCTGTCCCGTCTGGGCCAGATTGTCGATATCCTGGATAACGACTGCTTTTTTACCAATCAGACTGTTTGCATTCGTCTGTATGGTTTCTTTGTTAAAGTACTTCATCGCTACCGGTCTGGTAAAAATCAGAAGTACAAGGGAAATACACAAGAATAACAGAATCTGTGCCATAACACCGGCTCCCACATAAGAGGCAATGGCAGCGATCAGCGCACCGCCTGCAAACCATATCGTGGTAAGTCCTGCTGTGATTGCTTCTATGACCAGCAGAACTGCCAGAATCCCCAGCCAGATCAAAGGTTGCATGGAACTCCCCCTTTCTTTGTGCACAATCCTGAGACGTTATCCGCGTCTCTGTCGTGCAGCTTCATACATCAGAATCCCGGATGCCATCGCAGCATTCAGTGATTCTACTTTTCCGCACATCGGAATCCGGATCAGGCAGTCTGCACTGTCTGATGCTTCCTCTGTAAGACCTTTTCCCTCATTGCCGATCAGGAATGCAGTTCCTCCTGTGTAGGATTCCTGGTCGTAGGAATTTCTGCCTTTCAGATGAGCTGCGAATGTACGGATTTTTCTCTCCTTCAGCTCCTGTGTCAATGATACCACACTTTCTACATATAGAAAAGGCATTCTGTAGACAGAACCCATAGTAGAACGTATGACTTTCGGATTTGTGATATCCACGCAAGTTTTTGTAAGCAGAACACCGCTTACACCGGCACCTTCTCCGGTTCTGAGAATCGTTCCTGCATTTCCCGGGTCCTGTAAATCCTCCAGGATCATGATCAGCGGATTCTCCCCTCCAAGGATATCTTCTAATGTATAGGAAGGTTTCTTTAATACAGTCATGATTCCCTGCGGTGTCTGTGTGTCGCTCATCTGACGGAATACGGAATCTGCAACTACCTCATAGGGCAGCTTTTCTACCTGCTCCATCAGTTCCGCATCAGATGTAAGTGCTTCTGAGACATACACTCTGGAAACCCACTCTCTCGGAGCCTCCCCGAACATTTTTCTTCCTTCTGCAACAAAAAGCCCTTGTTCTCTGCGGGCTTTTGTCTTCTGGTTTAACTGTATGATATTTTTTACCTGTCCGTTGTTTACACTGGTAATCATATAATTTCCTCAATCAGTTTTCTAATTTCCGGTTACTGTTCACTCTGTCCTCAGTAACATTTCTGTTCTGTAATTTCTATTTTTAATTTCTGCTTTAAAATTTCTGTTTTTCAATTTCCGGAAACTTTATTTAAGTCTTCGTTTTTTCCTATTGCGATCAGTGTGCAGTCCGACGGAAGCGGTGTATCCGGATTAAAATTCACATCCACATCGTCTCCCTGCTTCACACAGATCAGATTGATACTGTTTCTCTCCCTGAGTTTCAGTTCACAGAGTGTTTTTCCCACCCATTCACGGGGAATGCGAAACTCCGCCATGCTGAAATCGGAAGAAAGTTCAAACATATCCACAAAACCGCTGGACAGCAGATTCTTTGCCACACGGATTCCCATGGACTGTTCCGGATAGATGACTTTATCTGCTCCGATTTTCTCGAGAATCCTTCCATGCAGGGAGGTCATCGCTTTTGCCATGACAAAGGGCACTCCCAGTTCTTTCACCTGCATGGTTGCTGTAATGCTGGCTTCCATATTTTCTGCCACTGCGATCACAGCCACATCTACATTCTGAACTCCCAGCGACTGTAAAATCCCCGGCTCCCTTACATCAGCTTTCACTGCATAGGTCACCTTCTCTGCAATATCCTGTACATTGTCATCATTCTCATCAATGGCAAGAACATCACCGTTGGCTTCTGCCAGAGTGAGGGCCACAGTCATCCCGAACTGTCCAAGCCCGATCACCGCATAAGACCTTTCTTTCATACCTTTTATTCCCCTTTTTCATTGCGAATTACCCATTGTCTAAAGCCAATGGGCTTCCTGCTTCATCGTCCTCGTAACCTGCTAACTCCACAGGCGTTAATTCGGGCAATCCTTGCCCTATTATGCAATCCGGTATCTTATCCGATCATAATATCTTCTTCTGCCAGATGTGAGTTTGCAGGCATTTTCTGCGCACGCACAGTCACAGCAGTTCCCAGAGTCAGCGGACCAATCCTTCCAAGATACATGGTAAGGATCACGATCCATTTACCGGCCAGATTCAACTGTGAAGTCAGACCTCTGCTCAGTCCCACAGTTGCAATCGCTGATGTAATCTCATAAATCACGTCCTGTACCGAAGCCTGAGGCATCACTGCACACAACAGTGTACTCATTACGATCAGTACCATAATTCCCAGTCCCGCCACTACCATAGCAGAACGAAGATAGCTTTCTCTGATCTTCCGGTGAAATACTTCTGCGTCCTTTTTTCCCTGAATATTAGCCTTCAGATGCAGAATCAGTATGGCAAATGTTGTCGTCTTGATTCCTCCGGCTGTTCCCATAGGCGAACCTCCGATGAACATCATCAGAAGGCACAGCAGATACGTCGCATTGGAAAATTTCTCCTGGCTCACTGTAAAGAATCCGGCAGTTCTGGTTGTCACTGTCTGAAAAAGAGCAGCCATAAATTTTGTACCCAATGGATAACTGCCAATACTCTCCGGATTATGAAAATCAAACAGAAAGATCAGTACCGTTCCTACCACAAGCAGGATTCCTGTCATGGTAAGCACCAGTTTGCTGTGGAGCCGCAGGCTTTTAAAGAATCTGTGAAACGGAAGCTGCCTCTTATATACCTTCTTGATTTTATCCCAGAGATCCCACCAGACCACAAATCCAAGCCCGGACATAATGATCAGCCCGATCGTGGTAAAATTTATCAATGGATCACCCACATAAGGCGCCAGACTGTTCTCTCCCAGCACATCAATCCCGGCATTACAGAAAGCAGAGACGGCAGTGAATACTGCATGCCACAGTCCTCTCGCCAGTCCCAGCTTCGGCACAAAGCAAAATGCGTAGCAGACTGCTCCGATCCCTTCTGCTCCAAGCATACAAAGAATCACTCTGCGCACCACACTGACCATTCCATTCATTCTGTCCAGATTATAGGACTCCTGGATCATACGCCGGTTTTTCAGCGATATTTTTTTATGCAGACTTATAAAAATAATACTGCCCAGAGAAATCAGCCCCACTCCCCCGATCTGGATCAGTATCAGAACGATCAGCTTTCCGGTCATCGTCCAGTGCGTCGCCGTCGCAACTGTCACAAGTCCTGTTACGCAGACACTTGTGGCAGCCGTGAACATGGCGTCCGTAAAAGAAGTGTAGTTTCCGGGTGCCGTACAAAACGGCAGCCACAGAAGAATCCCTCCTAAGAAAATCACCCCCGCAAAACCGAGGGCAATAATCTGAGCAGTATTTAATTTATGCAGTCTGTAATTTAACTGCATCCTCTTATTCATTTGTTATTTATTGTTTTTGTCGTAGTTGTGAGAAAGTGACTGGCATACTTCCCACTGATATTCAGAAATACCTTTCTGCATAGCAAGTGCTTCGTTAATGTCAAAGTCAACATATTCACCATGACGATATCCAACGACACGGCAGCTCTTTCCTGCAACAAGAAGGTCAACAGCCATAGCACCCATCATAGATGCATATACACGGTCCTTACATGTCGGGCTTCCACCACGCTGCATATGTCCAAGGATTGTAGCACGTGTCTCAATACCTGTAGCAGCTTCGATACGTTTTGCCATAGCTTCTGAATGGCCGATACCTTCTGCATTGATAATGATATGGTGTTTTTTACCTTTTTTACGGCTCTCGATGATGTTGTTGATCAGCTTCTGCTCATCATAGTCATATTTCTCCGGGATCAGAACGTCCTCTGCACCGTTTGCGATACCGCACCACAGAGCAACTTCGATGATACTGCATCTCTCATGAGAAGTAGAAGTATCACGTACTTTATCAATTGCTTCCATTGCTGTATTTACAGCAGTATCAAATCCGATGGTATATTCTGTACAAGCGATATCCAGGTCTATTGTTCCCGGAAGACCGATTGTATTGATACCAAGGTTTGCAAGTTTCTGAGCACCTGCGAAAGAACCGTCACCACCGATTACAACCAGTCCGTCGATTCCATGTTTTCTGCAGATTTCTGCACCACGTTTCTGTCCTTCCTCTGTACGGAATTCTGCACAACGTGCTGTATAAAGGATTGTACCACCACGCTCAATTGTGTCGGAAACGTCTTTGGCACTCATGTCAATAATTTCTTCGTTTAACAGACCATTGTATCCTTTGAGAATACCTTTTACATTCAGTCCGTTGCTTAAACCTCTTCTGACAACTGCACGGATTGCAGCGTTCATTCCCGGTGCGTCACCGCCGCTGGTAAGGACACCAATGGTTTTTATCTGTTTTTCTGCCATCTTTTCTTCCTCCATCTTATGAATCTATCTCATTTTTACTATACACATATTCGGATATAGTTTAGCGCATTTCTATAAGTTTTTCAATCCTCTTTCGACAACTTTAACATTGGTTTGACCATATTTTTCGTACATCTGGTTCATCCAGGAAGGCTGTATTTGTACATGATAACCAACCGGAAGTTTCTTTATCGCTTTTACGTCTTTCAGATAGATGACTACCGCACTGCTGCCCGGTGACTGGCGAAGGTCTGCCAGAAGTTCCTGAGACATTTTCCCATAAGCTTCTTTATTGTCAAACTGAATCCAGACTTCTCTCGGAATGTCATCAAACAGACGGATCTTCTCCAGGATCAGCTTGCTGGCCCTGTCATCCTCCGCAGATACCCTTCCCTGAATGAAAACTCTGGCTTCTTCATTCAGCAGCATCTGGCTCTTTTCATAATCTCTCGGAAATACCACGACTTCCACAGTTCCTACCAGGTCCTCCAACGTGAGGAATGCCATGACCTTGTTAGTCTTTGTATATTTAATCGTTTTATCCGCGATCATTCCTCCGACGATCACTTTCTGTCCGTCTGTCACCTTCGGAAGGTTTGTTTCCTCATCCTGCTGGAAATCAGAAGTCTTCGCTGTGATGGTCTTTTCCATCATCACACGATAATTTTCCAGCGGATGACCGCTCAGATAAATTCCCAGAACTTCTTTCTCATATCCCAGAAGTTCTTCCTTATTAAATTCCTCCACATCCGGCATGCGGATCTCAAATTCCTTCTTGTCCTCTTCGCTTACCAGGTCAAAAAGGCTCATCTGTCCTGCCAGACTGTTCTTTCGTTCCTGACTGATGTTATCTGCGATCTGCTGGTAAACCATCATCTTCTGGCGGCGGTTTCCTTCCAGACAGTCCAGTGCACCGGCTTTGATAAAGTTCTCCACTGCACGTTTATTCATCTGCTGTGTGTTTCGTTCCATAAAGTCTTTCAGGGAACGATACGATCCATTCTGCTCACGTTCCTTTACCAGACTCTCGATCACCGGACGACCGACACTTTTAATCGCAGACAGACCGTAACGGATTGCACCGTTATCTACAGAAAAACCATACATTCCACAGTTGATATCCGGTGGCAGGATCTTAATTCCCATCTGGCGGCATACAAGGAAATATTCTGCCACCTTTGTCGGGAAATCAATAACCGAAGTCATCAGCGCAGCCATAAACTCTACCGGATAATAATATTTCAGATATGCAGTCTGATAGGAAACAACCGCATAAGCTGCTGCATGAGATTTATTAAACGCATACTTGGCAAAGTCGATCATCTCATCATAAATCTTATTGGCCGTTGCCTCCGCAATTCCATTGGAAATACATCCCGGAACACCTTCTTCTTTATTTCCGTAAACGAAGTTCTGGCGCTCTTTTTCCATGACAGATGCCTTCTTTTTGGACATTGCACGACGCACCAGGTCACTGCGTCCAAGCGTATAACCGGCCAGATTACGCACGATCTGCATAACCTGTTCCTGATAAACGATACATCCATAAGTTGGCTTAAGGATCGGCTCAAGCTGCGGACAGTCATACCTGATCGTATCCGGACGGTTTTTGCCACGGATATACTGAGGGATAAAATCCATAGGACCCGGACGGTACAGGGAAATTCCGGCGATCACGTCTTCCAGGTTCTGCGGTTTCAGTTCCTTCATGAAGTTCTTCATACCCGCACTTTCAAGCTGGAACACACCGTCCGAACGGCCGGTGCCAAGAGAATCCAGAACCTTCTTATCGTTATAGTCGATTTTCTGCATATCCAGAGTCACGCCCGCATCTTTCTGGATCAGTTTCACGGCATTCTGGATAACTGTCAGGGTACGCAGTCCCAGAAAGTCCATTTTCAGAAGTCCCAGTTCTTCCAGTGTCGTCATGGTAAACTGTGTGACAATGGAGCCGTCCTGCGCTCTGGAAAGTGGTACATACTCCGATACATCCTTCTGGCTGATAACCACACCTGCTGCATGCATGGATGTATGTCGCGGAAGACCTTCCAGACGTCTCGCCATATTGATCAGATAATGAACATCGTCCTGCTCTGTATATGCTTTTTTCAACTCAGGATTCATATTCAGTGCTTTATCAATCGTGATGTTCAGTTCCTGCGGGATCATTTTAGCAATGGAATCCACCTGTGCATAAGGCATATCCAGTACACGCCCCACATCACGGATCACACCACGGGCAGCCAGTGTACCGAATGTAACGATCTGTACGACACAGTCATCACCGTACTTACGGCGCACATAATCAATGACTTCCTGTCTTCTTTCGAAACAGAAGTCAACGTCAATATCCGGCATGGAAACTCGCTCCGGATTCAGGAATCGTTCAAACAGAAGATCATAACGAATCGGGTCAAGCTGCGTGATCCCAAGGGTATAGGCAACCAGACTTCCCGCTGCGGAACCACGTCCCGGACCTACCATAATCTCATGGTCACGGGCATATTTGATAAAATCCCACACAATCAGGAAGTAATCTACATATCCCATATTTTTGATCGTCGATAACTCATAATTCAGGCGGGATTTCAGTTCATCTGTCACCGGATGATATCGTTCTTCCAGTCCCTCGAAACAGAGTTTGTTCAGGTATTCCCAGGATGTGTACCCATCCGGAACATCATATCTCGGCAGTTTTGTCACGCCAAACTCAATCTCCACATGACATCTCTCTGCGATCTTATGTGTATTCTCCAGCGCTTCCAGTGCATATGGGAAAAGCTGCGCCATTTCCTCCGGAGATTTCACATAATACTGACCGCCTTCATAACGCATTCGGTCCTGATCTGCCAGTTTCTTATTCGTTTGCAGGCACAGCAGAATATCATGTGGGTCCGCATCATCCGCAGTGGTATAATGCACATCATTGGTGGCTACCAGATCAATCCCTGTCTCTTCATGCATACGCAGAAGTTCCTGATTTACCACCTGCTGCGCCGGAATTCCGTGATCCTGTAATTCCAGAAAGAAATTTCCCTTGCCAAAAATGTCCTGATAACGCAGGGCTGCAGCCTTCGCATCCTCATACATTCCCCTTTGCAGATATCTGGCAACCTCACCGGCAAGGCAGGCACTCAGTGCAATGATTCCCTCATGATATTCTTTTAATACAGCCAGATCCACTCGTGGCTTATAATAAAATCCTTCCGTAAATCCTTTGGAAACAATCTTCATCAGGTTGCTGTATCCCTGATTATTCTCTGCCAGAAGAACCAGATGATAGTATCTGTCCTCCCCGCTTCCTGCCTCACGGTCAAACCGGGAACCCGGAGCTACATATACCTCACATCCCAGGATCGGATTGATTCCCTCAGCCCTTGCTGCGCGGTAAAAATCAATCACACCGTACATGACTCCATGGTCTGTGATCGCCGCACTGTCCATCCCAAGCTCTTTGACACGGGCAACATATTCTTTTATTTTATTGGAACCATCCAGCAGACTGTACTCTGTATGGACATGAAGATGTGTAAACTCCAACTTTTATCCCTCCTGTTCTTTTCCTTTATCTGTAAATATCCTGTAAATATCCCGTAACTGTTCCGTATCTTCACAGTTACGGGATCACTTTATTTTTCTTCTGTATCGTTTTTATTTTGCGTAGATTCTCTTATCCTTAATTTCTACTTTGCCCTCTTTCATCAGATGACCAATGGCACGTTTGAAAGCTCCCTTGCTCAGGCCAAATTCTCTCTGGATCACTTCCGGAGATGCTTTGTCATCGAAAGGAAGAACGCCCGCAAATTCATTGATCACTTCCATAACATTTTCCGCATCCTCATTGATCTGCAGATATGCTTTCTGACGGTCTGTGACATTCATCTTTCCGTCTTCCTTCACTTCGCTGACACGAAGCTCCAGAATCTTGCCCGGACGGTATTTGCCTTTCGCCTCTCTTGCCGGGATCAGTGCGGAATATTTGTCATCCACTGCCACGAATACACCAAATTTGTCGCTGATCTCATAGACACGGCCTTTCACCATATCTCCGACTACATATGGAGTTCTGGTGGAAAGGTAATGGTAAACCTTCATTGTTGCACAGAGACGGCTGCTCTTATCCACATAAAGAGCTACCAGCACGTCCTCTCCTTCTCTCACTTTCAGAGTCTGCTCATGATATGGAAGCAGAAGGTCTTTCTCCAATCCCCAGTCAAGGAACGCACCGATTCTGGTTACCTGAGATACTTTCAGGACTGCTGTCTGTCCCACCTGAAGTTTCGGTTCTTTTGTCGTTGCAATCAGACGATCCTGAGAATCTTTGTAGATAAATACTTCAACACTGTCGCCTTCTTTTGTTCCTTCCGAAACCTGTTTTGACGGAAGAAGGACTCTGTTCTTCGCATCCGCATGCATATCCTCTGCCAGATATACACCGAAATCTACGGTCTTTACTACTGTTAATTTCTGTTTTTTTCCTAACTCTATCATATAATCTCCATTTCTGCTTTGTTATTACACTTTTAACACTTTTAAAGAGAATCCAATACGGTTCCATACTCTTTCAGGACATTTTCCTTTATCTTCTGAAAGCATGGAATATATTTTTTTAAATATTTTTACCAGTTTATCAGACACATTTTCTCATAGAAATATATGTTATCCTGCTTTCTGCTACTGGAGCTTTATATTTCAGTATAACACAAACAATAAAGGCGGCACAACTGCCGCCTTTACATTTTTATCATCTTATTTTATCCGTTGTTACTGTTCACTCCGTTCTCAGTAACACGCTTCGATACTTGCTCATTAACCAAATAACTGCTCCGCAGTTTATCAGAAGGCGCTTGCACGCCTCCTGATAC
>OCHN01002340.1_pt1 | contig 12494 bp, 9 predicted proteins | sample 1538911 | NCBI WGS metagenome assembly OCHN01 (sample SAMN04571736, study PRJEB22368) | human gut metagenome | biome: human gut; material: stool | host: Homo sapiens | place: Luxembourg | collected 2013-01-11 | reverse complement strand
TCCATGGTGCCTGGTGCCGACCCTGCCCCCACGAGTGTGTGGATTTCGTCGATGAACACAATTATGTTGGGGTGGTTTTCTATTTCCTTTACCAGTGCCTTCACTCTTTCTTCAAACTGTCCTCGGTATTTCGTTCCTGCCACGAGTGCTCCCAGGTCGAGTGTCATTACTCTTTTGTTGAACAGCACCGGCGAAGTGTGTTTCTTGGCGATGAGCGTGGCGAGTCCTTCCACTATGGCGCTTTTTCCCACTCCTGGTTCGCCGATGAGTATCGGGTTGTTTTTCTTTCTGCGGCAAAGTATTTCGCACACTCTGTTTATCTCGTTCTCTCTGCCCACAATGGGGTCGAGTTTTCCTTCTTCGGCAGCCAGTGTGAGGTCGGTGCCGAAGTTGTCGAGTATTGGCGTGTCACCGCCGGTCTTGGTGTCGGTGGCTGTTGGGCTTCCGCCCTGTTTCCGGTTCTGGTTTCCGGTTCTGCCGATGAAGTCTTCTTCTTCTTCCTCCTGCATTCCGATGCCGTTTTTCGTTATGTTGTCAGCCTGTTTCTTTGAGTATTCCATAACTTGGTCGTAGGTGATTTTTCTTTCTTCCAGTATGTTTTTTGCCCCGTTGTTTCTTGGGTCGTGCAGTATGGCGAGCAGCAGGTGCATTTCGCTCACGGTTTCCGTTGCCATGAGTCGTGCCTGCAGTATCGCAAGCTTCAGTATGTTGCTTGCCTGCTCGCTCAGCTCTATGCTGTCGCTGGTGGAATGGTCGTTGTTTCCTGCCGCCACGTTCTGCTCCAGCTGCTGCTTCATGTCTTTCAGGTCCACGTTCATGCTTTGCATCATGCTGCATGCTGCTCCGCCTTTGTGGCGCAGTATGGCGAGCAGCAGATGTTCGGGCATGACATTTGGACTTGCCAGCCGTGCGGCTTCTTCTTTGCTGAATGTGAGCACTTCGAGTACTTCGTCTGAAAACTTGTTTGTCATGTTTTGTTCATTTGGTTTGCGTCCAGGCATGGATATTCCTTTGTCTGTCCGTTTACTGTTTGGTAGGTACAAAAAATATGCCAATATGGCGTGTGTCAGTTTTCCGATGGCTGTTGTGTGGCTTGTTCTTTGTTTTTGTCGTGTGTCATGCTGAATTCGCATCCGCAGTATTGCTGGTTGTAGAAGCCATACTGTTTTATTATCTCCAGCCTCCTTTCGCTCAGTCCTCCTTTGCGCCAGTTCTGTTCCCACCATGCCACGTCGTCGTATGGTTCCACAGCCCATTGTCCGGCGGCGTTTATCTGTTCCAGGCTTTTCCATCTCGACGAGGCGAGTGTGGTGGTCACCACAGAGATGCCGTTTTCGTGGGCGTAGCGGGCTGTGCGTCTGAGTCTCATCTCGAAGCAGCGTCTGCAGCGCCTGCCTCTCTCAGGTTCGTTTTCCAGTCCTTTCACGTGTGCCAGCCATTCGTCGTGGCAGTAGTCGTCGTCGATGATTGTAAGTCCGAGCGAGTCGGCGTATCTGGTGCATTCGTTTTTTCTGATGAGATATTCTTCAAGCGGGTAGATGTTCGGGTTTGAATAGTATATCACTGGTGTAACGCCATTCTTCATCAGACATTCAATGATGGCGCTTGAGCATGGTGCGCAGCAGGTGTGGAGCAGTACTGTGGTTGCTCCTCCCGGCACGTTTATTTCGAATTTCTTTTTCATTTGCGGATTGACGGATATTTCCTTGATGATGGTGTTTGCTATAGGAATGGCGTGAGCAGGTGTGCCACCCATCCCACGAATTTCTTCCATGGCGTTCTCCATCTGTTCCAGCTTTCGGGCGTGAGCTTGAACGATGAGAGCTTGTCTGCCTCGAACATGTCGTTGAGCTGGCGTGTGGTGTGGGGGTCTAATATCACGGCGTTTTCCTCGTAGTCGAAGTTGAGGCTCCGGGCGTTGAGGTTGGCGCTGCCCACGGTGCAGAATTTCCCGTCCACCATTATTATCTTGGTGTGGTGGAATCCGTCTTCGTATATCCACACGTCCACTCCGTGTTTCATAAGTTTGTGCACGTTGTAGAACACGCAGTCTGGCGTGAGCGGTATGTCGCTGTGCGACGAAACCATTATCTCCACCTTCACTCCTCTTTTCACCGCCCGTCTGAGGGCTTTTTTCAGCGTGCGGTTCAGCGTGAGATACGGGTTCACGAGCTTTATGCTGTCTTGCGCATCATTTATGGCGTCGGTGTAGAACTGTCGTATTATCTTGTTTGTCGTCCTGGGTTCGCGGTTTATTATCCCCACCATCTTGCGGCCTCGCGTCGGTGTGTCGTCGGGCTTCAGTCCGCTGATGTAGTCGGCGTTTCTGGTGCCGCGGTAGTATTTCGCCCCGGCTATCTGTTCTCCCGTCACTTTTTTCCACATCCTCACGAATATCTTCTGCAGCGTGTTCACTTCTTCGCCCTCTATACGGCAGTGCATGTCTCGCCATTTCCCCACCACGTCGGTGCCCTTGATGTAGTAGTCTGCCACGTTCATTCCTCCGGTGTATGCCACTTTTCCGTCGATTACCACGATCTTGCGGTGGTCTCTGTGGAACACGTGGTTTACCCACGGAAAGCGGAGCGGGTCGAATTCGTGGATGTCGACTCCCCTCTGGCGCAGTTTCTCGAGATGTCTTTTCTTCAGCGGCTGGTTGTTGGAGTCGTTTCCGAATCCGTCGAACAGCGCCCTTACTTCCACTCCCTGGCTGGCTTTCTCTGCGAGGATGTCGAAGAGCAGCGAGGCTATGGAGTCGTTGCGGAAGTTGAAGTATTCCAGGTGTACGCTGCTTCTTGCCTGGCGGATGGCTTTGAACATGTCGTCGAATTTCTCCTGTCCGCTCATAAGCAGCGTCACGGAGTTGTCGTTGGAGAATTCCACTCCCTGTTCCCTCATCTGCCTTGCGATAAGCGAGTCGGCGGTCACGGTCTGCGCTTCCGCCGTCATTGTGGCGCAGACCATAATGAGCATGGCCAGTAACAGGGTTGGGCGCCCGGTGGCGTGTGTCCTTGTTCTGTCTGTCCGTGCGTTGCGTATGTTGTCGTTGATAAAGAATATCATATATTGCCTATAACATCATTTGTCTTGATTCGTGTCTCGCGTGCCTTGTCGGTCTGCCAGAAGGCAAGTATGCTGAGATGTTGCCGTTCCGGTGTATTGCTGCAGGTGGGCGAAAACAGGTGCAAAGTTATGGAAAAAGTCGGTTTTGACAAAATATTTGTATGCAATGAAGAGAAATGGCAAAAAAATGCGGTGTATTTGTCATCAGTAACAAGTTGTTTTTTCACCATCACTTTACGTTGTTCCTCGATTATAACCCTGTCGGTCTTCATGCCTATGTGGGTGTTTTGCAGTCCGTAAACCATTGGTTTCTGTCTCTTCAGTACGCGTTTGCCCGCGTCCGTCGGTTTCATGCATTGCTGCTCAACATTTTTCCCATTTTCCCATTTTCCCAACGGGAAATGGTGTTTTCATATAAGTTATTATATATCAATACATTATCTTTTTTATTACATTTATTTTTCGTTATATGGGAAGATGGGAAAATGGGAATTTTGGAAAAAATGCACTCTCTTTTCCTCTCTCTTGCCATCTCCTTAAGGTCCACATTTGCCATGCCTCATGTCCTTGTATTTGCTGGATTTACAGGAACAGAGTTGTGAAGCTTGTCGTAGTCTGCTTGTCGGAGAATGTATAGCCGTTGGAAAAGTCTTTACAAGAAAGTCTCAAAAGTCTCAAAGTCTCACGTGGAATTCGGTATTTTATATAAGTTGTTATATATCAATGCATTATCTTTTTTTTATTACATTTATTATCGCTTATATGAGACTTTGAGACTTTGAGACTTTTGAGACTTTCTTCCTCCCTTTTCCCTCTTTCCCTTGCCCTCTCCTTGAGGTTCACATTTGCGAAATCTCTTGCCAACTGGAAGAATGTGGCGATGGTGATTCCTCTCTTTTGCCTTTAACCCAAAACGGTCATTAGGCCGTTTAATATGGTATTTCATAACTGCTTGCAGTCTTTTGCTTTTTATAAGGCGTCTTTTGCTTGTTTTTAATTCGCAATAGCTCGCTATTACTCATTAAAAGCCAAACAAAATCCACTCTTATAAAAACACAAAATCCAAGCAAGCCCTAATGACCGATTTGGGTTTAAGCGATAAGAGAGTGGCTTGTTGATGGTTTTGAGGGCAGCCGGTGTCAATCTTCAGTCTTCTTGAGATACTGGTCAAGAAGCAGGATGCCCTTCTCGGTGCAGAAGCCGCGCAGCAACACGATGAAGAAGTTGCAGAAGATGTCGCTCAGCGAATACTTTTCGTAGAGAGCCTTCTTGAAGCTCGCGTCCATCATTGAGTCGCAGATGTCCTGCAGGATTTCGTAGTTCAGCTCAGGCACGAAATATCCGTTCTCTATGCAGCGCTTCACGAAAAGCAGCGACTCCCTCTGCTGTTCCTCGTGGCGCGACCGCAGATATGCCGTCACCTTGTCGTATTTCTCAAGTTCAGTGAGGAAGAGAGGGGAGAGGTTGTCGAGGTCAGCGAATTTAAGCTTGAAGAACGTCACCACGATGTCGATTTCGTTTTCCGCCGTCAGCGCATATTCCTGGATATGCCTTAAAAGTTCTTCATGATCGTGCCGCGCACCCGCAAGCAGCAGGTCCTCCTTCTTGTCGTACACCTCATATAGAGTGCGCTTCGATATCGACAGCGCCGCTGCGATGTCGTCCATCTTCACAGCCTTTATGCCCCTCTGCTTGAAGAGCGGCATTGCCGTGCGCAGAATCCTGAGCTTCAGCTCCTGGCGATGTTCAGATATGGTGTTGTGGTCTGTTTGCATTTCCTTCATTGCGTTTTGATTTTACAAAGATAATAAAATATTTGTTATTTTTCTTCGTGCGCCCAAGTTTTTTAGTAATTTTGCAAAAGCTCGTCAATTGGACGAACGGACATCCGGCAATGGCGGATTGTGGGGAAATATCCTCGTCAACTTGTCAATTCGAGTGATAATGACACAAACAATTAATTCTTAAATTTCTTATGGTAAAAATCACAAAAGAAGCAGCGCTGGCCTATCATGAGGGAATGCGCCCAGGAAAAATCGAAGTCAAGCCTACCAAGGCTTACAGCACCCAGACCGACCTGAGTCTGGCATATTCGCCCGGAGTGGCGTTCCCGTGTCTGGAAATACAGCAGAAGCCTGACGATGCTTACAAATATACCGACAAAGGAAACCTCGTTGCCGTGATCAGCAACGGCACAGCAGTGCTCGGACTTGGAGACATCGGGGCAATGAGCGGAAAACCTGTGATGGAGGGCAAGGGACTGCTCTTCAAGATATATGGTGGCATCGACGTGTTCGACATCGAGATAGCAGAGAAAGACCCGGAGAAATTCTGCGAGACCGTGGAACGCATAGCGCCCACCTTCGGAGGAATAAACCTGGAAGACGTCAAGGCACCGCAATGCTTCTACATAGAAGAGAGGCTGAAACGCACACTCGACATACCGGTGATGCACGACGACCAGCACGGTACGGCGATAATATCGGCGGCAGGACTCAAAAACGCGCTCGAAGTGAACGGCAAAGACATTGCCAAGGTCAAGATCGTGGTGAACGGAGCCGGAGCCGCAGCCATATCATGCACAAAGATGTATGTGGCACTCGGAGCCAAGACAGAAAACATACTGATGCTCGACTCCAAGGGAGTGATAACCAGCGACAGGGAAAACCTGACCGAGCAGAAGAAGCTTTTTGCCACCGACAGGCGTGACGTGCACACCCTCGAAGAGGCGATAAAAGGAGCCGACGTGTTTGTGGGACTCTCAAAAGGCAACGTGCTCACGCAAGACATGATACGCTCAATGGCAGAACAGCCAATCGTGTTCGCACTCGCAAACCCTGTGCCCGAAATATCATACGAAGACGCCATGGCAAGCCGTCCCGACGTGCTCATAAGCACAGGACGCTCCGACTACCCTAACCAGATAAACAACGTGATAGGATTCCCATACATCTTCCGTGGAGCACTCGACGTGCACGCAACGGCAATCAACGAGGAGATGAAGCTGGCGGCAGTACACGCCATCGCAGATCTGGCGAAACAACCGGTGCCCGACGTGGTGAACGATGTGTACCACGTGAACAACCTCACCTTCGGACCTCTCTACTTTATCCCAAAACCCGTTGACCCGCGACTCATCACAGAAGTATCGGCAGCAGTGGCAAAGGCGGCAATCGACAGTGGAGTGGCAAGGACGACAATCACCGACTGGGCGGCATACAAGAACAAGCTGCGCGAGATGCTTGGACAAGAGACAAAGCTCACCCAGAAACTCTATGATACCGCACGCAAACACCCGCAGAGAGTGGTCTTCGCCGAGGGACTGCACCCCACGATGCTCAAGGCGGCAGTGCAGGCAAAGGCAGAAGGCATCTGCCAGCCGATACTGCTCGGCAACGACGAACGCATAAAGAAACTCGCAAAAGAACTCGACCTGAGCCTCGACGGAGTGGAAATAGTGAACCTGCGCCACGACAGAGAAGCGGAACGTCGAGAACGCTACGCCAACATTCTGGCAGAGAAACGACAGAGAGAAGGCTACACGCTCGACGAGGCAAACGACAAGATGTTCGAGCGCAACTACTTCGGAATGATGATGGTGGAGACTGGCGACGCCGATGCATTCATAACAGGACTCTACACCAAATACTCAAACACCATAAAAGTGGCAAAAGAAGTGGTTGGCATACAACCAGGCTACTCACACTTCGCAACGATGCACATCCTGAACACAAGCAAAGGAGTGTATTACATCTCTGACACGCTCATCAACCGTCATCCCGACAAAGACACGCTCATGGACGTGGCGAAACTGAGCGCTGCCACAGTGCGCTTCTTCAACGAAGAGCCGAACATAGCCATGATAAGCTACTCCAACTTCGGAACAGACGACTGCGGAAGTCCGCTGCAGGTACACGAGACGGTGGCTGCCATGCAGAAGCAATTCCCGGAGCTGGCCATCGACGGAGAAATGCAGATAAACTTCGCCCTCAACAGAGAACTGCGAGATGCCAAATTCCCGTTCTCACGCCTCAAGGGTAAAGACGTGAACACACTCGTGTTCCCAAATCTGAGCAGCGCCAACGGAGCATACAAACTGCTCCAGGGACTGAACACCGATGCCGAGATAATCGGTCCGATACAGATGGGACTCAACAAGCCGATACACTTCACCGACTTTGAAAGCTCCGTGCGCGACATAGTGAACGTTACGGCAGTGGCGGTAATCGACGCATACGTGGCAAAACTCAAGGCAAAACACAATGCGTGACAAGCGGTCTGAATGAGAAAACGGACGGGCAAGACCATTTGTGGGAAATTCAGAAACAGGCCAAACACACACACCCTACAGAAAGGATGTGGAAACAAGAAAACACCGGGGAAAAGGCAGAATTGCCGCTCCTCGGTTTTTTTACCATTACTTATTTCGATTATACCCTTGCAGGTTCAGATAAAATGAGTATTTTTGCAGAGATAAACACAAGCCAGCGGCAAAATGAGCACCGAAGGCGGATTACGAATTAAACAGAAACATAAATTATGAAGAAAATTTTATTGCTGGCGATAGGATTCCTGATGACCATGACGGCAAGCGCACAGTTTGAACAAGGAAAATACTATTGCAACGGCTCACTGACAGGAATCAATCTGAGCTACAGCGGAGCAGAGAAGCTCAGCCTCGGAGTGGAGGCAAAGGGCGGATATCTGGTGGCAGACAACTGGATGGCACTGGTCATGGCAGGCTACAGCCACGACGAAGACGTGGATGACAAGTTCGCTGTCGGAGTGGGGGGCCGTTACTACATAATACAGAACGGACTGTATATGGGCCTCAACGCCCGTCTCGTGCATGGCGGAAGCGGATACAACGACATCATGCCGGGACTGGAGCTCGGATACGCATTCTTCCTCGGAAAGAGCGTAACGATAGAACCGTCAGTATATTACGACCAGTCGATAAAGAACCACTCAGACTATTCGAAAGTGGGACTGCGCATCGGAGTGGGAGTGTATCTGTAGGAAAACAAGACCTGTTCCTGACCTTATTTAAATAAGGTTAGGAGAAGTTCAACCCGTCAACTTTAATAATTAACAACAAAACATAATGTACACAGTAGAAGAATTGGAAGACAAGCTCATCGATCTGGCTTTCGCGGAAGACATCGGCGACGGTGACCACACCACGCTATGCTGCATACCAGAAGACGCAATGGGCAAATCACACCTCCTCATCAAAGAAGACGGCATACTGGCCGGAGTAGAGGTGGCAAAAAAAGTGTTTGACAGATTTGACAACACCATGAAAGTGGAGGTGTTGATAGGTGATGGAGCCGAAGTGAAAAAAGGCGACATCGCAATGGTAGTGACAGGAAAGGTGCGCTCGCTGCTACAGACAGAGCGGCTCATGCTCAACATCATGCAGAGAATGAGCGGCATCGCCACGATGACACACAAATACGTGGAGAAGCTGAAAGGCACAAAGACACACGTGCTCGATACACGCAAGACGACACCTGGAATGCGTATGCTCGAAAAGCAGGCAGTGAAGATAGGAGGAGGAATGAACCACAGAATAGGTCTCTTCGACATGATACTGCTCAAAGACAACCATGTGGACTTCGCTGGAGGTATAACAAACGCCATCGACCGCTGTCATGCATATCTGAAAGAGAAAAACCTCGACCTGAAGATTGAGCTGGAAGTGAGAAACTTCGACGAGCTTAACCAGGTGCTCACACACGGAGGAGTAAACCGCATAATGCTCGACAACTTCTCTGTGGCAGACACTAAGAAGGCCGTGGAACTCATTGGTGGACGCTATGAAACGGAGTCTAGCGGAGGAATAACGTTCGACACTATACGCGACTATGCGGAATGTGGCGTCGATTTCATCTCTGTGGGAGCTCTCACACACTCGGTGAAGGGACTCGACATGAGTTTCAAGGCTTGTTGAAAGGAATTCAAATAACAATAATTTTTTTGAAGAGTCAATATCATGAGAAAACTGTTTTTGTCATTACTGTTATGTACAGGCGTGATCAACGCTCTGGCCTGCACCAACTTCATAGTGGGAAAGAAGGCAAGTGCCGACGGTTCGGTGATGTGTACCTATAGCGCTGACGACTACGGCATGTTCCTGGGACTATGCCATTACCCCGCCGGCAAACACGCCAAAGGGGAGATGCTGCAAATCTACGACTGGGATACAAAGGAATATCACGGACAGATACCACAGGCGGCAGAGACCTACAATGTGATAGGAAACATCAACGAATATCAGGTGACTATCGGAGAAACCACTTTCGGAGGAAGAGAAGAAATGGTGGACACGACGGGAATCCTTGATTACGGTTCGCTGATCTATATCGCGCTGCAGCGCTCCAAAACAGCCCGCGAGGCTATATCTGTGATGACCAGACTCGTGGAAACCTACGGCTTCTGCTCTGAGGGAGAGACATTCACAATCTGTGACCCCAACGAGGCGTGGATAATGGAAATGATGGGCAAGGGACCCGGCAGCAAGGGAGTAGTATGGGTGGCAGTGCGCATTCCTGACGATGCCATCTGCGCTCACGCAAACCAGAGCCGCATACGCACATTTGACCAGAAGGACAAGAAGAATGTGATGTTCTCCAAAGACTGCATAAAGTTTGCAAGAAGCAAAGGATGGTTCACAGGAAAGGACAAGGACTTCAGCTTCTGTGACGTTTACGCAGCGCCAACCTTCAGCGGTAGAAGAGCATGCGAGGCAAGAGTGTGGAGCTTCTTCAACCGCTTTGGCGACATGGACAAATATCTGCCCTATGTAGAGGGAAAAGTGAAAGATGCCGAACCGATGCCTCTATGGATCGTGCCAAACAAGAAGGTTTCACTGCAAGACCTTGAGGCAAGCATGCGCGACCACTACGAGGGCACACCGTTCGACCTGGGGAATGACTTGGGACAGGGTGTATGGGAAATGCCATACCGTCCGACACCGCTTTCATTCAAGGTAGATGGAAAGGCATATTTCAATGAGCGTCCGGTCTCTACACAGCAGACGGCATTCTCTTACGTGTCCCAGATGAGATCATGGCTGCCACGCCAGATAGGAGGAGTGTTGTGGTTTGGAAACGATGACGGCAATATGGTAGCATATACACCGATATACTGTGGAAACACAGTGCAGCCGGAGTGCTACAACACACCGGGAGCCGACGCTGTGACATTCAGCGACAAAAACGCATTCTGGGTGTGCAACTGGGTCAGTAACATGGTTTATCCTCGCTACTCGCAGATGTTCCCGTCGCTCAAGGAGGTGAGAGACTCGCTCGACAACTCTTATATCGCAAACCAGGGCGAGATAGAGAAACAGGCACTCAAGCTCTATGGCGAGAGTGAGCAGAAGGCAGTAGACTATCTCACGGACTACAGCAACACCCAGGCGCAGCAGATGCTTGCAAGATGGAAGGAACTGGCAATTTACCTCATCGTGAAGTATAATGACATGGCTGTGAAACCTACCAAGGACGGCAAGTTCCTGAGGACCAAGACCGGCAATGGAGCAACCGTGAAGCGTACTGGCTTCCCAGAGAAGGTGGCTCGCGCATTGGTGAAGCAGACGGGCGACAGATTCGCATCGCCAGAGTAAGCCACATGCAGCAGAACGCACATAATAAAGGCTAATATCGTCAATAATGATAAAGTCCCTGTCGGCGGAATTATTTCTGCAGGCAGGGACTTGTCTTTTCCTTGTTTACTGGTCTCACTCGTATTCACTCGTCCAACTCGTATATATTATCTTACTCGTCTATTTGTTAAATCGTAAATTTGTATATTATCTTACTTGTCAGTCGGTTTATTTGTTTTCTAACTCGTCAACCAGTCTACTTGTTTATCACCTCCATCTGTTGTCTCACCGACTCCTCGTGGATGGCTTCGAAGATTTCCTTCACGAATTCCGGCGACATGCCGAATAGCGCACCTTGCGCCCCTCGCTTGTCAAGAATCTCGTTGTAGCGGGAGGCCTGCAACACGGTCATATTGTGCTCCTTCTTGTATTGGCCGATGTCGCGGCAAATGCGCATGCGCTTGGCAAGGACTTCCATGATGGTGTTGTCGAGTTCGTCAATCTGCTTGCGCATTTCGTTTATCACCTCCGTAGTCACAGACTTGTCGCGTATGACGAGCAGACTGAGGATATAGTCGAGCATGTCGGGAGTGATTTGCTGTTTTGCGTCGCTCCATGCCTTCTCAGGGTCGCAGTGGCTCTCGATGATAAGTCCGTCCATGCCCAAGTCCATTGCCTGCTGGCACAGGGGCGCTATGAGTTCACGTCTGCCGCCGATGTGGCTCGGGTCGCAGATTATGGGCAGGTCGGGGATGCGGCGGTGCAGCTCGATGGGAATCTGCCACATGGGCAGGTTCCTGTACAGTTTCTTGTCGAAGCTCGAGAAGCCCCTGTGAATGGCTGCAATCCTCTTCAGACCCGCCTGGTTGATACGTTCCATGGCACCTATCCATAGTTCAAGGTCGGGGTTTACAGGGTTTTTCACGAGCACCGGAATGTCTGTTCCCCTCAGGCTGTCGGCAAGCGCCTGCATGGCGAAGGGGTTGGCTGTGGTGCGTGCTCCTATCCAGAGCAGGTCGATGCCATATTTCAGAGCTAGTTCCACATGCTCCGGCGTTGCCACTTCGGTGGTGATGAGCATGCCAGTCTTTTCTTTGGCTCTCTTCAGCCAGGGCAGAGCCTTCTCGCCGTTTCCTTCGAAGCCTCCGGGCTTGGTGCGCGGTTTCCACACGCCAGCCCTGAAGATGTGACAGCCTTTGGCGGCAAGCTGTGTGGCTGTCGTCATGACTTGTTCTTCGGTTTCAGCCGAGCATGGGCCGGCTATTACGAATGGTCTTCCGCCGTCGCAAGGCAGGGCTAATGGTTGCAGTTCTAATTCCATTGGAGGTCTGTTGTTTTTTCTACCCCATGTGGTCGTCTGGCAGTAAATGTCGTGTTTCATGACTTTCTGACGATTGGGGTTAAAAATCCCCGCTTCCTTATTGTTTTGAAGCGGGGACTTGTACTTGTTTATATTTTCTTTCTTCCTTATTTAAGGACTTTTCTTGAGACTTACAGTTTTGCCTCCTGCAGTATGTGCACGATGCGCTCCGAAGTCCTGCCGTCCCAACGGTCGGGCAGCGATGATTTTTTCCATCGTCCTTCCTCGATGTCTGTAACGCATTCTGCAAGTTTCTCAGCGTCTTCTCCCACGAGCAAATTGCTTCCCACCTTCACGGTCTCTATGTGTTCTGTGTAGTTGTTCAGCGTTACGCATGGCACATTGTTGAATGTTGCCTCTTCAGCCACGTTTCCTGAGTCGGTCACTATTCCCTTGGCGTGAGCCGTGAGGTAGCCGAATTCCAGATAGGGCAGTGGGTCGATGATGTGGATGTTGTGCATT
>OCHN01002337.1_pt1 | contig 12518 bp, 12 predicted proteins | sample 1538911 | NCBI WGS metagenome assembly OCHN01 (sample SAMN04571736, study PRJEB22368) | human gut metagenome | biome: human gut; material: stool | host: Homo sapiens | place: Luxembourg | collected 2013-01-11 | reverse complement strand
ATGGTGAATCTTGGTGAAAGAGCAGGATCCGTGTTGTCTGTTGAGCAGACGTCGCTTATTAACGGAAATTTCCCTAAGAATGTTCGTGGCGAAACTTATGGAACTGCTTTGATGGCAGAGGTAGTAGGGGAAATGCCGGATTTACAGGCTGCGATTGGGACGAATGACCAGGAGGGATATGTCCGAACCAGTGATTTGAGTCACCCAAAATTTGAAACACCGCAGGACGCTCTTGAATGGCAGAAAACTCAGCCCGATTCCTATTACATCCCCTTATATGATTTTCAGGGAAATGAGATTGGTTCTTTCCTTAGAGAGCGTAATAATTTGACGATTGCAGAAATGGAAGCGATGAAAGGTTAATCTAAGGATCAATATTCGTAGAGAAGGAGAAGCCGAGATAGCTATATAGTTATCTCGGCTTCTTTTTTCACTAACGGTTTACCCGTTTGTGCCCTTTAGGAGCATGAACGGGTAAACCGTTATGCGGTTAATTTTGTGGTTATGTTGACAACCTCCGCAACGTATGGTAAGATGTTCTTGGATAGGAAAGGCTGCGGTAGACGCTGGATCGAAGCCTTGAAAGAAAGGGGGGTATGGATGGCGGCTGCGAGTGGTGCGTGATTGGCAGCAGAAGTGAAGAACGAAGCTCGTCTGGGCGAGGGTAAATAGTAATTAGGCCCAGAGCGTCTTGGCTGGCAGATCTGCCGGTCGGGGGTTTAGCAATTTGCTAATCAGAAGCCACTTCAGGTACGATACACCTGTGTGATGCGTGGGCTTGCCGTAGTAACCTTTGTGAACTGGAAAGCGCATCATGGACCCGGTATTAGTAATCCTTTTGAACGTGCCGGTAAATAAAACGTATCTGTTCCTATCCACTTTCTGATAGTAGCCGGAATACTGTAGATCTTCCGGAGAGCTGCTTCCTCTACAAAGAAGCCGACAGAATCTGAACTGCCGTAGATCTCAATAAAACAGAGCTGCACACATAAGCAGATTAAAAAAAGTGTAGGGAGCAATCCCAAACCCGTCATACATAAGACGTTAAAAAGTGTATTTTGCCGATTGTCGAGTCTCCGAATGGAGCTGGCATGAGGCGGCTTAGCTTGAACGAGAAATGTAGAAGTCTATAAAACTAAGAAAATAGTTATGTAGTTTTATAGAAATATAGATTTATACAAAAATAGATGCACGAAAGGAAGTCGGAATGGGGCGTAGAAATAAAGCGTACTTCAAGGATCTGCACCAGCAAGCCTATGACCGGCTTACCGGGATGCAGGCCTTTGGCGAGAGCAAAAAAGAGGCGGTAGCCAATGGCACAGAGAAAGATAAAATATTTGCGTTCAACACCTATAAGAGCTACTGGAAACATACCAAATATTTTATCAAGTACATCAAGGAGAAGCATCCGGAGTGTACCACGCTGAAGAATGCAAAGAAGTATGCCAATGAATGGCTTCAGACCAGAGTGGATCAGGGACTTTCAGCGTGGACGGTGCAGCTTGAAGCGAAAGCGTTGGGAAAGCTATATGGGATTTCCCCGGATGACGAGAATTACTTTAAGCCGCCCAAGCGAAACCGTGAAGAGATTAAACGGAGCCGAGGGGATCGGGTGCGAGACAAGCACTTCTCCAAGACTAATAACGATGAACTGATAAAATTTTGCAGAGGAACCGGTCTGCGGCGAAAGGAACTGCAGGAGTTGCGGGGGAAGGATCTGGTGTCCAGGGCGCAAATTGAGGCGGAGATCTCCGAACTGCAGAAGATTCCGGAGGAGCAGCGAGCACCGAGCGTCACAAAGCGCCTTGAAATGCTCCAGGACGCACGTTTGTTCTCAGAGGAGTGGTTTATCCATGTCCGCAACGGAAAGGGCGGACGAGAGCGTTTAAGCCCGATTATAGGCAAAAATGCGGGGCAGATCATTGAACGGATAACTGATACACCGCCAGAGGAGAAGGTGTGGCAGCACGTCCATAATTGCGCCGACATCCACGGTTATCGTGCGGAGTATGCCACGGCGATCTACAAGGCTCATGCCAGGGCAATCGAAGAGATTCCCTATGACCGGGTAAACCGTGGCACCGGGCGGCGTTATCAAAGCGAGGTTTATACTTGCCGAAAAGATGAAGCGGGGAAGAAGCTGGACAAGGCTGCTATGCTGATCTGCAGCAAGGCGCTGGGGCATAACCGTATTAGCGTTGTAGCGGATAACTACATTCGGGGCCTGTAAGGAGGTGCGCTGCCATGGGCGAGTTTGTAAAGAAAACTGCATTTGGATATAAGCCGACAAGTGGTGGCCGCTCTGACCCAGAATGCACCCATGTGATTTTGACGGAAGACGAATATGATAGATTGCTGCAACAGATATCTGGTGCAGAGCAGGAGGTCAGGAATGCAAAGTACGATGCAGATAAAGAGATTCGTCGAGTACAGATTGACGCTCAAAGAAGAATAGAATCTACGGAGTGTGAAGCAGCGAAGGATATAGAATATCTGGAAAAGGCATTGGCAGCAGAACAAAAGGAAAGTGCGCTGCAGCGAGGGCTGAATGCTAATTTGCTGCGGATCGCACGGGAACGAGCCAACGCGGATCGGAAGTTGAAGCCGAAGAAGGAACATACCGGGTATGTTGTGGTGTCATCGATGGAGAAGGAACACCGCTACAAAGATGGAAATGGGCGCTGGCGTGCAGTAGTGCTATGGGAAACGGTGCTGGAGACGCCATATACCGTGGATTTTTGCGTGGAAGAGGTTAGACATCTGATACAGGAACTGTTTCAGGATGACGAGGAGGGGATCTGGCTGATTGGAAAAATCGGCATCACTGAAAACTATCCAAAAGGCTATGCCAATATGATCTACGACAAGGACTGGAGAGAAGAGTATCGCAATTATAACGTGATGCTGGAGCGCCGGTTGAAAGCAAACTACAGGACCGGCTTTTGGGAGATGATATTCCTGCATACGAAGCCGCTGGCTGCTGTCCCTTCAGATATGAGAGCGGGACGAAATTAGTGCGCTCAAAGTCATTTCGGATTTGATAAAATAGCCTGTCCGAAGGGGCTTGCAATCGGTTATCGGACAGGCTATAATTACAGACAAAAAATAGGAATTACTTCATTGATAATATATGCCCCCCTTTAAGGGTTTTGCAGGGAAGCCATTACGTATTTTTTCTCTTAGAAAATGGAGAAAGTCGGTGGGGAATTGGGGGTGTGCGGAAGGGTGTGGGAATGTGGTAAACCCAACGGGTTTTCCATCATTTCCATGCCCTGGAGCGAGGGGGAAAAGGGGAGGTGACTTTCTCTTTAAGCCCCCGTAGGGGGCGCTCTTTGGCTCCCCTTTTCCCCCTTCCCGCCCGCAGGCGGTCTCCGCGTAGCGGACTTTTCTTTTTGCTTCTTTTTCTTTTCTGGACTGGAGGTGTTTTTGTGACGATAGATCAGCAGACCGATCTGGAGTGGCAGCGGGCGCTTTATAGGGAAAAGAACGACCATCTCCGGCAGTATTTGGAGCCGGTGAAGCCGTTTGAGTTTTATAGAGAGATATTTCCTGAAGGTTCGTTCGAAAGGAAGGGCCACTATGAAGATGCTAAAGGAAATGCTATTGCACTGACTGTCCCAAGAAAGCAGGATAGTCGTGAAAATGGGGTCGCGCTGGAGATTGAAGGTGACGGTAGGGCCAGAAGACATCTGATTACGGACGAGTTGGAAGAATTGGGAGATATCCAGGATACAGATTTTACAATCATGTCTCCTATCTCATACTTCGGTAGGCAGCGTAGCGGGAGAAATGCCAGATATCTCTATGCCATCGTTTTCGATTTGGACGGTGTAGGTATGCCGCAGCTCCGGGATACGCTGCATCAGATGGACAAGGATATCATTCCCAAAGCGACCTTCATTGTAAACAGCGGAACAGGACTCCATCTCTATTATGTGCTGACAGAGCCGGTTCCCATGTATCCGCAAAATCAGAAAATTTTGAAGGAACTGAAATATGCCCTCACCCGGCAGATCTGGAACAGGTTTACCTCGTCCATCCGTGAGCCGCAGATGCAGGGCATTTTACAGGGATTCCGTGTTGTTGGGTCTGGCTCAAAGCTGGGGCGAGATTATCCTGTGATAGCTTATCGATTCGGGGATGCTGTAGATCTGGAGAAGCTGCTGGATTATATTCCTGACAGCAATGGAGAGCAGCAGCGAATACAGGCGCTTATGAAAAAGAGCCGCCTATCACTGTCTGAGGCTAAGGAAAAGTATCCGGATTGGTATGAGCGTCGTATCGTGAAAAAAGAGCGCCGGGGGCGCTGGACGGTAAAGAGAGATCTTTATGATTGGTGGCTGCATCGTATAATAGATGAGATTAAAGTGGGACATCGTTTTTACGGGATTATGACGTTGGCCATATACGCAAAAAAGTGTGGCATAGATGAAGATGAGCTAAGAGAGGATGCATTTGGACTGCTCGAGCGATATGATGATATGAGTGTGGAGGACATCAACCGTTTTACGAGGGACGATATTGTGTGTGCTTTAGAAATGTTCAATGAGGACTATGTAACTTTTCCGCGAGATGATATAGCGAAGATATCGGGACTGTCGATGCCCGTTAATAAGAGAAATGGGAGAAAACAAGGACAGCATGTTGCAATTATGAGTGCAGTTCGGGATATTGTTCACCCAGATGGAGAGTGGCGGAATACAGATGGTCGGCCAACAGCAGAGAAAAGAGTCTATGAGTGGCGAGAGCAGCACCCAAACGGGCGCAAGGTTGACTGCCATAGAGATACTGGACTTGATCCAAAGACAATCCGCAAATGGTGGGATAGCAAAGCATTATGATGAAATTGTAAAAGAAATTTCAGTTGATATTTTAGCGTAATTACGCTAAAATATCAGCGAGGTGATATTGTGAATATGATTCGACCAGTATCAGATTTGAGAAATAATTTTGCGGATATTTCAAAAACGGTTCATGAGACGGCGAAGCCTGTTTTTCTGACAAAAAACGGATATGGCGATATGGTTGTTTTGAGCATGGAAGCGTTTGAAAATTTGCAGTTTGAGAGTGAGGTATATTTTAAGCTGCAGGAAGCGGAACGAGAGGCCGAGATGACCGATAAGCGATACTCATCTAAAGATGTATTGAAGATGATGAAAGAGGCCATAGGAGGAGAGCAGGTTGTATAATCTGGAATATCTGCCAGTGGCCCGCCAGGATATGATCGATATTGTTCGGTATATTAGTAGAGAGCTGAACAATCCAACGGCTGCGGAGAGTCTGGCTGTAGAACTGATTGACGCTGGAAATCGTATAGCAGATTTTCCGTATGCCAATCCTGCTTATGTACCGATTCGTCCACTAAAGCATGAGTATCGGAAGTTGCTGATACGGAACTATTTGATGTTCTACTGGGTGAACGAGGAAAATAATTCGGTAACAATTGCTCGCGTAATTTATGCCAAGAGAGATTACGAGAAGATGCTATAAGGAAAGAAAGATTGTAAAATCGGTTGAACAATAACAACACAAAAAGAGGCAGGACATATGTTCTGCCTCTTTTTGTGTTGTTATATAACTATATCTATAGTAAACTATAAATATAGTTTCTGCTAAAGAAAAAATAAGTTGGGGGGATGATCGGATGACTGGAACTGAGATTATTACTTTTTTGAGTAGCAATTTTCCTACGCAGGCAATTAGTCCTATCGTAGGAAGTATCTTTACTGCTATATTTTTGAGACATAATACAGAGGCAACAGAGTTTGAAAAAATCAAAGCCGGCCAATTTAAGGAGGTTGCGGATAGTCTACTCAGATCAGGAAAAATGACGTATACTGAGTATTATAAAGCGAATAACTTTTTGAAAGTAGCAAAGAAGGCTGATGAGTTCTATTCAGAAATGCATCGTAGTGAAAATACGCCGCCGGCTACGTATGATTTTGATTGGTTTATTAGATTTTATGAAGCTGTTGGAAACATCAGTGATGAAGCAATGCAAGATTTGTGGGCAAAAATATTAGCGGGTGAAATATCTCGGCCATCTTCATATTCACTTAAGACTATTGATGTTCTCAAGAATATGAGCAAAAAAGATGCTGAACTATTTGTAAGGATATGCTCGCACTCATTTACTTCGGGAGAGAAGAAAATTTTTCTACCTAATAATAACGATTACCTCGAGAAATGTGGAATCGAGTATAGTGATATAATGAAAATGAATGAGCAAGACCTAATATTTAGTGATAGTGTAATAACCCTTTCATTAAATATTAGTAAAAATGAATCACATCTGTTTACCAATAGAGAACTGGTTATGACTATTTCGTCGGCAAACGGAAGTGAGGTGGAGGCTGCCATTGAACAATATCCGTTTACAGAAGTTGGCGTAGAAGTTGCGTCACTTTTCGCAGACAGTGCTTCAGATGAAGACTTTATAGAGTATGGTAGATGTTTGGCTCGAAAACATAAAAATTATGTAATCGCTATTTATAAAGTGCATAGCTGGGAAGAAGATGGCACCATCAAATGCGAGAGAAGAAATATTCTTGAGTAATTTTGTTGAATAATAAGAACATGTCCGTGCAGAAAGTTGTATTCTGTATGGACATGTTCTTTATTTTTAGTTGCTATATTACTATAAATATAGTAATATACAAATATAGCTTTATAGAAAGCGGAAATATAAGAACGGGAGTGTGAGAACATGATTATTGCAGTAGCAAATCAAAAGGGCGGTGTTGGCAAAACAACAACGTCCCAGGCGTTGGCTGCAGGACTGGCAGCAAAGGGATACCGAGTCCTTGGCATTGATTTAGATCCGCAAGGGAATTTCTCGACGGCTTGCGGAGCAGAAAACTACAATGTCCAGACGATTTATGAGGTCATGAAAAGAGCTGCCAGCATTCAGGAGGCAGTTCAGCATACTAAAGGCGGATACGATGTTGTGCCGGCAAATATTATGTTGGCCGGAGCGGAGCAGGAGCTGTCGCAGACAGGAAAAGAACACCGGCTGAAGGAGGCCGTGGCGCCGATCGCAGCCGACTATGATTTTATAGTGATTGACACGCCGCCTTCTCTGGGTGTGCTGACGGTGAATGCCTTTACATGCGCTACGGATATTTTGATTCCAACGACAGCGGGGATTTTTGCGACCGCAGGAATATCGCAACTCAACGAGACGGTTACCAGTGTTCAGAAATATTGCAACCCGAATGTGAAAATTAGGGGTATCTTGTTTACGAAATTTAATCCGCGGGCTAATATCAGCCGGCAGATGAAAGAGCTCGCAGAGCAGCTTAGCGAGTATATTGCTGCACCGATTTACGAGACGTATATCAGATCTGCTGTAGTAGTAGAAGAAGCGCAGGCAAACCGGCAGGATATTTTTGACTACGCAAATAGATCTACGGTGTCAGAGGACTATAAAGCATTTATTGAGGAGTTTTTGAAAGGGGTTAAGGAATAATGGCAGGAAAAGCAAAGTTTGATCAGGAGGCTGCATTCAAGTCCATCATTGGTGCAGATCGTCGACCGGCAGAGAAGCTGCAGGAGGAAACTGAAAAACCGAAGAAGAACAAGGACCGTGTGCAGCGAGCCTACTTTTTAGATCGGGACATTGATAAGGCATTGCGTAGAAAGGCGCTGGAAGAGGGAAAGAATTTGACTGAGTCGATCAACGATGTATTACGTGCAGGATTAACAAAATATCTGTAAAAAGAACGAGAAAATTGGAAAGGCAATCGTCGATTGCCTAAATGTAAACCGCGTGCGGTTTACATTTATTAACTTCTAAGATAAATTCGGAGATACAAACAATGGCCTTAGAGAAGAAATTGGTTCGCTTACGGAAAAAAGAAGGCATGTCCCAAGCGGATGTGTCAGAAAAATTAGATGTATCCAGACAGGCCGTATCAAGATGGGAGGCCGGAGACTCGAGACCGTCTACCGAAAATCTTCAGGCTCTCTGCAGACTCTATAATGTGAAGTTAGATGATTTGCTTAGTGATGAAGAAATTTCAATTGGAAAAACTGAGTCTATAAAAACAGAATGCGAACCGGAACAAAAAAGTAAAGAGAGAAACCGCGTTTGGACTAAGCGCGGAGTAATTGCAGCGGTGATTTTGGCGCTGATAGTCTGCTGTATTTTCTGGTATATGGACCAAAAGAAAGAGATAGAGCTACATACGATAAACGGAGAAAAAGTGGAATCTCAAGAAACTCAAGAGTTTAATTTAAATTGGAAGTAAGTAGAAGAAAGGGGGTGAAAGCGATGAGTCTAAAGAGGAGCAGTTGTATGCTGTTAGCTTGTGTCATGCTTTTCAGCGTTTTGGTTGCTCCGGAAGTAGAAGCAAAAGAAGAGACTGTAACCCAAATTGCAGAGATGAGAGCAATGGGGCAGTTTGACTTTGAACTCCCACCGAAAACACTTATGAAAGCTAATAGCAGCTTTCCGATGGAGCGTGGGGAAACCGTCAAGATTACGGCTTCATATTCTCCGGAATCGGCAAGCGTGGACTTTGGATTGATTGATTCTGATGGAATCTTTTATCCGATACGGGCGAACGATGGCAGCATCAAAAAGACAATCAAAATAGACTTGAAGGGCACCTATACATTTGCGGTAAGAAACAATTCGAATGATACTGTATGGGTGAATGGGTTTGTGAACTACTAATCAGCCGAATTATGTATGCAGTGAAAGGAGCGCATTTTCATGAAAAAATTCTTGTCCATGACCCTGACGCTTATTATGTTGATGGCCCTTGCTGTTTCTGCATTGGCCGTTGACACTGTACCTCCGACTGATTCTGATCCGGAAGAGAACTGGATTATGCCACTTGATCTGCTTATTGATTATGGCACGATCCGTAACCAGATTGGACTGGATACGACCATAAAGTTGAATAAGGACAACGGGAAATACGTTAATTTGTATGTTGAAAACAAAGGGAGCGGTTCCGTTATAGCAACTATCAATGACCAGAGCTCGAGAACCTTCAAGAAGGGTGAAAGCGGCCATATTTACGTAGAAGTAACTCAGGGCGCGCTTGGTAGGGACAAATCATATAATTTTAAAGTAGTGGCTGGCACCAATGGCGGAATGGTTGATATTTACTACAAGATCGCTCAGCGAGATTCTCAGTGACATATGAGAGTCTATTTAAAGTATTATGGTTCGGAGGATTTGGCAGTATCGTATACTCCTGCGTCAGCAAGTATGGACTTCGGACTGATTGATTCTGACGGGACGTTTTATCCAGTACGAGCAAATAACGGAAGTATCAATCAGACAATTAGAATAGATCTCCGAGGGAACTATACGTTTGCAATAAGAAATAACTCCAATTATACAGTAAATGTTTTCGGCTTTGTAAACTATTAGATTCCATCAAGGAAAGAACTATATAGTGCAGAGATAAATTGAGAGGAGAAATGAGTTGTTATGAAGAAGAAAATCCTGAGTGTGGTAATGGCCTGCATGATGGCTGTGAGTTGCTGCAGTGGCGTTATGGCAATGGCAGCGTACAATGCTGAAGAGCCTGAGCAAATGATTTTGACTTCTGATCCGGGCATTATGCCGGTTACCAGTGAAACTCCTGTAGAGAAAGAGTCTATCAGTGAAGATGGAATAACCTGGTATCAGAAGAAAGGGTATACAGCGTACCGCATTTGGGTTCAGAATGATACGAACCGGGAGATGAAGGTTACTGTTACCTACACGGGGATGCCGGCTGGCATGAGTCGTGTTTTTCGTGTCCAGGCTGGCAAATCAAAGAGTATGGAGGTAAACAAAGCGAGGGCCGGAGTGCAGTACTATGCCGACTTCCAGACGGATGACGGTTCTTTTGAAGGAATTTGTAGTGTGAGAATTTCCGATACACCTTTCAACTAATATAAGAGCGAACAGTCAGCACACGCCCCTTTTGGGCGTGTGCTGACTGCGTATATAGATTCTCGATACAGCTCGGTGTATAACGGTTTACCCGTTTATATTATGAACGGGTAAACCGTTATACGGTTAATTTTGATAATATGTTGACACTGCCAGTTACGTATGGTAAGATGTTCTTGGATAGGAAAGGCTGCGGTAGACGCTGGATCGAAGCCTTGAAAGAAAGGGGGGTATGGATGGCGGCTGCGAGTGGTGCGTGATTGGCAGCAGAAGTGAAGAACGAAGCTCGTCTGGGCGAGGGTAAATAGTAATTAGGCCCAGAGCGTCTTGGCTGGCAGATCTGCCGGTCGGGGGTTTAGCAATTTGCTAATCAGAAGCCACTTCAGGTACGATACACCTGTGTGATGCGTGGGCTTGCCGTAGTAACCTTTGTGAACTGGAAAGCGCATCATGGACCCGGTATTAGTAATCCTTTTGAACGTGCCGGTAAATAAAACGTATCTGTTCCTATCCACTTTCTGATAGTAGCCGGAATACTGTAGATCTTCCGGAGAGCTGCTTCCTCTACAAAGAAGCCGACAGAATCTGAACTGCCGTAGATCTCAATAAAACAGAGCTGCACACATAAGCAGATTAAAAAAAGTGTAGGGAGCAATCCCAAACCCGTCATACATAAGACGTTAAAAAGTGTATTTTGCCGATTGTCGAGTCTCCGAATGGAGCTGGCATGAGGCGGCTTAGCTTGAACGAGAAATGTAGAAGTCTATAAAACTAAGAAAATAGTTATGTAGTTTTATAGAAATATAGATTTATACAAAAATAGATGCACGAAAGGAAGTCGGAATGGGGCGTAGAAATAAAGCGTACTTCAAGGATCTGCACCAGCAAGCCTATGACCGGCTTACCGGGATGCAGGCCTTTGGCGAGAGCAAAAAAGAGGCGGTAGCCAATGGCACAGAGAAAGATAAAATATTTGCGTTCAACACCTATAAGAGCTACTGGAAACATACCAAATATTTTATCAAGTACATCAAGGAGAAGCATCCGGAGTGTACCACGCTGAAGAATGCAAAGAAGTATGCCAATGAATGGCTTCAGACCAGAGTGGATCAGGGACTTTCAGCGTGGACGGTGCAGCTTGAAGCGAAAGCGTTGGGAAAGCTATATGGGATTTCCCCGGATGACGAGAATTACTTTAAGCCGCCCAAGCGAAACCGTGAAGAGATTAAACGGAGCCGAGGGGATCGGGTGCGAGACAAGCACTTCTCCAAGACTAATAACGATGAACTGATAAAATTTTGCAGAGGAACCGGTCTGCGGCGAAAGGAACTGCAGGAGTTGCGGGGGAAGGATCTGGTGTCCAGGGCGCAAATTGAGGCGGAGATCTCCGAACTGCAGAAGATTCCGGAGGAGCAGCGAGCACCGAGCGTCACAAAGCGCCTTGAAATGCTCCAGGACGCACGTTTGTTCTCAGAGGAGTGGTTTATCCATGTCCGCAACGGAAAGGGCGGACGAGAGCGTTTAAGCCCGATTATAGGCAAAAATGCGGGGCAGATCATTGAACGGATAACTGATACACCGCCAGAGGAGAAGGTGTGGCAGCACGTCCATAATTGCGCCGACATCCACGGTTATCGTGCGGAGTATGCCACGGCGATCTACAAGGCTCATGCCAGGGCAATCGAAGAGATTCCCTATGACCGGGTAAACCGTGGCACCGGGCGGCGTTATCAAAGCGAGGTTTATACTTGCCGAAAAGATGAAGCGGGGAAGAAGCTGGACAAGGCTGCTATGCTGATCTGCAGCAAGGCGCTGGGGCATAACCGTATTAGCGTTGTAGCGGATAACTACATTCGGGGCCTGTAAGGAGGTGTGCCGCCGTGAGCGAGTTTGTAAAGAAAACGATAGTGGGTTATAAAGATGTTCCTGGCGGCAGCTCGGACCCAGATTGTACCCACGTGATTCTGACGCTGAACGAGTATAAAAAGATTGTCCGGGAGAGGGACGAGGCAATCCGAACGGTCGGCATTGAACGTCAGAATGCTGACCGTCAAATGAACGAAGAAAAAAAGAATGCTGCATACCAAATCAGGCAAGTGAGAGATCAGGCGGTCAAGGAAATCGCAGAAATGCAGGGAGCATTGGCGCAGGCCCAGAAGGATGCAGCATATCAACGGCACCTAAATGAAAACCTGCTGCGGATCTCTCGGGAAAGAGCTAATGCGGATCGAGGACTAAAACCGAAAAAAGAGCATACCGGATATGTTGTGATGAATATGCAGGAAAAGAAATTGCAGAGAAAGAACAGTCGGGGCTATTACACAATCACATTATGGGAAACGGTGCTGCAGAGTCCCTATTCTGTAGATTTCACTGAAGAACAGGCCAGATATCAGATTCATGAAGATCTAATGCAGCATGAAGATGGAAAAGAGTGGGCGTTAAGCAGAATTGGAATTTGTGAGAAGCCAGATCCGAAGTTCTGTGACCCATTTGAATATAATGAAATAATGGAAAATGAAAATGTTCTTGTTCGGTATCAGCTGCGTGCAAACTATCAGGCACGGCGAGGGGAGAAGACCGGCTTTTGGGACATCATATTGGTGCATCAGAAGCCGATACC
>OCHN01002332.1_pt1 | contig 12535 bp, 10 predicted proteins | sample 1538911 | NCBI WGS metagenome assembly OCHN01 (sample SAMN04571736, study PRJEB22368) | human gut metagenome | biome: human gut; material: stool | host: Homo sapiens | place: Luxembourg | collected 2013-01-11 | reverse complement strand
CCGTCCTGAGGCTACCGGCTTCGGTGCAGTCTATTTCCTGCAGCACATGCTTCATAACCACCAGGCAGACCTCGACATCAAGGGCAAGACCGTGGCCGTTTCCGGTTTCGGTAACGTATCATGGGGCGCTTGCGTGAAGGCTACTGAGCTTGGTGCCAAGGTTGTAGCCATCTCAGGACCTGACGGCGTCATCTATAACCCTAACGGAATGACCAAGGAGAAACTCGACTATATGCTCGAACTCCGCGCTACCTGCAACGACGTGGTGGCACCGTTCGCCGAGAAATTCCCTGATGCGACATTCATCCCGGGCAAGAAGTCATGGAGCATAAAGTGCGATATAGCAATGACTTGCGCATTCCAGAACGAAATGTCCAAAGAGGATGCCGAGGAACTTATTGCAAACGGTACTTGGTGCTGTGTGGAGGTTTCCAACATGGGCTGCCAGCCGGGCGCTATCGAGGCGTTCCAGAAGGCCAAGATCCTCTTCGCTCCAGGAAAGGCTGTCAATGCAGGTGGCGTAGCTACTTCAGGTCTGGAAATGACACAGAACGCCATGCATCTCAGCTGGACCGCGAAAGAGGTGGACGAGAAACTCCACGGCATCATGGACGCCATCCATGCTTCATGCGTCAAGTATGGCACACAGGAGGACGGATACATAAACTATGTGAAGGGCGCCAACATCGCAGGCTTCATGAAAGTCGCCGAGGCGATGCTTGCCCAGGGTATAATCTAAGTCAATTCCACAGGGCGGTTCTTCGGGACCGCACCTTTGATGTATATATGGCGGGTGCATTTTTATGTGCCCGTCATTATTGTTTATGAAATCGAAATTGCCTATATTCGCACTTTGTTGTTGAAAAACCAGACAATAATATTATTCAAAACATAAAATGTCAACTGAAACAGTTAAACCGACGTCGGCATTTCCGGTAAAGAAGCTCATCCTGCTTCTTCTTGCCGTAGCCGTATTTCTATTTTTCTGGTTCGTGCCGAGATCATTCTTCGGAATTGCAGCGGACGGAACCCCTATCCTGACAGTAATCCAGCAGAGAACAGTAGCTATTTTTGCACTGGCCGCATTGATGTGGATGTTTGAAGTCCTGCCTACTTGGGCGACTTCCGTGACCATCATTGTGCTTTTCACGATATCGGACAGTTGTCCGCTTTTCCTGCGCGGAAGCCAGGTCGAGCCTGCCGCATTGGGCACGTTCGTGAGCTACAAGGCGATACTCGCTGCATTTGCAGACCCGACCATCATGCTTTTCTTGGGCGGATTCATACTTGCAATAGCGGCCACTAAGGTTGGTCTTGACGTCCAGCTCGCTCGAGTGCTCCTCATTCCTTTCGGAAACAAACCAAAATACGTCCTCCTGGGCTTCCTCCTGGTGATCGGCCTGTTCTCAATGTTCATGAGCAACACAGCCACTGCGGCCATGATGCTCACGTTCCTGGCACCGGTCCTCAAGACCTTGCCTGCAGACGAGAGAGGAACTGCCGGACTTGCATTGGCCATTCCTATTGCAGCTAACCTCGGTGGTATCGGAACCCCTATCGGAACCCCTCCGAATGCCATTGCGCTCGGTTATCTCAATGAGACAATGCACCAGTCCATCGGTTTCGGCGAGTGGATGATAATAATGGTCCCTTACGTGATCGTGATGCTTCTGTTCGCATGGGCGCTCCTTCTCAAACTCTTCCCGTTCAAGTCAGACAAGATCGAATTGAAGATAGAATCCACAAGGAAGGCTGATGCCAAGACATATATCGTATGGGTAACATTCGCTGTGACCATCCTGATGTGGGTGTTCGACAGGTTTACGGGTGTCAATGCCAATGTAGTGGCTATGATTCCGGTGGGCGTGTTCTGTGCTACAGGTGTCATCAAGGCCAGTGACTTGAAGGATATAGAGTGGAGTGTGTTGTGGATGGTAGCCGGCGGTTTTGCACTCGGCATTGCCCTGAACAAGACCGGTCTCGCCGAGAACCTCGTGAACTCGATTCCGTTCGCTTCATTCAAACCGCTCGTGATTCTCCTGCTTTCAGGTCTCCTCGGATATGCGATGTCCAACTTCATCTCACACTCTGCAGCAGCGAGCCTTCTCGTTCCGATTTTGAGTGCGGTAGGTGTAGGTATGGGAGATATGCTTGACCCTATCGGCGGTGTGAAAGCCCTCCTCGTAGGTGTTGCTCTCTCTACTTCCGTGGCAATGCTCTTCCCGATCAGTACACCTCCAAACGCCACCGGACTTATCCAGGTTAAGGATATGACCAAGATCGGAGCCATCATCGGCGTTGTTGGCCTTGTACTCGGTTACGCATTATTGATTTTCATCGGATTCTAATGAAAAACAGATTTTTGGCACTGGCAGTCGTTGCTCTCATTGCTCCGGCTGCCAAGGCTTTTGCTTCCGAGCCTGCTGCAGAGTCAGCTAAAATAGAGAAGCCTTCACATTTCAAGTTGTACGGATTCATCCGCAACTATTTCGCATTCGACTCACGCGAAAGTAAGTCCGGCACCAAGGATTTGTTCTACTATATCCCTAAAGATGAGGCCCTTAACGCGAAAGGGGAGGATATGAATGCGAATCCGACATTCCGTTTCCTCGCCATCACCTCACGTGTCGGTCTGGATGTAAAGGACTATCAGTTCGGCAAGACCAAGGTCGGAGCTAAGATCGAGACAGACTTCTATTGCATGAACGGCAATGTCGCCGTACTTCGTCTGCGTCAGGCTTATGCCACATTGGGATGGGACGGCCTGGGAAAAGGACAGAAGCAGAGTGCCTCGCTCAAGGTGGGCCAGGCATGGCATCCTATCGCCGCTGACCAGCCTTATGTCATTGACCTTGAGACAGGTACACCGTTCAATCCGTTCAGCCGTACTCCTCAGGTCATGCTTGACTATAACTTCTCCAAGCATTTCACATTGACCGGAGGCTTCATCTGGCAGATGCAGTATCTTTCTTCCGGCCCTAACGGTGCTTCTGACAGCTATATCAAATATGGTTGCACCCCTGAGTTCTATGCCGGTGTCACGTTCAAAAGCAACAACGGTTTCCTCGGACGTGTCGGAATGGATGTGCTCAGCATCAAGCCGCGCTGGAGAGATGCCAACGGAAGCAAGGTGGATGACCGCCGTGAACCCTTATGTGTATGCCCAGTATGCTGCCGGCGACTTCTCTGTCAATGCCAAAGTGGTGTATGCTTCTGCAGGCGAGCACTTCAACATGCTTTCAGGTTATGGTGTGACTGACATCAATTCTGACGGTTCATGGGAATATGCGCCGCTTCACAGCACGGCCTCATACGTTTCCGTAAAGTATGGCCGCAAGGTTCAGATCCAGGGTATGATCGGATATATGAAGAATCTCGGAACAAGCAAGGACCTCTACAGCGATACGACTATTCCGAGCGCATTGATGGTGGGTGATCCTGACAATACCAAGTACACAAGCTCCAAGTATCTGTACCTGAGCGGAAACGGATTCTCCAACTTGAACAGCATTATCCGTGTGACTCCGACAGTAGTCTATAATCTCGGCAAGTTGTCTTTCGGCCTGGAATATGACATTACCGCGGCTCAATATGGAAAATATCCTGTAATGAAGGTCGGTGAGGTTGTCATGCCCGTAGTGAATTCCCATAACGGACTTGTTGACAGCGGTCTCCACTGGATAGTGAACCACAGGCTTTTGGGAATGGTGAAATTTACATTCTGATATGGACAAAGACCTTATTGTTTCCAGCATCCGTTCCATTCCTGACTTTCCGAAGGAAGGAATCCTGTTCAGGGATGTGACTACGCTTTTCGGCAATGCTGAGGCTTTCCGTGAGGTGGTGGATGCCATGTACGAACTTTACAAGGACAAAGGAATCACCAAAGTCTGCGGACTGGAATCCCGCGGCTTTATAGCCGGCGCGGCATTGGCCTACAGGCTCGGTGCCGGTTTCGTGACGATCCGCAAGCCGGGAAAGCTGCCTTGCGAAACCTATTCTGAAGAATACATGAAAGAATACGGCAAGGATACGCTCGAAATACATACAGATGCATTGACATCAGACGATGTGGTGCTGCTTCACGATGACTTGCTCGCGACCGGCGGAACGGCCGTGGCTGCATTGAACCTTATACGCAAGTTTTCGCCGAAGGCGATTTACGCGAACTTTATAATAGAGTTGGCAGAGTGCGACGGAATGACTGAAATGCCGTCTGACATCGAGACTACTGCCCTGCTGAAACTGTAGATGAATCACGGGACGACCGACCTCAGGCCGCCCCGTTTCATTTTACACATTCTGCGGATATTTTTATCAACTCATTTCATAAAAACAAATTTATGTCTAAAAAAACCTTTTTTGCTGCAGTTGTAGCATTGATGGCGTTCTCGCAGATGGCGAAAGCGCAGACTAACCTCCAGATCTTTTACGACTTTGGTCGTGATCGTAAGCAAGTGACCACCACCCTTGAGGGTTTCTATGGGGACAAGTGGGGTAACACATTCTTCTTCATTGACTACGACTACAAGGCAAGAAAAGAGGATGGCAACAAAGCTCCAAGCGGTACCTATTTCGAGATCGCGCGTTGCCTGAATTTCTGGCAGAACAGCAAACTCGCTCCTCTCAGCCTCCATGTCGAGTACAATGGCGGTGTGTACAATGCGTACAACATCAATCATGCATTCCTCGGCGGTGTTGACTGGTTCTTCCACAGCAAGGATTTCAAGAACACATTGAACCTCAAGGTTCTCGGCAAATATATCGCGTATGACAAGAGAGCTGACGGCAGCAGACCTCACAGCAAGGTTCCTATGCAGTTCACCGCAGTTTGGGGAATGCAGGATCTTTTCAATGTCAAAGGTCTCAGATTCAGCGGATTCGCAGATTTCTGGTGGCAGAACCACAGCGTGGCCAAGATCGACGGCGACGGTAACCTCAAGTTGGATACCTGGAAGACTTCCGATGTGGTGTTCATCGCCGAGCCTCAGCTCTGGTATGCTGTAGGCCAGCATTTCGGCGTGGATAACCTCAATGTAGGTACCGAGATCGAGCTTTCTTATGACTTCGGTTCAGGCAGCGGCTTCTGGTGCCGTCCTTGCCTCGGTGTAAAATGGGTGTTCTAACAGGTAATTCCATACGAAAATGAACACATTTCTTCAGAAGACATTCGGACTGAACCCTGCAAAGCACTCAGTCCGCACTGAAATCATTGCCGGAATCACCACATTCCTCACTATGGCATACATCCTTGCAGTCAATCCGAGCATCTTCTCGGCATTGGAATCACAGGGAATGCCTACCAACGCCGTATTTACAGCCACAGCCCTTGCGGCAATCGTCGGCTGTCTGGTAATGTCCATCTATGCGAAGAAACCTTTCGGACTCGCTCCGGGCATGGGACTCAACGCATTCTTCGTCTATACCGTGTGTCTGGCAATGGGACACCCTTGGCAGATGGCATTGACAGCCATTTTCCTCGAAGGAATCCTTTTCATCCTGCTTACAGTGACCAATGTCCGCAAACTCATCGTGGACGCCATTCCTGTAACTATGAAAAGAGCCATCGGCGCAGGTATCGGCCTCTATATCGCATTCATCGGTCTGAAATCAGCTGGCATCATTGTCAATAGCGAAGCTACCTCCGTGGCACTCGGCTCATTCTCTGAACCTGCTGTCATCCTGTCGATTATCGGCTTCCTGATTACATCTGTCCTGGTGATTCTCAATGTCAAGGGCGGCATGCTGCTCGGCATCATCGCCACTACCCTTATAGGAATCCCTATGGGTGTCACCAATTTCAATGGCGTGATGTCCACACCTCCTTCCATTGCACCGATTTTCTGCCAGTTCGAGTGGAGCCAGATCCTGTCCTGGGATATGGTGGCCATCGTGTTCACCTTCCTCTTTATCGACATGTTCGACACCATCGGAACCGTAGTCGGCGTTTCCGTGAAGTCCGGTATGGTAGATAAGGACGGCAATGTGGACGGCATCAACAAGGTGCTCATGGCAGATGCAGTGGCTACTGTAGCAGGCGCCGTTTTCGGAACAAGTACAACGACTACATATATCGAGAGCGCTTCCGGCGTGTCTGAAGGTGGCCGCACAGGTCTTACCTCATTCACCATCGCAGTATGCTTCGCGATTGCGCTCATGTTCTCGCCTCTCTTCCTGGCCATCCCGGGAGCCGCTACAGGTCCGGTTCTCTTCATCGTAGGTGTGATGATGGCAAGCCCTGTCAGGGACATTGACTGGAGCGACTATTCAGAAGCTATCCCTGCTTTCGTGACAATGCTGCTCATGCCTCTCGCATACAGTATTTCCGACGGTATCATGCTCGGTATGATTACCTACACGTTATTGAACGCATTGGCAGGAAAACTCAAGAAGGTATCCGTGATGATGTGGATTCTCGCGGTTCTCTTCATCTTGAGATATGTGCTGATCTAAGAGATTCTTAAGAATAATTGAATCGGAGGCTGATTGTCAGAGTGAAATCTGAACGGTCAGCCTCCGTTTTTATATGCTGTTTTTCAAGACGGCCTCTCAGTCCTGTACGCCGGTTGCGGATTTTACTCGGCTGTAAGTGGCCATCATCTTGTCGTAATGCGGTGGAGACATCCATTTCTCGCGGGTTCCGATATGCTCCTTCACGACGATGGTAGCGTAATTGTCAATGAATTTTCCGGGCCTTGAGCACCATAGGTAAGTGACTGACGGAGAAAGCATTGACCTGTCCCCGTTCTCATCGCGCACGAACTTCAGACCTACCCCGAGCTCCAGCTGCGTATTGGCCGCGCTCATATTGGAGACAGCATTGCCCACAGAATAGAAGACAGGGACGCCGCCGATTACGGTCGAGTCCTGGATGACATGCGGGTGGGCGCCGACAATGGCATTGACCCCGTTCTTCACTAGCCAATGTGCCAATTTTTCCTGCGCCCCAGAGTGCTCCAGCGCATATTCCTCGCCCCAGTGCGGGAATGCCAGTATGAAGTCCGCCTTCCTCTCCTTTGCCCGTGTCAATGCCTTGTGAATATCCGTGGTGTCGATCCGGTTCACTTTCGGCCAGGTCTGTCCGCGCATCGGCGTATTGGTCCCGTAAGTGAAATTCAGGAAGGCAATCCGGATTCCTCTTACATTGATAATCAACGGATTCCTCGACAGTTCGTCCCTCTCGTCAGTGCTGGTCCCCACGAAACGGATGCGTTTTGAATTTTCCATATTGCGATACACCTCGAGAGTGCGCTCCAGGCCAGCCCGACCCTTGTCCATGATATGGTTATTGGCGGTAAGGAACACATTGACACCGCAGTCGGCAGCGTAGGTCGCGTACTCGTCAGGTGCGGAAAATTCAGGGTAGCCGGTGTAAGGCTCTCCGGCCAATGTGAACTCCATATTGGCCACGGTCACATCTGCGGACTGCATCAGCCCTTTTATGCCGGCAAGAAACTGTGTATAAGGATATTCCATCTGCTTGGAATGGAGCATCACGTCCCCGATGACGAACATTGACACCGTATCTGGCGGCCCATATAGAGGAACAGCCGGGGCAATCTGTTCATAGCGTTTGAACTCAGGCCCGGCTGACAGAACAGCAGACATTGCAAACAGTAGCGAAAATGCTGCTTTCAATGCTGCCGACAGTCTCATTTTCTGCTGATTACTACGGCTGTGGAATCTCCAAGCCTGATTTTAAGCCATCTCTCAAGCTTCTGCACGTCGTTCTCAGGCAGCTGTTTCTCGGAATTCGTGATAAGCACGAGACCTGGAGTGCCGGCGGTAATGCTGTCGCAGAGCACTTCAGAACCGCGTCCGATGAACAGACGTCCTATTTCAGGATACTGGCTGTGGATTTCCTTTGCAATCTGCTCGTAAGGGATATTGTCGCGCTTGTATTTGGCGATTTCCTTCTCCAGCTCGTGGATACGTGCCTCCTTGCGTGCGATTTCAGAATCAGTCCTTTCATAGATGCCCTTCATTATCTTCTCGGACGTGTTGTCCTTGGCCTCGAAGATTGCCCTTTCGGAGAATTTGAGCTGCTCTTCGCTGATTTTATGCCTTTCGGCTGATTCTACAAGGCGTTTCTTCTCGGTGGCCGTAAGAGGCTCTCCGGCAATGAAAATCTCTATGCTGCCTCCCTTCCTGTGATTGATCCTGTAGTCGTAGATGTATCCGTTTTCCAAGTTCTTGTTCTCGGAGATGAAGGCTTCCGCATTGGTGCTGAACCGGTTGTCTTTTACCATCTTTACGGCTGACCAGATGCTCGGCACTATCATAAGAACGATCACGATAGACATGATGGTCTTGGTACGGCTCTCCTTCCTGTTGTCCTGGAACTGTACTTCGGAGAAGTGCAAGTACTTGACCATCAGGTATGTGGCGAGGATGATGAAGATGCAGTTTATGGAGAAGAGGTATAGAGCGCCGATGAAGTATGTCAATGACCCCGTGCTGATTCCGTAGCCTGCGGTACAGAGAGGAGGCATCAATGCTGTGGCGATGGCAACGCCGGAAATCACCGTGCCTTTCTCCTTGCGGCTCATCTCGAATATGCCGGCAAGACCGCCGAACAGAGCGATAACCACGTCGTAGATGGTCGGATTCGTCCTTGCGAGAAGCTCGGTCGGATTGGCCAGTTTCAGAGGTGTCAGGACGAAGTACATGGTGGCTGCCGCGAGACTGACCAGCACCATCACTATCAGGTTCTTGAATGCAGACTTGATCAGCATCGTGTCATCCGTTCCGAGTCCGAGACCGATTCCGAAAATCGGGCCCATAAGCGGAGACACAAGCATCGCACCGATGATCACGGCGGTGGAGTTTACGTTCAGGCCCACTGACGCCAAGACGATGGCGCATACGAGAATCCATACGTTAGGTCCTTTGAAATAAATGTTGCTGCGGATGTTTTCCGCCGCTTTTACCGTGTCAATGCTCGGCCTGATGTCGGTTACCTCTCTGAAGAATTGTTTAAGGCTGTCAATTAACTGCATATCTGAAATTTCGTGTATTAAACGTGCATCCTGAATGCAAAAATAATTATATTTACTAAATTTGTATCAATTTTGATGAATTATGAAAAGGTCAGTCCTTATATGTCTTTTGTGTCTGTGCACGTTTACGGCCCTGTTTACGGGCTGTGATGCGTTCCGCAGACTTGCCGGAAGACCGGTCTCGGCAGAGATCGAGGCTAAACGTGCCGCTATTGAAGCTGTGGAAGAAGCTCAGCATCAGGCACGTATGGATTCATTGAAAAAAGTCGAGAAGCAGATGGCTGATTCTCTTGCGGTTCTGGATTCATTGAAAAACCACAATGAGATCATGCGCAGTCCAAAATCCCTGGGCGGACTGTATTCCGAAGAGTTGGCGCACAGGTACTACATCATCGTGGGCGCATTCGTGGACAGGGGAAATGCGGCTGCTCTGAAAGACGATGCGCAGAAGGCCGGATATGAAGTGGCATTGATAAATTTCAGGAACGGATATACGGCAGTGGGGCTGTGTCCGTCCGATAGCATAGTTGTTGCTTATGACTGGCTCAGAAAAGTGAAAGAGGAGAAATTCGCTCCTGCTGACGCTTGGATTCTCGTAAATCAGAATTGAAAATGAAAAAAGTCAGTCGTTTTGTCCTTTGCGCATTGGTTCCGGCCCTTATTGCCGGAATGTTTTGTTCTCCATGTCATGCGCAATATATCGGCGGTTATTCGGAATTGAATGACAGCGATGTCACCAGATCATTGAAATCACACGTTTCCTATCTGGCATCAGATGCACTGGAAGGGCGTGGAGCGGGTACGCAGGGGGAAAAAGACGCGGCCGACTATGTGCGTGACGTCTTCAAGAAATATGACATTGACCTTCTCAGCGGCGAAAGCGGAGACTTGTTCGGAATCAGTCAGAATGGCGACACACTGACTTCCCGGAACGTGCTCGGCTTCGTTCAGGGCTATGACAAGAAGATGTTCGACCGCTACATCGTCATCGGAGCACGTCTGGACAATGTCGGTACCAATATGGTCGAGGTGGACGGCAAGCCGGTGGAGCAGGTTTACAACGGGGCGAACGGCAATGCTTCCGGTCTGGCCATGATGCTGGAACTCGCCAGGATGGTGAATACCAATGCCCTTATGTTCAGAAGGTCGGTGATCTTCATAGCGTTCGGCGCTTCCTCTCAGTCGTTTGCCGGAGCATGGTATTTCCTGAACCGTTCATTTTCCGATGCCGGCAGAATCGACGCGATGATCGACCTGGATATGCTCGGGACCGGCAGCAACGGCTTTTACGCATACACTTCTTCCAATGCGGATATGAACATGCTCATCAGTCAGGTCTCGTCGGAACTGCAGCCCGTGGTGCCTGAGGTGACGGCAAAGGAACCTTATCCGTCAGACCATAGAGCGTTCTATTCCAAGGAGATACCTTCTGTCCTGTTCACTACCGGCCGCTATCCGGAACACGATACGGTAAAGGATGTGGAAAGCATCATCGAGTATGACCCGATGGAGAGGGAGATGGAATATATCTATAATTTCACCAGGCATCTGGCGAATCTGGACAATCCGCCTCTTTTCCGTCAGGACAAAGTGCTGGAGAAAAGCGACGACAGGATATACAACTATTCCGACTGCGACAGACGCCCGATTTTCATGGGCAGCGCAGAGCCGTCTGCTTTCCTGCTGAGATGGGTTTACCAGTATCTCAAATATCCTAAAGAAGCAGTTGCCAACGGCGTCCAGGGCAGGGTAGTGGTGGAATTCATTATCGGCAAGGACGGTGTGGTTTCAAATGTCGAGATTGCCCGCAGCAGCGGCAGCCAGGCATTGGATGACGAGGCGTTGAGGGTGGTGAAAGCCTCCCCTAAATGGAAACCGGCCCAGGTGAAGAAGGTCAATGTGGCCTCCAGAATGTCCGTGGCGGTGGATTTCAAATTGACAAAGAAAGGAAAATTCGGAATTAAGAAATAAAATTTAGTATTCAATATGGATTACGATTTCAGAAGTATCGAAAAGAAGTGGCAGTCGAGATGGGCGGCCGAAAAAACATTTCATGCGGTAGAGGACCCTTCAAAGCCGAAATATTATGTCCTGGATATGTTTCCGTATCCGTCCGGCGCAGGTCTTCACGTAGGTCATCCTCTCGGTTACATCGCCAGCGACATATATGCACGCTACAAGCGTCTCAAGGGATTCAATGTCCTTCACCCTATGGGTTACGACGCTTTTGGACTCCCTGCAGAGCAGTATGCCATCCAGACCGGACAGCATCCTGAAGTGACGACGGAGAACAACATCCGCCGCTACCGTGAGCAGCTCGACAGAATCGGCTTTGCCTACGACTGGGACAGGGAAATCCGCACCTGTGATCCTGCATTCTACAAATGGACCCAGTGGGCGTTCATCAAGATGTTCAAGAGCTATTACGACACCAAGCTCGACAAGGCGCGCCCTATCACCGAACTCGAAGCAGCCTTCGAAGAAGGGGGAACCCGCAATGTCAATGCAGCCTGCACCGTGGAAATGAGTTTCACTGCAGGCGAGTGGAAATCCTGGGACGAGAAGAAGAAGGCCGAAGTGCTGATGAACTACAGAATCGCCTATCAGGGAGAGACTTCCGTGAACTGGTGCCCGGGACTCGGGACGGTTCTGGCCAATGACGAGGTCAAGGAAGGTCTTTCAGTACGTGGCGGCTACCCTGTAGAGCAGAAGAAAATGAAACAGTGGCAGCTCCGCGTGTCAGCTTACGCCGGCAGACTGCTTTCAGGACTTGACAGACTCGACTGGACAGATTCATTGAAAGAAATGCAGAGAAACTGGATCGGCAAATCTTTCGGTACCGAGGTGGTTTTCAAGACCTTCAATGGGGACAAACGCAAGGACGTGACGATTTTCACTACCAGAGTGGATACCATATTCGGAGTGACATTCATGGTGCTTGCTCCTGAGAGCGAACTTGTGGAAGAACTTACGTCAGCAGAGCAGAAACCTGCTGTAGATGAATACCTTGCATACGTGCGCAAGAAGACGGAGCGTGAAAGAATCGCTGAAACCAAGACAGTTACCGGAGTGTTCTCAGGCTCGTATGCCGAGAATCCGCTGACCGGAAAACGTGTTCCTGTATGGATTTCAGAATACGTGCTCGCCGGTTATGGCACAGGCGCCATTATGGCAGTCCCTGCCCATGACAGCCGTGACTATGCGTTTGCCAAGAAATTCGACCTTCCTATCGTGCCTATCATCGAGGGCTGCGACGTGAGTGAACACAGCTTCGACGCCAAGGAAGGCAAGATGTGCAACTCCGGCTTCCTCGACGGAATGGAAGTGAAGGATGCAGTGCCGGCAGCTATGGATTATGTTGAGGGTCACGGCATTGGCCACAGAAAAGTGAATTACAGGCTGCGCGACGCCATCTTCTCCCGTCAGAGATATTGGGGCGAACCGTTCCCGATTTATTACAAGGACGGCATCGCCACACCTCTCCCTTATGAGAAACTGCCTCTGCGTCTTCCTGAGATCGACCAGTTCAAGCCTGC
>OCHN01002327.1_pt1 | contig 12578 bp, 10 predicted proteins | sample 1538911 | NCBI WGS metagenome assembly OCHN01 (sample SAMN04571736, study PRJEB22368) | human gut metagenome | biome: human gut; material: stool | host: Homo sapiens | place: Luxembourg | collected 2013-01-11 | reverse complement strand
ACCTCGAAGGTGAAAATGGAGCCGCCGCCGTTCGGGAAGTACTTCTTGTAAAGCTCGTGAGTAGGCTCGGAAGCGAGGGAGGGGTGATGTACAGCCTCTACCTGCGGGTGCTTGCTGAGGTACTCAACTACCTTCAGCGCGTTGAATACATGGCGCTCAACACGCAGCGAGAGGGTTTCCAGACCCTGGAGGAATATGAATGCGTGGAACGGAGAGATGGTAGCGCCGGTGTCGCGCAGGAGGATAGCTCTGATGTAGGTCACGAAAGCTGCCGCGCCAACTGCGTCCGAGAAGCTGATGCCGTGGTAGGAGGGGTTCGGCTCGGAGATCCATGCGTATCTGCCGGACTTCTTCCAGTCGAAGTTGCCGCTGTCTACGATAACGCCGCCGATCGCTGTTCCGTGGCCGCCGATGAACTTTGTAGCGGAGTGTACCACGATGTCAGCGCCGTACTCGATCGGGCGGAGCAGGTAAGGAGTTGCAAAGGTGCTGTCAACTACCAGCGGGATACCGTGCTTGTGAGCGATCTTCGCGAGGGTCTCGATGTCGGCTACGTTGGAGTTCGGGTTGCCCAGTGACTCAACGTACAGCGCCTTGGTGTTCTCGTCGATAGCCGCCTCGAAGGAGCCTTCAACATAAGGATCTACGAATTTTGCGGTTATGCCGTACAGCGGAAGTGTGTGTTCCAGCAGGTTGTAGGTTCCGCCGTAGATGGTGTTTGCAGCTACTATGTTCTCGCCCTGCTTTGCAAGAGCCTGAATGGTGTAGGTGATAGCGGCAGCGCCGGAAGCGGTAGCCAGTGCAGCTACGCCGCCCTCGAGAGCTGCGATGCGCTTCTCGAATACGTCCTGGGTGGAGTTGGTGAGTCTGCCGTAGATGTTGCCCGCGTCAGCAAGTCCGAAACGTGCGGCTGCGTGAGCGGAGTTCTTGAAAACGTAGGAAGTTGTTGCGTATATCGGCACTGCGCGTGCGTCGGAAGCAGGGTCGGGCTGCTCCTGGCCAACGTGGAGCTGTAAGGTCTCAAATCTGTAGTTCTTGTTCTCTGACATGGCGTTTATCCTCCAAATTATAATTGATTTCGTTCGTTTGTGTTGTTCAGGTTGTTCAGTTTTTGGTTTTTCTTTCGCGTCCGTGTTATCGGGATCGTCTTCACATTCGTGACATTCGTGCTGAGCTGCACATTCGGTCGGTTCTTATGGCTTTCATGATTTCTTTCATTTCAGCACCTCCGTGTTTTTCTTTCTGTACTAAGTATATCACAACGGTAGGTATTTGTCTAATCTTTTATTTTTATAGCTAGCTATAAATCCAATTTATAACTGGCTGCTTGACAATTTTCGCGCCAGGCTGTACAATATAAGGGAAACTCTAAAAACCTCCTTCAAGGCAGATTTTTAGAGGTGACTATAAATCTGAAAGGAGCACAGCCATGAAGAAACTGCTGCTTCCCCTGGCGGGAGCATTACTTATAATAAGCGGGCTGAGCGGCTGCCAGTCCACCGAACTTGTTTCAGGTCTGCCAACGCCCTCCGTGGTGACGGAATCTACAGCCGCTGACAGCTCCGGGGAACCTGGAGCAACTTCCGAAAATAGCGAAGCTGACGGTCAGATCCAGTCAACTGAACAATCAGTGACCGTGGAATCTCCCGCCGAAGACTTCGGAACCCCGGAACAGCGCGCAGCTGAGATACTCTCAGGAATGACCGCCGCCGAGAAAGCGGGTCAGGTAATACTAGCAAGGTACCCGGGAGAAAACGCGCTGTCCGAGGCGCAGAAATACCACCTTGGCGGTTACGTGATGTTCGGCGTGGACTTCCGCGGCAGCACTCCGGAGGAGATAACCGCGGAAATCGCGGAGATACAGAGCGCGTCGAAGCTGCGAATGCTGTTTGCGGCGGACGAGGAGGGCGGCACGGTGGTGCGTATCTCAAAGTACCCGCAGTACCGTGCGGAGCCGTTCCCGGCACAGGCTGAGGTTCTGTCACAGGGGCTGGACGCGGTGAGTTCCGAAGCGCAGGAGATATCCGGGCTGATGAGCTCCCTGGGGCTTAATATGAACCTCGCGCCGGTGTGCGACCTGCCGCGCTCCGAGACGGATTTCATCTATGACCGCGCTTTCAGCACCGATCCACAGCAGACCTCCCGGGCGGTGGGCGCGGCTGTGGAAAGCTACGGGCAGAGCGGACTGATATGCGCACTGAAGCACTTCCCGGGCTACGGCAACAACCTGGACACTCACACGGGAATTTCAATAGACGAGCGCCCGCTTTCCGAGATCACGGAGCTTGACCTGGAGCCGTTCCGGGCGGGGATATCCGCAGGCGCTCCGGTGGTGATGGTGTCGCATAATATCGTTAACTGCATAGACGACAGCCTGCCAGGGTCGCTGTCCGGGAAAATGTATGCGTTCCTGCGGGAGCAGGGATTCACCGGCGCGGCGATGACCGACGATCTCTCAATGGACGCAGTAGGGGAGTACAGTGGTGAAAACGCGGCGGCAGTCACGGCGCTGAAAGCCGGAGCGGACATCCTGTGCTGCACCGACTACGCTTCCGCGGCGGAGGCTCTGACGGCGGCGGTGGAATCCGGCGAGATACCGGAGGAGCGAATCGACGAAGCGGTCACAAGGGTGCTGCTGCTGAAACTCACCTACGGAATAATAGAATAAAGGAAGTGTACTATGAAATACTACATATTTGACCTGGACGGAACCCTCGCGGACAGCATGGGCTACTGGTACGGAAGCTTCCGGGAGGACGAGCGTTACGACCATGAGCGAATGCAGCAGGTCCGCCTGGCGATGAAGGAGAAGTATGCGGAGATCATTCAGCCGCGCCCCGGAGCACTGGAGCTTCTGGAGCGGCTTTACTCAGAGGGCGCTGTGATGTGCATTGCGAGTGCTACCGACCGCTGGGTGTCCGAGCCGTTTATGAAGAAATTCGGGCTGGACAGGTTTTTCCGGTTCTACCTTGACTGCACCGAAGCGGGAGCGCACAAGGACAAGCCGGATATTTTCCTGCAGGCGGCTCAGCGGCTTGGGGCTTCCATTGCTGAATGCACCGTGGTGGAGGACTCCGCCTACTGCGCGGAGACTGCGCATAACGCAGGCTTCCGGGTCATCGGGATATACGACCCGAACACCGCGCCCCGCGGGGACGTTTCGCAGTTTGCTGATGTGTTTATCAGGGAGCTTGCGGAGTTCCCGGATTGATTGCTGAAATAAAAAAGTGCAGACCAACAGCCTGCACTTAATTCTTAATTAGAAACAAAATCCGGGACTGCAATCAAGCAGCCCCGGACGTTTACTTATTCCTTAAAATATTTCTTGATGAAATCCTCAAGCAGGTCTACAGAGCCTTCAATGCCGAGCGCGGAACTGTCGAGACACAGCTCGTAGTTCTCCGGAACGCCCCAGCGCTTGTCGGTGTAGTAGTTGTAGTAGGAGATACGCTGCTTATCCATGCGCTTTACGTACTCCGCAGCGTGCTTCTCGCCGATACCATAGGCGTTTATAGCGCGATTTATGCGGTCCTCCAGGGGAGCCGTGATGTAGATGTTGACCACATTGTTGAAGTCCCTGAGGGCATAGTCCGCGCACCTGCCGATGATAAGGCAGGATTCCTTCGAAGCTATCTTCTGAATAGCGTTCAGCTGTGCAAAGAACAGCGCGTCGTCAAACGGAACTCCACCCTGACCGTAGGTGGTCGAGAGCAGATACAGGAAGCTGTTCGTGCGGCGCTCGTCGCTTTCCTCGAAGTGAGTCTTGTGTATGCCGCTGTCCTTTGCCGCAACGTCCAGCAGCTTGTTATCCCAGAAGCTTACGCCCAGCCGCTTTGCGAGGGTCTCGCCGATTTCTCTGCCGCCGCTTCCGTATTGTCTTGTGATGGTAATTATCTTCTTAGCCATGATGGATCGCCTCCGTCTGAGTAGCTTCACCTTTTACGGTGGTGTTTCCGTTGATATAAGTATATCACGAACGGACGGATTTGTCTACAGTTTTCACAAGAATTTTCCTGTGACATTTATATTTTTGTGTAATTTCACTATTATGCCAACTGGATTTTAATTGAAATTGCCCACACTCAACCCGTGATGATCTTTTCCAGCTCGGCGGCGTCCTTTGCAAGATATGTAGGGTTCATCGCTGAAAGCTCCTCGTAGCCGCGGAAGCCCCACAGTGCTCCGCAGACGTCTATGCCGGCGTTGTGACCGGTCTGGATATCAACGTTGCTGTCGCCGACGTACAGCGCCTCTGAGGGCTGAACTCCCGCACGGCGGATAAGCTCATGCGCGGCTCCGGGGTCGGGCTTGGCGGGGAAGCCTGCGCCGAATCCGATAACGTCGTCGAACTCGTCGCCGAAGCTGAGTTTTATAAGCTCCTGCGTGAATTCATGCGCCTTGTTGGAATTAGCCGCGCATTTTATTCCAGCTGCGCGGAGCTTCCTTATAAGCTCCGGAATGCCGGGGTAGGGCTTGGTGCGGTCGCACTTGTGGGCGGAGTAGTACTCCATGAAAATGTCGTACGCCTTCTGCTCGGTCTCTTTGTCGTGACCCGCCGGGAGCATTCTCTCGATAAGCTTCGGAATGCCGTTTCCTACGAAATTCCGGTAGCTTTCATCCGGGTGCTGCGGAAATCCCATGACCTCCAGCGTGTGGTTTCCGGCGGCGGCGAGGTCGCCTATGGTGTTAAGCAGGGTTCCGTCAAGATCGAAAATTACAAGTTTATACATGTCGTGCCTCTTTTGTTCGTTGTGTATTTGTGTATTTCAGATTTTTTTCGCGAATACGAGCTTGTCCTGCGCGCTCAGCGTGATGACCTGCCCGGTGTACAGCAGGAAAGTACCGTTGGGGCGGATTATCGCGAACAGCGATTCGTCCGGCTCCAGCTCGATGTCTCCGGGAATGCTCCCGACGTACTCGGCGGGGGTGTTCATCGTGGTGAATTTCACCGGATTGCGCTCGAGGAAAACCTCGGTCTCGCTGCTGACGTCCTCGATGGCGGCGCATGCGGACTGCACGGTAAGCCTTGTCGGGCAGACGGTGTGTAACCCGAAGCCCTTGAAAACGTCCATCTTGTCCACGTCGGAGATACGCGCGAACACACGCTTCACTCCGAATATCTCCTTAGCCATCTGAGCCGCCATGATGTTCAGGTCGTCGTCCTGTGCGACGGCGCATACCGCGTCGCAGCTTTCTATTCCGGCTTTTCTGAGCACGTTCTGGTCGATGGGAACTCCGGTCGTCGTGAACCCGGAGAAATCCCCCGGGAGCCTGTCGAAGTTCTCCGGGCGGCGGTCGATAACGGAAACATCGTGGCCGCGCTTGTCGAGAAGCTCCGCAAGCTCGCTGCCGACGCGTCCGCAGCCGATTATCAGTATATTCATGTTAACTCCCTCCGGCGGCGCTACTTTCCAACGCAGAACCGCCTGAATACTTCGTCTATAACTTCATCGCCGGCGCGCTTTCCGGAAAGCTCATACACTGCGTCGAGAGCCTCCTCGAGCATAACGCCTACCGCGTCGGGAGTCACCCCTAGCTGCGCGGCTTCCAGCGCCGAGTTCAGCGCACGGTCGGCGCGGATAATGCAGTCGCGCTGGCGCTCGTTTGCGAGGAATCCTGCGTCCGGGTCGAGCCTGCCGAGGTCCAGCTTTTCGCTGACTGCCTTTTCGAGCAGTTTCGCAGGCTCGCCGGAGTTTTCACCAGATTTCGCGGAGATTACTGCCGGGGCTCCAAGCTTAGCTGAAATTTCATTAAGCTCAAGCTTCTGCGGAAGGTCGGATTTGTTCACGACCGCCACGGTCTTAGCCGGGTCGAGAAGCTCCAGAAGCCGCCTGTCCTCGCCGGAAAGCTCCCTTGAGCCGTCGAACACCGCGAGGACTATATCCGCGTTTTCAAGCTTTTTCAGCATGATATCTACGCCGATTTTTTCAACTGCGTCGTCGGTGTCGCGGATACCCGCGCAGTCCGCTACGCGCAGGACTATATCGCCGAGGGCTATCGTTTCCTCGACGATATCCCGGGTGGTTCCCTCAATGTCGGAAACGATGCTCCGCTGCTGACCTGCAAGGCTGTTCATCAGCGTGGATTTCCCGGCGTTGGGCTTGCCGACTATCGCGCAGGAGATACCCTCCCGGAGCATTCGTCCGGCGTCGTAGCCGGAGAGCAGGCAGGCGAACATTCCGCGCACCGCCGAAAGCTTTTCGCAGAGCCATTCCTGAGTTACTACCGGAGTGTCGTCGTCCGGGTAGTCTATCCATGCGGAGATCTGGCTGGATACCTCCATAATGCTGTCGGCGCACTTTTCCATGCGGCGGTAGAGCGCTCCCTCGCGCTGACCGTTGGCGCAGTTAAGGAGCTGGTCTCCCTGGGCGCTGATGATATCCGCTACGGCTTCCGCCTGGGTCAGCGAGAGCTTTCCGTTTAACAGCGCGCGTTTGGTGAACTCCCCGGGAGCCGCCGGCTGCGCTCCCGCCTTCACGCATGCGGAGAGCACGCGGCGGGTGACGTAAATTCCGCCGTGGCAGGATATCTCGGCGGTGTCCTCGCCGGTGTAGCTGTGTGGAGCGCGGTACATCAGCAGCACTCCGTCGTCAAGCTGCTCGTTTCCGTCGAAAATTCGTCCGTATGCCGCGCGGTAGCCCTGCATTTCCCGGACTTCCTTACCGGAGACCGGACGGAATACCTTCGCGGCGATATCCGCGGCGTTTTCCCCGGATATTCTTATAACTGATATTCCTCCCGCAGCGGGAGGGGTCGCTATTGCACAAATCGTTGACATTACTTATTTGTTACTTCTTTCCGAAAAGCTTCGCGAAGAATCCCTTCTTCTGCGGCTTTTCTTCCTTATCGGCGGGAGCTTCCTTCGGCTTGCCGTCGGCTATTTCCTCGTTATCGGTGAAAACGCTGAGCAGCAGCGGCTTGCGCTTGAATTCCTCGCCGGAATCGTTCAGCAGGTAGGTGTAGGTGCGGCTTGGCATGAGCGGCTGGTAATCCTCTAGAATATCGCATTCCAGCAGGGCTTCCAGCTTCTCCGCCATGCGGTCGGGGAGGCTCTCCGCCGCGCCCTGGTAGTATTCCTCGCAGGCGATGTTGTACTCCTCCGCAGGATTGCGCCCTGCGATCTGGGTGAGGTGTATTCCCTCGCGGAGGTACGCGGTGTAGTCGAGGTAATCGCACCAGAATTCGTTCAGCAGAGCCGCAAGAACGATGTTCTGCTTCTGCTGGAGCTCGTCCTCGCCGAATTTCTCAGCAGCCTTCTCCCAGAGGTCGGGGGCGTGCTTCTGCCAGAGGTCGCTGGAGTAGGTGCCGTCAAGCAGGGCGGTGCGCTTCTCAAAGGTCATCGCGCGGTGCTTTTCGCCTATCAGCGTGTATTTCATGAGCTTTACGCGCTCGTCGAAGGTATCGCCCTCGGAGATGCGCTGTACGCGCTCCGCTTCCTTCAGCAGAGCCTTGTCCTCGATGGGACCGCTGACGCGCTCTGTGGGGTAGTGCCGTCCGGATACCAGCGACTTCAGACCGCAGCGCTCCATTATCTCGTCGTCGAGGGAGGAGAAAAACCTGCTCTCGCCGACGTCGCCCTGACGGCCGGCTCTGCCGCGGAGCTGCTGCGTTATCCGCGAGGATTCCCGCATAGCCGTAGCTATAACGAGCAGTCCGCCCGCCTTCTCGACCTCCGCTTTCGCGTGGCAGTCCGCGCCGCCGAGCTTGATGTCTACGCCGCGCCCCGCCATGTTGGTGGATATCGTGACCGCTCCCGGCTCTCCGGCGCGGGAGATTATGTCCGCTTCCGCTTCGTCGTTTTTCGCGTTCAGCACAGCGCACTCGATACCGAGTTTGCGCAGTTCGTCGGCTAGCTCCTCGGATTCGCCGATGCTTTCCGTGCCGACCAGCACCGGGCGGGATATCCCGTGAGCCTCACGGATAGCTTCGATGACAGCTTTGCGCTTTTCCGTCTTGTCGAAGTACATCTCGAGCGGGTGGTCTGTGCGCCTGCATGGCAGCCTTGTGGGAATGACCTCGGTGGGGAGGCCGTATATCGTGTCGAATTCCTCCTTGGACTGTATCGCGGTGCCGGTCATTCCGGCGAGTTTCGGGAACAGCCGCAGGAAGTACTGCAATGCGATATTTCCCATGATACGCCCGCGGGAGGTCAGCTTCAGACCGTGCTTCGCCTCGACCGCCGCCTGTAGGTCGCCGGGGAACACGCGTCCCGGAGCGGCTCTGCCGGTGAATTCGTCCACGAGGATAACCGCGCCGTCCCGCAGAATGTAGTCCTTGTCCTCCTGGAGCATGACGCGGGCTTTCAGGCAGGCGCAAATCTTCGCGAGGAGCCCGGTGTTCTCGGCGGCGTAGATGTCGCAGGAGAACACGGATTCCGCCTTGTCCGCTCCGGCGTCGGTGAGGTAGACGTTGCGGCTGTCGTCGTCGATGCCGTAATCGTCGTCGGTGAAATCCGCGGTCTTTTCGTAGACCTCGGCGGTGCTTCCGTCGTCCTCGGCGGCGATGTCGCCTGCGATGACCAGAGGAATACGCGCTTCGTCTATCATAATGCTGTCGGCTTCGTCGACTATCGCGAAGTTCAGCTTCTGCGGGAACACCATCTCGGACGGTTCAAAGCATACGAAGTCCCGCAGGTAGTCGAAGCCGGCTTCCTTCGCGGTGAGGTACACGACCTGCTTTGAGTATATCTTCCGGCGGTCGGTGCGGGGAGTATCCGCGGTGATACAGCCGATGGATATCCCCATGCTGTCGTAGACAGGCTTGGTCCACTCGTAGTCGCGGCGGGCGAGGTAGTCGTTGAATGTAAGTATCATCACCTGACCGCCGGACAGCGCTTCATAGCATGCGGCGAAAACTGCGGAAAATGTCTTGCCCTCGCCGGTCTGCATCTGCACCATGTTGTGCCCGGTGAGCGCCAGCGCCGCGCCTATCTGCTCGGCGTAGGGGGTTATCCCGAGGGATTTTTTCAGCGCAATGTATACCCGGGAGTACACGACGGTGATGTCGTTTCCGCGCGCTCCGCCGTTCTCCGCGAGGGAGATTATTTCATTTATAAGCTTGTTATCCAAAGAGAAGGTCTCCTTTATGTTTTTTATACCGATATCTTTATTATATTACTTATTTTTCTCTCTGTCAACCTTGAAAATTCCGGCAAAGTATGCTATAATAAAAGAGTGTGTATTTATATATAAAAAGCCGGGGATAAAAACCCCCGGAAGAAAGGAACTTTTATGTTAACAAAAGAACAGTTCGACGCAAGGCTTTCCAAGCTCGTCAGAGAGCAGGAGGAACTGCTTGCGCGCCCCAATCCGGCTTCTGATTTCTATAACGGGATCTACACCCGCTACCAGAACCCGGTGCTGACTGCGGCTCACGCTCCCATCATCTGGCGCTACGACCTATCCTACAACGATAACCCCAACCTCATGGAGCGTCTTGGCGTCAACGCCGTGATGAATTCCGGCGCGGTTTACCTCAACGGAAAGTACTGCCTTGTAGCACGCGTGGAGGGCGCTGACCGCAAGTCCTTCTTCGCTGTTGCAGAGAGTGACAAGCCTACCGAGGGCTTTCGCTTCCGCGACTATCCCGTTATCCTCCCCGACACCTGCCCCGAGGAGACCAACGTATACGACATGCGCCTCACCCAGCACGAGGACGGCTGGATATACGGCGTGTTCTGCTCCGAGAGCAAGGACAAGGAGAACCCCGACCTCTCCGCGGCTACCGCTCAGGCGGGTATCGTCCGCACCAGGGATCTCGTTACATGGGAGAGACTTCCTAACCTCGTCTCCAAGTCTCCGCAGCAGAGAAACGTAGTGCTCCACCCCGAGTTCGTAAACGGCATGTACGCGTTCTACACCCGCCCACAGGACGACTTCATCTCCACCGGCTCCGGCGGAGGAGTATGCTTCGCGCTCTGCAAGGACATCACAAATCCGGTGCTCTGCACCGACGAGGTGGTCATCTCTCTGAGAGTTTACCACACTATTACCGAGGTCAAGAACGGCGCCGGCGCTGTTCCGATAAAGACCCCCAAGGGCTGGATACACATTGCCCACGGAGTAAGGAATACTGCGGCTGGCCTGCGCTACGTCATCTACGTATTCGCTACCGACCTCAACGATCCTTCCAAACTCATCGCAAGCCCCTCCGGACTGTTCATCGCGCCCCACGGCATCGAGCGCGTCGGCGACGTTTCCAACGTTGCGTTCACTAACGGAGCCATCGTCCGCGAGGACGGCAGCGTTTATATCTACTACGCTTCCTCCGATACAAGACTGCACGTTGCTTCCACGACCATTGAGCAGCTCATGGACTACACATTCAACACACCGTCCGACCCGCTCCGCTCTGCTGACTGCGTAAAGCAGCGCTGCGAGCTTATCTCCAAGAATCTCTCCGGAGAGCGCAAGGTATGACGGAATACTTCGACCTATACACCGCAGATCGTCGGAAGCTCGGCAGGAAGATCCAGCGCGGGGCGCCGATACCTCACGGTGAGTACCACATCGTGGTGCAGATAATGTCTGTGAACAGCCTGGGTGAGATACTTCTCACCCAGCGTGTTCCGCAGAAAACCAGCGGCGGCAGGTGGGAGTGCAGCGGAGGCTGCGCCGGCGAGACCAGCCGCGAAGCAGCCGTAAGGGAGCTTTTCGAGGAGACCGGAATACGTGCGTTCAGCTCCGAGATAGACCTTGAGTGGACAATGACCACCGACAGCATGCTGCGGGATTTCTACATCGTCCATAAGGACGTTCCTCTTGACCGGCTGGTGCTCCAGTCGTCGGAGGTCTGCGCGGCGAAGTGGGTGACCTACGACCGCCTGTGCGATATGGCTGACAACGGTCAGACCACGCGCACCGTAGCAAGGTGGCTTGAGATACGCGGCGACGATATCCGCAGATGTATCGACGAGATACGCCGCAGCGCCAGGGCAGGCGCGCCGAGAATGGCGTGACCGCTCCGCCGGGCGCGTGAACTTTGAGGAGAAATCATGAAAATAATCATAGTCGGCGGCGGCAAGGTGGGATTCTACCTTGCGCAGACCCTGAGTGCGCAGGGTCACGAGGCTGCCATAATCGAGCAGGACAGGGAACTGTGCCGTATGATCGCGAACCAGCTCGATATTTCCATTTGCACCGGCGACGGAACTTCCCAGGACGTCCTGCGTGAAGCCGGCGCTGAACGTGCCGATGTGGTCTGCGCCGTGACCGGAAAGGACGAGAGCAACCTCGTCTGTTGCCAGACCGCAAAGAAGGTTTTCGACGTGAAAAAGACCGTCGCAAAGGTGAACAACCCGAACAATGTCGCGGCGCTACGTACGCTTGGGGTGGACACGGTCGTGTCCTCCACGGATAACATCATCGAGCACCTGGAGCGCGAGGTGGATATCTCAGCGATGAAGGAGCTTATACCCCTCGACGGCGGCGATGCCTCCTTGCAGGAGATAACCCTCCCGGAGGACAGCGAGCTTGCCGGAAAGAGCCTGATGGAACTTTCTCTGCCGCAGACCTGCAACGTGGTCTGCATCAGCCGCGGCGGCCATACGCTCATACCCCGCGGACAGACAAGGCTCCACGGCGGCGACGTGCTGCTGGTGGTGACTCTCAGGCATGGCGTGCGCGACCTGCGCAAGGCTCTCAGGATAAAGGATTAATTAAGGCGGCACCGCGGGTTTTCGCGGCACTGCCACGACAAGGACATAATGATGGAAGAAAAGAACCTCCGCAGAAGCTCCGAAAATATCAATACCGCAGATACCGCAGCGACGGACGCGTCCGTAAAGCCTGCCAGGTCTGCAAGGTCGTCTGGTTCTGCCAGATCCGCAAAGGCGGATAAGACGGTTAAGACCGCGAAATCAGCAAAGACGGCAAAGGCAGAGAAGGCAGAGAGCGCCCAGACCTCACAGACCGCGAAGAAACCGGCTCCCCGCCGCACAAAGAAGCAGCAGGGGGACGTGATATTCGCGCTTGATATCGGAACCCGCACCGTTGTCGGAGTGCTTGCGGAAAAGACCGCAGACTCCTACAGGCTGATAGACATGCAGACGCAGGCTCACGAGAGCCGCTCCATGACCGACGGTCAGATCGAGGACATCGACGCGGTCGCTGCGGTGGTGAGATCCGTCAGGACTGCGCTGGAGCGGAGACAGTCCATAAAGCTTCAGCGGGTATGCATTGCCGCCGCCGGACGCGCACTGAAAACCCTCCGGCACAGGAGCAGCTGCGATGTTTCCGGGCTGAAGTCGATAACCGCCGAGGATATCCGCGCCGCCGAGCTTGAGGCTGTCCGCTCCGCTGAGGAGGAATTCACCGGCAGCGGAGGAAATTCGTTCTACTGCGTGGGTCACAGCGTGATCTCACTGGAGCTGGACGGCTACAAAGTTTCAAAGCCGGAGGGACACAGGGGCAGCGAGCTTGTTACGGAGGTCATTGCGGCATTCCTTCCCGCGTATGTGGTGGAGAGCCTCTGTGCCGCCGTCGACGAGGCGGGTCTTGAGACCGCCGGGCTTACCCTGGAGCCTATCGCGGCGATAAACGCGGTGGTTCCGAAGGAACTCAGGCTCATCAACATTGCGA
>OCHN01002325.1_pt1 | contig 12594 bp, 14 predicted proteins | sample 1538911 | NCBI WGS metagenome assembly OCHN01 (sample SAMN04571736, study PRJEB22368) | human gut metagenome | biome: human gut; material: stool | host: Homo sapiens | place: Luxembourg | collected 2013-01-11 | reverse complement strand
GTTCGAAGGATGCAGTGGCGGCGGCGGAAGATTTGATGCCGGAATGATGTACTACTGCCCACAGATTTGGTGCAGTGATGATACCGACGCACATGAAAGAACCTTTATCCAGTATGGTACAAGTTTCTTCTATCCAACTTCAACAGTAGGTTCTCATGTTTCCGCAGTGCCAAACCATCAGACAGGACGAATTACCTCAATTGAAACCAGAGGTGTGGTTGCAATGGCAGGAAGCTTTGGATATGAATTAGACTTAAATCAGCTTTCAGAAGAAGAAAAAACAGTTGTTGCAAAACAGGTTACCCATTATAAAGAATATCAAAGTTTGATTTATAACGGTGATTATTATCGTTTGGCAAATCCATTTGAGGATGGGATGTCAGCATGGTCCTGGATATCAGAAGATAAGAAAATCATATTGGTTCAGGGTGTATTGTTCCGTGCGAAACCAAATGTATTAAGAAAGACTCTGCGTCTGATGGGCTTAGAAGCTAAGAAAAATTATAAGATTGCCGGAACAGAAGAGGTGTACACAGGTGTTGCTTTGATGAGTGGAGGAGTTTTACTTCAAAGAGCGGTTGGAGATGATGTCTCTTTTGAAATTGTGCTGGAAGAAATTTAAAATTTGCACTTTACAAATTTAAATTGTTGTACTATAATTTTAATCAAGTAAATAAGAAAAATCTTCAGGGCAGGGTGAAATTCCCTACCGGCAGTGATAGTCTGCGAGCCTGAAAAAATAAATTTGAAAGGCATGATTCGGTGAAATTCCGATACCGACAGTAAAGTCTGGATGGAAGAAGAAAAATGAATGACTGATTAAAAAATCAAAATCATGAATATCAGGCTCTGAAATGGATTTCCGTTTCAGAGCCTTTTTGTTTCATATATAGTTAGAAATATGAGAAATCCCTGTAGATAAACTTTTTAATTGCAGGGATTTTTTTCGATCAGGAGAAAGAAAATGCAGAAAAAAGAATATATGCTAAGAGCTATTGAACTGGCAAAGCAAGGAGTTGGATGGACAAATCCCAACCCGCTGGTGGGCGCGGTTATTGTGAAAGATGGACGTATCATTGGGGAAGGATATCATGAAAAATACGGAGAACTGCATGCAGAGCGCAATGCAATTAAACATTTAAAAGAATCAGCAGAAGGTGCAACGATATATGTAACGCTTGAACCATGCTGTCATTATGGAAAACAGCCGCCTTGTACCGAAGCAATTGCAGAAGCTGGAATCAAGAAAGTAGTAATTGGTTCAAGAGACCCGAATCCTTTGGTTGCAGGAAAAGGAGTCCGGTTTTTAAGAGCGCAGGGAATTGAGGTAGAAGAGGATTTTATGAGAGAAGAATGTGATGCATTAAATCCGGTATTCTTTCATTTTATTCAGACGAAAAGACCTTATATTGTGATGAAATATGCAATGACGATGGACGGAAAAATCGCAACAAAAACCGGAAAATCAAAATGGATTACTTCCGAACAATCGAGAAAAATTGTACATGAAATGAGGCATCAATATACTGCAATCATGGCAGGAATCGGAACCGTTTTAAAAGATGACCCGATGTTAAATACAAGAATCGAAGGAAAGAAAAGTCCGATACGAATTATCTGTGACAGCAGACTTCAGATTCCTTTAGAAAGTAAGATTTGTCAAAGTGCAAAAGAGTATCCGACAATCATAGCCTGTGCCGATGCCGAACAGGAGAAAAAAGCAGATTTGGAAATGCTTGGAGTACAGGTGCTGGAAGTTTCAAAAGAAGGAAGAGTCGATTTGAAAAGATTAATAGAGATACTGGGAGAACAAAAGATTGACAGTATTTTGCTTGAGGGTGGCGGTACATTAAATGAAAGCATGCTGAGAGAAAATCTGGTTAATGAAGTTCATGTATTTCTTGCACCAAAGATTTTTGGTGGAAAAGGTGCACCTTCCCCTGTAGAAGGATGTGGAATCTGTGAGGTAAAAGACGCAAAAGAATTTTATCTGCAGGACATCAGAAAAATTGGAGAAGACGTACAGCTTACTTACCGGAAGGAGGTACCGAAGTGTTTACAGGAATTGTAGAAGAAACAGGTATCATACAAAAATTAAGCATTTCCGGCTCATCCGGAAGTATAAAAATACAGGCAAAAAAAGTGTTGGAAGGCACAAAAATCGGAGAAGCATTGCAGTCAATGGAATCTGCCTGACTGTGACCTCTCTTGGAAATGGTTTTTTTACGGCGGATGTTATGGCAGAAACCGTAAGGCGAAGCAGTTTAAAAGAAGCAAAATCAGGTGCAAAAGTAAATCTGGAGAGGGCGATGTCAGCAGATGGAAGATTTGGAGGACATATTGTGTCAGGGCATGTAGATGGCTGTGGTGTGATTACAGAGATATTGCCGGAAGAAAATGCAGTCTGGTTTACAATAAAAGCAGATGCACCGATTCTAAAATTTATCGTGGAAAAAGGCTCGGTGTGTCTTGATGGAGTCAGTCTTACAGTAGCAGAAGTAAATGATGTAACATTTAAAGTTTCGGTAATTCCACATACCAGACAGGAAACGACATTAGCTGATAAAACGGCAGGAAGCTGTATCAACATTGAAAACGATGTGATTGGAAAATATGTGGAACGGCTATTGAATTTTAAAGAAACAGAAGAGAAAAAAACAGAGTCATCTTCAAATTTGACAATGGAATTTTTAGAAAAATACGGAATCTGACAGGGAGGAAAACGGAAATGGAACATGAATATAACACAGTAGAAGAAGCGTTAGAAGATTTAAAACAAGGGAAAATTGTGCTTGTTACGGATGATGAAAATCGAGAAAACGAAGGTGATATGATTTGTGCAGCCGAGTTTGCAACACAGGAAAATATTAATTTTATGGCGAGTTATGCAAAGGGACTCATCTGTACTCCGATGAGCGTAGAACTTGCAGAAAAACTTGGATTTGTACCGATGGTAACAAAAAATACCGACAACCATGAGACTGCATTTACGGTTTCAATTGACCATAAAGATACGACAACAGGCATTTCCGCAGCAGAGCGTGGACTTACCATGCGGATGTGTGTGGATGAGAACGTTTCGCCAGAGGATTTCAGAAAGCCGGGGCATGTATTTCCGCTGATTGCAAAAAACGGCGGTGTGCTGGTGAGAAATGGACATACAGAAGCAACTGTAGATTTGATGCGTCTTGCAGGGTTAAAACAATGCGGTGTGTGTTGTGAAATTATGAGAGAAGATGGAACGATGATGCGCACAAGTGAACTTTGGGAGCTTGCCAAAAAGTTTGAATTAAAATTTATTACGATTCAGGCAATTCAGGATTACTGCCGAATTCACGAAAAACATGTGGTAAGAGAAGCGTGTGCGGATTTTCCGAACCGATATGGACATTTCAAAATTTACGGTTATGTAAATGATATCACAAAGGAGCATCATGTTGCATTGGTAAAAGGTGACATCGGGGATGGAGAAGATGTGCTTTGCCGGATTCATTCCGAATGTCTGACCGGTGATGCGTTTGGCTCTCTTAGATGTGATTGTGGACCTCAGCTCCAAAAAGCAATGCAGATGATAGAAGCCGAAGGTCGTGGAATTGTATTATATATGCGTCAGGAAGGTCGTGGAATTGGTCTGATTAATAAATTAAAAGCTTATGAATTACAGGAACAAGGCTATGATACGGTAGATGCGAATATTAAACTTGGATTTGCGCCGGATTTGAGAGAATACTGGGTTGGAGCACAGATTTTAAAAGATCTTGGAGTTAAATCCATGCGATTATTAACCAATAATCCAACAAAGATTTACGGATTGAGTGGACTTGGACTTGAAATCAAGAAGAGAGTGCCAATTGAAATTCCAACACAGCAGTATGACAGACGCTATATGGAAACTAAAAAAATCCGCATGGGACATGTGTTTCAAAACATTTTAAATTAATTTAGCTGGAAAACAATAAAATCATAAGCATACAAAAAGGAGAAATAGTCATGAAAGAAATCAATGTATTAGAAGGAAAAGTAGTAGCCAAAAAAGGAATGAAAGCAGCAATTGTAGCAGCTCGTTTTAATGAGATTATTGTAAATAAACTGCTTGGCGGAGCGGTAGACGGACTGGTAAGACATGGAGTAGAAGAAGAAAACATTACAGCGGCATGGGTACCGGGAGCATTTGAAATTCCGCTTGTGGCAGAGCGTCTTGCAAAATCCGGAAAGTATGATGCGGTTATCTGTGTCGGTGCAGTTATTCGAGGCGATACCAGCCATTATGATTATGTGTGCAATGAAGTTTCAAAAGGAATTGCAACAGTCGGATTACAGACAGGAGTGCCGGTGTTATTTGGCGTAGTAACGACAGAAAATATTGAACAGGCGATTGCAAGAGCCGGAAGCAAAGCAGGAAATAAAGGATATGACTGTGCACTTTCTGCAATTGAAATGGTGAACTTATTAAATCAGATAGATGCCTAAAAAAAATTTCTGTAAATAAAAAAAGGGCAGGAGAATGGGAAGTTCTCCTGCTCTTTGCTTCTGTCAAAAATCAAAATCTGCGTAATCTTCCGGTAAGAATCGATGATAAATGATATGGCATCCCTCATCTTTAAAACAGTAATAATAACGGTCTTTATCATTTACAAAACGGATTAAAATGTCGAATTCTCCATTGTTGACTGGTTCGATAACGGATTCTTTTGGTTGAGACTTGAAAAGTGTAATTATCTCTTCAAGTGTTGTACCATGCTTTGCTAAAAGCTGGATTAATTCACAAATAAAAATATTGCCGGGTTTATTTGTGTGAACATACTCCGAAACCTCTTCGGAGATGGTAAAACAAAAGCGTTCTCCTTTATGTGTGGCAGAAATTTCTCCACATTGTTCTTTTGTATAAACCGGAAAATCCGAAAGTATCTGCTGCATTTCATCTGAGTCTGCTTTTTTATTAAAAAAATGGTTGAGAGAGCTAAGTGGATAGTAAAGACGGACAGGTTCTTTACGATAACCAAGTTTAGCCTGTTGTTCAATCATATTATCAAAGATGTTGGCTTTTAATGCCTCAAAACCTGCGAGAAATTGTTCCATATAATTAAAATCCTTTCTACTTGAATGTCAATTTTAGCAAGTTTATTATAAGGTAGAAAAAGAAAAGAAAACAGATTTGATTTTTGAAAAAATTGTGATATAATACAGCCGTATTTTATAGGTAAAAATATTTGAGGTAAAAAGAGAAAAAAATGAAGATTTGTCCAAAATGTAAAAAGCAGTATGATGAAAACCAGAAATTTTGCAAAATTTGTGGTACAGCTTTAGTAGAAGAGAAAAAGAAAAAACGTATTGGGCTGTATATATTGATTGCGATTCTGGCAATTGTAGCTTGTGCAGGAGCAGTTGTAACCGGAATGGTGATTCAAAATAAAAAGCAGGAAGCGCAGCGGCAGGAAGAGTTGGTAAGCAAAACAGAAGAAAACAAAGACGAAAAGAAAGAAGAGTCTGAAGAAGTAGAAAAGAAGAAAGCAGAGGAAGAAAAAACAGAAGACGAAAAGAAAAAAGAAGAGGAAAAAAAGAAAGAGGAAGAAGAACAAAAAGAACTATGGAAAAAATATGAGGAGCAGGAAGCTAAAGAGGCAGAGGAAGCAAAGAAAGAAGCCGAAGAAGTAAGCCAGAACAATGCAGAGACTTCCACTTCATCAAATCAGGCTACGGATACTACAACAAAGCCAAATCAGACAACAAGTACCTGGGATGCACAGGGACAGACACAGGAGGAAATGATTCAGCATATCCGTGATGTTTATTATGATACGCAAGGCAAGTTAAATAATTATAATAAAGATGAAAGCACAAGTGGTCTGGCAATCTATACAGAAAATGGAAATCTAAAAAAGATTGTCTCTCAAAATGGAGCCTGTTCTGGAAATTTATCGGATTTGCCTCAGGATTATTCCGCTGAATTTTACTATGAAAATAATACTCTGTTGTTTACCTTTGTCTATAAGGGACAGGAAGAATATCGATTCTACATGTCTCCAAATGACGAAACAAAATGTATCCGCTATATTGGCTCAGATGGAAATACACAGGATTTTGAAGCTCCGGTGTCTTCTGCCGGACTAGGACAGGGAGTTGGAAATCTTTGTGAAGCAGGATATATGGAACCGTATTGGTTAGGAAAAAAATAAATGAAAAATCGTGAATCAGGGGAAGAGCTGATTCACGATTTTTTTGTTCACTCCGTAAACGTATACCGAATCAAATACCCATTCTTATCCCCTGTCGTAACAACGGTATCTCCATCCGCATTTTTAATAGTCTCAAGAACAGGATATTTCGCATGCTCTTTGATATAAGCTTCCGGGCTTTCAGCTTCGGATTCGATGATTTCCTGTTTGGCATATTTTGCGCCACCGCAGGGATTCATAGTTTCGATAAAAATTTCGTATTCCTTCATAAAAAAATGCCTCCTTGTTTAGAATAAAAACGTCTTATAGATAAGAAAAGTATACAAAAACTCGGTAAAAATAGCAAAGGCCAATTTGACGAAAATAGCAAAATGCGATAGATTAGTAGGGAAAGAAATGAGAGGAAAAGAGAAAATGAATACATTTGAAATTTTGCTGGAACAGATGGGGTTGTTTGTTATTTATCTGTTGGCGGGCGTGATTCTAATTAAAACAAAGGTATTAAGCAGTGAAATGCTTGAAGCCATTTCCAGATTTGTAGTAAAAATGGCGTTACCGATCCTAGTTTTTGTAAATATCACAGATGGAGTAGAAAAAGAAACATTGACTCATTCGGTTCTGATACTGTTTATTACTGCCGGCTTTTATTTTTTTATGCTTTTTTGCGGATTTGGCATGACGAAATTATTTCATTTGAAAGGAGACAGAGCAGGAATCTATCAGGCAATGTCGATGTTTGGAAATGTGGGATTTATGGGAATCCCGATTATTACAAGCATTTTTCCGAAAAATGGCATTTTATATATTTCAGTATTTACGATAATAGACCAGTTTATGCTTTGGACTTTGGGAGTAAAATTTACAACTCCGCAAGGAGAAGGAAAATTTAACCCGAAGAAATTAGTTAATCCGGCAACGGTTGCAATTTTACTTGCAGTATTTCTGGTCTTAACTGAAATCAAAGTGCCACGGATTCTGGATATGGGACTTCAAAAGATAGGAGGAACGGCGTCACCGCTTGCAATGATTTATGTGGGTGGGATTTTTGCAAGTATTCACATTGGAAAACATCTAAAAGAATTCGCACTATATGGAATCGTGCTTACAAAAATGATACTGGCACCAATTTTGTTGTTTGTTCTTTTAGGATTCCTTTCTGTTTCATCGGAAATCCAGTTAACAATGGCATTGATTGCAGGGATGCCGGTTATGACATCGGTGGTGATGATGGCAAATACTTCAGGTTCAGATGGAGATTACGCAATGGGTGGGGTATTTATTACCACGATTTGTTCGATTATCACATTGCCATTTATCTGTTGGTTTTTGCAAAATGTGCTTTAAAAATCCACTAAAAAGGGTGTAGGAGTCTGTTGCTTCTACACCCTTAATGATTATTGAATTGTAAATACTCTATTTTCTTTTCTTTCTGGAGTTTCCGGGTAGTCTCCTTCTGGATAACCAAGAATACAATGTCCGATTCCTTCATATTCGTCTTCAATTCCAAGAGATTTTAACAGTTCTTTTCCGAACTCTGTCTCAAATTCTTCTTTGGCACGATGAATCCAGCAACTTCCAACTCCAAGTTCATGAGCAGCAAGCATTAAATTTCCCATAACAAGGCTTCCGTCGTAAACATGAGTCGGGCAGTCTTTCTGTCCCAGGACGATAAGAACGACCGGTGCACCATAAAATGGGTCAAATCCTTCTTTCCAGCCGCCAATTTCACGATTCATTTCAGAAAGTTTGTCACGCATTTCTTTATTGGTTACCTGAATAATAATGGTAGCCTGGCGACCCATTCCATTTGCGGCATAAAGACCAGCTTCGGTCACTTTATCAATGATGTCTTGCGGAATCATATCCGGTTTATATTTTTTTACGCTTCTTCGGGTTTTTATTTTTTCTAATACATCGCTCATATTAAATGTCCTCCTAGAAAAATTTCTAAGAAAATAGTAGCACAAAGAAAAATTTCGGGCAAGCAAAAAAATGAATTGACAATGAGGAAAATATCTGTATAATTATCAATGGTAATTAACGTCGGTAACTAAAATTTAAAAAGGAGAGTGAGAGATGACAACAGAAAAAATTAAGCGAATGTTAGATGCCTGTTATCAGGCAAAACGTATCCGTGAGTTACTTCCGGCACTTCCAAATGGAGTTGCTCCGTCTTATATTCATTATCTGGACGTGATTCTAGCTTTAGAGAAAAAAGAAGTTCAGGTGAAAATATCGGATATCAGTGATAAATTAAATCTTCCAAGACCCGGTGTTACAAGGACGGTAAAAGAAATGGAAGAAAAAGGATATATCAAAAAAACAGTCTCACCGGAGGATGGACGAATTATCTATTTATCTGCCACGGAAAAGGGAAAGAAGCTATCTGAAAAATACAATGAGAAATATTTTAATGAGCTGGCTCCTTATTTGGCAGATATTTCGGAAGAAGAAGCAGATTGTATGATAGCAGTAATTGAGAAATTTTATCAGGTGATGTGTGAGAGGAGAGACAAAGAATGAATGATAAAGCGGACTTCACACAAGGGAGTATTTTAAAGAAATTAGTATTTTTTATGCTGCCGGTGCTTGGAGCTTTGATTTTACAGGCAGCCTATGGAGCAGTTGACTTGCTGGTAGTTGGAAGATTTGGTTCGACTTCAGGACTTTCTGCGGTTTCTACGGGAAGTCAGGTTTTAAATCTGGTTACATTTGTGGTGATTCAGTTTGCAATGGGTATTACGGTTTTGATTGCACGGTATCTGGGTGAGAAAAGACCGGAACAGATAGGTTCTGTTATTGGTGGAGCAGTACTGGTATTTACCTGTATATCAATTGGCTTATTTATTTTGATGGTATGTTTTGCACGTCCGATTTCCATTCTGATGCAGGCTCCGACAGAAGCGGTTGATTTAACAGCGGATTATGTAAGAATCTGCGGAAGCGGTATCTTTTTTATTGTAGCTTATAACCTGATGTCTGCGATTTTCAGGGGACTTGGAGATAGCAAATCTCCACTTTTGTTTGTATTGGTTGCATGTATTGTAAATGTAATCGGAGATTTGTTTTTTGTCGCAGTATTACATAAAGATGCAGCAGGAGCTGCGCTTGCAACAGTTTTGGCACAGGCGCTTAGTGTTGTGTTTGCAGTTGTTTTACTGGTGAAAAAAGAACTTCCATTTGCAATCAAAAACAGTGATTTTCGATTTAATCCGCAGTGTAAAAAATTCCTTAAAATCGGATTACCATTGGCACTTCAGGAATGTTTAACCCAGCTTTCTTTCCTTGCATTATGTGCCTTTGTTAACCGACTTGGTCTGGAAGCTTCTTCTGGATATGGAGTTGCCTGCAAAATCGTAAACTTTGCAATGCTTGTACCAAGTGCTTTAATGCAGTCTATGGCTTCTTTTGTTTCTCAGAATGTAGGAGCAGGAAAAACAAAAAGAGCAAAGAAATCTATGTTTACAGGAATTGGCGTAGGGCTTGCAGTTGGATGTGTTGTATTTTTGCTTGTCATGTTTAAAGGGGATGTACTGGCAGGATTCTTCTCAACAGATGCTGCGGTTATTCAAAATGGTTATGATTACCTGAAAGGATTTGCATTAGAGACAATTGTAACGGCTGTGCTTTTTAGTATGGTTGGTTACTTTAATGGAAATAATAAAACACTTTGGGTTATGGCGCAGGGACTGATTCAGACTCTTTTAGTCCGTCTTCCACTGGCGTATTTTATGAGTATTCAGCCAAATGCAAGCCTGACAAATATCGGTTTGGCAGCACCGGTATCTACGATTGTAGGAATTGTTTTGAATGTGGGATTCTTCATTTATCTGGAACGAGTTGGAAATAAAAAAACTAAAAAATAAGAGAGCAGAGAAAAGACGTAAATTACGCAGAGTAGTTTGCGTCTTTTTTGTATTAGTGATAAGATGAAAAGTAATAAGGAGGAACGAAAAAAATGTGGATATTATATGCGACAGGTTCTGCGTTTTTTGCCGGAATTACTTCAATTCTTGCAAAATGTGGAATCAAGAAAACAGACTCTGATGTTGCGACTGCTATCCGTACAATTGTAGTGTTGTTGTTTTCTTGGTTGATGGTGCTTGTTGCAGGAAGCGGAAGTGGAATCGGAGAGATTGATGGAAAGACAATGCTGTTTCTTGTATTGTCAGGTCTTGCAACAGGGGCATCGTGGCTGTGTTACTTTCGCGCATTACAGGTTGGGGATGTCAATAAGGTTGTTACGATAGACAAATCCAGCACTGTATTAACGATTTTTCTTGCATTGATTTTTCTTAGAGAAGGATTAAGCATAGGGAAAGCAGTTGCTGTTATTTTAATTGGGGCAGGAACCATGCTGATGATTACCAAAAAAGAAGGTGAAACAAATCAGCAGGGTGAGAAGAAAGAATGGATGCTGTATGCAATCTTGTCAGCAGTGTTTGCAAGTCTCACTGCAATCTTAGGAAAAATCGGTATCGAAGGAGTAGATTCCAATCTGGGAACGGCTATCCGTACTACAGTAGTTCTTGTTATGGCATGGATGATGGTTGGAATTACAGGAAAACATCATCAGGTAAAGGAACTAAAAAAGAAAGAACTGATTTTTATTGTGTTATCGGGTCTTGCAACAGGAGCATCGTGGCTTTGCTATTATAGAGCCTTGCAGGAGGGACTGGCGAGTGTGGTTGTTCCGATTGATAAGCTAAGTATTTTAGTTACGATTCTGTTTTCCTGGATTGTTTTTCATGAAAAATTATCAAAGAAAGCGGCATGGGGATTGGTCTGTATTGTGGTCGGTACTCTTTTGCTTGTAGTTATCTAAAATGAATAATGAAAATATCAAAACCGTAGCATCTATACAAAACAAAGAGTTAGATAGAGTCTGCGGTTTTTTGCTAAAAATATTTTTGCGTAGTTTTTCTGATAAAATAATGCCAGTTCATTCGTGCAGAAAGAATTAAAGTTAAAAATTCTGCTGCCGGAACAGCAAGCCAGACACCTGTAATTCCCAGAAAATAAGGGAATGTCACAAGGCAGATAACCAGGAAAAAGAGTGTCCGCAAAAAGGAAAGAATAGCAGAAATTTTTCCATTGGATAACGCAGTAAAAATTCCAGACGAAACGATATTGATTCCACTGAACAAAAAGTTAATTGCAAAAATACGAAAACCGGTTGAAGCAAGTTCAAAAGTTTGCGGGTCTTTTGTAAATACGGATACGATAAATCCAGAGCATAAAAGAAAGTGGAAATCTCTTAAAAGAAGAAGCCGGAACAGGCGATTGGAAATACGGAGGGAGATTCCGTGGTGGAGCGTCTGAGTCTGATATCAGCTCATGGATTGATAGCTTGGGATTATAAAAAAATAGAAAATAAAGAAGACGAATAGACAGTATCTGGGTTCAGAAGAATGTGAACTCAGGGACTGTTTTTTGCAAGGGCTTCAATACTTGTTAATTAAGTAAAAATATGCTATGCTTAAAAAAATTTGATTACAGATATTCATTTTATATCGAAGGAGGCAACATTGGATATGAGATATAATCTGCCGGATAGGGTTCTAAGGGAACTTTTTTCTTTTGCCCGAAAATATTCCGTTTCAAAAATTGTACTGTTTGGTTCTCGTGCACGAGGCACTCATACAGAAAGAAGCGATATTGATATCGCTGTATATGGAGGAGATTTTGACAGTTTTTATTGGGATGTCAAAGAAAAAATCCATTCTCTTTTGATGTTTGATATCATAGAAGCAGATGCATCTATTTCAGAAGAATTGAAACAAGAAATAGAAAAGGACGGTGTTACAATTTATGAAAAAACTCGATAATTTTTCAAATTGTCTGGCTATATTGGCAACTGCAGATTTTAAACTCGCAGAAACAAATGATATATACAGAACTGGTATCATTGGACAGTTTAATCTTACTTTTGAACTTGCATGGAAAGCACTTCAGGAAATTTTGAAAATACATGGTGTTGACGGCTCTTCTACAGGCTCTCCTCGTGAAATTTTGCAGCTTGGATATAAAACAGGATTTCTAAAAGATTCTGAAGTATGGCTGCTCATGTTAAAAAAACGTAATACTTCTGTTCATATATATAACGAAGAAGATGTGGATGAAATGATTCTGCTGATACGTGACAGCTTTATTCCAGCTTTTATAGTGCTCAAAGAAACACTGATAAAAAAGCTAGATGAAGCTGAATGTGATTGGAAGTAAGAATAAAGTTTGGTGGATCGAAGATAAAAAACTAGAAAAGAAAAAATCAGAACACAAAGAAAACGAATAGATAGTCCCTGAGTTTAGAAAAATGTGGATCTAGGGACTGTTTTGAAAAGAGTGGAATTTATAAAAAACATGCGTTTATCCCACTTAGGGAGCCGCATATTTTTTACATAATTCCATACAGTGTGAA
>OCHN01002324.1_pt1 | contig 12595 bp, 9 predicted proteins | sample 1538911 | NCBI WGS metagenome assembly OCHN01 (sample SAMN04571736, study PRJEB22368) | human gut metagenome | biome: human gut; material: stool | host: Homo sapiens | place: Luxembourg | collected 2013-01-11 | reverse complement strand
CCCCAAACCCCACCAGAGGCGCCGCCTCTGGACTCCGCAAGGGGAAATTTTCCCCTTGACCCCTTTCGCGCGATTGAGTTGGTCGCTCTTCCATACTTTACCCGCGTGTTAATCCGTTAGGCGTTCCTTCGTCTCGCGTCCCTCACGCAATAATTTTCTCATTCCTTCCCTATCCTCATCCCGAAGCGCGTCCCGATACTCCGTCACCCGCTGCACCAAGTCCTCCACCACCGGCAGAAGCGCCTCTCGATTATCAAAGAACAGCTCCGTCCACATATCCTCATTCAGCCGTGCCACGCGGGTCATATCCGCGAAGCTCCCTGCCGAGAACCCGCGGTGCTTATCCGCCAGCGGGCACTTCACATACGCGCTCGACACGACATGCGCCAGCTGCGACGTATACGCAATCATCTCGTCATGCGTCTTCGGCGTCGTGAACTGCACACGCAGGAAACCCAGTTTCATGAAAAAGTCGCGGGCGCGCTGCAAAATCGCCGGGTCGTCGTCGCCATGACCGCACAGAATCATCGACGCATGGTCGAACAGATCGTCGCGGGCGTACTTGAAGCCGCTGTACTCGCGCCCCGCCATCGGGTGTCCGCCGATGAAATGCCACGCATACCGCTGCGATACGGGAAACAGCGCGTCGCAAATCACCTGCTTCACGCCGCCGCAGTCAATCACAAGGCTGTCGGGCTTAAAGTCCGCCGCGTGGGCAGTCACATAGTCGATAATCCCCTGCGGGTACAGGCAGATCAGCACAACATCGCACTGCGGCAGCGTCTCCGCCGTCAGTTCGCCGTCAATCGCCTCCATCAGGAACGCGCGGCGCATCGTGTCCGCATTCTTGTCCGTGCCATAAACCGTGTACGGTGTGTGGAGCTTGATGGTTTTCGCGAGTGAGCCGCCAATCAGTCCCAAGCCGACAATACCTACATTCTGCATGAAAAAAAATCCTCCGTTCTTCTGCACTCCCGTTTCAAGGAATGCGCTGCAACGGAGGATTTCGACATATCATGCGTTTTTTCCTGCTGATTTACGCCTGAACCGTGGCTTTCTGCTGCTTTTTCTGCTTCTTCGCCGGCTGCTCGCCAACTTTCGGGACGTGGTATTCGCACTTTTCGTCAAAGCGGACGGATTCCGGCGGCTTCTCCAGTTCTTCCGGATGATTGAGCAGATACGACATCGTGCCGAAGAACGCCGCGTAGTGCGCGCCGGAGCAGACGCGCTCATCCGCCGTGATGCCGATGGGCAGGAAGCGCTTCATGCGCGCCTCGCCCTTCTCCACCACGGCAACCTTCTCCACGGTACCCATGCCGAAGAACAGCGTAACCGAACCAAAGTTGTAGATGTGGTGGTTGACGTGATGCAGGCCGATGGAAGCGTTGTTGGTGATATACATGCTGGTATGGAAGGGCAGTTCGTCCAGCAGTGCGCCGGGGCAGAGCCCGTAGCGATCAAGCAGGCGAACCAGCGCGACGATGCCCGTTGCCAGACCCGGCACGACCAGCACCGCTTTCGCCAGCTTATCCGCGAAATTCTTCTTGTCCTCGCCGCGGTTAGCGTTGATGACCTTTTCCATGCGGTCGCGCACGTCGTAGATAGTGTCGGTCAGGTCGTACTTCACCTTCACCGCCGTCTCGCCCATTTCGGCGTTCTGCGGGTTCTTGAGCATCGTGAAGGACACGGCGCACATGTTCCGCGCGAAGAACTGCTTATTGAGGATGAAGCGGTTGATTTCCGGGTGCTGGGACACAGTGCGGACGAACGCGGCGGTAATAATCTGCATGAACGTGATTTTCTCGCCCTTCGCCGCCTGCGCCGCAATGTAGCGCGTCAGCAGCTCATAGTCCACGCGGTGCTGCAGGAAAACCTGCGCGTCGCAGCGCATGGGCATCAGGTACGGCGTAATGCCGACGATGGGGTCAATGGACGACACGCGCCGTCCGTCGGGTCGAAATCCGAACATGGTACTTTCCTCTCTCTCTTGTCCTCGGCTGTCCATCGGAATGAATGAAAAATGAATGATTTCAGCCGCAATTTTATTGTATGGATTTTGGGCGATTTGTCAATAGGGCATCGGCGGATGATTTCGGATGTGCGCAAAAAGGCACTGCCGCGCTGCAGCAGTGCCCATTGCTTTGCCCTTTGACTGGGATTTTTACCAAGTCGCCTTCATGGCCTGTTCCACGCACTTCTGGTGATCTGCATCCACGCGGTCTGTACCGTGGGTCTTGCTGCCGTAGAAGTGCAGGCAGAACTGCCCATCGAAGTTGTTGTCCAGAATTGTGTTTGTGCCGTGGGGTTCGGAGTAAATCGACGCGGCATACACATGCCCGTTGTACTTCACCAGCACTGCGCGGCGGCGCCAGCTGAACGTGCCGCCGTTGATTTTCTTGAGAATCGCGGTATCTTCCGCCGTCAGCGGCTCGGCGTCCATATGGTTGCCGCCGCTCTGCCGGCGCGCGGAGAAGATCAGCCCCGTGCTGACGTCCTTAATCTGGAATACCGCGCCGTTCGGGATGACGTACTTGCCGCCATTGAACCAGTCCAGTCGCTCGGTGGTAATCTTGCCGCTGCTGGCGCTCGCCACGACGGATTCAATCTTCTTGAGCGTCGCGCTGCCCGCCACGCCGTCCGCCGTCAGACCGTATTTTTTCTGGAATGCCTTGACGGCGCTCTCGGTCGTCGAGCCGAACGAACCGTCGACATACGCCGTGTAGAAGCCCAGCTTCTTCAGGTTGGTCTGCAGCGTCTTGACTGCCGTGCCGGTTGCGCCTTTGCGGAGCGAATCGTCATCGGTGCTGGTATTGCTGTCCGCGTTCTTGTAGGCGGTGTCGAGCTTTTTGAGCGTTTCGCTGCCCGCCACGCCATCCGCCGTCAGGTTATACTTCTTCTGGAACGCCTTGACCGCCGCAACCGTCGTATCGCCATAATCGCCGTCAATGGACGCGTTGTAGAAGCCGAGCTTTTTCAGCTTCGTCTGCAAATTCTTGACCGCGCTGCCGGTTGCGCCCTTGCGGAGCGAGCCGTCGTCCTTGTCGCTGTCCGCGTTCTTGTACGCGCTGTCAAGCTTTTTGAGCGTTTCGCTGCCTGCCACGCCATCCGCCGTCAGGTTATACTTCTTCTGGAACGCCTTGACCGCCGCAACCGTCGTATCGCCGTAGCTGCCATCGACATAGGCGTTGTAGAAGCCGAGCTTTTTCAGCTTCGTCTGTAAATCCTTGACCGCGCTGCCGGTTGCGCCTTTGCGGAGCGAGTCGTCGTCCTTGTCGCTGTCCGCGTTTTTGTACGCGCTGTCGAGCTTTTTGAGCGTTTCGCTGCCCGCTACGCCATCCGCCGTCAGGTTATACTTCTTCTGAAACGCCTTGACCGCCGCGTATGTGCCCGAACCAAACGTGCTGTCCACCGTACCGTCGTAATAACCCAGCTTCTTCAGCTTCGTCTGCAAGTCCTTGACGGCGCTGCCGCTGTCGCCCATGCGGAGCGAATCGTCGTCCTTGTCGCTGTCCGCGTTTTTGTACGCGCTGTCGAGCTTCTTGAGCGTTTCGCTGCCCGCCACGCCGTCCGCCGTCAGGTTATACTTCTTCTGGAACGCACGAACCGCCGCGTATGTGCCCGAACCAAACGTGCTGTCCACCGTGCCGCTGTAATAGCCCAGCTTCTTCAGCTTCGTCTGCAAGTCCTTGACGGCGCTGCCGCTATCGCCCATGCGGAGCGAGTCGTCGTCCTTGTCGCTGTCCGCGTTCTTGTAGACACTGTCCAGCTTTTTGAGCGTCTCTTTGCCTGCAATGCCATCCGCCGTCAGGTTATACTTCTTCTGGAACGCCTTGACCGCCGCGACGGTCGTGTCGCCATAATCGCCATCGACATAAGCATCATAATAGCCGAGTTTTTTCAGCTTTGTCTGCAAATCCTTGACGTCGCTGCCCGTGCTCCCCTTTTCCAGCCGCGTCGCGCTGCTGGAAGAACTGGAACTGCTGGCCGTCTTGGTCACGCTGACATACGTTTTATAGACATAGCCGGTGTATTTCCCGTAAGTCACTTTATACCAGCTGCCGCTTTTGCCGAGAACCTCCAGCTTCGTGCCTTTGGGCAGGGTTTGCAGAGCATCGCTGGTCGAGGATGCTTTTTCGCGCAGAATGAGTTTGCGCGCAGTGACCGTCGCCGTATCCGCCAAGGCGGAGGAACAGCCCAGCAGCATCAGCGCCACCGCGCCGGACAGAAGCCGCCGCAGACCGGAATTCATCATGGGGAAATCACTCCTTTCCGTACAGCCTGATTTTATTACAAAATTGTTTCATTGTCAAGAGGCTTTTTCCCTGTGAATTGTAAATTCTGCGGCGTTTTCGCGGATTTTCCCCTGTTTGATTCGGCAATTATCTGCCCGTTTTCAATATCTATTTTTGTTTTCCCCTGAACATGTTTCCGATATTTGATAAAATGTTACGTTTTTGTTGAACGTACAGCGCCTTTTTGTGCCGATTTCCCTCTGCCGAACTGTTCGAGCGTCATTTTGCTGTTCGCCTTGATGAATCAGCGGAATTGTGATATAATGAAAATTGGTGCTTTGTCACCGTTGCGATTTTGATATACTTCCTTCATTATAAGAGGAGTTTTTTCATGGCAAATCAAGCAAATCACTATGATGCGGGCAATATTCAGGTGCTGGAAGGGCTGGAAGCGGTTCGGATGCGTCCGGGCATGTATATCGGCACCACCTCGACGCGCGGTCTGCATCACCTGCTCTGGGAGATTGTGGATAACGCGATTGACGAGGCGTCGAACGGCTTTGCGGATGAGGTGCGCGTGACGCTGCACACGGACGGCTCCGCATCGGTGTACGACAACGGGCGCGGTATGCCCGTGGATGAGCACCCGACCATGCACGTCAGCGGCGCGGAGGTCATTTTCACCGTGCTGCACGCGGGCGGCAAGTTCAACAACGAGAATTACAGCTATTCCGGCGGTCTGCACGGCGTGGGCGCGTCGGTCGTCAATGCATTGAGCAAGTGGCTGACCGTGGACATCTACCGCGATTTCAGCCATTATGCCATGCGCTTCACAAGTCAGTTCGACGAGAAGAAAGGCAAGGTCATCGCGGGCAAGCCGGACGCGCCCTTGGCAAAAGTCGGCAACACACGCAAGAAGGGCACACTCGTGCGTTTTCTTCCCGATGACGCGATTTTCGAGGACGTGCGCTTCAATTACGACACGGTGTTCCGCCGCTTGCAGGAGTTGGCATACCTGAACCGGGGCTTGAAAATCGTCTTTCTCGACGAGCGTGTGAGCGACCCTGCCCGCCGCGAAACGACCTTCCACTACGAGGGCGGCATCATCGACTATGTGCGGTATTTGAACGACGGCAAAACTGTCCTGCACGATCAGCCGATTTACCTCGAAGGACAGAAGGATTCCGTCATCTGCCGCGTCGCCATTCAGTACACCGACGGCTATACCGAGAGCCTTTTTTCCTATGTCAACAACATCCCCACGGGCGAAGGCGGCACGCACGAAACGGGCTTCAAGGCGGCATTCACGAAGATGTTCAACGACTACGCCCGCCGCAACGGCTTCCTGAAGGAAAAGGACAGCAACCTGACGGGCGAGGACTTCCGCGAAGGCTTGAGCTGCGTGCTGACGACGATGGTCAAGAATCCGCAGTTCGAAGGGCAGACGAAGGGGCGGCTGGGCAACAGCGAAGTTCGCCCCGCGGTGGAGGGCATCATCACCCAGCAGCTGACGGACTGGCTGGAGAACCTCAAGAATCAGGAGATTGCCCAGCAGATTGTGCAGAAGGCGATTCGCGCCGCGCAGGTGCGTGAAGCCGCGCGCAAGACCCGCGACAACGCCCGCAAAGCAAATCAGCTTGACGCTGCGCCGCTGGTCGGCAAACTCAGCGCCTGCCGCGGCAAAAAGGCGGAAGACAATGAGCTGTTCATCGTCGAGGGCGATTCCGCAGGCGGCAGCGCCAAGCAGGGGCGCGACAGCCGCTATCAGGCGATTCTCCCCCTGCGCGGCAAGCCCCTCAATGCCGAAAAGAAGCGGCTGGATCAGGTGCTGAGCAACGAGGAGTTCCGCTCGCTGATTACCGCGCTCGGCACGTCCATCGACGAGAATTTCAACCTCGCCAACCTCAAATACAACAAAGTCATCATCCTCTCCGATGCCGATCAGGACGGCGCGCACATTCGTGCCATTCTGCTCACTTTCTTCTTCCGTTACATGAAGGAGCTCGTCACTGGGGGGCATGTGTATATTGGGATGCCGCCGCTGTACAAGGTGCAAAAGGGCAGCAAAGTCCTCTATGCCTACGACGACAAGGAGCTGGCGAAGTGCATCAAGGAAGCGGGCAAAGGCTACACGCTCCAGCGCTACAAAGGCCTGGGCGAAATGAACCCCGAACAGCTCTGGGCGACGACGATGGATCCGTCGCAGCGCAAACTGATGCAGGTGACGATTGAGGACGCAGCGCTGGCTGACCGCCGCATTACCATCCTGATGGGCGACAAGGTGGAGCCGCGCCGCGATTACATCATCGAGAACGCCGACTTCAACAAGCCGGATAATTTCGAGCTGCCGGAAGGTCAGCGAGGGGAAGGAAAGTAAGTTATGGCAAAGAAAACAAGCGATAACCGCCCGATTCCCAAGGACGACCCGTCGCGCATCCTGCAAACGACCGTCGAGGACGTGATGCACCAGTCCATGATCCCCTACGCGGAGCATGTCATTCTGGAACGCGCCCTGCCGCGCGTCGAGGATGGCTTAAAACCCGTGCAGCGCCGCATTCTCTATACCATGATGGAACTGGGCACGACGCCCGACAAGCCGCACCGCAAGTGCGCCCGCATCGTCGGCGACTGCCTGGGCAAATATCACCCGCACGGCGATTCCTCCGTGTACGACGCGCTTGTGCGCATGGCGCAGGACTTCTCCATGCGCGGGCCGATGGTCGATGGGCACGGCAATTTCGGCTCCATTGACGGCGACAGCGCTGCCGCCATGCGTTACACCGAGGCGCGCATGACGCCCCTCGCGCTGGAAATGCTGCGTGACATTGAGAAGGACACCGTGCCGTTCCGCCTGAATTTCGACGACACGCTCAAAGAGCCGGACATGCTGCCCGCGCGCTTTCCGAATCTGCTCGTCAACGGCGCAAGCGGCATCGCGGTAGGGCTTGCAACGAACATCCCCCCGCACAATCTGGGCGAAAGCATCCGCGCGGCGATTGCTGTGATGGAGAATCCGGACATTCCGCTGGATGAGCTGATGAAAATCATCCCCGGCCCGGACTTTCCCACCGGCGGCGTGCTGGTGAAAAACGAGGAAATCCGCAGAGGCTATGAGACCGGACGCTCGAAGCTGTCCCTGCGCGCGCGTGTGCATGTGGAGGACGGTGTGAACGGGCGCAAGCTGCTTGTCATCACGGAAATCCCCTACATGGTCAACAAAGCCGCGATGCTGGAGAAGATTTTGAAGCTGTCGGAAGAAAAGAAGGGGCAGCTGCAAAACATCTACGACATCCGCGACGAATCCGACCGCGAGGGAATGCGCGCCGTCATCGAGCTGAAGAAGGACGCCGACCCGGACAAGGTGCTGAAAGTGCTCTACAAGTATTCGGACTTGCAGGTCACCTTCGGCGTGAACATGGTCGCCATCGCCGAGGGCAAGCCCGTGCAGATGGGACTGAAAACGATGCTGGGGCACTTCATCCGCCATCAAAAAAACGTCATCACCCGCCGCACGGAGTACGACCTGAAGCAGGCGAAAGCCCGCGCGCACATTTTGCAGGGGCTGATGATTGCGGTGGACAACCTTGATGAGGTCATCGCGCTGATTCGCTCCTCGAAGAACCCGAAAGAAGCGAAAGCCCGCCTGATGGAGCGCTTCGAGCTGTCCGACGCGCAGGCACAGGCAATCTTGGACATGCGCCTGCAGCGGCTGACGAATCTGGAAATCATCGCCCTGCGCAAGGAGTACGAGGACATTCTGAAACTCATCGACCGCTTGGAGGGCATCCTGCACAGCGAGAAAAAGCTCTTGGCGGTCATCCGCAAGGAATTGCAGGAGATTGCCGAGGAATTCGCCGACGAGCGCCGCACGACCATCGAAAAAGCGGACGAATCCCCGCTGGAAGTCGAGGAAGAGGCCGCCGCGCCGGAAGAAGTCATCGTGGCGTTCACGGGTGCGGGGCAGTTGAAGCGCATGAATCCCGCGCTCTACAAGAAAACGCCGCTCCCAACCCGCGCGGAGGACGACAAGGAGTTCGCCGACTTCCTGTTCATGGCCAAAACAGACGAGACGCTGCTCATCTTCACCGACCGCGGCAACTGCTATCCCCTGCCCGTTGCGTCGCTGAACGAAGTCAAGCCCAAGGATCGCGGGCAGCTGCTTTCAGGCGTGCTGGCTGGGCTGGAGGACGACGAGAAGGCGCTGTGGATGACGTGCATCCGCATGGCGGACGTCGGGCACCTGCCGGACATTCTCTTCATCACCCGTCAGGGCATGGTAAAACGCACCGCCGCCGCGGATTACGACGTGCGCAGCAAGAAGTTTGCCGCCGTGAACGTGAAAGACGGCGATCGTCTGCTGACAATTCTCCCCGCCGCCAGTCGCGACGACCTGCTGTTGTTCACCCGCAGCGGCCTGTGCATCCGCTTCTCGCTCGACAGCGTGCCGGTGCAGGGGCGCGTCGCCGCCGGGGTGCGCTGTATGCAGGTGGAGGACGGCGACGAGGTCATCTGGTGCGGGCAGCTGCAAGACAGCGACCAAATCGTGCTGCTGACCGACCGCGGCTACGCCAAACGCCTGCTCTCCGTTGATTTTGAGAAGCAGAACCGCAACGGCAAGGGCGTGAAGTCGTTCTATTTCAACAAGAATGGCAGCAACGGCAAGCAGCTTGCGGGCGTGGTGCGGTTGGAGAAGGACGATCACCTGATTCGCGTGCAGCAGGCGAAATCCCCCGCGACGCTGGTGGAAAGGGACAACGTGCGCCTGCAAGGCAAGCAGGATCGCGGAATGCCACTGGTTATCGCGGTGATGGACGACGTGGTGACGGGGGCGGAGCTGTTGGAATAACAGCACCCGCATGGCGCCGAAAAAAGGGTCAAGGGGCAATGCCCCTTGCGGGGTTAAGGGGCGGCGCCCCTTATGGGGCTTGGGGCAACGCCCCAACTGTTGCTCCGTTAAGGTAACACCGCACAAATGAGGTGGTCGGCTGACGAATGGATTTTTCGTCAGATGCAAATGCAAATTTCGAAGGTTTACTGGCGGTAAATCGAGAAATTTGCATGCCGCAGATGGCGGAAAAGACATCGGCAGACGCGCCGCCGAGTTGTGCGGTGGTGCCTTAAACCTACTCAAAGAGGAAAAACAAGTCCGGCAACTTCGCCGCAGGCAGCGAAGCGTCCCTGCGCACAAACTAAAAAACTTCCAATAAAAATCAAGTAGCATCCGGAGGCGAACGCCGAAGGAGTCCAGAGGGCGATCGCAGACTTCGTCTGTTTTTATGCCCTCTGGAACTCGCGGAAGTTACCACTATGGAAATGAAGTCAACTATGCCTATCCGCATAAGCATCCAACTGCTTCATAGTTGGCTTTTCCCCTTGCAACAAGCGCCAAAACGTGATATGATGAGGACGAATGACGGAGGTGAACGCGTATGAATTCGCGCAACTCTTTTTCCTCGCTGACCATTACGCAGCTGGTGATTCACCTCACCGGCGCCCTGCTGGAACTCTACGCCGATGACACGCAGGAAATCCAAGTCATGGCATCCGGCGACGACCACGATATGAAGGCGGTTTCGCTCGTCCAGAACGGCGATACGCTGACGATGGAGCAGTCCGCCGCCGCACTCTCGCCCTTGCCGCTCAGCGCCCGCTGGCTGCAAGTGACCGTCCGCATTCCGCGCGCGTGGAAGGGGCGGGTCGAGATTCGCACGACGTCCGGCAGCGTTCATGTCCGCGGTTTGCAGGTCAGTGACCTGTCCGTGGAGTCGCTCTCCGGCTTCGTGATGCTCTCCGACTTGAGCAGCCTGAGCCTGAAGGTCAAGAACGGCAGCGGCGACATTGCCGGCAGCGACCTCTCCGGTCAGGATTGCAGCCTGTTCACAACGACGGGGATGCTCTGTCTGGAGCGCCTTGCGTTTCTGAACATCTCGCTGTCCTCGGTCAGCCGGGGCGCAATGCTCTCTTTTGCGGAGATGTTCTCCACCTTCAAGGGCGGCTCGGTCGCAGGCGGCATCAGTCTGGAAATTCCCGGCGCGCAGTGTGACGCCATTCTTCGCTCGGTGTCCGGGCGGCTGCTGACGGACGGCGTATCCATCGTCGATGGCGCACCGTCTGTCCGCGTGACGACGGCTTCGGGCAACCTGACCATCCGGCGGATTTCCCCGGAGAAACTGACAGAAAACGAATAATTAGGAGGACGATTTTTATGGCACGACAGAACTTTGGCTTCGGCGGTGGCGCGAACATGCAGCAGCTCATGCGTCAGGCGCAGAAAATGCAGCAGGCGATGACGGACGCGCAGGAAAAGCTGGATGCGCAGGAGTACGAAGCGCAGTCCGGCGGCGGCGTGGTAAGCGTAAAGGTGAACGGCAAGCGCGAGCTGCTGTCCCTGACGATTGACCCCAAGGTCGTTGACCCGGACGACGTGGAAATGCTGCAGGACCTTGTGATGGCGGCGGTGAACGAAGCGCTGCGCAAGGGCGAAGCAAACCGCGAAGAGACGATGAACAAGATGGCGCCCGGCATGGGCGGTATGGGCGGTCTGTTCTGATGCCCGGACAAATCGAACCGATTGAGCGGATGGTGTCGGAGCTGTCTCGGCTGCCCGGCATCGGTCACAAGACGGCGGCACGGCTGGCGTACCATATCGTCGGGATGCCGCTGGAGGACGTTCACGCGCTGGCGGCGGCGCTGTGGCAGGGGCGCAAGGCGATTCGCTACTGCGACGTGTGCGGCAATTTTTCCTCCGCTGAAAAGTGCGCCGTGTGTGCGGATGAAAGCCGCCATAACGGGCAAATCTGCGTCGTGCGCGACCCGCGCGATGTGGCCGCCATGGAGCGGATGCACGATTACCATGGGCTGTACCACGTCCTGCACGGCACGCTGTCGCCGATGGACGGCATCGGGCCGGATGACATTCACATCAAGGAACTGATGACGCGCCTGCAGACCGAACCGGTCAGCGAAGTGATTCTGGCGACGAACCCCGACATCGAGGGCGAAGCAACCGCAACCTACATTGCGCGGCTCATTAAGCCCATGGGCATCAAGTGCACCCGCATTGCCCACGGCGTCCCCGTCGGCAGCGACCTTGAATACGCCGACGAAGTGACGCTCTCGAAGGCGATGGAGGGACGAAGGGAGCTGTGAGGGGAACCACCAGAGGCTCTGCCTCTGGACTCCGCAAGGGAGTTCCTCCCTTGACCCTTCCGCGCGATTGAGTTGAGCGCATTTTCATGCTACGCCCGCGTGTTTATACGCTGACCTTAAGCAGCTTTTTTCGGCAGAATGCTATTTCCCAGCATTCTGCCAATTTTCTCATGAAACGAGGAATCTGCCGATGTTTCTTGCCGATACTCACTCCGATACCCTCTTCAGCCTTGGCGTTGGCAAACGCACCTTCGTCCAGACCGATATTACCCCTGACCGTCTGAGACAGGGCGGCGTCAGCCTCCAAACCCTCGCCCTGTGGAGCGGTCCGAAAGGTCCGAACGGCGACTATGAAGCCGTCGCCGACGCCGAATACGCTGCTATCCGCCACTTCACCGACGCGGGCATCCGGCAGGTCGATGACCCAGAGGATGTCAAGCCCGGCGAAAGTACATTCATGCTCTCCTTCGAGGGCTGCGAGGTATTCCAGAAGAGCGACGAGATGGTGGCTTTCTGGCGACAGCGCGGCATCCGCATCGGCGCGCTGGTGTGGAATCACCCGAACGCTTTCGCCACCCCTGCCGCCGTGGACGCGGAAACGCACATGACCCCCGAAGGCATCCGCATTGCCCGCGTGATGCAGCGTCAGGGCATCAGCGTGGACGTGTCGCACCTGAACGAAGCCGGATTCTGGGACTTGTTCGCCAAGGGTGAGCGTCCGCCGATGGCGAGCCACAGCTGCTGCCGCGCCCTCTGCGACCATGTGCGCAACCTGACCGACGACCAGATTCGCGCCATGATTCAGTACGGCGGCTACATCGGCGTGAATTTCTACCCGCGTTTTCTGTCTGCGGACTGCAAGGCGGACAGTGTGACGATTGCCCAGCACATCGACCATATCTGCCAGCTTGGCGGCTCGGATATTGTTGGATTCGGCAGCGATTTCGACGGCATCGAGGTGTCGCCTGACGACGTGCGAAATCCGGCGGAGCTGCCGAATCTGCTGACGGCGCTGCGGAATTACGGCTACAACGACGAATCAATCGAGAGAATTTGCGGCGGGAATTTGAAGGCGTACTTTGCACGTTTGAAGTAACTGAAAAAACCGTCACGGAAGCGCACTCAAGCCGGGCAGCCAAAAAGGGTCAAGGGACATTGTCCCTTGCAGGGTGCAGGGACAGCGTCCCTGCTGGGGCTTGGGGCAACGCCCCAAC
>OCHN01002320.1_pt1 | contig 12607 bp, 6 predicted proteins | sample 1538911 | NCBI WGS metagenome assembly OCHN01 (sample SAMN04571736, study PRJEB22368) | human gut metagenome | biome: human gut; material: stool | host: Homo sapiens | place: Luxembourg | collected 2013-01-11 | reverse complement strand
CAGATGTTTGCCGCCGGCTTCTTTCAGATTCCAACTCACGATGGACACCCTTGCCATTGGCTAGGTAATTCCCGCTATTAGGGCTTACTAGGGACTTGCACCCATTAGACAATGCTCATGCCGAGCATACTACAACAAAAAGGGCATCCCCATGTTTGGGAATGCCCTTTTGTTTTATATGTATATACAATCTGTTACTTTACATACTTCTTACCGTTCTTGATAATCAAGCCCTTGGCAGAAGAAGAAACCTCCTGACCAGCCATATTATAGGTCTTACCATTCTTCTTGGCTGCAGCAGCGTTTACTGAAGAGATGCCAGTGCTAGTACCCAAAGCAAACTTAAAACCGAACACATCCATTTTACTGCCTTCAGTATATGCGTAATACTTTACACCTGCTTTTACAGGAAAATCTGTCTTAAGATAAACAGATTTACCTGATGTTTCAGGAATAGACTCTACAACCTTATTACCATCTTGATCTACAAAATGCTGAGTCTTATTCTTGTTCAGTTTATAACAGAAAGTGACAACACCGTCTTTTGTTGCTTCAAAAGCTACATAAGCACCAGATGAAGGAACCATATTTGAAACAGAAGCATTTGAACTACCAGTTACTTTGTAATCCATTCCTTCAAACTTACCATCTACTTTTTTATTATCTTTCCAAGTATCTTCTCCCCAAGTCATTGTAATATTAGGAACAGAAATGATTTTAGAACCACCTTCAGGAATTTCGCCATCAGAAACAGCATAAACGCCCTGTGCATTAACACTTGCAGCCAAAGCTACAGCTGCGATAAGAGTAAAGAATTTCTTCATAATCGTTTATTTTTAAGTTTATAAATTAAATTTAGTTGATGAATAACTGTATTGCAGTTTCATTCATTTGCTAGTTCTTTTCGGTGGCAAAAATAATAAATCATTTTGAGAATCTCTGAAAAACATGAACCAAAATGAACTAAAACTACGAAAACGATTACGTAACTTTTAGAACAAAACCAAAACAAAAATACCTTAAATAAAAATAATAAGTGTATTTTTGCACTTACAATCTTAAAGATAGAAAGAGAAAATAATAAGTATAACAACCTAAAAGGCAAACAAATGAAAAAGAATCTACTCAGATTTAGGCTTCTCAGCCTGTTGCTTGTCTTTGCTTTCATCGCAAAGGCGCAAAATGTCACTGCTGTTTGGGACTTTCAGAACAATCTTCCTGAAGGTATCAACACTGCAGCAAACTTCCAAGGTAAGGAGGGCGACCTCGCTTCTACTGTAGAAGGCATCACCATGCACGTCAACGCTACACAGGGTAAGTTGAAGGGCAGAACAACTGATGCACAGTTTAACGCAGGAACCATCCTGCAGATTCCGGTAAAATCAGCCAATGATATGGTTACCGTAACAACTTATCCTAACTACCACAACCTCACTGTAGGCGGAAAGACTGCTACTGAAGACGTAACAGAATACAACGCAACATCTGCTGAAGTGGCTAAGGGATATGTAGAAGTTGTTGCTACAGGCGGCTGCTACCTCTATCAGGTTAAGGTGGTACACGTAAGCGCCATCCAGGAGAAGGCTCTCTACACTACCGACTTCACCAACTGGGAGAAAATAGACAACACAAAAGCTACAGATGTAAAGGTAAATCTCAAAACCCTTTACAGCAAGGAGGCTTTTACCTTTACATTCAACGGAGTGGGTGTTGACCCTACGGGAAATCAGGCTAAGTTCTCTGACCGTACTGGATATATGATTACAGCTAAGTATCCAAGCCAATACACAACAGCTGAACCAAGCGCAGTAACCTCTCCATTGGCTAGCATCACAAAGATTACCCTCCATCAGGCAGCTACAGGTGGCAAACGTGGTATCAAGGTATCCGTAAAGGGCGACGGCGATGCTGACTGGGTAACCATCCACAACGTATCAATTGTAACCGCAAGCGGTGAAGATCTGACACTCGACGTAAACCGCACCAACTGCCAGATCAAGTTCGAAAACTTCGCCCTCAACCAGAACGCTTACGTTACCGACCTCGCCATCTACGGAAACGTAGATATGAGCAAAACTCCAATGCTCGGCACTTTCAGCCTCAACGGCACCAAGTATTCAGCCGTTGACATCTTCAATGAAGACGCATCAGGCAAACAGCTCGCTACCCTCCTCGTTTCAAAGAAGGCAAACCTCATCAGCGAGACCAATCCACTGAAAGATCTCGTTGCTGCAAACGGAACCATCAAGAGCACAACATACACTACCACCGGCGAAGGTGCAGACCAGAAGACTGTGGTAACCATCGTTGTAGAATCTAAGGGAGATGAAGTAACTTACGAGCTCACCGTAGGCTTCAAGCCAGACTTCACCCTCACCTATTATAATATAGACGGCACAACAGTGCTCGGAACCCAGAAGGTGGAGCAGGATGCCAACATAGAGAAATTCCAGGAAGGCATGGAAGAGAAGGTAACCGTAGCCGAAGGTAAGAAATTCCGTGGCTGGGCCAGCAACCAGAAGAAAGACAGCAAGAAGTTCACCACCTCTTCTGTCATCGAAGCAGATGCTAACCTCTATGCACTCGTTACAGATATTGAGACCGCAAACGGAACAGCCCGTTACGACTACGACTTCCAGAAGGAAGGTTTCGACATCAACGACCACGAAGCAATCTCGGTAGAAGGCAACGGCAAGTGGCATGATACCACACACGGCTGGAGCTTCGAAGCTACCGACAAACTCAAGGTTAAGATGGGCGGCAAGGGTTACATCAAGATGAATCTCTGCCAGTATTCTAAGTCGGGCAAGATTACCCTCCTCGACCCTCAGGGAAAGGAAGTAAGTTCTATTGAAGCCAAGGCAACCAAGGACGGCAACCTTGGCGTTCTCCAGAACGAATCTACCGAAAGCGGTGAGTACACCATCACATTTGATGCTGACACCTACATCCACAACCTCAGCATCGTAAACATGACAACTCCTGCTTACACACAGAACGGCAACTGGATGGAGGTAAAGGCTGGCGATGTACAGAGCTTCATCACAGCCCTCGAAATTGCGAACGGCAACAATGCAGCAGCCAACGCTGCCCGTACATACATTTTCTTGCCTAACGGCACATACGACCTCGGCGACAAGTGTCTTACCTCAATCAGCGGTAACAATATCTCTATCATCGGCGAGAGCATGGACAACACCATCATCGTCAACAAGCCAGAGGTAGAAGGTATCGGCGTAACTGCAACATTGTATAACACAAGTACAGGTCTCTACATGCAGGACCTCACACTGAAGAATGCTTATCCATTCAACAAGAGTACCGGTCGTGCAGTCTGCCTCCAGGACAAGGGTACACAGACCATCTGCAAGAATGTGAAGATGCTTTCTTATCAGGACACTTACTACAGCAACAATAATAAGGGTCTGTACTACTTCGAAGGTTCAGATATCCACGGAATCGTAGACTTCATCTGCGGCGGTGGTGATGCATTCTTCAACAAGTGTACACTCACATTGGAACCAGGTAAAGGTTCATACATTACTGCCCCTTATACAGACGGCACCAAGTATGGTTACGTATTCGACGGCTGCAAGATTGTAGGTTCAGCTACAGACAGCTTTACTTTCGGTCGCTCTTGGGGCGGTACAGCCAACTGTGCATTCCTCAACACCATTCTCGACAAGAATGCAGCAGCCAAGATTGCTTCTACCCGCTGGACAACAGGTGGTATGAACGTAGTTGCCAAGAACTTCTTCGAGTACAACACTCTTGATGAAGACGGTAAGGTGATTTCTCCAGCCGAGAACATCGTGAAGTTTACCAAGGATAAGGAAGTAAGCGAGTACAACACCATCATCACAGCAGAGAAAGCAGCCGAGTTCAGCCTCGACAAGGTATTTACCAACTGGAAGCCTGCCGACCTCGCTTCTCAGACCACAGCGACAGCGGCTACATTGAGCAACGACAAGCTTTCATGGACAGGTGATGCCCAGATGTATCTCGTAGCAAAAGACGGCAAGTTCTTTGCCCTGACCACAGAGAAGTCAGTAAACCTCAACGGCGAGAAGGGTTCATTCACCGTACGTGCAGCCAACCAGATGGGTGGTTTCGGTGCAACAGCCAATTCAGTAAGCACCGGCATCCACAACATCGCCTCAGCTACAGATGCAGCAGTCATCAAGACCACCATCTTCGCAGCCGACGGCACACAGCTTTCAAATCTTCAGAAGGGTATCAACATCGTAGTTAAGACCCTGGCAGATGGCAGCAAGAAGACAAGCAAGGTCATCGTAAAGTAAAGAAACAGAGACCATAAGTAATTAGATTGACAGATAACTTTCGGAGTGCAATATCCCCATTCTCTTTCAGAAGGGTGCCGGATATTGCACTTTTTTTGTTCCCTCTGCTTCTGAAACAGCAGAAACGGGAACTGAGAAAACAGACCGTCGAAATGTAAAAAACAGAGTATTTACGCAAAAATCTGTAAACGTTTACGTATTTTTTTACCCCCAATATACCTATATTCTCATATTTTTTATATACTTTTGCAACAAGAAAACCAAGACTTAGCTATTGCTACGCATCCAGGTTGCCCCCACCGGAGCCTTCGGGTTCCAAGAGGAACATCCCTTCAGCAAGCATCTGCTCAGAACTGGGATTCTACTTAAAAACATTAAGAAAAAACATTAGAAAATTAGTAATTTAGAATAAGTTTTATCTAAACCTAAAGTGTATGTCTGGTAATTTTAGAAAAAAGAAAATTGCTTTGGCAGGCGCACTGATGTTCGTAGTAACAAGTGTATCTGCACAAACAGTAAAAGGCGTTGTTACTGACAATACAGGTGAGCCTATTATCGGCGCCTCTGTCATGGAGGTTGGTCAAGCAGGTAATGGTGGTATCACTGATATTGATGGTAACTTCACCGTTAATTTGAAAGGCAGCAGTAAGAAACTGAAGATTTCATACATTGGTATGAAAGCAAAGGAAATTAATGTTGCAGGTAAAACAACCATTTCAGTAAAGCTCGAGGACGAAGCTAACTCCCTCAACGATGTCGTTGTCATCGGTTACGGTACAGTTAAAAAGAAGGATCTGACTGGTGCCGTTGCTACCGTAAAGGGTGAAGACCTGACCAAGGTTCCTGTTACAAATGCAGCAGAAGCTTTGACAGGTAAGTTGCCTGGTGTGCAGATTACAACTACCGACGGTTCACCTGATGCAGAAATGATCATCAAGGTGCGTGGTGGTGGTTCTATCACTGGTGACAACTCTCCTCTCTACATCGTAGACGGATTTCCAGTATCCAGCATCGGTGACATTGCTCCTTCTGACATTGAGGACATTACCGTATTGAAGGATGCTGCTTCTACAGCTATCTATGGTTCTCAGGGTGCAAATGGTGTAATCCTGGTTACTACCAAGGGCGCTAAGTCTGGTAAGACAGTTGTTTCTTACAATGGCTACGTTCAGGGCAAGAGCATCGCCAAGACTCTTGACACCATGACTCCTTATCAGTACGTTATGTACAACTATGAGCGTGCTGCTCTCCGCGGTACATCTGATATCAGTAGCTTCGAAAAGCGTTTCGGTTCTTTCGGAGACCTCGACTTGTATCAGTATCAGCAGGGGCATGACTGGCAGAACGAGATGTTCGGCAATCACGATCTCTCACAGTCTCACAACGTAAGTGTTAGCGGTGGTTCTGAAAAGACTAAGTTCAACCTCAGCGGTACTTATACCAACGACAACAGTTTGATGAAGACCAACGGTTACGACCGTTTCAATGTAAACTTCAAGTTGAATCATGAGATTTGCAAGAACTTGAAGCTCGACTTCGGTATGCGTCTGGCTGATGTTACAACCAAGGGTGTTGGTACAGGTGGTGGTACTTATAAGATCCGTTCTTATGAGGCTATTACCAAGGGTCCTGTTAATGGTCTCTACGATCAGCTCGACATCGATCCTTCAACTCTTCCAGACGATGAGTATGATGAGTACATTTCCATTACCCGTAGTCTGCAGGATAAGGTAAATGACTACTGGAGAAGAAAGAATGAACGCCGTTACAACTATAATGGTGCCATTACATGGAATTTCCTCAAGAACTTTACATATCGAGCAGAGGCTGGTTACGACTACACCTTCTTCCAGCAGAAAGATTATTATGCTGCTTTGAGTGACAAGGCTGTAAAGGATGGCGGTAGCCTTCCTATGGGTGAATGGACCAAGAAAGATACTTGGAAGCTCCGTTTGACCCATACCTTGACTTACAACAAGACATTTAACAAGGTACACAATCTGAACGCCATGATTGGTCAGGAGTATGTAGCAACTAACAATGAGAGCCTCAGTGTTATCGCTAAATACTTCCAGAAGGATATTGCTCCAGAGAAGATGTTTGCAAGTCTTGCTTCAAACTCAGGTGCAACAGGTTCCCGTACCATCAACTCTTCATTGGGCCAGGAAGATCGTACTCTTTCTTTCTTCGGCCGTTTGAACTACTCTTATGCAGACCGCTATTTGCTGACATTCACTATGCGTGCCGATGGTTCTTCTAAGTTTGTGAAGGACAACCGCTGGGGCTACTTCCCTGCTGCCGCATTGGGTTGGCGTATCGCAGAGGAGCCTTGGATGATAAATACAAAGGACTGGTTGTCTAACCTGAAACTCCGTTTCTCTTATGGTACAGCAGGTAACAACCGTATCAGCTCTTCCATGTATGAGACAACTTACAAGGCTTATGGTAGCGGAAAATATTATGGTGCAGGTAACCAGCAGAACCCTCACTATACATTGAACAATTCTCAGTTGGCTAACCCAGAGTTGAAGTGGGAAACCACCATTACACGTAACGTTGGTTTGGACTTTGGTTTCTTCGATGAGCGTATCTCAGGTAGCTTGGATTACTACTGGAACACCACAAAGGACCTGCTCCTCGATGCTCCAGTAACAGCAATCGGCTATACTTCTATGCAGCAGAACATCGGTCAGACATCTAACCGTGGTGTTGAGTTGAACTTGAATGCAGCTATCCTCCGCAAAAAGGATTACTCTTTGAACTTCAACTTCAACGTTGGTTTCAATAAGAACAAGGTTGACAAGTTGGCTGGTGGTCAGACTTACCAGTCTTACAACTCTGGTGCCTTCTCTACCGACATGCGCGGTTACGACGACTACCGAGTTGTTGTAGGTCAGCCTCTCGGATTGGTATATGGTTTCGTTTGCGACGGTTTCTACACTGTTGATGACTTCCAGACCACAACCGATGAGAACGGCAAGACTCAGTTTGTATTTGACAAGAGCGGTAACTATATCCTGAAGGAAGGTGTAGTGGATGGTTCATTCATCACTGCAGGTTCTAAGGCAGGTCTCCGTCCAGGTGCAATGAAGGTAAGAGACCTTGATGGTGACAAGAAGATTTCAGAGTCAGACCGCACCATCATCGGTAAGACTCAGCCTAAATTCCAGGGTGGTTTCGGCCTCAACGCCACATACAAGTGGTTTGACCTGACTGCCAACTTCAACTTCGTAGTAGGTAATGACGTTTACAACCTCGACAAGATGGTTACATCACAGTCATACCGTAATACATACGCAAGTCTCCGTCAGGAAATGACTCCTGTAACTTTGGGCGGTAAGGCATGGACTTACATGGATCAGGCTACAGGTGAAATCGTAACAGATTACGAGACATTGAAGAATATGAATGCCAATGCTTCTATTTGGAGCGCAGCAACTTTGTCAGATAACAATCCTGTACCTTCATCATGGGCTGTTGAGGATGGTTCATTCCTCCGTTTGCAGAACTTGACAGTAGGTTTCACATTCCCTAAGGAGTGGACCAAGAAGTTCGCTTGCAATTCACTGCGCATGTACTGCACATTGACAAACTTGTTCTGCTTGACCAACTACTCAGGTTATGACCCAGAGGTTAACTCATCAATCCGTGGCAGCAAGACCAGCGGTTTGACTCCAGGTGCCGACTTCTCATCATATCCTAAGTCATTCTCTTGGACAGCAGGTGTAAACATTTCATTCTAATAGAAAACAAGATACAAATTATGAAACGTATATTTCTATATATATCAATGTTCATTGCAGGAGCAAGTTTTAACTCTTGTAGTGACTTATTGGACACAGAGACTTTGTCTACAGACAATTTGAACTACCTGTGTTCAAACGCAACTGATGCCCGCAAGATGGTAGACCACGTATATGCCTACTTCTGCGAGGACACTTATACATCACGTATGGGTACAAACTGGATGCAGAATACTGACGTAGAGATCGGTTACGTAAAGAAGGCTCAAGCTACAGAGACAACACGTCGCGGTATCTGGGCCCTTAACCCATCATACTTCGGTGATATCAAGAACTGCTGGAACAACACCCAGAAAGCCATCGATTTCGCTAACCAGTGCATTCAGGGAATTGAGGCAAGCGATGCATATAAGAATGGAGATGCAGATATGAAGCAACTTCATGGTGAGGCTATTTGTCTTCGTGCATACTGGTATTTCCTGATGTGTAACTTCTGGGGTGACGTGCCATTTGCTACAACTCCTACATCTAAGGATGATATGCACAATGATCCACGTACAGATAAGAACATCATCTATACCCACTTGATTCAGGACCTCATCAACAACGAGGGTGAGATGCAGTGGAGCAGCAAAACTACAGTAGAGCGCATGAACCGTGAATTCGCTCTTGGTTTCATCACCAAGTTGGCTATGTTCCGTGCCGGTTACTCTATGCAGGCTGATGGTACAATGGCCCGCAGCACAGGTACAGGCGATGAATATACTGTACATTATGTTGATGAAAATGGTAACGAGGCTACAGCTACTTCTGCAGACGATTACTACAAGGTTGCTAAGGCTTATGCCAAGAAGTTGATTTCCTTGAAGGACCGTCAGCTCAACAACAACTTCAAGCAGATTTTTGATAATGAAATCAACGGCTGCAACCCAGCTAATGGTGATGTATTGTTCGAGATGGGTTATGTTCCAAACTCAGGTGGTGACATCGGTTGGTGTCTTGGCTTGAGCGTAGTTTCAAGTTCTAAGGGTGCTGGTACAACTTATACCAACCTGACTCCAAGCTATGCATGCTCATTCAATGCACAAGACCAGCGTCTGAAGGCTACATGTGCTAACTACCGTTGGTTGTACGACAACAAGCAGGCAGCAGTGGATGGCGTCAACATCCAGCCAGCTAAATGGTGCCGCATGGATTTGAGTGTCAACAACGTTGAATCTAAGGGTACTGGTATCAACTTCCCTATCCTGCGATATGCTGACGTATTGTTACTCCTCGCTGAAGCTGATAACGAAATCAACAATGGACCTACTGCTGAGGCAAAGGAGATGTTGAAGCGAGTTCGTAACCGTGCCTTTGCAAATGCAACCAACAAGAACGAGATGGTGAATGAATATGTTGATAATCTCAACGATCACGACTCTTTCAAGAAAGCTATCATCAACGAGCGTGCTTGGGAGTTTGGTGGCGAGTGCATCCGTAAGTTCGACCTCGTTCGTTGGAACTACTACTCAGATGCCATCGTTAATACTTTGGAGTGGGTTCGTGACGTAACTATGAACTATAACCAGCTCCGTCTGGAGAATGGAGAATTCATCTACGACCAGACTAAAGAAATTGTTGATATGGGCATCGCACCACGCCTCTACTACAACTATGTAAATGGCGAGATTCAGTTCGAGAACAACTATTTCACTTATCGTGATAACAGCGCAAGCCCATACAAAGAGGCTACAACACTTGCAGATGATGACATCAAGACTGCGGGAGCTTCTTTCGACGGTTTGAAATACATCAAGTTCTTGGATACATACATGTCAGTCAGTGATACTGATCCAACAACAAACACAAAGTATGGAACCGACGCAGATGGCAACACTATCAAGAAGGGTGTCATGAATGAGGCTTTCTTATACTCATGGTTTGGTCTGACAGACGGAGTTGTGACAACAGGTGCAGAAGACATGGAGCCTCTCCGCAAAAAGGTAACTCCATATATCTTGCCTATCCCTAAGGACAACATTGCTTCTTCAAACGGTGTATTGTCTAACGAAGGTTATGCTATTCGCAACAAGTAAATCGAGTTATGTAGTCCATAACAAATAAAAGTAAGTAATTATGAAATACAATAAATATATATTGTCTATGCTTTTCGCTGCTACAATTGGTACCACAATGGTAAGCTGTAGCGACGATGACAACTTGGGCGATGCACCTCGTTTGTTCCGTCCAATTGCAAGCGCAACGGTCAACTCAAATAACTTGAAGGTAGAATGGGATAAAATCCAGGGTGCCACCAGTTATGAGTTGGAATTGGGTCTTGTGACATCTACAGATGAGGATGGCACAAATCACCTGAAAGTAATCAAGAAAGCCACAACAGAGGATGATACCTATACTTTCGATGACTTAGGATGGGACGAGAAGTATGGTGTAAGAATCAAGTGTATTGGCAACAACAAGGAATCTGAGTATTATCAGGTAAAGGCTCAGAGCATCAACTACCCAACAAAGGTTTCTGGTGCCAAGGCTATTGATAACGCTGCTCGTGTATCCTGGGCTGAAGGTGGTCAGAAAATCAAGTATGTAATGGCTTGCCCTGCTGAAGACGCAGAAAACCATGATACTATCTCAGTTAAAGTAAGCGATGCGGACTATGCTCAGGGATATGTAGATATTTACGGCTTACAGCCAGAAACATCATACACATTCAAGACATACGACAGTTCTTCTGACTTCAATAATACTACCTATGCAGGTAAAACAACAGCTACAACCAAGGCTAGCGTCAACTTCGACGAGGAGTATGGAGAAGGCATGTGGCTGGATACCCGCAACTGGGATGCTAAGGAAGCTAAGGATACATTGAAGACTGCTGAGTTCTGGAATATGGTTAAAGACGGTATGACTGTCATCCTCCGTGGTGAACAGGAATACAAGATTAACAACTCTATCAGTCTCGACCGCAATGTAACCTTCGTTACCGGTATGACATTGGGCGGTAACGCTCAGTTCACCTTCTCCGGCGGTATGAACGTCAAGAAGGGTGTTAATATCGATAAGGTGAAGTTTGAAAGCATCGATATGATTAGCGATAAGCAAGCCGATAAGGATGCGTTCCTCGCAGGTACAGACAAGGGCTTCGGTGGCCGTCAGGTTATCAATGTCAGCGGTACTGGTTCTACCATCAGTGAACTCATCTTCAACGATTGCTACATCCGCGGTTTCCGTGGTGTAATAAGAGGTCAGAAGAACAGCGACAACTTCCTGAACATTACCTTCAAGGGTTGTACAATTGATGGTGTCGGCGATCAGGGTGTTGTAACCATCGCAGATAAGGGTGGAGATTTCCGCAACGTAACATTCGATGATTGTACTATTACAAACATTATTATGCTTTGCGACTTACGTAAGACTGCCCAGGCTCCTACTGTAAATGTAAACAACTGTACTTTCTGCTATGCTCCAATGGAGACTACAGCAAATGCTAACACACCATTGTTCCGTTTTGCTACAAATGCAGCAAACTTGAACATCACCAACAGCATCTTTGGTCCTTCTATGGCTACAGACGGAAGTGCAGGAGCAAAACTTCAGCTTTACACACCAGGCGCTAAGGGAAGTGTTCTTCTGAATGGTGCAAGCACAGTGCTTTCTGTTGCAGGTTCATACAAGACTAACTTTGCTTACACACCAATCGGTGCAGACGCTAAAACATACGGCATAGAAGGTCTCATCGACTTCAAGGGTTCTGAGACAGATCTTTGGACAAATCCAGTAAATGGTGAATTCAAGTTCAACGCAAATCTTGACAGTGAAGCAGGTGCTTCTAAGTGGAAGTAATCCTATTATCAATCATATAAAAGTACAATGCCTACACCGAGCGTTGCACTTTTTTGTTTCTCTCCCTCTCCCCCACCACTCAGAAAAACTTTTTTTGTTAATTTCTTGGAAGTTATGAAAGAAAAGCGTATCTTTGCAGCGTGAGTACATAAGGAAGAGTGTATCATAAGTGCGATGACATGCCTTTTTTTCGCTACTTCAGTCAGTTAATTCAGCCACTTCATTCTGCAAACTCAGCCACTTCATTCAGCAAACAAATCCGTCTCATTCTGCTTACGAATTCGAATCTTCGAGACAACGAAGTCATATCTTCAAGCCAGCGCAATCGAATCTTCAAGCCAGCGCAGTCGAATCTACAAGCCAGCGCAGTCGAATCTACAAGCCAGCTGAAGCCTCTGACTTTTTACAAATAACTGATTAGTCAATCCTCTTTATGCTATTTCTAACTTGTTTTCTTGTGGTGAAAGACTTCTGCAGAAGTTTTTTTTCTCAAATCTAATGCCACTAATATCACACTTAGACTTAACAATCTGATTATAAGCGAATAACGCGTGGCAATAAGGGGTATTTTTATTGCCACCTGTTACCACGCCCCTGTAAGCGGCTCGTAAGCGGCTCCGCATTTATACCTTGCCCTTTATCGTAAAAGTTCTTACCTTTGCACCATAATTTTAAAAGCAACGCAATTATGAGAGCAACAGAACGTTATGAGAGGGCATG
>OCHN01002317.1_pt1 | contig 12624 bp, 11 predicted proteins | sample 1538911 | NCBI WGS metagenome assembly OCHN01 (sample SAMN04571736, study PRJEB22368) | human gut metagenome | biome: human gut; material: stool | host: Homo sapiens | place: Luxembourg | collected 2013-01-11 | reverse complement strand
AGATTTTTTTAAATTTTAATTACCTACTTGACTTGGTCGGTGAAATGTGCCCCCCCACACACACCTAAACTTGTGAGAAGAAAGTTATCTAATAAGGGAATTGACCCGCCCAGATAAAACTGAACGTGGTGAATTAGAGCGCCGATATGTAAGGCGCCCGACTGTCTTCCGCTCAGGTAGAGCATGGCGTAAAAGGCAACGCTTGCTACGAGGAAAACACCGAGAGCCTTGACAACCAAAGCGCCAGAAATCGTGATGCGCGTGTTGTTATACAGGCGATTAAAAAAGAAACACAGAACAACCCCTGCAAGCACATAGGCCACAACCCCAGTCCGTCCTCCTCCTTCTGTCCCAAAAAGAATAACTGTCAGGATAAGATTTAAGAAGAGAAGTTTGTCTTTGACAAAAGAACGGCGGACAACGGCATTGCGCGCCCAAATAACCAAAAGAAAATATCCGGCAATGCGAAATACTTTTTTTATTTGGTTGAGTAAGAAAAGTTCAGGAATTTTCACCCCATCGGGATTGGCAATGAGGTAATTGCGCATGGCGTTGACCGATTCGGCATAGGTCAGCGTCGGTTTTATCTCTGCGAGAATATCTCGGTAAACCCAAAACGATAAGGCAATTGTTCCGAGCAAACCCGCTGCGTACAAAAGAAGAGCAAGCGACCGAATGTCGATAACGGAACGGGGCAAATCCGGATGCACGCCTTTACCGCCGGCATAGCAAGTCTTGATGGCATAGGCCGGAATGCAGAATAAAAGTGTTCCGACAATAAGCACGAAAACCGTTTGCGAGTGATAAACAAACGGAATCTTGAAATCTGAAAAAAAAGCCACAGCAACCGAGAGCGTGTACCCGGATAAAAGGAGCATCGTCGGGCAGGCCAAGTCCCTTTCAAAGAGGACAAAAGCAATGCCCCACATCGTGAGAAACGCGATTAACAATAACCCGATTAACATCCTTTGTATCCTATGTGATATTTACTCGTATCCGAATAATTCGAATGTCGTGCCCAAAGAAGAAACCCTAAAGCTAGCCCGGCAGAACACCAAAAATAGTAGTACCACAGCCCTTGAGAAAAGGCCGCAAGAAATGAGCCAGCGCATGAGACAAAAAGTGTTATGCCGATTCCTCGAAAAGTCTCTTTAACCTTAAAAAGACAAATAAACAAAGACAAGCCTAAAAGCAGAATCGGGGCAAAAACCACAGCAAATCCTAATAAACCCCGACAGGCAAGCACCCCGGATATTGAAAGAGAAGATCCGTTCACGCCACTTTGAAAAAGCCCCTTTGTGTAGGTATACGCCATACGCTGGCGGCTTTCTTGGCTTAAGGTATCCGGGCTTTCGAGCATTTTGCGAATCTGTGCAACAGAAGCCAGTGTATCTCCGGCTCCGGCAATCGGATAATCTTTAAAAACTTTAAATTTAAACTGAAAGTCCTGAAGTCTTGAGGGGTTACTCCGTGATTTTGCGTCCACAGAACTCTTGACTGTGTTTTCAAAGAGGACGGAATCGCTGGTGGATTTTTCCAATCGTGCAGGCACAGAAGTCTCCGTTTGATTGTGAACCCTTTGTCCTCTCTCCTGAGGACCGCACGTAGAGACAATCAAGAATCCGCTTAGAATAGTTACAACTAGAACTCCGACGACTCGCCAATTTTCTCGGGTGCGATAAAGAATCGCAAACAAAAAATACAAGCCGACAAGTGCTGCCATAAGAACGACCGACGTTCTGGCATACGTCATAAACCAGATGCTAAAGAGTGTCGTGAAGAAAACTAGGACAATTCCTGCCTTTTTTCGTGACAACACTCCGTCTTCAAAAAAGAACGAAACCAAAAACGGCACAGCAAACGAAAGCCAAATGGCAAAGAACGCAGGCTCCGTCCACGTTCCTCGAATCTGATTGGGCGAGACAAGCGGAGGGTACCAACCGAGGAAAGAACATGGTTCGTAAAGGCTTGAATTTATTGCCTTAAGCACGGTTGTTGCCCCCCCCATGCCAAATAGGTGCAACACCTCACAGGCAATGTAAGGTGCCAAAAATGCCGTGCTCCAAAGGACAGCTCGCCTAACGGTCTTAAAGGTTCCTAAAAAATCCCTACGGGATAAGAAGGAAATCCACACCACAAGTCCGAATGCAAAAACGACTTCACGCACTCCGTTTAGCGTATCGCGTAGAAAGATCATCAAACCGTAAAGTAAGGTGTCGCTAGAGATACCGGCAGTCAGAAGCCAGGATTTTAGAAGGCGAATCTTCGGAGTTTCGCCGAATGTTTCGGCATCAAAAGAGCCTGTCTTGGCATACTCTAAAATCGAATGCAAGGAGATGCCTGCTCCAAGCACAACATAAAGAGAGGCAATAGCAAAAACCGGCAGAAGGTACTTTTTAACGGCATGCTCCCGCACGCATGATATGACGGTTAGTCCAATTCCGAGAAGAAGGGGTATTGAAGATATCTGCCCATAAAAAGAAAAAGTGCTAATAATCGATTCTTTATAAAAAAGGACCGTTTGTATCGGGAAAAGCAAAACAACAAGGAATAACAGTCCTTGTTGATATACGGCAAGTTTCTCTATTGTTATTTTTTCAATCATTTCCAGTCCAAAAGGTCGATACAGAAGGCGTCTCAAATGGCCCTCGTTTCGCAATCAGTCTCACAAACAAGAGTACGCCACTGCCCGCAAAGCCCCAGTCGACATCGCATAATGACGTTCCTAGACGAGTAGACTCTGTTTTGAGTTTTGGGCAGTCAATCGGCGCCAAATTCGGAGAAAAATCATGCTTCAGCAAGCGAGAACAGATTATAAACAGCCCTCGTTTTGGGCAATAGGACTAGACATCCCTGTCTTTCAACTTCCCGTGTGTCCGACTAAGGAAATCCACAAACCCCCGACAGGTGTAAAGGGAGCGCTCCCAACGCTTATCCAATAAAAATGTCTGCAAGACCAATTTCTTGATAAAACTTATCGCATGCCTCCAACGCCGCGGCATGTATGTCTTTCGCAACAACTTGAGAAAATCACGTACTTGATAGTAGCGTCTTACCGGCGCCTCATCGAGAACGCGCACACTTCCAAAATGAACTTCGCCAATGCCGGAGACATGTTGCAAAACCGTCACATTCGTCATTAGGATTTTCAGACCGACCGAACGAAGGCGCCAGCACAAATCCCAATCGGCGTAGTCGAGAAAAATATCTTCGTTCCAAAACGAGATGCGCTTTAAGTTTTCCCACGTTGTGAGCATTGACGAAGTAATCAACTCCTCACAGGAAAACGCATCCGGTGTAACGAATTTCCGACTGTGCGGAATAACAGTTCGTCCCGTGCTGCGATTAAAAAAAACAGGACCCAAGGCGCCGAGAGCTACCCCTGATTCGACAAGCTTTTGGTATTCATCGACAAGTTTTTCAACGTGACCGGGCAAAACCCACGAATCTTGATCGAAAAAGAGAACAAAATCGTCCGGCTGCCAGGAAAACGTTTTCGGAGAAAGCGCAATGTTAAAAGCCCTGGACAGCCCGAAATTGTCAACGTTTTGTATGTAACGACAGTTTCCGATGCCGATGAACAAAGCGCGATTGTCCGAGCCCGAGTTATCACAGAGAAAGACCGTGTCACACTGTCGGGCGTACTCGGCAATGTGTCGGGCATGATTTTGCGTCGGGTGAAAGAGCGTCACAAGAGCAATCACACGCATGATGCCCTCCCCGAGTCACAGAATGAATATTCCAAAGCCCCAAAAAGAGGTTTGCTACATAAACTTTTTAAAGAACAAAAACTCTCGGCAATGAGAAAAGGGAAGATTTTCATGCCACAGCCTCAAAATTAAAAGCAAGGCCATTGACACCAAATATCTTATTTACCCCCCCGAGCCGAGAAATTAATTTATTAATATGATATATAATCACTTTTCTAAGTATTTTATAGCGTTTAGTCGATGAAATGACTTCTTCAAACAAAACATCAGGAATCAACGCAAGAATACAGTCTGCAGACTGTCGCAATGGGTAATCAAAGTATTCGGAAAAACTCCGGCGAAGAAGAGAAAATGCCTTTCTCCAGTGAAAAGAATTAAACAGCCCGTACAAGTCTGAATAATAATCAATATAAAAACTTAGATCCGCATCAACTCCGCATTCTTTAAACCGATCTCGGATTGCTCTCAGTTTTTCTAATCTATCAAGAATCAGTTTTTCTCTGTAATCAGTCTTGTTCTGAATTCCAGCACAAAATCCAGTTTGATTCTGTCCGGCGATGCGATACTCAAGAAGCGACTTATTAATAACCCGCAATTTTCCAAAAAAAACAACGTAAAGAGCCATCCACCAGTCGTGGTAAAAGACTTTAGGAATTGGTAGTGTGTTGAGTGCCGCTTCTCGCTTGATTAGCATTGCGCACCCATAAACAAAGTTGCTCAGCAGTATTTGCCTTCTTAAGTTGGCAGAAACATGAAGCCTTTGCTTCCTTCTAAGACGGGTAATCGAGTTGCAAATCCGATTTCCGTTTTCGTCAATCACATACATGTCCGAACAGACTAAATCTGCTCGGCTCTTTAGAGCAACATGAACTAAAGTCGCTAACTTTCCCTGCAACCAAACGTCGTCTTGATCACAGTAGGCTAAGTAATAAGCCGTGGCTTTCCGAGTCAATTCTTCAAATGAAGTTGTTGTGCCGAGATTTGTCGGATTCTTATAGTAAAGCACCGGATATCGAGTCACACGGTTCCGAATCACTGTCTCATAATCTGTGGGATCTTCTGGAGCATCGTTTGCAACAATTAACGTAACCCTGTCATATGTCTGTTCGTTAATCGAATCGAGTAACGTCAAAAACCAATCCATCCTCGGTCTATAGATAGAAAGCAGAATATCGACACTCGGTAATTCCTCGTCCATGATAGGCACAATGTTTCGTCTCTTAGTTATATACGTCACAAATCAACTGTTTCTCGAACGATGTTTTTTATCGAGATTCCTTAGCCAAACTAAAAAACGATGGTAAGGAAGCGGTACAACAAAAAGGCGTTTAAGAAAATACACCTTACAGCCACTCTCAACAAAATCCGTTAATAATTCTTTTGGATGGAGCAGATAGTGACAACGCGATTTATTCGGCAGCAACGGAACAACACGAGAATCACGGAACTCAAACCCGGTTAACGCTCGAACCAAACGCATTGTCGGGCGTCTTGCAAAGTTCGAGTAAAAGGAAATCCACTCCTCGGGCGCAATCCTAAGATTTAAGGTCGAATCCATCAGCGAGAAGGTTCGGACAAATTCCATGGCAGCACTCTGAGCCTGACGAATGCGCTCCGTTTGATTTGCATCGTTGTCTTGCTCTGCAAGAATAGGATTGCCCTCAGAATCGTAGTCAAGCGTTGTGCCGTGCGTATCGAGGAAAAGCAGTTCAAAAACGCCGGACGTCAGTGCCATGTCCGACACGAAAGGCTCCTCTTCGTGAGAAAAATAAAACCCGGTTGCCTTACCGGGCGCCACTTTCCCTTTATCTAGATAATATCCGAGATACGCTCCGAAAAAGGCACTGTCAGGAAGCACCTGTTCGAGATTGGATTGAATTGTCCCGCAGTAGCCGACGTCAACCGTAAGATTCCGAGGCCCGAGTCCGACATGCTCCAAGTATAAAAGTAGATTGTTTTTATTCCTCTCCGCTGTTTTCTTCAAGATCGGTCGAACTTTTTCGTAAAACCGAGCACCTTCGTCCGATGACCAAGAGCGAATATTGTTCTGCGGATTCTCCTCAGAGAGGATTTCTTTTCTTTCTTCCGTACTCAAACAACAAGCATCGCAAAAATCTTGAACCGTATAGCACACGCGTCTTGCGGCTAGGCGAGCAAGCAGTTGCTTTAATGAAGCGTCCTTCCCTAAAAGGGGTAGAGACGTTGATTGCCGAGAAACGTACAAAAGCGTTGCTTTCTCGTCCTTTCCGCCAACGGCTTCATAGGCCTCTTTCAAAAGTGCTCCCTCGCGCATGAGGAAAAGGACGCGGTCGGCCTTTTGTCGAATGACTTCACTTTTGAGCCACTTTGAAAAACCGTAAAGCATCGGTCCCAAAACAGCGTAGCCTAAACGGACGAACGGGTCAGGATAACTATCGGCTTTTCTTGCAATGAAGCGCTTGAGTACAGCATAGGACGAAGACTTCTCAGTGCAGGGAGAGTCGGTTTTAAGAAGTGTTGCCGAGATTCCGAGTTTCCTTGGAACAAGGAAATCACCTCTTGCATTGTCACCGATGTGAAGCAGGTCGCTGGGCTGTATTTCTTCGCGCTTTAGTACTTCCAGAAACAAGAATCCGTCGCGTTTAACTTTTTTCTCTTCCGACGATAAATAAAGCGTTGCATATCCGGAAATACCGCACTTTTGAAGAATGGCCTCAATCACCTTTCGTGGCAAATACATATCCGAGATGAGAATGACGCGTTTGCCGGACTTAAGTGCAGCATCAAAGCACGCCAACATGCTCTCTTTAGGAAAACAAAGTGCCATCTCGTCGGCCGTTTCCTTGTCTTGCAACCAAGAGCGCTCAGCGTCAGAGACGTCTAAGCAGTTGTAAATCTCTGAAAGTGTCACTTCGGGAGAGTCGGACTTTTGGTGGGCTTTTCGCTCTGCCGCTATGCGCAGAGCGGCCACCGGCAATCGGTTTTCAAAGTGGCTTTCATACTGATCTTGAAGAAGACGAAAAACGTCTTCGGGTCTATCGACAAGACGCTCAATCAAGGTATCGAAAATATCAAAGGAAATAACCGAGGCTCGCGAACCGTTGATTATCTTCAGAATTTGTGCCGGAGTTTTCCCAAATGCGGTTAATAAACCTTTGCGACAAATAGCTTTGACAAAAGAATGCATCGCGGATGTCGATTCCCATAAGTGACGGGATGACCCCGAAAGACCACTCACGGCACGCCGAGGCGAATGGATGGGTAGGCAATTACCTACTCTTGACAAGGAGGCAAAGGAAAGAGGAAGAGGTTTTGTGCGTCTTAACTCTTAACGATGACAGTTTTATTAAGGCGTCAGCTGTGACGCCGATAATGCTACAAATAGAAGGCGCTCTTACCAAAGAAAGATTTGTCCGATTTTGCGTACTAGCGGAGATTTCCAAAGGTCAAAGCGTCGGTATGTCGCCAAGCGTGCGAATTTATTTAGGGTGTGTAACAAAGCAACCGCATCGAGAATTCGAGCGTCATCGGGTGATAGTCGACTGCCGTAGTAGGCTTTAAACGCCTCGGCTTGAAAACTCAAAGGACGAAAGTTAGAACGCCTTGCCGCCGCGAGCATGTAGGAAGGAGAAAAAAGAGGTTTGGCTCCGCAAGTATTGTCCCCATGTTGACGGTAGCGCATTGTCGGTGTATCGAGAAAGGCAATTTTCCCGAAGAAGGCTGCGACAAGTGCTATCCAATGATCGTGCATGACCAATTTATCAGGATTCACGCCGCACGAGACAAGATTGGACAACGAGCGGTTCATCATTAGCGTGCAACCGCTCACGAGATTTTGAATGAGAATCTCATGGGGGTGGTAGCGGCGTTTTTCAAGTTTGGAGTATGCGAAAAAGGAGGGGCTGATTTCGTTAAGTTCGGCATCAACGATCCGCAAATCCGTGTGGACCAACACGGGGCCGTCGTAGGTCTTTTCTGTCGCTTTCATCAATGCGAAAGTTTTGCTGACCTTGTCTACATCCCAAACATCGTCTTGGTCGGAGAGCATGATGTACGGTGCCGCATCTTTGAAATGCGCAATCAGATGCATGAAATGCGCCTTGGCGCTTCCGAAGCGTTGACCGGATCGGTACCGAATGATTTTGTCTGGGAATCGGTTGGCGTAGGAGTCGAGAATTTTCTTTGTGAAATCCCCGTCATCGGAAAGGACCAATTTCCAGTTGTCGCAGTCCTGGTTCAACATCGAGTCAATTTGCTCTCGGACGTACGTATTTCCCTTGTAAGCGGCAAGAAGAATCAGAACGGTATTTGGATTATTGACAAGCATTATTTCCGGACGAAGCAATCGCGTTTTTTGCAACATGTCGTACAAAGGGAATTCCTGGGTAGGACATACAGGTAGTCAGTCCAAAGGAACCCTATGATTTGAAAGGAAGCCGATGTGAATTCGGCTTCTCGAAGATTGCGAAAACTGTTGGAATAAAACGTTGAAGAAAGAAAAGCCGATGGTTAGAATTCGCCCATTAGAAACAGGGGATAGCCTGAGGTTTCATGCGCTCGGGCTTTAAGAAAAGATACCGAATTGCCTACCCATCCATTCGGTGTCCTTTCGTTTTGGAGATTCAATTCCACTCCCGCCCCATTAAAACAGGCCTTTTTGCCTTGGCATTAAACGAAACGACAACTTCATGAACATCGCACTGATTTTTGCCGGCGGTTGCGGACACAGGATGAATTCCAAGTCGCTACCTAAACAGTTTCTCACTGTAAACGGCAAACCCATCATCATCCACACGCTCGAAGTCTTTGACAGGCATCCGCAAATTGATGCGATTATTGTGAGTTGTGTAGCCGAATACATTACGTGGCTAGAGGAAGCACTTGTCCGTTTCCAAATTCACAAAGTCAAAGCCGTGACAGCGGGTGGAAAAACAGGACAACTTTCCATCAAGAACGGTTTAGAAAAAGCCTGCGAACTCTTCCCTGCCGACTCGGTTGTGCTCATTCACGACGGCGTACGCCCCTTAATCGATTTGGGAACCATCACGAACAATATCGCTTCCGTCCTAGAACACGGATCGGCTGTGACAGTCACGCCGGCCTCTGAGACAGTCGGAATACTCGGGAGTCACGGAGACCTCGGCGACATCATCAAACGGCAACAGGTCGTTATCTGCCGGGCCCCGCAAAGTTTTCGCTTAGGCGAAGTGTTGGCTTCTCACAGAAGAGCCTTGGCAGACGGTCTGACTGACATCACCGACACAGCCTCTCTGATGCGAATCTACGGAAAGAAACTTGCCACAGTCACAGGTCCCGTTGACAACATCAAAATCACAACACAGCGCGACTTTTACACACTCAAGACGCTATTTGACTTGCGCGAGTTTCGACAACTTTTGGAGACAAAAGCACGTGAATAACGATGTTTGGGAAACTCTTGCGCCCTTTTTGCAAGAAGATTACGTAGCCGTAGCCCATGATTCGGCCGTCGGCTGGGAGGCCCTTAACGGCAAAACCGTACTCGTTACAGGAGCAACCGGCGAAATCGGTCGCGAAATTGTCAAAACCCTTCTCGTGGCACAGTCGGTCCGCAACCTCGACTGTCGAATTTATTGTCACGCACGCTCTTACGAGAAAGTCAAGGCTGTTTTCGGTACGTGGATTCCCCCATTTCAAGAGGTCCTTCGCTTCGTCTACGGTGACATTCAATCCTTTGAACTTAAAGCACACATAGATTTCATCATTCACTCAGCCGGTCCGACAGCAAGCGAATTCTTCGTGCGCCGTCCGGTTGAAACCATTGACGCTATCGTCGGCGGAACAAAGCACGTTTTAGATATCGCACGAAAGAATGAAATAACGTCGTTAGCCTACCTGAGTTCCATGGAGGTTTATGGGCAGATTGATTCGGACAATGTCACCGAAACCGATAGCGGGTACTTAAATCCATTAAGTGCGCGCTCCAGTTACCCGCAAGCAAAACGGTTGGCGGAAACCCTGCTTTATTCTGCTTACACGCAGTTCGGTCTTCCCGTTAAGATTATTCGACCGACCCAGGTCTTCGGGACGCACTTAGGCGCAGGCGACAAGCGTGTTTACGCACAATTTGCACGTGCGGCGCGAAACGGCAATCCCATTGTCCTTCATACAGCGGGGACAACCCGGCGCGATTACATCTACACTCTCGATGCAGTCCGAGCCATTCTCACAATTCTTTTACGGGGTCAAAACGGCGAAGCGTACAACGCCTCTAATCCGGAAAACTACCTTTCCATTCGCCAAATGGCAAATCTTGCAGCCTCGTTTAATCCCGACAGTCACGTTGTTTTCAATACACAAGCGGGACTAAAAAAAGGCTATGCCCCGACGGTGCAGATACGTCTGAATATTGAGAAACTGAACGCCCTAAACGCTTTTCCGAAAACATCAATCGAGACGATGTTTCGTCATCTGATTTCGGATTTAAAGGTCGACGATGCTCCCTAGTGAAAACGCCTCGGTCTTACTGCCGTCAAATTCCCTATCTCCCGCATCAAGACCTCGTGTTTCCATTGCGATGGCCACTTTTAACGGAGAGCGTTTCGTCCGAGAGCAACTTGAATCGATTTTGGCGCAATCGGTGAGCGACTTTGAACTTGTGATTAGCGACGATGCCTCGACGGACGGAACGTGTGAAATCCTTCAGGAGTATTCGGAAAAGGACGCCCGCATCCGAATTTATCGAAACGACTCAAATTTAGGCTTGAAGAAAAATTTCGAGCGGGCCATTCGCTTATGTCAAGCCGATTTTATTGCCCTTTCCGATCAAGACGACATTTGGTATCCCGACCATCTACAGGTGCTCCTAAGCCATATCGGGCATCACGTTCTGTGTGCCGGCGATGCCAACATAGTCGATGCAAATAACACCGCAACCGGTGAGCGCCTATCACACGCAGACGGCTTTCATGTAATACCACCGCCGGAAAAACTTCTTTGGCGCGTAATGTTTGTGATGAATATACTACAAGGTGCTTCCATGCTCCTACGAAAGGATTTCGTCGAACGCATTCTACCGATACCAGTCTGGGTTTCAATGCATGACAAGTACTTTACAGCCTGCGCTTGCTGTGTGGGAGGTCCTGTTTTCGTACCACGCCCCATTACCCGTTATCGGCAGCACAGCGACAATGTGACGGCCTCCTGTCACAACAAACAAGGCCGAAAAATCATTCCTCTTGCCAAATACATAGACTTTTTAACCGGGAAGTTCCGTCCCGTCACAGATCGCGTAGCTCTCTGTCGAAAACTTCTTTCTCTCTTTGGCTCGAACAAAGAAGTGGAAACCATCCTTCAAATCAACCTTAATCTCGCCTCCCGGCGTATCACGCCGGAACTCGTCCGTACTCTTTGGGATAACTACGAATTCATCGTCACCAAACACGGACACCGTGACTTTCTCAAATATCTACTGATTTGGCTTTTCACCGAGCAAAAAGGAGCGTCTTGATGCATCGCGACATCGTTAAATTTCCAGCCCTTTTCTTAGCTCGGCTCCTCTACAGGCTTTTCATGCTCCTGCCGCTAAAAGAAGACACCATTTTGTTTTCGGCATATCAGGGAAGGCAATACACCTGCAACCCGAAGTACCTTTACGAATACATTCGGCATCATTTCGGTCACGCCTACCGTTTACTGTGGGTCCATAGCAAAGGGCAAATGCCGCCGGGCTGTGATGGAACTGCGCGCTTTCTTTCGCTAAAACACATCGTTGCTCTTGCCACAAGCCGGTATATCGTTACCAATCTCGGGATTGAACCTTTCTTTACAAAGCGAGAAGGACAGATTGTCGTTAACACGTGGCACGGCGGCGGAGCGTACAAAAACACGACCATCGGAGGCAGAGTCCGAACCTCTCTTTATAGAGAATATGCACGGCGTGCACGAGCTGAAAATACAACGTTTTTTCTTTCTTCCTGTCGTGCGTATACCGCTCTTTTAAGTGACGCTTGGCGAGCCAAGCCCGAAGCATTTTTACCGGTCGGCAGCCCTCGCAACGATCTTTTCTTTGCTGCCGGGCAAGAAGAAAAACGGCGTGAGGTTTTGAAGCGTCTCGGATTGACAGGCGATGTCGGGTACCTCCTATACGCACCGACGTTTCGGGGACAACCGCACATCGGATTTAAGTTCAAAATCGCTGACTTGAATCTTGACATTCCGACCCTTCTCGCCTCTTGTGAAAAACGCTTCGGGAAACCTTTCAAATTTCTTTTCCGGACGCACATCAATACAACAGGCTGGATACCCTCGGGAGAAAATGTCATCGATGTGTCCGACTATCCGGACATGCAGGAACTCATGCTCGTCGCCGATGTCTTTATCACCGATTATTCCTCCTCTGTTTGGGATTGGGCCATTACGGAAAAGCCCGGGTTTCTTTATGTCCCCGATTTGGATTCCTACGATAAGGACCGAGGGTTCTACACGCCGATTGAGGCTTGGGCCTTCCCATTTGCCAAGACCAATGCCGACTTAAATGCCCTTGTCCTTTCTTACGATGAAACCAAAGCCAGGGAAAAACTTCGCCTGCACGTACAAAAGCTCGGTACTTTTGAAAACGGCAAAGCCTGTGAAATGACGATAAAAGCCATGGGGCTCGGAGCAAAGTAATCGTTCGTCGATTTACTGGAGGCGAGGCTGTTGCAGAGCCAACTTGTAAAAAGTTTGACAGACTCCTGATTCTTCCGAAAAAACTTCTGACGGCAAGTTGCTCTTGGATTTCTCATCAGAGTTCGAGTCGTTTATCAGTGGCAGGCGTGCAGCCGCCGAAAAAAAACTAGAGGTTGTTGCAAGTTTCTTGAAAAATGGTGTTAGAGCAACGCAAAAATGTCACCGCCCAGCGCAACTCAAAAATGTCACCCACCGGCAACTAAGGTGACAGGAAAACGCTTTTCAA
>OCHN01002310.1_pt1 | contig 12666 bp, 10 predicted proteins | sample 1538911 | NCBI WGS metagenome assembly OCHN01 (sample SAMN04571736, study PRJEB22368) | human gut metagenome | biome: human gut; material: stool | host: Homo sapiens | place: Luxembourg | collected 2013-01-11 | reverse complement strand
TAGAGGATTATTTTTATTATTTATATAATACGTAATATTTTTATAAATAATTTTTGGAGGTAATTTATAACTGATTGGAGTGATAGTTCTGACATCATCAAAGCAACCACCATCAACAAGGCGGTTACAAAAGTTTATTGCTGCTTGAGATGCTTTTAGATTCACAATGTAATCAGGAGGAAGAATATTGCAGATAAATGTTCTTGTCATAATATTTATTTTCCTAAAAGTGGATTTTAGTTACGAGATTTTCCTATAACTTCAGGAATATACTTCTTAATTATTATGGATAGTACCCAAAGTGAAATCCATAATACGATATGTCTTATTATAGAATCTAAAGTATTATGAAAAGGGTATATATATTGTTTTATTGAAATGTTTATTATTTGCGATAATCCTAAAATTATGAGAGTGTTTTTCCCCGCCCATAAGAAAAACATAGAAACGAAGTTGTGATCTGTAAATTTTTCCTCCCACCATTTAGTTAATAAAATAATAGAGACTGTTCCAATTAAGGCGTTTATAGCATTTATTCCATACCAACCACAACTATTGATTGCCATATCTGTACGTGGAAGTAACAGTGATAAAATGATATTTATACATAATATTAAAAGTGCTAAAAATAAATTAGATGAAATTTGCTTTAATTCGTTGCGTACTAAATATCCTATAAGATAGAAAAAACTAGCAGAAAATGACACATCTAAGTTATACCATAATCTGACATTATAAAAGGAAAGAATATATCCAATGCTACCAATAAATATAGCTATAATAAAGATATATTTTCGTGTAGAACATGTTTGAATAATGAAAAAAGAATATATTTCAGTCATAAATAGAACTGGAAGAAACCATAAGGCACAACCATTCATCCAACCTTCAAATATCCATAAGTCAGAGATTCTATTTTCGCTTGTAGCTAACACAATTATAGAAAAATATGTATGGTATTATTAAAGTCTGTATTCTTCTATGAATGAACTTTTGTATGTTAGTATATTTAGTTGGGCAAAATAGCATTCCGGAAATGATGAAGAATAACGGCATATGGAAAGACCATATCCAATTGCTAATAAGGGAAGGAATTCCTGTATGACCACAAACCATTAAGAATATCGCTACTCCCTTGGTTAGATCAATCCATTTTATTCTTTGTAAGGGAATTTGTTTAGACATATCTTATTTGATTAATTTTTTTAAAATCAATGTGAAAACCGCTTTGAATCCTATTTTATGTAATACAGAGAGTATACTATGTATTCTATATTTATATGAAATTAATGCTGTAGTATTTATTTTAAATTTATTTTGTTTAGGTTGTTTCAAGTCATAAAGATATATGCCCTCTCCCTCATTGTTCATGATGACATTCATTTCTATAGGATGATATTCTAATGCAAAACTTTTTAAGATTTTATAATTTAAGAGTTTTGTCGTTAGTAAATATCTTTTGTCTCCATACTTTTTTTTATTATCTGCAAGGTCTAGGATAGTATTTGAGGAAGTTACTCCTAAGATTTCATAGAGATTTATATTTTCATTATAAGAATCATAAACTGTAGCATTAGGGAATGTTGGAAATCTAAAATCCATTTCTTTTTTACTCCATTTTAAAGGTGTTTGAAAAACAAATAGATTGGAGGCAATATGAGTTCCTTTATCTGCACAATTAGTAGAATAGGATGTATAAGGATAAACAAAATATTTATTCTCTTTTATACAATATGCTATGTGGTATTTTAACCATGATTTCTCTCCCCATTCTTTGAAGCAATATATATCATCTATGTCTTTTAGTTGCAAATAGCTTTCATTTTTATACCATTTGTAGAAACGATTCCACGATTCACGCATCCAAACTTGTCCCCAGGACATTGCAATTTGCATAAAATAGGTATCATATTCTGTTTTTAGGGGAGTAAATGGTTCAAAGGTTTGATAATTGAATTGGTAATTATAAAGTGATATTCCTGCGATATTTTCATCATTTTTATAAAATGAATTTGCAGCAATTGCATAATCATAAAAACCTGGAGAAACGACAATATCATCTTCTAGTACTATAACTGCTTCATATTTGTTTAAAAGCTGTCCAATGGAAAGTATGTGAGAGCGAAGACCTAAATTGGTTTCATGTTTTATAACAGTCTTTTCTCCATAAGGCCAAGTAAAAGTATCAGCAAATTCTTCTACTATATTAGTGTCACTTTTATCTATACTTATAATAAGAGGAGCCTCTGTAAGATTGGCTTTTAATAAAGAATTGAGTAACCGATTTAGTGACGAGACTCTGTTATAGGCTACAGCTACTATTGCTATATTGTTCATGCTACATGTTTTTATGATAGGACTTTATACTTTTTGAAATAATATTCCAAAGCTATTAGGATAAGAAGGTAGATAAAAGGACCTGTTTCTTGTGTAAAATAGAACATAGTAAAATAAAACATTCCGATGCAATTGATGAAATTTAGTTGAAATGTGATGTAATTAGGCTGTTTAAAAAAATGATTGTATATATGTCTGGATATTTTTCCTACAAAAAAGAAAGCTATTAGTCCGCCTATGATTCCGAAATATTTTATATTTAAAAAAGCTATTGTTCCCCAGTTAGCATTTCCAAAATAACCTCGTGATTGATTTTTGATTGTCGCAACACGATCATCTGGATATATTTCCTGATATAATGGAAAGATTTTTATTACTTGTCTTTCCAAAAATGTGAATGGGGCAAGAATACGTGGAAATCTTATATATCCATATTTGTCTTCGAATTTTTCTATTTCCCATCGTTCTGCAACGTAGGGCAATTGATTTCCATAATATCCAAAAAATTCTGCAAAATTATTTTGAATGCCATTTGGAATATACTGTTTTGAAATATCTACAAATTCTTTTGAAAATGTTCCTCTTTGTAATAAGTCACCCTCTGTTTCTACATTTTGCCTTCCTACAGTCAAGAATGATAAATATAAAATGAATGCATATATGCTTCCCATAATAGAAATTTTTACATATTTAGGAACTCTTATTGGCATCCTATAATAGCGATGAAATATATATATATATGCAAATATTAGAATGATGAAAAGAATGCCTTGCTTCCCTGCTATAGCCATTGATGCAAGTGCTAATGTCATGATATTTAGTAAGCCAAGAATCTTGTTTATTTTTGAACCACCACAAAATATAGAAAAAATGCTAGGAAAGCTGCCTCCTAAAAGAATAGTACCAATTGGTGTTAATGTTAGTAGAGGAAATAGTTCTTGAAACTGGGCTCTTCGTTCTCCTCCATCGTTAAGTGATACTCCGAAAATCACAAACATCTCAAAGCATATTAATAAGGAGCCTATAATTCCAGCTAAGCCAAGTATAATATGTATTTTATTGCTTGTTTTAGAAAAGATTTTAAAAGAAATATTTCCTTTCAATTTTTTCAATTGAACTTTGTTATTAAGTCGACCAAAGCCTAAGTGAAATGTTGTGATTGTAAGTATTACATAGACTATGATTTTTAAAGAATTTATGTATGGTGGAATATAAAGAATTCCTGAGAATCCGTTTACTAATAAAATACTAACTCCAATAAAAAGCCAATATCTTGGATCCATTGGATCCTTTTTAATTAGAGAAGTAATAATGATGCCATAGCCAATACACCATACCATAAAGGGCGATATTATGGCTTTTAAAGCAATTATGTTAAATATTATAAGTATATAAGCAATTATATATGGCATAAAACTTTTTTTATCATATTATTAAGTTTCTCTTTTTCGCTGTTTTCTAGGCAAATAAAATATATAGTAATTATAGATAATATGCATACGACAGATATATAGACTATATATATAAATAGCGAATCAGACAATACTGTAGATATGTAATAAGCTAAAGCTGCATCAATTACAATCGTAATTAAACAAGGAATAACAACAGACTTCATGTATGATGATATGGTGATAATTTCAATTCGTTTACTTAGAACTATCAGTCGGTATATTAAAGCAAAGAATGAAGTCATAATTGAAATAAACATGACATTATAACAATTTGCTCCTAATTTGCAAATTAAAGCAGCTAGTGGTATATCTAAGCACATTATTATAGAAATTCCTATTTGAAATATTTTTATTTTTCCTGTTGCATCTATACCTTTCCCTAATGGGGTCGCCATGCAATCTAATAGTGAAACTATTATTGCTAATTGAAGAAATTTGTCAGAGTATAAAGGAGGAGTATCTAGCCAAAGCTCTAACAGTGGAGAAGGATTTATTGCTATAGGTAATGCTACTAAAAATAGTAAGCAGAATGAATATTTGGAAGACTTATATATCAAGGAACGCATGCGTTGTAAATCTCCGTGAGCATAACTTTTCGTAATTTGTGGAGCTGCTGCCATTTGAAAATTTCCTGCAAAAGATGAAATTTGCGAAGATACTTGGTATGCGATTCCACGGGCAGCATTTATAGCTGATCCAAAAAATATATTGATAACAATATTTACTCCTTGATTTCTTAAAATGAATCCAATATTTCCGATAAAACTGAAGCTTGCAAAAGAAAGCATTTTTTGTATGTTATCTTTGTTGGTATTTAGTTTCAATACACACTCTTTGTACTTCTTTTTGCAAGAAAAAACGCTGAAACCTTTGCTGATTAAAGTTACCCCAAAGAGTAACCAACTATAAATTATTAATCGGTCAAAGGTCGTTTGGGAGTAAATGAAATATGCAATTGCTAGTTTCAGTATGTATTCTAAAATACTTATATATGCATATATATTAAAATCTTCTTTAGAAACAATTAGAGCATCGAATGGAACTGCTAAAACACTTAAAAGTAATGAACATATGCTTGCTTGATATACGAAATTTGCAGCATACATTCTATCTGGTGATATATTCATTTGGGTATTTAAAAACCATATTCCTATAATCTCTGCTAATATTAAAATAGTAATTGAAATGATGGCATGGATTGTAAGTGATGTTTTAAATACTGCTGTTAAATTAGATTCTTCATTTCGTCCTATTTCATAGGCAAAAAAACGTTGAGAGGCTTGTATCATTCCTGCATTGATGATACCTATTATAACAATTAAGCCACCTACAACATTATAAATTCCATAGTCTTCTACACCTAAGGCTTTTAGTACTATTCTTTGAGTAAAAAAAGCTATAAATATGATGAATAGTAATCTTATATACAATAAGACAGTGTTCTTAGCTATGCTTCTGTTTGCAGAATTCATATTTATTTAAATAAAATGATACTTTAATAATATGTGTAAATGTGTATTATAAGTACTTTATTTAAAATAATTTATTATTAATTTAATTCTTCTTGTAAAACCTATAAGTTTAGAGTACAATGAACTATTTTCACTTAGAGGGACTTCTAATTTATATTGTTTCCCATTATAAAATATATATTTATTTCTAATTTCAATTTTTTTTGGCGAGGACTTATTTATATTTATAGGTGTTGTATTGTTATAACAACAATCTATAACATAATGTATACCACGGGCGTATTGTATGCACGTATATGGTATCACTACATTGGGGAATTGTATATTTACATTAGGTGAACAATTACAAATATTAGCAAAACCTTGGTCTTTCAATGTATAAATAGCACTTGCTTGATTTTGATTATGGCAGATCGCTATATTGTTTGTTGTTGTTGCACTTAATTGAGAATCTCTTTTTATAGCTGACCCAAAATCGTATAAATATAATTTTTGATTTGTTTTCACAACATGAATTCTATAATGATAGGGAGCATCAGGAAATATATATGAACTTATTGATATATCTTTAGATATTATCCATTTTGAAATCATGATATCTCTATCAATTTTGATAATTTTACAAGATTTTCTAACTAATAGAGTATTTCCAATTTGTACTACTAAGCTGTTATCGCAAGCTAGATTTTCAATGCCATATAATGATCTACTTACACATGGAGCACAAATAGTAGAATAAAGAAACTTTTCATATTTCGCTTCTGTATTGCCAAATTGGTTATTACTTTTTTGTCCATTCATAAATAGATATGAATGTCCATTGTGAGTGATTAAAGTAGAAAACAAAGCAGGTATTAGTTCTTTGCGTTCCTTTGAATGGAATTCAAGTGGAGTGATTTTGAAAAAACGATCAGATTTATTTATAAGGATTATGAATAATTTAAGGCACCAATATGAAGAACCTTTGGCATTGTAGTATTCTGTCATAAATTGGTTATGATATGAGTAACCTATATTGAGAAAGCCATTAGAATCAATAATGTTTTGAGATTGCCACCATGTTAAATTTCTGTTAATGATGCCTTTAATATATGATAGTTCGTATTCGTCATCTAGAAAATCACTGTAGATTGCCCAAAATGCTACTTGAGCAAATTTGTAAGTTAAGCTACGTCCAAATGCAAGAGCATTACCTTCTTTTGAAAAGAACAATTTAAAAGATTGAGCAAACAATTTGCTCCTATGTAGAAATTTGTCAGAACGGTTATCTTCTGGCGTATATTTAGAATACAACAAGGCATAGTAATGAAAAGCAAATGGTATATAATAATCGCGTTGTTGTGTCTTTCCATCGCTATACCAACCATCTCCCAAATACATATCTTCTATTATGCTAAAAGCTTGATCGGATCTTTCCTTGGAGTATTCAAGATCTAATAATTGAAGAAATCTGTTAACGAGGATTATAAAAAACTGCCAGTTGTTGTGAGGAACCTGAACTTCATTAATTTGAAAGAACCAATTTTGTAAATTTTGTTTGTCTTGACTATTAAAATTTTCTTCAAATAAAATCTTGTTTTCAATGCAGAATAACAAGATTGGAAACATTTCTACAATTTTTTGATCATTATTATGAAGCTTGCCCCAATATTTGTTACAATTACAATTTACTCCATTTTTTATCATAGAAAGAATAATCCTTTTTACATCTTCATATCCTTTCAAAAAGGACCATCCTAAAAGACTTCGAGAGAATGACTCTAATCTCATAGTATTAACTTCGTAAGATGTTGCTATCTCATTGGGAATGATAATAGAAGATTCTGAATTATCATACAATGTGATAAAAGGCAATAAGTATTTATATAGTAAATCTTCGTAGTATTCTTTGGTAAACTCCATAGCTCTTACATCTTTTTGATAAGAGAGTATAAATAATCTAAAACAGTAATTTTTTTTAGTTTTCTTTTAATTGCGTATATCTTATATTTTATCCCTAAAACAGAATTGACAGACTTGTTGAAATCCTTGGTATTTAAGTATGCCTGTCTAAATTTCCATACAGCTTTTGATATTTCAGGAGGTGAGGAAAGTCTTGGGTTCATGTCTAAAGTTTCAGCTATGTCATGTCTCTCAAGAAATAAATAAGATTGAGTCTCTTCAATAATTTTTTTGCCTTTATTTGTGGAACATATAATAATTGAGATTCCTTTATCAGCTTTCTTTATCAGTTCTCCTTTGCTTAATCCCCAAAAATCGCCAATTGTTATATCTCCAATTCTTTCTTGACATGCTAATTGACAATTATAACAAGAATGTCTAAGACTAATTTTATTATCAAATGCTCGGAAATAATGACTATAAAAACGTTTAAGATAGATAACTGTATTATCTGTTTTTTTTATCCAAAAACCATATTTTTCTCCATTTCTAAATTTCAAGGATTGAGCATCATTTAAAAAGGGTGTTAAATTCTGCTTTAAAAATTTTATAGAAGGGACTCCACCACAAATAAAACTTATAGTGGTAAGATTGGTTTGTAATTTGGTTGGTATGTAGTTTATTAAACCTGCAACTTGACAAGGGGTGCCAATAAATAAAATTCTTCGTTGGGGTAATTCACTTTTTATTTGCTTAAATGTATATTCTATGGCGCTCTGTACATATTTAGAGCCTTGAAGCGTGGGTATATCTTTTATATTGTCTACTCGTTTATGTTTAAGATTAAATTTATCATCAAATGCAACTCCATAAACGACCCCTCCTGTTGAGATAATATACTGGGATAAGGTAGTTGCTATACCACCAGATGTAGATGATTTATAGATATTTACATCTTTGGATATTGCAGCAAATGTAATAAGTTCTTTCCTTTTTTGTGGTTTATTATGAATAGGACATACCTTTTGGCAAAGTCCACAATCTATGCATATATTATTATCAATGTAGGGGTGGTTAAAGCCAAAATTATCTTCAACCATAGATATTGCAGCTTTCGGACAAATATTTAAACATGCACAACAACCTGTGCACAGTTCATCTTCACAAATCTTCATCATTTCTTATTGCTTATATTTTGTCTTTGCGAGAATAAATTATAATTAGTCTCTTCTGAAAATATCACGTGTATAAACTTTCTGTTGTACATTATCTAAGCAACTATCATAACGGTTAGCAATGATAGCATGGCTTTGCTGTTTGAATTTAATAAGGTCATTTACAATTTCACTACCAAAGAAAGTGCTACCATTTTCAAGAGTCGGTTCATAAATAATTACTTTTGCACCTTTAGCTTTAATGCGTTTCATAATTCCTTGGATGGCACTTTGACGAAAGTTATCCGAATTACTTTTCATTGTTAGTCGGTATACTCCGATTACGCAAGCATTAGTTTCTGTGCTGAATTGATTATGAGTTGAATAATCATACCAACCTGCTTTACGGAGAATGGCATCTGCTATATAATCTTTGCGAGTACGATTACTCTCTACAATAGCTTCAATCAAGTTTTCTGGTACATCTTGATAATTTGCTAAAAGTTGCTTGGTGTCTTTAGGTAAACAATATCCTCCATATCCAAATGAAGGATTATTGTAGTGAGAACCGATTCGTGGATCAAGTCCTACACCATTGATTATGGATTGCGTATCAAGACCTTTTATTTCAGCATAGGTGTCTAGTTCATTAAAATAACTAACACGAAGTGCGAGATAAGTATTAGCAAATAGTTTTACAGCTTCTGCTTCTTTCATACCCATGAAAAGTGTAGCAATATCCTTTTTAATAGCGCCTTCTTGTAATAAGGCTGCAAAAGTTTTGGCTGCTTCTTTTAACATTTCAACATTTGTCACAGCTTTTATAGCCTCATTTTCTTCTTTAAATTCTGGGCGTTCTATAATTTTGGGATATCCCACGATGATGCGACTTGGGTAAAGGTTATCGTATAAAGCTTTACTTTCGCGAAGAAATTCAGGAGAAAAAAGTAAGTTGAATTTTTTTACGCCTTTTTTTGCATATTTTACATAAAGATTTCGCGTATAACCAACAGGGATGGTAGACTTAATTACCATTATAGCATCAGGATTTACTTCCAATACAAGTTCTATAACTTCTTCTACATGTGATGTATCAAAGTAGTTTTTTTCTGGATCATAATTGGTTGGAGCAGCTATAATTACAAAGTTTGCATTTTTATAGGCAGAGGCCCCATCAAGTGTAGCATGCAAATTCAAGTTTTTTTCCGCTAAATACTTTTCAATATATTCGTCTTGTATTGGAGATTTTCGATTGTTTATAAGTTCAACTTTTTCCGCTATAACATCTACAGCGGTTACTGGATGATGTTGGCTTAGTAGAGTTGCTATACTAAGTCCAACATAGCCAGTTCCTGCTACTGCAATTTTAATATCATGTTCCATAATTAATGTTGATTATTTTATATCGTAATAAAAACAAAAGAGCTGTACAGATATGTATATATCTCAACTCATTTTACTTAGATAAATAGTAATTAAGATTATTAATATTAGAATCGAATTATTGTAAATTCTATGTGAAATATAGATTTCGCTTTATGAAAAGTACGCTACGCTTTCGCCTCTCCCAAAATCCGGGAAAGGCGAAAGCAATAGTAATTGATAAATGTGCGGCAAATTTACAAATTAAGTTGTAATATGCCAAGTTTTATGAAGAAATTTTAATGACATACCTCTTCGTAAAACTGCAATAAAACTTTACTCTTTCAGCTTAGGAAATAAAGTCTTTACCCCTTCCCGATAGATACGTTGTGCGTTTTCAGGCGTTGTGAACTCTTTAAATGCGCTCAGAATGATCTCGTAGCTGTCTACCTCATAATTATGGAGCCCTTTTTTATGTCCTCAAGATAGTTTTGCTTCATGTGACAGGTGGAACGGAATGCTTCTCTTCGGATACCAAGCTGTTCCAGTTCTTTTTTGAGGAACGCACCGAATTCCGGATGATCGGAAATAAATCTGTTCGATTTCATAATAAATTTGTTTTAGTTAATAAAATAGAAATATTTGATTCCTGTACCTACATAGTGGGTACAGGTAATTTGGGTACAAAGGTATACCTTTGCAACAGTTTTTAAAACAATTTAAAATATAAATGCTATGAAAGCACATAAAACTACTCTTTCCGTACGGGAGCTGCAAAAGACCATAGGGCAGTGGAAAAGTCGGAAAATTACGGATTCCACCATTGCAAAGCTGTTGGAACTGATGTTGGGGATGACCGCCTACATGAACGAGGATGCGGTTTATCCTGTGGAGAATTTCTATGATATCAGCAAGGCGCTGAAGTTTAAGAACGCGCGGTATCTGGTGGAAGCGGTCAGGCTGAGCGGAGCGTTCGGCATCGTACCCGGCGACAATGTGTACGGGATGAGTTCGTTCTATTCCTACCTCTGGAAAGAGAAAGAAAAAACGGATGATTCCGCGGAAACTTTACCGGTAACTTTACCGGTAAAATTACCGCAGGGGGATATATATAATATATATACTATACAGGATAATAAGAATAATACATCCTCACAGGATAATAAGAATAATACATCCTCCGGAAGGATTTCTTCTGCGGAAAAAAGCCTGGAAGCCGCACGCAATTTCTTTCACCTCATCAACAAAAATCCGATGGATAAGATGCGGATTTTCACTCCGCTCATCGACGGCTTCCAGCAGAAGGAGGGACTGGCGCGCGAAGATGCCTGCGCCAATCTGGTGTACCTGGTGAACGAATTGCTGGTGCCTTACTTCGCAAGCCAGGAACGTTTTATGAAATCCACCCATGTAGGGCGGCTGTGCTGGCTGAGCAACCTGCTGAAATCAGCCAGCGGGCTGCGGATGCTGAAAGATGCCACGGATGCCGGAAGGCAGCAACGGGTACAGAATCTTGCCGACATGCGGAGCGAACAACGCAACAACCATCCGCTCTGCGAGTTTGAGTGGACGGATAAGGAAAGCGGCCTGCGCTTTTACGACGACCCGCTGGAAGGGATGGTGAACATACCGGACAATGCACCGCCCCGCCCGGGAGCGGGAGCGGAGTGGAACGTGCTGAGTGGAAAATGGGGGAGTTGTGAGTTATGAGTTATAAATTATAAAATTTCGGAGGATGAAGCCGTTTTATTATTTGAGTGATTTTCCCGAGCGTAGAAGAGCGGGGAAGAATTATATAGCAGAGTGTCCCAAGTGCGGGAAAAAACATCTTGCCATTTCGCGCGATACGGGATTGTACTGCTGCTTTTATGCGGGGTGCGACTTTCACGGGAAGCTGAAGGACTTCTGGACAGAGCGCAGAAGCACGGGATGGCAGGATGCCGGGAGTCCGGCGGGAGCTTCGCCGGTGGCGAAGGGAAGTGCCGGGAAAGGAGAGCCGGGCGGTATGGCATCGGCAGGCGGAGGGAACGCCGCATTTGAGGTGTCGATGATTCCCGAAGACTACAAACGGCTGTCGCCTGAGGTTATTGCCAAAATCAAACCGCTGACCGATGACCCGGAGACCTCCGATACCGGACAGCTTGCCGCCCGCCGTTATCTTGCCGATATGGGAATCTCGTTGAAAACAGCCATCGACGCACGTATCGGCTGCCTGGTGCACCGCTGCTTCGGAGGCAAGGACAGCAAGGACGGAAAGGATAAAAAGAATGCTGCGGGGATGATGTACCAGTGCATCGCCTATGTGAACTATATCAACGGGCAGCCCGTCAACGTGAAGTACCGCTCGTGCGATGCCACCGCTTCCGGCTATACCAAATGCTGGAGCCAGGATTCGCCCACCACGCCTTGCCCGCCTTACAACATCGACTGTATCAACCCGCTGCTGATTGCCGAAGAGAATATTCCGCGCCTGATTGTCACCGAAGGGGAAAGGGATGTGCTGACGTTGCGCGAGGCGGGCTACCCGTATGTCATCAGCGTGCCCAACGGCGCGGCAAGCGACCTTTCCAAAGGCTTCGAGGCTTTCCGCCCCTGGCTGGACCGGGTGCAGGAGCTGGTGATTTGCGGCGACAGCGACCTGCCCGGAAGGACGCTTGTGAAGCATCTTGCCGACTATTTCGGTACGCGATGCCTGTTCACCGTCCTGCCCGGCGGCTGCAAGGACATATCCGACGTGCTTGTGGCGTACGGCGCCGATGTGGTGCGCGAGATTATCGGCTCGGCATGTCCGCACCGTACATCGGACATCATCACCGTGAGCGAACGTGCGGATGAGATTATGAACGTGCTGAACGGCAATTACGACCACGGTTACGATGTGGGTTACGGTCCGCTTACCGACCGGGTGTTCCATCCCACCGACCAGGGCGGACTGATAATTGCCACCGGAAAGCCCAACAGCGGCAAGACGGATTTTCTGAACGACCTGACCTGCCGCCTCATGGC
>OCHN01002300.1_pt1 | contig 12738 bp, 8 predicted proteins | sample 1538911 | NCBI WGS metagenome assembly OCHN01 (sample SAMN04571736, study PRJEB22368) | human gut metagenome | biome: human gut; material: stool | host: Homo sapiens | place: Luxembourg | collected 2013-01-11 | reverse complement strand
GACAAACAAAATTACGTAAAGGCCATGACAACAGCACGTGACACCCACAATCAGAGATGAAGTGTGCATGGAAATAGACGAAGCGAGGGGGCTGCAGAATTTGCAGTCCCCTCGCAGTGTCATAAGTTTATAAGTAAGAAGTATTATTCAGGAATGACTTTCCAGGTGTCGGTGCCATCAGCAACTGACTTGTAACCGGCAACAACGAAGTTGGTACCTGCACCTTCAGCTACGCAGTCAGCAGGATTGAATTTCACGAATTCGCCGCCTGATACCAGAATCTTGGCTGTGCCATTTTTGCGATTTGCATCATAGCAATTCAGGACAAAGCCATAAGCTTTAGCAGCATCAGGATACGTCTGCTGGACAGAGTATTTGCCACCCTTAATCTCAGCTGTACCTTTCTGAACATATACAGCATGGATGTTACCGACATAAGTTCCGTCCTCAATTACAACCTTTCCGCCGTTTTGAACATCTACGGCATAGCAGTCATTTTCCTTAGCCTGAAGAGTTCCGGCGCCCTTGATTGTAAGAGTTCCACCCTTTACAGAGAGAAGAGACCAGTTACCAGCATTAGCATCAGGAACATCCCAAAGATCCGCAGTATTGCTGATAGTCTTACCATTAAGATCAATGACAACTTCTGCACCTGCAGGAACCGACAATGAACGATCGAGAACGAGGTCATTTGCCAGAGCAACTACTCCACCCTCAGCGAAAACAGCCTTGAGAGCAGCGGCATCCTTCACTCCAGGAAGCACTGTCCAGACACCATCTTTCTCTACTGAAACATAACCTTCTGCTACATAAGTAGTTTCATCATCTGTATTAGGATTAGCAGGATCAAATCCAGGGAATGTACCGCCATAGATTTCAACCTTGCCGGTTGAGCCATTCTGCTTATTTATGGTCCAATATCTACCAGCATATTTAGCAGCAGAACTGAAAGTTCCACCATTTATGACGACGTCACCACCAGTTGTATAAATAGTTGAGTTACCGGAACCATTAGCATCAGCACCGACAGTATAAGTACCATCATTGATAGTCAGTTTACCGCCCGGCCTAGACCAAACCGCAACATTATCACCGCCTTCGCCGCCATCTACGGTTCCTTCGCCGTTGATGACAAGACTACCATAAACATCCAAAGCAACACTATTTGAATTATTCTTGATAGTCTTACCGTTAAGGTCGAGAGTTACTTCCTTGCCTGGCATCACTGCAACAGCCTCGTCGAGCACAAGGTCAGCTGCCAATGTTGCCTCACCACCAGTGGCGAAGAGCGCTTTCAACGACTCCACATTCTTGATATTGACAAGATCAATGTCATTGTCCGGCTCATTGAAGATAGGGACGATCTCAACATTGAAGATCACCTGTGAGGTGAGGAGATTGCCGAGGATGTTGGTGCGGTAGTTGTTCTGGACCGGAGTCTGAGGTGATGAAGCCGTGATAGCGTCACCTGATTCAGGAATAAACTCAGCTGTAACATTGGAAATGTGTTTTTCGCCTTGCTTACCTACAGGAAGGATATAATTCATTGTCATCCAAAGATATTTGGTTCCATCTTTGGTAACAAGAGTCTCCCCACCTCCAGGAATCTCAGCCTTGGCAAATGTGACTTTATCAGTAGCCAGGCCTTCGACTTTACCTTCAGCATTGAAAGTATCAAATACATTGGCAACGTCGGTAGCCGTGAAGGCGCTCTGTGCCGGAATAAAGCCGGCTGCAGCAGCATCAAAAAGATCAGCAGTACCGAAGTTCACCTGTGCGAAAGGACGATAAAGTTTGATAGTCTCTGTCAATGCCCCATTGACCTTCAACTCTTTACGCGTAGCATAGAATGCGTCGCGTTTCTCGTCGTTGGCAACTGCACCCTCATAGGAAATCTTAATGTTCTTCAGATCGTCGATGTCGTAGCAGGTAGCATCTTCTGCCTGTGCCCAGAACACGAAATTGTAGGTCTTGCCCTTCACGAGGCTGAATGTCACCTGAGTTTTCAGGTCAGTGAACGTGGCAGTCTTGTCGAGATCTCCAAGATGAGTTTTCTCAGCGTCGTTCTCGTAAACTGACACATAGAGGTTCTTGGCCGTCTGACCGTCACCAAGTGCCTTGGTCGCCATTTCGCCCGGCAATGCAGCCGTAAACGTCACGTCAACCATCTGTCCGTCAGGAACTTCTGTCACCTGTTCCTTGTTACAGCCGACTGCAAGAAATGTCAATGCAGCAGCTGCCAAATACTTAAATGTTTTCATATCAGTTTTGTTTAAATTTGTTATTCCGCAGTTTGAACATTTACGCCATTAATAGTGATATTGAATTTTTTGGTGGCAGGCTTACTTGAGACATTGTTAATTCCTTCCCACCATAATCCTTCAGGACTAAGAGCATTGGCTTTGAAGCCTTCCACTACACAATCTTTTATGGTAACGGTTCCACTTATACCCCATTCAGTATGCATCTGAATGGCCGCTTTATCAGTAGTTCTATCACTTGCGCTAAACTTACAATTCTCGACATTCAAATTATACTCGGCAGGAGATTCAGCATAAATTACAATCGCCTTTTGAGTCGCATCAAAGACACAATTTTCAACATTTACTCTTGACCCACTATAGCCATAATAGTTCAAACAGTACCCATCAAAACCTGAGGCATTTCTGTTAACAAATTTGCAGTCAGATATATTAACAACATCTTTAGCAAGAATTCTGAACTGATTCTTGATAACACAATTCTTTACAGTAATATTTTTCACTCTAACCATTTGAGCCAATGCAGCCTCTTCATACTTACACCCTACCGCATTATCAATTGTAATATTTTCAAAAAGGACATCGCAATCCTCAGGATAACTTCCGGCATTCAGTTTAACCGAGCATACTTCTGGATTAGTTCCAACAACATTTATTGTCTTAGGCCATTTTTGACCACTATCAGACTTGTTATCTGGCCAATTAAACTCGCCGCTTACAAGATTAATAGTCGCTACTGTACCTTCATTTGAATTCAATGCATCTCTTAGTCCAGCATCATTCGCAACAGGAGTAACGCCCGCTTTGGTCACGAAGTAAGAATCACCAATCTGAGTAGATTTGTAACCGGCAGCGAGGAAGTTTGTATGAGCACCCTCAGCCGCGCAATCTCCAGGATTGAATTTCACGAATTCGCCGCCTGTGACGATAATCTTAGCAGTGCCTTTTTTGTAATTTGCATCATAGCAGTTCAAGACATAACCATAAGGTGATGAGAGTTCCGAAGGCTGCTGAATGCTGTATTTACCACCCTTAATCTCAGCAGTACCGTTCAGAACATATACAGCATGAACATTGCCGACATATGTTCCGTCTTCAATGACAACTGTTCCACCATCCTGAACATCGACAGCAAAGCAGTCGTTTTCCTTAGCCTGAAGAGTTCCGGCGCCTTTAATCGTAAGACTACCACCTCTCACAGAAAGAAGAGACCAACTAGCTATAGATTCATTCCACAGGTCAGCAGTATTGCTGATAGTCTTGCCGTTAAGGTCGAGAGTAACTTCTTTACCAGGTTCTACAACAACAGTCTCGCCAAGGACTACGTCAATGTTGCCTCACCGCCTGTCGCGAAGAGCGCACGGAGAGAAGCCTCGTCCTTGACATTGACAATATCGATGTCATTGTCCGGCTCATTGAAGATAGGGACAATCTCGACATTGAAGATCACCTGTGAAGTGAGGAGGTTGCCGAGGATGTTGGTGCGGTAGTTGTTCTGGACCGGAGCGTTCGGCGCGGACACAGTCACAGCTTCGCCGTTGTTCGCCTTGAAAGTCGCAGCAACGTCAATGTTGTGGGACTCGCCCTGTTTGCCGACCGGGATGAGGTAGTTCATCGCGAGGCGGGTGTAGGTCTTGCCGTCGAGTGTCTTGAGGACGTCAGCCGGAATCTCGGTCTCTGTCAATGCAACTTCGACTTTATCCTTTCCTTCCTCAGCGAAGGTGTCAAATGTCGTTGCCGCCTCAGATGCCGTGAATGAGCTGACTGCCGGGTTGAAGCCTGCCTTCTTTGCGTCAGCATAGTCTGCAGTCGCGAAGTTCACCTGCGCGAAAGGACGGTAAAGTTTGATTGTTTCTGTCAATGCCCCATTGACTTTCAATTCTTTACGTGTAGCATAGAATGCGTCACGTTTCTCGTCATTGGCATCAGTAGTGTAGTTCTTCACCTTGATGTTCTTCAGGTCGGTGACATCATAAGGTGCATCTTCTGCCTGAGCCCAGAACACGAAATTGTAGGTCTTGCCCTTTACGAGGCTGAATGTCACCTGTGTTTTCAGGTCCGTGAATGTGGCAGTCTTGTCGAGGTCTCTAAGATGAGTTTTATCAGCATCGTTCTCGTAAACTGACACATAGAGCTTCTTGGCGGTCTGTCCATCGCCAATCGTCTTTGTCGCCATTTCGCCCGGCAATGCAGCCGTAAACGTCACATCAACCACCTGTCCATCAGGGACTTCTGTTACCTGTTCCTTATTACAGCCGACTGCGAGCAATGTCAATGCAGCCGCTGCCAGATATTTAAATGATTTCATAATGGTTATCGAATATGTTATCAATAGATATAAGTGCAAATCTGACAACTACTGAACTTTAGTTGTATCTATTGTTACAGAAAGATGCGCTGCATCCATACTGTTCTTATTTGCCCAATATTTTGAACCGGTATTCTTACCTTCCGCAAAGCCATTGACTGTGCAGTTAGCAATTGTAAGAGAATACGTTGCTGTATAATCATTGCCGATTTCAATGGCTGCTTTGCCTGCTGCACCATTATTCCTGTCGTTAAATATGCAATTCTTCACCACAAGATTTGTCGGATTATCTGCTGTTGCCTTACCATAAAGAAGTATAGCCTTGCCATTAGTATTGAATGTACACTTATCAAACGTAACATCAGTGGCGCCCCATGTCCAAATCGAATACTGATTTGCCATCGTGTTCTCAAATACGCAGTCTTTAAAAGAGGCTTTTCCGTAGAAAGTCAGTTTACCTGTAATGGTACAATTCTCGAAAACCAGTTCATCACACACGACACCATCAAAGCTTTCCTCTCCTGCCTTAATCTTAAGATTTTTGAAAGTAAAAGATGAACCACGCTGGTAATTCAACATTCCTCCTTCAGCATTTGTAGCTTTAGTAATGACATCAAATGTCTGGGTACCATCGCCGATAAAAGTAAGATTTCTTCGTTTTGCTTGCTCAGCCTCACTGACTCCATTAGCATTAGCAATGCCATTATCCAGAACAGCTGTCATATTGGATGCCAGCTTTATAGTTGCAGAAACACCCGCAGAAGCAGAGGTTATAGCAGAATTGAAATCTTCCTGTGTTGTCACAGCTGGGATTTCCTCGACTTTCCATGCTTCTTTGCCTTCATATTCAGTCTTTACTGAGCGGTAGCCTTCCGCAACGAAAGAGGTGATGGCTCCTTTAGCTTCATTCACAGAAGCAGGGTTGAAGCCTACGAATGTACCGCCTTTGACAGAGAAGCAGTTGACAGTGATATCATCATGCTGGTTAAGGACAAAGTCAGAGCCAGCTTCCGCCATGAAAACGCCGTCGTTGATTTCTACAGAGCCATTTCTGCCATATATATCTGGACCCATCACAAAAATCGTAGCATTGCTATTAGCGCCAACGTTATATGTTCCGCCGTTGATTACAAGGTGTCCACCCTGTTCTACAATAATCGCATTGTTGTCAGCACCGCCTTCGCAATATACCTCACCATCACCGTTGATGGTCAAATCGCCATGCACCTGAAGGGCAGCTTTATTATCTTTAAGACCATTTTTATTGCTGAACTTCTTTCCATTAAGGTTCAGAACGCTGGTAACCCCAACATCAAGCGTAACGCCTTTCGATTTGTCTGCCACAAAATAATCTTCAGAAAGAGTAACGGTTGTACCCTTCGCTAGACCAGCACTTACAGCGTCATATGCAATGTCACCGCTCTGGAAGTCCGGATTAATAATCACGTTCCATTCTGCATTAGCAAGAAGAAGATTACCGACAATATTAGTTCTAAAATTCTGCTTCACAGGAGCATTCGGAGCCTTGACCGCAATAGTCCTCCCAGACTCAAAAATAAATGTAGCAGACGCATCTACAAGAATTTGGTCTTTCTTTGGCGCAAATACATAGGTCGTTGCAAGATAATCATAGTTGACAGAATTTACAGAAAGTGGTTCAGACATAACATCATTATCAGACAATACAATATCCTGCTCGCTGTTATTTCCACAAGCAGAGAGAGTGCCAGCCAATAAAGGATAAAATGTAGTTGGAACATTCTTAAGTGTTATCGAAGCCTTAGAAACTTTTGCATCTTGCCGATCAGATTTTTCAGAACCAAAATTAATCTGCGCCAATGCTCTCTTCAGTTTTACATCAGTTGAAAATTCTCTACCTTTCGTTGGGCCTTCCACTGCATAAAATGCATCCAAGGATTCATCATTCGTCTTCACTTTTTTATAATCAAGTGTTATTGTACGCAAATCAATGTTACTCAGTTCTTCCGTATTAACATTATAATAACCTGTACCTTTTTTCTGCGCCCAAAAAATAAACTGATAAAATTGTCCTTTCACAAGGCTGGCCGTTATACTTGCTTTTTTGTCAACTACTGGCACCACCTTCGTCAATTCTGGAACAGGGATATATTCCGTCACGTGTTTATCTGTTTCTGGATCCGTGTACTTATGTTGCAACAATGCCTGGAACACCAACTCATCCACAGATGCAGCATCCGAAATGCCTTTAGTTGCTACTGATACTCCTGGGACCTCCACATTAAATGACACTTCAGTGGTTTCCCCATCACTAGGGCCTACCTGCTCTTTCGCGCAGGCACCTGCCAGCACAGCCATTGCTGCGATAGCGAAAGTTTTGAATAAATTCTTGTTCATAGTTTTATTGATTATTTAATTTATATATTTCGTTTAAGATATTGTCCATCACTTGATTATAATATTGAACTCTCCTTCGAAGTCAGGGTCGATGGCGACGCCGCCGCCGGTATCCTGCATGAGGAAGCTGCCCTTGACGGTGGTCAGCATGCTTCGCTTGATAGGGACCTCGATCGGATTGGTCATTGACAGGCGGGTGCCTTCTTCGTCGAACAGGCCTACCGCTACCATGACGCTGGACTCCTTGCCGTTCACGAGGACGTAATCGAAGCCGAGCCGGGCATTGTGATCATCTATCAATGTTATGTCCGAACGGAACTGGATGCCGAGGCTCGAGTCGTTCGGCTTGTCGTCCCACATGTTGAACTTGGACGGCATGTAGCCGGTGTAGTAGAAGACGACATTGTACTTCTTCAAATCGACGATCGGCGACTTGCTGTCTCCGTCGCCCTTGGTATCGTCAGGAGCCTTGGTATCATGATCGGCATCCTCCATACTCTTTGTGAGGTCGCCGGACACCTTGTCCTCGTTCTCCTTCTTCTTGTTCATCTCGGTGATTACCTTGGTTATGAACTCCTGGAGGTCAGTCGTTATGAATTCGAACTTGGCGAGCGGACGTTCCATATTTATGGTGCCGCTGACAGGAGGGAGCATCGAGCCGTAACGCGTGACAGTCAGTTCATTGTGCCCGACGAAAGCATCGCGGAAATCATTGTTTCCCTCGTGATCGCCCCTCATGGTAATCTCGCGGAAACTCCTCGTGTCGTAGAAATAATCCGCTGCAGTCCCCTTCTCGACGAAATCGGTCCAGACGTAGAACATATAAGTACCTTCGTCAATGTTGATGGTGACTTCATGGTTCAGGTCGGAGACATCCTCCTTGGTGAAAGTGAAGCGCTTGTACGGAACCTCGTCATAACTGCCGTTGCTCAGTTTTCTGTAAGCCTCTATGACATAGCGGATTTCGTAGTCCTTGCCGTCCTTGGAGACTCTGGTTCCCTGATTAAGGTCCATGACAAGGAACTGAGGCAATGCAGTATTGAAATCAAGTTTGAGCGTGGCATTGGCAGGAAGCTCCTCCGGCCATTCGTGGACCGCGCAGGATGCTGCTGAAAGCATCACCGCCAGAATTGCGGCCAATATTTTAACAGTCCTGTCTTTCATCGTTCCGCCCTCCTTTTCTTAAGATCGAAACTGTATGAAAATGATACTGCCGCGTGGTCGATTCCTACGAATGTAGTGTGACCGTTAGTGGCTTTCGGACCATTTTTCTCGTTGTAGAATTTGTCGTAATAGACATCATAGACTCCGGCGCCGATAGAGAATTCGACATTCCATCTCGGATGGCGCTTGGACAGAGGCATCCTGTATCCTGCTGCAAGGCCGCCGCCCCACAGAGGTCTGTCCCCGTCATATGTCTGGATACGCCAGTCACCTTTGGTGGCGTAGTTGAAGTATGCTGTTCCGAAGTGCGCTCCCACAAAGAGGCCGTCAGGCTTGCTGAACCACCAGCGCAGTTCAGGCTGTACGGCAAATGTCCTGAATTTCAGTTCGCGGCTGAAGTAGTCCACAGCAGAGTAGTAGATAGGGAGCTGAAAAGAAAGATGAGGCGTAATGTCGATTTCGACTGCGACATTGGATATGAACATCGCCCATCCGATGGCATTGGTCTTAATGTATAGTTTTCGTGTCCACTCCTGCAGAGGTATCGTCTCGGGCAGCCGCAGCATCGGCACGGTCAGGCTGTCGTCCAAAGGCGGGAATTCATTTGCCGGCTGCACATCGGAGTCCGCGATTTCAGGCAGATCCAGCTTGGGATTCTCGACGCCGACCTCCACGATTACCGTGAACGCCCTGAGCTCCGGGAACAGATGCTCGTTCATATACCTCCATGGCCTTCCGCCTGCAAGTCGCTGCAGTTCAGTCTTCAGCACCTTGTCATTGTCCACATTGGCGATAAGGTCCAACACCTCATTCTTTTCTTTCATGTCGGACTCTGCCACGAGCCGAGCAAGTCCCGCCCAGTCTTCGCTTACTGTCTGTACATGAATGATGGACTCCGGAAAGTCGATGTAGCGTTTGAGATAAGCGGTGAGTGTAGAACTTCTTTTGGCAGCCAACTTTTCGTTTATGGCCAATGTTCCTTCAGGAGAAGCTCCCGCGTGGTAGTTTACAGTGAGGATGTCGAAGGCGGAAGACTGTGACTTGAAGTCGTTTACACGGTCAATGAATGCCTTGGCTCTTTCTTGATTATGTTTGTAGGAAGGGTCGAACGAAGAATAACCCTGGCGGAAATAAATCCTCAGAGTGTCTGACATCTGCTGCGCGCTAACGTTGGCACAGAGCAAAGCCAAAACAATGGTTATTAGTCGTTTCATAATAATGGTAATAGTGTTCCCCGAATATGAGGTCAAAATGGTCAGACTCGGAAACTCAGTTTTTATTATCAGTGCGAATTTATCAAAAAAGAGAATACGTTGTAACGGTTTAATCGAAAATCTGTCCAAAAATACCAAAAATTCGACCTTTTGACATTAAAATCGACCGAAAGTGAGTAGAAATGAACCTAAATGAACCAAATTAAGAGCAAAGCGAGCCCAGACATTGACCGTCTATCTGGCGAGGAAGAGATTCCGCGCCGGAAGGGCGGAAGAATAACGGGAGCGCAGGTCGCGGAAGAGGGCGGCGGTCTGACGGGTGAAGCCCGGACCTTTCCAAGTACTTGTGTTAGTGACCATTATCCAGCATTCACCGTCCGGATAATACTTTATCAATGCGCTTGTTCCGGACAGTGTTCCTGTCCTGGTCCACTCCCCTGTCGGCTTGGTGTCATTCCAGCCGAGAGAATAAGTCTGTTCATCGAACCACTGGGTCATATCGGCCACACTCTGCGCGGAGATGATGTCCGGAATTTCAGGCCTTCCGTCAATGGACGCCACGAAACGTGCGAGTTCAGGTACGGAAGTCACCCAACCGCCTGCTCCGGAAAGTGCTCTGACATCACTGCCGCCATAGCAGCGCTCCACCATATTGCCGCTGTTGTTGTATTCCTCCACCAGACAGGTGTCCGCACCATTGTAGTAACGGACTTCATTCGGGAGCCTGTCCTCGTAATAGTTGCCGCCGATATGCATATCATAGCAGCCTGCCCTGTAAAGCACACTGTCCCTCATAAAGGTCTCATAGTCAATGCCTGAGACTTTCTCGACAATCATACTGAGAAGGAGATAGCCGAAGTTGGAATAATACTGGGATGTGCCCGGCGCGAAACGGAGACGACGCTTCAGCTGCGTTTTCATCAATGTCTCATGGTCCGGAGGGGTATCCAGATGGTTCTGCATCATAATAGTCCTCGTGGAGAACATCGGGTCGCCTCCGTAGGAAGTGAAACCGCCCTTATGACGCAGCAGGTCCTCAACGGTGATCTTGTAGTAGTTCTTGTCCTTTATAATAGAGGTATATAATGAGTCGTTCAGAATGCCGCGCGGGCCGAAGACGGTATCGGCCAATGTAAGTTTGCCTCTTTCCTGCAGCATCATTATTCCGGTGGCAGTCAGCAGTTTGGAAACTGAAGCTACCCGCATGATATTGGTCGGGGACATCCGCACTCCTGCTTCTTCATCTGCCCAGCCGTAACCTTTCGCATACAGGAGCGAATCGCCACGCATAATCGCGAGTGAGGTGCCACGCAGACGCCATTGACGCATATAGGAAGCGATACGCGAATCCAGACCGGAGAGAGAGGATGTGTCTGACAATTCATTTGACAGTGTCTCATTCAGACAGACAGGCTCCGGCTCCGGCAAATCACTCGCCTTCCCCGTGGAAGACAATGATACACAAAGTCCTACGGTCAATGTCACCAACGCCAATCCTGCTGCTATTCTGAGTTTCCTTCCCGTCATTATTCTGTTTCTCCCTGTACGCCTCCCGGCAAATCATCTATAAGTTTCGCCCTATGGCAAAAGTCAATAATCATATCGGCAGTTCCGTCAATCCCGAGAACCGACGAATCGACGCAGAGGTCATAATTCGAAGCGACGCCCCAGTTGCCGAAAGTGAAGTAATTGTAATAGGTCTCCCTGGTCCTGTCCTTCTTCTGCATCAGGGATTCCGCCTGCTCAGGGGTAATGCCCATACGCTCTGCAACACGCTTGATACGGACTTCGTCAGAAGCGGATATGAAGACGTCAAGACATGAACGGTCACGGAGGATGTAATCTGCGCAACGGCCGATGAAAATGGCAGAGCCCTTGTCCGCGATGGAGCGTATGACATTGCTCTGGATGACGAACAACTGGTTGTCACTCACGTAGTTGTCTGCCGAACCGAAGCGTCCGACATCCACTATGAAACTGGACAATGCGAGGAGATTTCTCTTCTCGTCACTCTTGACAAACAGTTCTTTGCTGAAGCCGCTCTGCTCCGCTGCCTTGGAAATGAGTTCCTGGTCATAGACAGGGATGCCGAGTTTCTTGCCCAAAGCCAAGGCTACCAGTTTTCCGCCACTTCCGAACTGGCGTCCGACATTGATTATCAATTTCTTGTCTTCCATAATCAAGCCTCCTTAAATTTCATTTTACTTCCTAAAATATCCGGGTCGTCACCGTCATTGAGTTTACGGAATTTGCGGAAAAGCGCTGCCAGCAATATGGCAGCCATTATGATGGACAACGTGTCAGCAATCGGAAAACTCATCCAGACTCCTTTATGCCCGAAGAACACCGGCAGGAAATAAATCAGCGGCACGAGGAAAAGGAGCTGCCGGCACAATGACAGGAAAATGGACTTGTGCACCATGCCCAGACTCTGGAAGAAATTGGTGGTCGCCATCTGGAATCCCACGAGAGGAAAGGCGAGGTTTATCATCCTCAATCCCTTGTTGGCCAATGATTTGAGTTCCGGATCACTGGTGAACAGTGATATCGCGATATCCGGGCATAGTTCCGAAACTAAAAAGCCGAAGCATGTCACTGACGTGGTACAGATCACGGTAAGTTTGAACACCCGCCTCACTCTGCTGTATTTTCTCGCGCCGAAATTATAGCCTGCAATAGGCTGCATTCCCTGGTTGAAACCCATATTGACCATAATGAACAGGAACGAGATACGGTTCACGATACCGTACGCGCCGATGGCAAGGTCTCCTCCGTATTTGAGCAGCTGCTGATTGATGAAGAGGGTGACGATGCAGGCCGCCGAGTTCATCAGGAACGGGCCCATGCCTATGGTCAATGAATCTTTGGCGATTCTCAGGTCCAGCTTGTAGTCTCTCAGCCGCTTAGGGATGTGGAGATAGTTGCTCTCGTCGAGGAAGTACTTGAATGTGTACAACATTGCCAAGAGCTGGCAGAGCACGGTAGCCAAGGCGGCGCCCTTTATGCCCATATCCAGGACGAATATGAATATCGGGTCCAGGATCGTGTTGGATACGACCGTGAAAATGGTAAGCCCCATCGCCAACTTCGGATTGCCCGAAGCGCGTATCATATTGTTCAATCCGAAATACAGATGTGTGATCACATTGCCTATGAGGATGATCACCATATAGTCCCGTGCGAAAGGCAATGTGTTCTCGCTGGCGCCGAAGAATCCGAGAATAGGGTCCAGAAATGCCAGGGATACCAATGTGAATGACAGACCGATCAGCACATTGAGCACAATTTCATTGACCAGTACCTTGCGGGAAGCCTCGTAGTTGCGCTGGCCGAGCAACATTGACAATATCGTCGATGCGCCGACGCCCACGAGCGTTCCGAGTGCCGTGGAAAGGTTCATGAACGGGAATGTGAC
>OCHN01002288.1_pt1 | contig 12779 bp, 10 predicted proteins | sample 1538911 | NCBI WGS metagenome assembly OCHN01 (sample SAMN04571736, study PRJEB22368) | human gut metagenome | biome: human gut; material: stool | host: Homo sapiens | place: Luxembourg | collected 2013-01-11 | reverse complement strand
AGGGAACTTCTTGCCGGTTGCAAATGCTTCTTCAGCAACTTTAATTAAATCCATTTCTTTTGATAATTAAATTTGTTTATCGTTCTCGCGCAACATAATCGGGCTACTCATCTTCCCGTCATCGGTTACGCCGAAAAGCGGTTGCAAAGTTACGACTTTTTATTCGTTCGGCAAAATTTTATCAGAAATAATGAGTACCTTTGCACTAAGTTTATATAAAGTTTAACATAACACTATTAAAATCAAAACTCACATATAATGAACCGATTACACACCATAAGCCTTTCGGCTGCTGCCCTTGCGCTCGCCCTCGCTTCGTGCTCTACGAAGCAGTACCAGGTAGCATCAGTGGAGCGCACACGTATACTCATCGACTCGCGCTACGACAACAGCACCGATCCAGAGGTGCAGAAAGCCAACGCCGCCCTGCTCGTACACAAGAAGCAGGTGGACGCGGAGATGAACCCCGTGCAGGGCTACGCTGCCACCGACCTGTGGGTGAAACGCCCGGAGAGTCCGCTGTCGAACCTGCTTGCCGACATACTCGTATGGAGCAGCGCAAAGTTCGACGAGCAGCCCGACTTCGCCATATACAACGTAGGCGGAATACGTGCCGCGCTGAGCAAGGGTGCCGTGACACGCGGCAACATACTCGACGTGGCTCCGTTCGAGAACAAGATATGCTTCCTCACGCTCAGCGGCAACGACGTATTGGAGCTGTTCGTGCAGATAGCCATGCGCCACGGCGAGGGATTGAGCCATTCGCTGCGCCTCACCGCCACGGCTGACGGCAAGCTCGTCTCTGCCACTGTCAACGGTAACCCCGTCGACCCCAACGCTAAGTATCGCGTGGCTACACTCGACTACCTGGCACAGGGCAACGACCACATGGAGGCGTTCCGCAAGAAGACCGACGTGGTGTCGCCCACGGGCGAAGAGAACAACGTGCGCTTCCTTATCGAGCAGTACTTCAAGGCTGCCAACGATAAAGGCGAAGCGGTGAGCCGCACCGTGGAGGGACGCATGACAATCGTTGAAAAGTAAAAGAGTAAAAAAGTAAAAAGAATAGGAGGTATGGGCATCTTGCCCATACCACGCAGCCTAAAAGCTTTTAAAGGTAAAAGAGTAAAAAAGTAAAAGAGTAAAAAGTAGGAGGAGGGTGTGTCAAAACTAAAATATTTGGCAAATTGAATAGCAAACGGTTCTAATCGTAGGAGGCTACGGCATTCCTGCCGTAGCCATTAGTAACTGAAATACAACTGTTTGCAATGACTACGGCAAGAATGCCGTAGTCTCCTACAGTTAGCCATTCATCACAATTCTATAGTTTTGACACACCCTCCACGCAGCCTAAAAGCTTTTAAAGGTAAAAGAGTAAAAGAGTAAAAAGCCAATGAAACGATACATACTTACCATAGCCATTGCGCTTGCCACCACGCTCAGCGCGGCAGCGCAGAAGACCATAGAGATACTGCACACCAACGACACGCACAGCTGCATCATGCCGCTCAACCCCAACCTCGCCGACACGCTCGTAGCCGGCAGAGGCGGCTTCATACGCCGCATGGAGATGATACGCCAGGAGCGTGAAGCCAACCCCGACGTACTGCTCTTCGACTCGGGCGACTTCTCGCAAGGCTCGCCCTACTACACCCTCTTCAAAGGCTCGGTGGAAACGGAGCTGATGTCGGCGATGAAGTACGACGCTGTGGCGATAGGCAACCACGAGTTCGACTTCGGACTGGAGAACATGGCACGCATCTTCCGCGAAGCCAAGTTCCCCATCGTCTGCGCCAACTACGACTTCACGGGCACAGCTGTAGAAGGACTCACAAAGCCCTACATCATACTGAAGCGCAACGGCTTGCGCATCGGCGTGTTCGGCATATCGCCGAAGCTCGACGGACTGGTCGACGCGACGAAGTGCGTAGGCGTGAAGTACCTCGACCCCGTAGCCACAGCCTACAAGGTGGCACGCGAGCTGCGCCACGACAAGAAGTGCGACGTGGTGATATGCCTCTCACACCTCGGCTGGGACATGCAGGACGACGTGGACGATGCCGACATGCTCGCACAAAACCATGACATCAACATCGTGCTCGGCGGACACTCCCACTCCTACTTCACCGAACTGAAGTATGCGCCCAACGCCGACGGCAAGCCAATCCCAGACGACCAGAACGGCAAGCACGCCGTATTCGTGGGAAAAATAAGACTCAGCGTAGAGAGAAAATAAATGTTAAATGTAATACCTATTTGTAGGTATATCAAGGAAAAGTAGTACCTTTGCAACTACTACAAAAGTAGGTATCAACTGAAACAATAAACATTTAACAATAATAATTTAAACATTAAAGATTATGGCTTACGTAATTGGTGACGACTGCATCGCATGCGGTACATGTATTGGCGAGTGCCCAGTAGAGGCTATCTCTGAAGGCGAAAAGTATTCAATCAACCCTGACCTCTGCACAGAGTGTGGCACATGCGCAAGCGTTTGCCCGCAGGAGGCTATCAGCCTTGGCGAGTAAGGATTTGATTTCCGATAAATCAAGACATAATGGTCGGTTGGCGCAATGCTAACCGACCATTTTCATTTTAACACTTTTGTTTCACCGAACAGCAACGGTTGAGAATAAAACATTACAATGCAATCTTTATTGTCACACGCACTTGTTTATATGTCAATTAATTAGTAACTTTGCGTTGTAATACATCAATAACAGAATATATTCAAGTGGAACAAAACAAATTCAAGCAAAAAGAATAAACAACTAATTATAAACAACTAAAAAACCAAGCATTATGATTAAACATCTACGCTTTTTCATGCTTAACCTGCTCGTGCTCGTTAGCGCAGCGGTTATGGCGCAGACAAGAGTTGTATTCTCAGATGGTCTGCCAAGCGACTGGACAAAAACTGGCACAGTTGCAAAACAAACCCAGTTAGGAAAACCTTGCATACAGCTGCAAACAAAAGTTTCTATCACAAGCCCAGCAATGACAGAAGCAGCAACCAAGCTTACCATACAAACAACAAGAAGTAAAAATGGTACAAAACTGACTGTTGCCTACCAAATTGGTACAGCTAAGGCAGTAGACATTAAGAGCTTCACAGCAACAGAAGTAACCAAAGGTCAGTGGAATGACATTACAGTAGACATACCTACTGCAGCACAGGTAGCAGGTTGCAAATTCATCTTCACAGCAGCAACCGCTTCCTACTACATCTCTCAAATGCAGTTCGAAGCAGCAGGTGCTCCTACAAAGACTGAAACAAAAACAACCTTCGGCAGCGACATTGATGGAACCACTATCACATTCACTGGCGACGAAACTCCAGTAGGCAAGTCTGCAAGCGTTACTCCTGCAGAGGCTCTCAACACAAGCAATGGTACGCTCACATACAAGAGCGACCGCACAGACATCGTCGCTGTTGACGAGACAACAGGTGCACTCACATGGGGCACAGCTTACGGTACAGCAAAGATTACAGCCACATACACAGCTGCCGAAAAAGCTCTCTTCAAGGATAGCGAGGCTTTCTACTATGTAAAGCACAAGCGTGCAGCCGACCCAAACACTATCGTATTCGATGCTTCCGACGAGGATGCATTTGCAAGCATCAAGTCTACCAGTGGATATCCTAAAGACGACAAGTATGCCTTCGTAGACCTCAACGGCGACAGCTACACCTTCACCACACACAACGCATTGTTCAACGCATACGGCCATGGTTTGCAGCTGAAGAAAGTTTCTGCCTCTGACGCTACACAGCAGGGCTACGTAGTTTCACCGACATTCAGCAAATTCCCTAACGGCTACCGCGTAACCGTGACATACGAAGAGGGTCATGCTCCTGATTTCGAATGCCCGGGTCATGAGACAGAAGTTAGCTCACAAGACGATGCAAACGGCACAATGTACATGGATGTACCATTCGCCGACGGCACATTCAAACTCATGGCTGGCGAACAGGTGGCTTATGTGCAGAGCATCGAGCTTACTCCGCTTGCTAAGAAAGAGGCTACTACGATGACATTCCCACAGGAAGAGTACACACTCAACATCGGTGACGGCTTCACCGCTCCTACAGCAACAGTGAAGGGCGAGGACGGCAAGACTATCGAGGGTCTTACACTCCTCTACACCAGCGACAACAAAAATATCGCATTGGTAGACGACAACACTGGCGAAGTGTTTCTCGGCGACAAGGCAGGCACAGCCACCATCACAGCCTACTTCTACGGCAACGAGAAGTATGAGGCTTGCCAGGCTTCCTACAAGATTAACGTAACAAAGAAGCAGCCGCAGCCCGTAACAATGACATTCCCGCAGGACGTTTACACCTGCTACACCGACAAGGCTCAGTTCTTCGACGGCTTCAAGGCGACCATCAAGAACGCAGCAGACGAGGTGCTCAACCTCCCCGTTACATACTCAAGCAGCAACACAGAATTCTGCATGGTAACCGGCAGCGGTCTGGTAGTGCTCTCGGAAACTCCGGGCGAAGTGACCATTACAGCCAAGTTCGCCGGCAACGACGACTATCTGCCGGCTCAGGCTTCGTACGTCATTAAGGTGATTAAGAAGGAGAAGAAGGACGCAGGCATCTCGTTCGAAGACACAATGATAATGATAGACCTTGCAAACCCGAACACAACTGTTAAGGACCTCGGCTTCCTGAATCCGAACAACCTCGCAGTGACATACTCTTCTAACAAGACTGACGTTGCAGAGGTTGACGCAGAGGGCAACGTGACATTGAAGAAGGCAGGTCGCGTGAACATCGACGTTACATTCGCAGGCAACGACGAGTACAAGGCAGCTTCTGCTTCTTGCACACTCATCGTCAACGACTACCGCACCACACCAGAACTCTCGTTCGACCAGGAGGAGTACACAGCCAACATGCGTGAGGGTAACACTTTCAGCGGTGCTACACTCTACAACGAATTAGAGGTTGCTCCACTCTCATACACCAGCTCTAACGAAGAAGTGGCAGAGGTGGCAGCCAATGGCGTTGTAATACTTCGCAGCACGGGCGAGACAACAATCACCGTATGGTTCGCTGGCGACAAGAACTTCAAGGCGGCTTCGGCTTCGTACAAGCTCAAGGTTGTCGACGAGGTGGTTAACGGCATCCAGAACATCACCATCGACAACATGCCTGAGGACGCAAAGGTTTACAACCTCAATGGTCAGCGCGTGAACACAAAGGCTCTCAAGAGCGGTGTCTACGTAGTAAACGGCAAGAAGGTAGTGCTGAAGTAAGTGCTGCTTTAGCTGTGCTAAAGTGCTACTTTATACATACTAAAGCGCTACTTTATAGATACTAAAGCGCAGCTTTATTCATAAACTTATGGAAACCACAGCACCTTGTTTGGTGCTGTGGTTTCTTTCGTTTTGCCACCGCTCGCGTTCGCCGCCCGATCAGATTCCGTTCGCCGTCCGATCGAATTCCGTTCGCCGCCCGATCAGATTCCGTTCGCCGTCCAATCAGATTCCGTTCGGTGAACGATGACTTGCATAGACTTTCTACACTGTAAACTAACGTGAGTTCGACGAAATTTAATCAGAAGAGAGTAAGCTGATTATCAAGTACTCTGACCACCTGTATTGATGGTTTCTTGGGGAAGTAGCAGTAGGCAGCAACAGCTCCTAACAGGTTGGCAGCGAAGTTGCAGACTGACCTGTATCTTGAGTGTTCAATCTGTGCGATATTCTTGAGTTCGTCGTTGACACTTTCGATAATTGCCCTCTTACGCAGTAGCACTCTGTCCGAAACGCCCATCAGAGCACCTTTCATATTGCTCTTTAGTTTTGTGATGAGCTGAATGCCGTCCACGAAGAGCTTCTGGAAGAGGTTCTTGCTGATATACCACTTGTCTGCCACAAGTTTGTCGAATATCATCTCGATGAATCTCTTGTTCTCCAGAGGTTTCCTGTCATCCACGTCGCCAGGCGTAACCATGAAGTTCAGCAATTCTCCTCTTTCGTTACAGATCAGGTGCAGCTTGAAACCGAAAAACCATCCCATCGAGCACTTGCCTCTGGCTGCAAAGCCTTTGAAAGTCTTATGGATATGGATGCGCTGGTTCTTGCACACACGCAGAGACGTGGAGTCAACGAAACTGATGCCGATGCATTTCCCCAAGAGTACCTTCTTGATAAAGATGGGGAGCGGCATGACCGCCTCCTTCTCCAGTTCCACGAAGCGATTGTAGAAGACGACCTGCGGGAACAGGTGGCGAAGGTTAACGCAGACCTCATTCAGATAGAAATGCTTCAGGCAACGGTAGCCTGAATTGTGGAACAGTATCATAATGGTCATAATCTCGGGAACAGAGAGCTGCTCTATGGTAAAGCCTCTTTCCTGTCATTTTGGGGGTATTGAGACTATATTTGTCTAACATGCGGCAAAAAACTTTGTAAAATTCGTCTGCCATAAAGAAAATTTCTGTAACTTTGTCTTCGGTGAACATAGCGATTATTGTTTGTGCTACTTTGTAATTGAGCACTATAAAGGTACAACAATTTTCGCTAATCACCAAATTTACAGGCAATTAGATTTCGTCGAACTCACGTTAAATACTACACATATGAAACATCTTATTCTCATCCTCGCTCTGCTGCTCAACGCTATGAGCACATTAGCACAAGGAACATTCCAAGAAGCTTGCCAATTTTACACACAAAAACAATACAGCAAGGCTGTCCCCATCTTACAGAAATTAGCTACCGAAGGGTTGCCTGAAGCACAGTACAATCTCGGTATCTGCTACAAGATGGGCAATGGCATACAACAAGACTACAAGAAGGCGGTTTATTGGTATGAAAAGGCTGCTATGCAAGGATTTGCTAGCGCACAATACAACCTCGGTGTCTGCTACGCCAATGGCTATGGCATACAACAAGACTACAAGAAGGCGGTTTATTGGTATGAAAAGGCTGCTATGCAAGGATTTGCTAGCGCACAATACAACCTCGGTGTCTGCTACGCCAATGGCTATGGCATACAACAAGACTACAAGAAGGCGGTTTATTGGTATGAAAAGGCTGCTATGCAAGGATTTGCTAGCGCACAATACAACCTCGGTGTCTGCTACGACAATGGCGAAGGCATACAACAAGATGACAAGAAGGCAGCTTATTGGTATGAAAAGGCGGCTATACAAGGAGATGTTTACGCACAAGGCTCCCTTGGAGCCTGCTACTATAATGGCTATGGCGTAGAACAAGACTACAAGAAGGCAGTTTATTGGCATGAAAAGGCAGCTATGCAAGGACTTACTGGATCACAATTCTTCATGGGCGCAAGTTACCAATTGGGAGAATGGGTAGCTAAAGATTACAGCAAGGCGGTTTATTGGTTTGAAAAAGCAGCTATGCAAGGAAATGCTAACGCACAATCCGCCCTAGGCGTCTGCTACGAGAATGGCTATGGCGTACAAAAAGATTATAACAAAGCTCTTTATTGGTATGAAAAGGCGGCGGCACAAGGTCACGAAAGCGCTATGGAAAATTTAACAAACCTGAGAAACAAAATGAAAAACAAATAATTACAGAAAGTTCGTAATAGGCATTACACTAACACGTTCTTTCTGAAAACAATAGTGAGGGTGTGTAGAAACTCAATTAGTGCGGGCTGAAAGCCCAAATTCCTACGAGTTTTTACACACCCTCTTTTATATGAAGCCAGCACCATTTTAACGTGAGTTCGACGAATTAGAATAACGTTAATTGTCTATCTGCTGTCCTTTGAACTGCAATTGTTGGTTTCTTAGGAAAGAAACAATAAGCAGCCAAAGATCCAAGAGTGTTGACAATGAAGTTATCGAATAATCTGTGTCTGGAATGTTCCACTTGTGCAATATTCTTAAGTTCGTCGTTAATGGTCTCTATGATCGCCCTTTTTCTAAGCAAGAGCCTGTCTGATATTTTCATGATAGAACCCTTCATGTTGCTTTTATCGCTGAAATGCGCACACACTATTGACATACATCAAAAAACTGCGCGTTTGGGTAGCAAAAGCGCAAGAAAAGCGCGATAAAACTTGGCAATGTGCCTCAAAATCAATACCTTTGCAATGTTTTTCATGGTATTAGATTTAAGGTTAACAAAGGTTGGGACTCGGCGGAGCCCCTTTTTTTGTGCCCATAGGTTCCAAGCAAGCAAAAAATGTACTGTCCCCTAATTGGCATCTCAACAATAAAAACAAGCCAGCTTGGAATTGCAATTCTTATCTTTGCAATTCTTGTATTGTCTTCAATTTAGATAAAATCCTCACGCTCACAAATGCAAATTAATTTTCATTTGCTTCGCTTAATCGGATTTTTGCACTAACTTTGTAATTTGAAAAAGAAAAAGCAAAAAACCGAAGATATGAAGATTCTAACAGGAGCTCAAATCAGAGAGCTCGACAAATATACAATCGAACACGAACCCATAGCATCCATCGACCTCATGGAGCGCTCGGCAAGAGCCATCTGCAACGCCATCTGCGAGCAGTGGACACAGTCGACACCAATCGTAGTGTTCGCCGGTCCGGGCAACAACGGCGGCGACGCACTCGCCATGTCGCGTATGCTCACAGAGAAAGGGTACGTGGTGGATGTGTTCCTCTTCAACATACACAACCACCTATCGGAGGAATGCGCCAAAAATCGCGACCGCATCATAGGCGAAGGCTTAGTGCGTAAGTTCACAGAGATAACTGCCAACTTCGAACCGCCACAACTTACCGAGAAGACGCTCGTCGTAGACGGACTCTTCGGGTCGGGACTGAAGGAACCGCTGACGGGTGGCTTTGCCTCACTCGTGAAGTACATCAACCAGTCGCCCTCGCAGGTGGTGAGCATCGACATACCATCGGGATTGATGACGGAGAGCAATCGCCCGCAGGAGGAACCTGCCGTGGTGAAGGCAAACGTGACACTGACGCTGCACATCAAGAAGCTCGCCATGTTCTTCGCCGACTGCCAGCAGTACTTAGGCGAGGTGCGCACGCTCGACATACGCCTCTCGAAATACTTCATCGACACATTCCCCTCACTATACGACACCATTGAGACCTCGTACATCAAAAGTCTGATGCTGAAACGCGACGACTTCGCACACAAAGGCTCCATGGGCAACGCGCTGTTCATAGCCGGCAGTCGCGGCATGGCGGGCGCAGCAATACTCGCCTCGAAGGCGTGTATGCGTAGTGGCGCAGGAAAAGTGACGGCACTCACACCGCACTGCAACCTTAACATCATGCAGATGGCTGTGCCGGAGGCCATATGCCTCGTCGACCGCGAGAACTACTACTCGGAGGCTATCGACACCGACTGCTATCAAGCCGTGGGCATCGGTCCGGGACTGGGCAAGGAGGAGAGCACAGCGCTCGCACTCATGTCGCAGCTGCAACAGACCAACTGCCCCATAGTGCTCGATGCCGACGCGCTGAATATGCTCGGCGCACACGGCTCGTGGGTGCAACAGCTGCCTAACAACATGATTATGACACCACACCCGCGCGAGTTCGACCGACTCGCTGGCAGACGCATCACCTCCGACTACGACCGCCTCACATTCGCACGCGACATGGCACGCGACCTCTGCGCCTATATCATACTGAAGGGTCACTACTCGGCACTCTGCCTGCCCGACGGAGGCGTAGTGTTCAACACCACCGGCAACTCCGGAATGGCAACAGCCGGCAGCGGCGACGTGCTCACCGGCATCATCACCGCACTGCTCGCACGTGGCTACTCGCGCAAGAACGCCTGCCTCATGGGCATGTATCTGCACGGAATGGCAGGCGACATCGCCGCCAATCGCGTAGGCAAAGAGAGTCTGATAGCAAGCGACATCATCGACAGTCTGCCCGAAGCATTCAAGAACTTAGAGAAATAGAATATGAAACACATCCTTTCAACACTAATCCTCGCCGCACTCACCACCCTACCAGCGTTCGCAGGCGGCAAGAAGGAGGCTGACGGACTCGTCTACTACCTCCCGAAAACGGCAGTGCGTGTGCACGTGCTCGTAGAGAAAAGCGTCACCACACCCGGACAGCTCAACGAGTACTCGGACCTTTACTTCAAGACCGCAGCACCGCAGGTGACAACAACCGACTACCGCATCGTTGGCGTAACGTTCAGCACAACAGCTATGCGCGACGAGAGTCAGCGCCACGTCATCGGCATCGACAAGAAGCACACAGTGCTGTCGGTAGACTGCGACGCGAATGGTGTGCTGCGCGCCATCAACACAAAGGCACCGGCAGCAAAGGAGGAGGAACCATTCCGCCCCACACCAAAAGCGAAGCCGCTCAATCCGCGCGACTATATGAGCCAGGACATCCTCGCCGCAGCCAACCAGCCAAAGATGGCACAACTCGTGGCACAGGAGATATACGACGTGCGCGACTCGCGCAACTTGCTCTCGCGTGGCGAAGCCGACTTCATGCCGAAGGATGGCGAACAGCTCCGACTGATGTACGAGCAGCTGAACCGTCAGGAGCGCGCACTCATGCAGCTCTTCCAGGGCACTACAACGGTAGACACAACAGAGTATGTCGTAACGCTCGTACCCGAGAAGAAGGCACAACGCGTCATGGCGTTCCGCTTCTCGAAGAAGTTCGGACTCTCTACCACCGACGACCTCTCTGGCGAGCCCTACTACGTGGATATAGCAGAGGAGAACGTGACGGCAGAACCGCCCGTCGTGCACGAAATGGCTAATAAACTGAAAGACGAACTGCAACTCGCAGTGTGTCTGCCCGGAAAGATACGTCTCACACTCTCGAACAACGACAAGAAGATAGCTCGCTACGAGATGTGGGCAGCACAGTTCGGAAGAATAGAGATGCTCAACGGAGCTCTCTTCGGCAAGAAACTGACATCGAAGATACTGCTCGACAGCGCAACGGGAGCAGTCACAGAGCTGACAACCGAACCGCTCGAATAGCACCGAAAGTCTACTATCACGACTATTAAACCATATAAATAAAAAGCAGCGAAGACACAAAAGTCTTCGCTGCTTTTATTTGTTCAAATCATTATTTCTTATTTCTGTTGGCACGCTGCTCGCGATACTTCGCCTTCTGACGTGCCGAACCACTACCATGGGCACCTGTGATGTATTTCTTCTTCTTTGCCTTTGTCTTTACTTTGCCGTCATCATCTTTTCTGTTCGACGCTCCACCACGGCCCCATGAAATGCCATTAGCAATGATTGCGTCAATATCGTCACCTTTGCTCATATCTTTCTTTATTGGTTATTCTAATTGTTTATCGGGTGAGAGCTGCAACATATCTCAACACATCAACATCTCAACATCTCACCCCATCAAATTAATGATGGAAGAGGCGCACACCAGTGAACGCCATTGTGATGCCATACTTGTCGCAGGTATCAATAACATTGTCGTCGCGAACCGATCCGCCTGCCTGTGCGATGTACTCTACACCGCTCTTGTGCGCACGCTCGATGTTGTCGCCGAACGGGAAGAACGCATCTGAGCCGAGTGCTACGCCGCGGTTCTCTGCTATCCATGCCTTCTTCTCCTCCATGGTGAGCACCTCGGGTTTCTCCTTGAAGAAGAGCTGCCATGTGCCGTCGCGCAGCACGTCGTCGTGGTCCTCAGAGATGTACACGTCGATGGTATTGTCGCGGTCGGCGCGACGGATGCCGTCAACGAACGGAAGGTTCATCACCTTCGGGTGCTGACGCAACCACCAGATGTCTGCCTTGTTGCCAGCGAGGCGTGTGCAGTGGATGCGGCTCTGCTGACCGGCGCCGATGCCGATAGCCTGACCGTCCTTCACGTAGCATACAGAGTTCGACTGTGTGTACTTCAGTGTGATGAGCGAGATGATGAGGTCGCGGATAGCTTCCTCGGTGAAATTCTTCGACTTTGTAGGTATGTTCTCGAACAGTGCAGGGTCGTCGAGGCGCACCTCGTTGCGTCCCTGTTCGAACGTCACGCCGAACACCTGCTTGCGCTCAATTGGAGCCGGCACGTAGTTCGGGTCAATCTTTATTACGTTATATGTGCCCTTGCGCTTCGCACGTAGGATTTCGAGAGCCTCGTCGGTGAAGTCGGGAGCAATCACACCGTCGCTCACCTCACGCTTGATGAGTGTAGCGGTAGCAGCGTCGCAAGTGTCGCTGAGCGCCACGAAGTCGCCGTAAGAGCTCATACGGTCGGCACCACGAGCACGGGCATACGCACATGCAATCGGAGAGAGCTCCATTTTCACGTCGTCAACGAAGTACACCTTCTTCAGAGTGTCGCTCAAAGGCAGACCAACAGCGGCTCCTGCAGGCGATACGTGCTTGAACGATGCTGCAGAGGGCAGACCGGTTGCAGCCTTCAGCTCCTTAACGAGCTGCCAAGAGTTGAACGCGTCGAGGAAGTTGATGTAGCCAGGACGACCATTAAGTACTTCGATGGGGAGTTCGCCTTCTTCCATGTAAATGCGTGAAGGTTTCTGGTTCGGATTGCATCCGTACTTGAGTGCTAATTCTTTCATATAGTAATTATAAGAATGAGAAATCTTTCCAACTGCAAAATTACTACTTTTCGACTAAATTCTGCGCTTTTAACCACATTATTTTAAAAGCGAAGGAAAATCAAAGGGGGCGGCAGGTATCCCAGAGAGTGCAGTTGTCTCAGGGGGTGCAGTTGTCTCAGGGGGTGCAGTTGTCCCAACTGCACCAACAAAGAAGTATGGGCTCATATAATATTGTTGTGTTTTTAACAATCTGTATTTCTTATGCAAACAACT
>OCHN01002280.1_pt1 | contig 12815 bp, 6 predicted proteins | sample 1538911 | NCBI WGS metagenome assembly OCHN01 (sample SAMN04571736, study PRJEB22368) | human gut metagenome | biome: human gut; material: stool | host: Homo sapiens | place: Luxembourg | collected 2013-01-11 | reverse complement strand
TCCGACGCACCGGGTCCCGACCATGCAGCCGCCCCGCTGGCAGTCTGTCCGTTCTGTTTTTTGGGGGTGTGAGGTGTGGTGGTCTGACGGGAGGGTGGTGGGCCATCAGCGCTGCGCTGGATGGCTGCAGGGGCTGAGTTTCTTTGTGGTGTGTTGGGAGATGGTGTGGCATCGGCGCTGCGCTGGATGTGGGTGGGGTGAGTTTTTTTGGGGTTTGTCGTGAGGGGATTGGGGATAGAGGCTGTTTTGGATAGGGTGTGGTGTTTTTGTGTAATATTTAAATTTATTTTTGGAGTATTTTGGATTATAATTATGGAAAAAGATGGTTGGCCTGATTGGTTGACTGATTGACTGGTTGATTGATATCCGGAGTTTTGGTGACTGTTTTGTGTGACTTGAGAGAAGAGCTTCGGATGTGTGCTGATGAGGGTTGAGAGAAGAGCTTCGGATGTGTGTTGGGCTTCGGATGTGTGTTGATGTGGCTTGTGTGAGGGCTTCGGAGGTTTGTTGGTTTGGTTTTGAGGGTGGTCTTTTGGGGGCTGCCTGGATTTTGGAGGGGAGAGGGTTGTATGTGTGATTATGTGGTTTTGCCGCTTTTGAATTCGTCTTTTGAGCCTGGGAGGGCGCGGGAGGTTGTTGAGGGGTTTGTGGATGTGGATTTGAGGAATATTGCGCGGGCTGAGCTTTTTTATTTTACGGGGCGGGCTGAGGAGTGTTGTGAGATCACGAGGGGGTATCTGTCCAGCAGGGTTATTGAGCTGAAGCTTTCGGCGTGTATTTTGTATGGGTATTCTAATCTGACGCTGGGGAATGTGGCGGCGGCTAAGCGGGGGATGGAGGGGATCCAGTCCTGTGTGAAGATTGCTATGAAGAAGAAGGTTCCTAAGGATGTTTATGCGTCCTGTCTTCTGGCGGGGTATGTGGGGGCGGTTTTGCTTCATCTGCCTACGGATGGGATGCCTGCTTTTGGGGAGTACAGCAGGATGCTTCCTGAGGGGCTGAGGCTTTTTGCCACGTATGTGATGGCACACCATACTTATCTTAACGGGGAGATATGGAGTGCTTATGGGATGGGGAAGGCTGCTTTGTTTATGGCGGAGAGGTCGTATCCGATCAGTATGACGTATATCCACTGTATGATGGCGGTGTGTGCGATCAATCGGAAGCATAAGCAGGAGGCGCAGGAGGAGATGCTCCGGAGCTGGGAGCTGGCGAAGATGGATGGGTTTCTGGAGCCTTTTATTGAGCATCATGGGCTTTTGCGAGGGCTGATCGAAGCTTGTATCCGGAACCGGGATCCGGAGGCGTATCAGCGGATCACGGAGGGTGTGATTTCTTTCAGCAGGGGCTGGATGGCGCTTCATAATCCGGAAAACCGGAGAAAGGTTACGGGGGAGCTGTCGACGATGGAGTTTTCTATTGCCATGCTGGCAAGTGGGGGATGGACCAATAAGGAGATCGGAGAGCATCTGGGGATTTCCATTAATACTGTCAAGCATTACCTTACGGATATCTTTTGCAAGCTGAATGTCAAGAAGCGGGATGAGCTGAAAAAATTTATGTTAAAATAGTGACAGAGGCACTTTTTTTTGAAAAAACGGGCCTTACAAAACAACTGGTAGTGTTGTATAATAAATACCACAAATAGTCAGATTTTATTGGGAAATCAGACGAAAAGAACCAGTGAACGAGTAAGTTAAGAAGGAGGAGTTGAAGACTGATTCTCGATAGCATCTGATAATGTCAATATCCTTACCAAAAATGCCTGGTATATTGACACTACAATCACATAAGGGTAAAATACTGAAAAGGTGTAACCTGTTTACTCACCGGCTAAAAACATGAAGCTTTTTTAAGAGAAAGGAATATAAACAGAAGTAAAGTAATAAGAAATACAGTACACGTTAATGCACACATAGGAAAGCGGGAAAGGTATGAAAAAATTAAGGAATAATAAGATCAGAAAACTCCTGGCATTTATGGTGGCTTTGGCGTTGATGGTATCCTGTATGCCGAGTGCATATACGATCTCCGCGAGTGAGGCGTTCGGAGATGGAACGGAGGATATATTTACAGATGGCGAAATTACATCTGAACCAGCGGCCGAAGAATCGACACCGGATGTAAGCAGCGCTGACCAGGAGGAAACGGAACAGGCGCAGCAATCGACGCTTACATATGAAAATGATTCTGTTAAAGTAACAGCAGAGGCACTGGAGGACGGAGCTCTTCCGCAGAATACAGCATTGAAGGCTGACAGCGTAAACGAGAATTCATCCGTATCTTATGATACAGTTTCTCAGAAGCTTTCAGCAGCAGCTACAGACAAGGGCAGCAGCCTGAGAGGTTTTTTTGCGTATGATGTGTATTTTGCTGATGGCGACGGAAACAGAGTCGAGCCGAACGGCAGAGTCAGAGTAACTTTTGAGTACAAGACACCGGCAGCACCGGAGCTTACCGATGCAGCCAGCACGAGTGTAACCGTTGAGAAGCTTCATTATAACAGCAGTACCGGTGATACTGATGTTAACACCTTACAGGCCAACGAGGATCTGAAGGTTCTGAATGTCAACGAGGGCAAACAGATCCAGACACTTCAGGTTGAGACTGGCAACGCAGCTGTTTTTGCCGTTATGTGGGATTCTCCTGAGACAGCAGATGTCGAGGCGGAAGCTGTTTCCGGTAATGAGGACGAGGTGTCTATCGCATCAGAGGAGCTTACGGACGGAATGGATATTTCGGACGAGCCTGAGCAGGATGCAGCTGAGACACCGGCAGCAGAGAATCCGGAGGTAACTCCTGATGCAGAGCCTTCTGAGGCTCCGGCGGAGAATCCGGATGCTGAACCTACCGAAGCGCCGGCAGAGGATCCGGATGTGGTGGAAGAACCGGCAGAGGATATTGCGAGCCCGGAGGATGTTCCGGCAGCAGATGAGAATGGTGAGACAAGCCTGATCGAGGTTCTGGGAGACGATACGAATCTTCGTGTCAGCCCATCTATCGAGGCAGAGGTTCTGGCAACTGTAAACGCAGGAACACAGCTCACACTTCTGGATACCGTAACAGCAGAGGACGGAGCAACCTGGTACAAGGTTTCCTGGGAAGGAACCGAGGCTTACATAAGAAGTGATATGGCACAGGTTGTTAACAGCAGTGATGAGGCAGAAGAGCCTGAGGATGTGCAGGAAGAAGAAATTCAGCCTGAGATCACCAGATATGATTACAAGAGTGACGAGGTCAATGTCAAGGTTACTCTTACTGATCCGGCAGACCTTCCGGACAACGCAAAGCTTTCCGTAACACCGGTAGAGCTCAGCCAGGAAGCCGAAGACCAGATCACAGAAGAAGCAATCAAAGAAAAGAAAGCCATCGAGAAGATCCATTCCTACGATATCAAATTCCTGGTGGACGGCGAAGAGGTTCAGCCGGGTGCCACTGTGAAGGTATCTGTATCTCTGAATGATGAGAAGAAGATCAAGGATGCGGATGTATATCACGTAGACGAGAATGATAACGTTGAAAATATGGATGGCAGCGTTGCCAAGAATGGTGATGTTGAGTTCGAGACGACGCATTTTTCTACTTATGTAATTGTGCAGAAAGGCGGAAAAGCAGTTGAAGTAACAATTCAGCATCTGAATGAGGCGGATGGTAAGGCGATTTATTCAGAGGATAAGAGAACAATCTTAGTTGGCGGAAAGATAAATGATTATACCAAGGCAAAGAACTGGGAGGTTTCAAAAGTAGAAGTAAACGGTGATGAAGTTAATAAGGACGCAAAGATTGAAGTTGTACAGAATAGTACGATAAAAGTGTATTATAAACCAAAGCATAATGCTGACTTCCAGGGACCGACATCTTTCTATGATTATACAGTTAAGGCTGGTATTGATAATAAAACTGGGAAAAAGTATTCATTTAATATGTTAGGAGATGCTGCAGGGGGTGAGAATGGTAATCAGAAAATAACATCAGGTAAAATGGATCACAATTATGATTCTTATCAATATGATTTTACAGTTGATTCTGGTTATGATAAAGATGACGGCGGAAACAAAATTACAGCCTCTGTAAATGATTATAATGAAAATGTCAAAAGGACAGAAGGATTATTAAAAGGGGTAGAGGAAAATGGAAAGGGAGCAGTAAAATTCAATTACCCCGAGCCAGGATTTTTTGTAGATCAAGATGCAACTGTCACGATTAATAATAATGAAACTTATTTAAGAAGAGTCATTAAGGATTACAAACTAGTTTTTGATCAGAACGGAGATTCTTATAAACTTAAAAAAGTAATTGATGGGAACGGAGAAGAGCGTGCAAAAGCAGGACAGAATTTCTTCCCATTGGACAATGTACCCAGAAGTGAAAATAGTGATAATGTTAATCACAATTACTTTTTTGGAATGAGATATGATGTAACTTTTAAAATTGGAGATTACGTAGGTCCATTAAATTATACCTTTTCAGGTGATGATGATTTATGGGTTGTTTTGGATGGAAGGCACATTGTAATCGATTTAGGTGGAATTCATAAAGCAGCTACAAAGACAGTAGATCTATGGGATTATGTTAAAGATAAGGATAAGGAGGGAAAAATAGATAAAGAAAAAGAGCATACTCTGACTATTCTGTATATGGAACGAGGTGCGTATGAATCAAACTGCGAGATGGACTTTACCCTTCCTTCCGCGCGTATTTCTGAAGTTACGAATGTACCTACAACAGATCTTGTATTAAAAAAAGTAAATAAGGATCAGGAAGCGTTAAGTGGTGCTCGATTTACTCTTGTAAATTCAGAAACCCATGAATCACAGACTGCTACATCCGTAGATGAAACAGGACGTGTTAATTTTACAAGGTTAGGACTTGGGACATATACATTAACAGAAGACTTTGCACCTAATGGATATGAAGCATCAAATGAATCTTGGATTGTAGAGGTTACGTTATCTGATGATAAGAAGGCAGTGGCAACTCTTTATAAAGCAGATGGCAAGACAAAGATAGAAAAAGATACAAGTGATTCATTGTATCATATCATGAATTATACACAGCAGGAGATTATTGAATCCAGTATGGATTACAGTAAGACTGCAACTGTAAACGACTGGGATAAGAGAACTTATAACATCAATATTAAGGCAGCATCTACAAGTACAAGTACAATAACCACTACTGAAAAAGCAGTAGCGGATATTATGTTGGTATTGGATGTATCTGGTTCTATGGATGATAAAACTGTTTCATATAGTTATGTTGCAGAAAATACAACTGATGGTAGAGATGGATTAAATATAGACACACTGTACTATGTGAAAAAAGATGAATCCTATGTGAAATTGCAATATTATAATAACTACTACGGGAGAACGGGTTGGTATATTGGTGATGATTGGCGGTCGCAAACTAAAGCAGATGATTCAACTTATAATGGATGCAAAATATATCTGAAAAAAACAGAAAAGAAACTTACAGCATTACAAAATGCGGTAAAACAGTTTATAACAGATACAGCGAATAAATCACCAGATAGTAAAATTGGTATTACAGCATTTAGTAGTGCTGGATATGGTAGCCATGGAAAAACTGAAGATTTACAGAAAGCGGGAGATAATAAAGAAAACCTGACAAGGTTTGTAGATTCTTTAGTAGCAAATGGAGGAACAGATCCATATGTAGGTCTTAACAATGCAAAAAGTAAATTGGATGCAGCTACAATGGGCGGGGATACAAAACCTAAGTATGTATTATTGTTTACTGATGGTGAACCAACAGGATCTGGTAATAGTTGGAGCACTACTGCGCAGCAGAATGCAGAAAACATTACAAATGGTACTGAAAGTATAAAAGGTATAAAGCAAGAAGGATATACTGTATATACAATTGGGTTTGGACTTCGAGATAAAGCAAAGGCATTTCTTGAAGGTGGAACATATGGCAAGACTACTTATCCAGGAATTGCATCTAAAAACTGTGCATTTAATGCTGGAAATGCAACGCAGCTGGGAGACATATTCAAAGATATTCAGAATACGATCACTCAGGACATTTCCATTACAGGAGCAACGGTTACGGATGTGATAGATTCGAGATTTGATCTTCTGGATGAGAACGGTTTCCCAATCGTTCTGGAAGAAGGCGTAACAGCTACTGCGTATGGCGGTACAGTATCTCTGGTTAACGGATGTTATCAGATCCAGTGGACAGATCAGACAATACCAAACAAGAAAAAAAATGGCGAATGGAATAAAATAATTAAAGTAAAAGCCAAAGACAATTTCGTTGGTGGAAACAATGTTACAACCAACGTATCACCAGGATCAAAGATTCATACTGGATATGGTGATGTTGAGTTGCCACAGCCGACAGTTAATGTTAAAGTTAACTTAGTAGTTAAGGATAAAGAAGTTTGGATCTACAAAGGTGATACAGTACCGATGAATAATTCGATTCGGGAACAGTTATTTAGTACTAAGGGAATAACATCTTACACGAAAGGTACAATAAGCGAAACAGATTCTAAAAAAGAGGATGGAACATCATTAATTAAATTACAGTGGTTTAAAAAAGACAACGATGTTAGAAAAAACATTGATGAGTCTGAAATAAAAACTGCACTTAATGATGGAACTGAGTATTATCTGGAAGTAACTTATACTGCTCCAACAGAATCAACGGATACGAGTAAAACTAATACAGGCGGACATTTCGTGGGAACTGAGACAGCGAAAAATCCTGATAACAATCCATATGGCATTTATAAGATTAATGTTATTAAAGGGCAGATTCAGATTATAAAGAATGTGAAAGAAACAGATAAAACAAATGATAGAAAATTTACATTCAATGTAATCGGAACAGATAAAAATGCTAATGAAATTTTGAATAAATCTGTTGAGGTTGTGGTTAAAGCTGGAGAAAACAATGGAACAGTTACATTACCGGAGCTTGCGAGAGGTACGTATACTGTAACAGAGCGACAAGATTCGGAAAGTTACTATATCAAGGAATTTGATATTGTATCAGAGACGACAGATTGCGAAAAACATAAGAATGAAAATACTAAGTCAGCTACTTTTGTACTTGGTAATGGTGTAGGTGGAAAAGATGTCATAAGCAAACCGGAATATACTTATACATCTGGTGGTGTAAATGGTGTTGTTTCTTATACGAATGAGTCAGTAACAAATTTGGATCTGAAAAAGACAGATGTTAACAATAATCCATTAGATGGCTCCAAGTTCATGTTAGAAATAAAAGACAACAAAGGATGGAATCCTGTTGTAGGCGAAGTAGAAGTAAAGAATGATAATACAATTGAATTAAGCAGTTTAAAATCAGGTCTTTATAAGTTAACAGAGCTTACTTCACCAAAGGGATATTCATTATTAGGGAACAGTATTTATTTCAAAGTTACATTAGGAAATGTAGAACTTGTTGACGAAAAGGGAAACCCATCAGAAATTAATGAGATGTGGACTTTGGATGAAACGAATAAAGTTTTAACAATCAAAAATGCTAAACTTTATTCCTTACCAGAATCCGGTGGTTCGGGAACTTATGGATTTACAATCAGTGGTGTAGCGATTCTTGCAACTGCACTCTTGTTGTTTATAAATAATAAACGAAGGGAGGAAGAAGCAAAGAGATCGTAACACATTAATTGTAAATGGCCGATGAAGGGCGAAAAAGAAAAAATGCAGAGAAAGAAAGGAGCAAACCTTATGAAAAATTTATTTAAAAAGATTGGTGCATTATTAGTGGCAGCGGTTATGGTACTGTCTATGTGCACAGCGGTATTTGCAGCAAAGGTAACAGATAAATACACAAATAAAATTACTGTTACAAATTTAGCAGCTGATGTAGAGACTACATTAAAATTGTATAATATTATTTATCTTGATCAGGATGATGCTGGAAATCAGACATGGCAGGTAGTTGAATGGGCTAGCGATTATATTAGTGAAGATCCTACCACTGGTAAGTTCAATATTACTGATTCTGCAGGATTAAAAGCGGCAGCAGATAGTCGAGAGGCAGATGTAACAGAAACAGAAACAGGAACAACACATGAATTTACTAACAACCTTCCAATCGGTGCATATGTTATCTGTGCATCTGATGAAAAAGGTGTATATAGTCTTATGGTAGCTAATACCTATGACAAAGACGGTAAACCTTATATGGCTGGTAAAGCAGCTGATGTAGTTGCTAAAATGGAAGGCTATAATGTTACAAAAGAAGCAAGTGATAAGTTTGTTCACAGAGGACAGACTGTAGACTTTACAGTAACTACACAGATGGCATCAAAAACAAATGCTAATAATGAGGCTTTAACAACGTTCAAAGTAATAGATACTTCAACAGGTCTGAAGGCAGACAGCTTTCTTCTTAAGAGTGTTAAAATTGCTGGAAAACCTGTAACTGTAGATACATCAAAAGCAACTGCTGTTTCTAGTGCAAATGGAACTGTAACATATACTGTAGATTTAAGTGATTTTATTTCAACTACAGAAGCTGGTACAACAATTGAAGTAAAATATAGTGCTATAGTAGAAAATGATCACACATATAACAACAGTGCTACAGTAAATTCAAATACTGTTAACTATGTACCGGGTATTGTAAATGGTTATACAGGAAGTGTTACTTTAAAGAAAGTTGATGCAAAAGGAACTACACTGAATGGCGCAGAGTTCCAGTTATTAAAGGTAACTCCTGCTGAAAAAGAAGGTGCTGAGCCAACAAAAACACCAGTTAATGTTGTGAAAGTAACAGATGGTGAGTACAAGGTTGCTCTGGATAGAGAAGAGGGTGCTACAACTACATTAGTAGCAACAACCGGTACATTAAAAGTTACAGGTCTTGATGAAGGCAACTATGAATTCAAAGAGACAAAAGCACCGACAGGTTATAAAGTAAGTTCTGAGAATAAAGCATTTACAATTAAAGCTAAGGAGGCTGAAGACGAGGTTGATGCAGGTAACTTTGTCAATACCAAACTCTCCGCCCTTCCATCCACAGGTGGCATGGGAACATACCTCTTCACTATCATCGGTGTTGTAGTTATGGCTGGCGCTGCTGGTGCTTTCTTCATCAGCCGCAGAAAAGGATCTGAGGAGTAATCGTTTGATTGCCGGATCGATTCAATTCAAAATTATTTATAAGCAACGACAAAGCAAGTATTAAAACATAGTAGTAAATCTTTTACCGCCCGGCCCTTTCGGGGGCCGGGAGAGGTAAATACAACAGTATGGAGAAACCTATGAGAAAGAATAAGAAGAAAAATTATATTGGACTTGGTTTGCTGTTTCTGATAGGGTTGTCCATACTGCTGTATCCAATGGTCAGTGATGCCTGGAACCGGTACAGGGACAGCCTGCTGATCAGTAATTATAGCAGCAGTGTTTCTTCGGATGATAATTCGGAGAAGATTGACAGTATGTGGAAGGCAGCGCAGGAGTATAACGAACAGATCAAGCAGGAAAGTGTGCCGGATGCTTTTTCCGTGAGGGATGGCCAGACGGACAGTACATATGAGTCTCTTCTGAACCTGAATGGTGATGGAATGATGGGGTATGTGGAGATTCCTGTGATCGATGTGAGCATTCCAATCTATCATTACACGACAGATGAGTCTCTGGAGAAGGGTGCCGGTCATTTGTTCGGCAGCAGTCTTCCGGTTGGCGGCAAGAGTACTCATTGTATTTTGTCGGCACACAGAGGACTTCCAAGTGCGAAACTTTTTACAGATCTGAATCTTGTGGAAGAGGGAGATGTTTTTTACCTGCATGTGCTGGGTAAGACGCTTGCCTACGAGGTGGATCAGATTCTTACCGTTCTTCCGGAGCAGACAGAGTCTCTGGGTATCACGGATGGGGATGATTATGTAACGCTGGTTACGTGTACGCCTTATGCGGTGAATACGCACAGACTTCTGGTGAGGGGACACAGAGTTCCGATGAAGGCTGCGAAGGCGGTTCAGAAAACAGAGAAGAAGGTTACCGGAATCACCAATCCGACGCTTCCGATGCTTGCTCTCTGTGTTGTGATCGGAATTGTGATCGCGGTGATCCTGGTTGCCGGTATCAATTCTGTTCAGAACAAAAAACGACGCAGGAAATAGTTTATGGCTAAAAAGAAAAAAAAGAAAAAGAGTAATGTTGTCCTGAATATCATTATTGCCCTGGTGTTTCTGGCGGGGGCGGGTGTGTTCCTTTATCCCACAATCAGTGATATGTGGAACCAGTATCGAAATGCCCAGCTGGTCAGTAAGTACGAGGAAGCGGTAACGGAGCTTTCGGACAACGACTATGACAGGCTGTGGAAAGAGGCGAAGGAGTATAATGCCGAGCATCCGGTGAATGCCATTGTAGATGCTTTTGAGGAAGAGGATACTTACGAGCTGAGTCATCCTTATGACAGGGTTCTGGATCCGAACGGTGATGGTCTGATGGGGAGTATCGAGATCCCGAAGATCAAAGCCAGACTGGCAATCTATCATGGACTGAGCAAAACGGTCCTGGAAAAGGGTGTCGGTCATGTGGAGGGTACCAGTCTTCCAATTGGAGGCAAGAGCACCCATGCGGTTCTGGCGGCGCATCGAGGTCTTCCTAACGCAAAGCTTTTTACAGATCTGGATCAGATGGAAAAGGGAGATATTTTTATTCTGCACATTCTTGGCAAGCATCTGGCCTACAAGGTGGATCAGATCAAGACGGTGCTTCCGGATGAGACCAGTGACCTGGATATTATCGAGGGTGAAGATCATGTGACTCTGATCACGTGTACCCCTTATGGAGTTAACACCCACAGGCTTCTTGTCCGGGGAGTGCGGACGAAATATGTGGTGGAAGATACAAAGAATGACGAAACGATACCGCAGAAGCTTGCTGTTGTGGATCCGAAGAGGGTTCTGGCCGGCGGCGCTGCAGTGCTTGTTGTTCTGATTCTGCTGATTTATCTGATCGTCCGTCGCAGTGGAAAGAAGCGGGTATCAGGAGAAAAAGAGGAGGCGGAAAAAAGTGGAAAAGAGAACTAAGCGGAAAAATTTTTTAAGCAGCTTTCTGGCAATCCTGGTAATGGCTGTGATGCTGATCGGCAGTATGGCGCAGGCAGTTTTTGCAGATGATTATGTAGCCGGGAAAACCGGAAATATCAATCTGACGATCCAGGAGACCGGAGAGGACGGAACCGTGAAACCGATTCCTAACGTGAATCTGACCCTTTATAAAGTGGGAAGTGTGACGTTTGACAGGAATGTGCATTTTGTGGTTGACAGCGCACTGCAGTTTACGGGAATTGATTTTGAAAATCTGAAAACAGCAGATGAGTGGTATAAAACAGCAGATACGCTTTCCGCGGCAGTGAAGAAGGCCGGACTTAGCGGAAGCGAGATGCAGTCAGACGCAAACGGAAAGATCGTCTACAGCAATATGGCTGAGGGCGTATATCTGATCGTACAGAGCAACCCGGATGACCCGAATGTATCGGTTTCTCCGATGGTCCTGACCGTTCCTTTTGTGGAAGAGGGTACGGGCTGGACTTATGATGTGCAGGCTTATCCCAAGGCTGTAACCTGTGACGGAGAGAAAGAAACAAAGATCCAGGTTACAAAGAGAGTTTATTATGTTGACCAGGATACTTTTGATATCATTGAAATGCAGGCTAATGATGCCACTTATAAAGTTGGTCTTTTCCTGGATGAGCAGGGAACGATTCCGTTCCGAAGTGATTATATGAAAGAGATCCATCTGGTAAATGCCAGCAGGGGAACTGCAGAGTGGGCCAATGTACCGGACGGAACCTATTATATATTTGAGCTGGATGAGAACGGCGATCCGATGGCAATCAATGATCCGATTGAAGTGGAAGCGGGTAAAGGTACTGTCTACTACGATCTGAAGAAAGATGTAAATGATTATGAGGATGACGGAACGAATAATCGGGCTGAGATCAGCCAGAGTGGTTCTACGGAATCAGCATCTTATGTAAATAACTATTATTCCTACATCCCAGATGGATTCTCCCTGAAAGGAAAGATCACAGTTAAGAAGAACGTTCTTGTGGATGGTCAGCAGACTACCGTACCGGATGACTTCTATGTTGGTGTATTCCAGACAGATGAGGATGGAACGCTTACACTGTTAGATGGTACACTTACAAAACTGGAACAGAATGGAACTGTTGATATTGAGGTTTCCTTCCCTGAGAATACGGAACCGGAATCTGTTACCTATACCCTTTATGAGACGGATGCAGAGGGCAATCCGGTGGATCATGACTTCTTCGAGTATGAGGTTGAAGGAGAGGGTGATGTTGTTCTGAATAAGAGCGAGAGCTACGAGAACAGCATGGAGATCACCAACAGCAAGAATACAGAGCCGACTGCCACACCGACTGTGACCGTAACACCACAGCCGAATGATCAGCCGACGGTAACACCTTCCAACGGAAATACAACACCTGGAAATAATACACCGAACAGTAGTGACGGCGGAACAACAGGACGTACTTCTGTAAGAACCGGCGATGATACTCCGATCGGTATCTGGGTTGGACTTCTTGCAGCAGCTATCGTTGTTGGCGGTGCAGCAGGTTTTGCGGTAAAAAGAAAAAAGAAGAAATAACGGATCGTGATAAAAAATGATCCTGGAAGAGCCCGGCGAAATGTCGGGTTCTTCTTTTTTGAGAAAAATTATTCTTGACATTTGAGTGTGATGAGTATATTGTATGTGTTGCAGTAATTTCATAAAAGATAGCCTTTTATTCAGAGTGGTGGAGATACAAAGGATCTGAGAAGCCACGGCAAC
>OCHN01002256.1_pt1 | contig 12887 bp, 9 predicted proteins | sample 1538911 | NCBI WGS metagenome assembly OCHN01 (sample SAMN04571736, study PRJEB22368) | human gut metagenome | biome: human gut; material: stool | host: Homo sapiens | place: Luxembourg | collected 2013-01-11 | reverse complement strand
CCGAACCGAACTTTAATTAGCAAGATTTTCAAAGATCTCTCGTGCTTACAGCGTATAGCTGCTTAGCACATTATTGAATTATTAACGAACTATTGACTAATACGATAACTTTGTTAAATGGTAAGCCTGATTAGCTTTTTAAAATTAAGAAATAGATTAAAAAATGTCGTCAGCTTAAGTTTGCGACATCTTTATAATCCATTTCATGTTGTTTTTATATTACCATCAACAATAGCAGAATCTGAGATATGTAGTCATAATCTACTGTATTTTTATGGGTTTAACGTCATTTCCTGCAAAAATACAAAAATAATCTAAGATTAGCGCACGTATTTCAGAAATAATTATTATTTTTGCAATTGCATTCTACCGCAGAAAGCCCAAAGGGCTGAGCGGGTGGGTGTGACTTTTATGGAATAGAGCGTTTGCTTACGCTCATCTGCTCAAACGTAAACTTCGCAACTTTACAAACTATTAGCAGGTGTGGCAATGGATGAATGCTCACGGTGGGTGTATTATATCCTACTGCGAATTATCGTATATGTACCATTGCTAGATGCATTGGTATTATATGATGATATATTCGTATGTGGAATCATTATATACCATAGCGTGGGCTTTCTGCATTGTCCGTCTCGATAGTTTGGGCAATGCGAAGACCTACGTTTGGAGATGGGCGAGGAAGAATCCCACGTTTTCCATTTTGTAGGAGTCTAACAATAAGAACATGTAATCTTCTGGTTTGGGGTTCATCAGAATAAAAATGAGACAGTTGGTTTCTGAGGAACTGTAATGAAAGCAGAAATTAAATCACAGAGAGTACGAAATATAATAGATGAACTCAAGGACCAGTATCTTGAGGAAGACAGATGTGTGCGTCCTTGGATAATCGGTTTTTCTGGAGGTAAAGACTCTACCGTTCTGCTTACACTTACATGGCTAGCTTTAACCGAACTTAAAGATGAAGGGATAAAACTAAAGAGAAATATTTATGTCGTTTGCAACGATACGATGGTGGAGAATCCTGTTATCGAAGAGTATGTTGTAAAGGTGTTGGATAAAATAAAGCGTGCTGCCAAAGAACAACAACTTCCAATCTCTGTTGCAACGACAACTCCTGAGCTAGAAGATTCTTTTTGGTGTTGTGTTATAGGCAAAGGTTACCCTGTGCCTAATAATTCTTTCCGTTTTTGCACGGAAAAAATGAAAATAAAACCGACATCAAAGTTCATTACAGACCAAGTCGCTGCAGATGGAGAAGCAATCGTGTTAGTTGGTACTCGTTTATCAGAGAGCCAACAGCGAGAGCGTTCCATCAAACGGCATGAGATAAAAGGACATAGACTTTCAAAGCATCCACTAAATCCAAATACCTTTACATATGCACCAATCAAAGAATTGATGTTGGAAGAAGTGTGGTGGATAATAAACACAATACCATCTCCATGGGGATTTGATAACCAGATTTTGTTTCAAATCTACTTGGATGCTTCGGCAGATGATTATGAATGCCCTACTGTTGTAACAGATGATAGTCATAGAAGTTGTGGACAAAGTCGTTTTGGATGCTGGATTTGTACAGTTGTAAAAGAAGACAAGTCTATGACATCTTTAATCAAAAACGGTATAGCATGGATGAAGCCATTGTTGGATTTTCGTGACAGCTTGGTAAACAATAGAAATGTCTCGGAATATCGTTGTGAAACTCGTAGAAATGGGCAACGTGCGGTGGATGAGACGGGGCACAATATGGGTAACTATACAATGGAGTATAGAATCCAGCTTCTGAGAGAATTGCTTACTGTGCAAAAAGATACGCAAGACCATCGGGCAAGTATTGACTTGATAACAAACCAAGAGTTGATTGCGATTCAAGTTATTTGGTATCGAGATGGAAACTTTTCGACAACTGTAAATGATATATATAATGAGGTGTATGGGTATAACCTTCCAAATACTTCGATAGGATTGGGAGAAAGACTGTTGCTAGAAAAAGCTTGTCAGGAAAATCCTGCTCACTATAAATTGATACAGGAGTTGTTGGCATTGCAAAAAAGTAAAGTATTGCTAATGCGTAAATATGGTTTGTCTACAGATATGGAGGCACGCCTTACTTCATTTATAAAGGAGAACGAAAATGATCATAAGTAAAATAATATTAAATAATTATAGGCTTTATCAAGGAGTAAACGAGATAGAGTTTAAAGCGAAGAATGGGAAAAATATTTACCTTATTTCTGGGGAAAATGGATTTGGTAAAACCACGTTTCTCCATTCTCTAATTTGGTGTCTTTATGGTCGTTTGATAACAGAGGTTGAGGCTGAGGTTCGTAAAGATATTGTCAAGACTGGCTATAAGGAATTCTTGAAAGGTAATTTTAATCATGATGTTAGAGGCAAGTTTGAAGAACTTGATGCAAACGTTATGGCGGAAATAAAAAAACATGGATATACGACTGATACAGAGTATGTTCGTGAAATTTCAACATATTCTGTTACTATTGATTTTGCAGAGGTCGTAATACCATCTTTGCCATGTACGTCTATTCGTATAGTTCGTTCATACGATTATTTGCTTGAGTCAGAATCTGTAGATATATTTATAGATGGGATTAAGAATGAGCTTACAAAAGAGATAGGCCCCGATGTCTTTATCAATGATTTTATCTTGAATAAAGACATCGCACGTTTTTTCTTTTTTGATTCTGAGCAAATCGTTGCTTTGGCAGAGACTAGTACGACGACCGAGCGCCGTAGATTGGGATCTGCTTATAATGAGGTGCTTGGCGTTCGCAAGTATGAAGATTTGAAAAGGAATTTAGAGAATATGCGTCTTCGCTTTAGAAAAAAGTCTTCTGATGCGGCGAATAGAAATCGCCTTATGACTTTGTTGGATGAAAAGAAACAGTTGCTGCAGACAATAGCGGATAATGGTAAATTGTCGGATAAGATAGAAGCAGAACTTCAAAATCTTCATAAGAAAAATGAGGAGTTGCAGTTACGCTTGATGAGAGAGGGAAATGGGGCTACTATTCAAGAAATCAAAAAGATAGAGGAAGTTGTCGGACTGACCAAGAAGAAGAATGAAGAATATAAAAAGCAATTGAAGCAATTTATAGATTATGCTCCATTTGCCATGGCAGGAACTTTGTTTAAAGATACAAAGGTTGAGTTGGAAAAAGATTATCTGCAAAATAAGGCTAATGTGAATTTGCTAAGTACCAATTCTATAGTTTCAGATATTACATCAGATTTATTGTTGATGGTTAATGGTATTTCTATGGATGCAGATGTTTCGTTACAGCTCCAGCAGCAAATACAAAACATATTGTCAAAATATAGAAAAGAAGCTAGTGATGAACAGCCGTTGTTGACCATGAACGATGAGGATTATGAAGAGTTTATGGCTATTTATAGCTATGTAACAACAACTTATAAGATTGAGTTCGAACATTTGGCAGATGATTATAAGAAAAACAAGCTGATTCTCGAAAGAAACTCTCGCCGATTGTCCAATATCCAGTCTAAAGAAAAGGATGAGTTGATAAAAGAGGTAAGAAAAGCTAAAAATGAAGTAGAAATCGAAATACAGAATAAAGAGCAAGAAATAAGGCAATGTAAAGAAAGCTTTGGCGTCTTAACTCAAAAGATGGCTACTGCAACAAAGCAAATAAGTGAACTCAGTAAGGTTGTTAGCTTGGATGATAGCTCTGAAAGAAAGGATAAATTGGCAGAACAACTTATAAGAGAATTGTCAGCCTTTTTGGTTTCTTTGAAACAAGAGAAGAAATTTTCTTTGGAAAGACGAATCAAGGCTATTCTGAATAGTTTGATGCATAAGGAAGACTTTATAGGAAAGGTTGAAGTGCAGATAGAGGGCGATGATATGGACATTATTCTTTTTTCTGTAGAAGGTGTTGAGATTCACAAAGATTCGTTGTCAAAAGGTGAACAGCAGCTTTATGCCACTTCTATATTGAAGGCTTTGGTTGATGAGAGCGGGATACAATTTCCTGTGTTCATAGACAGTCCTTTGCAGAAGTTTGACAAGAGTCATGCTTCAAAAATAATAACGGAATTCTATCCTCAAATATCTAAGCAGGTGATATTGTTCCCATTACTGTACAAGGAACTGACTGCGGAAGAATATGAGGTAATGAAGCCATTGGTTAACTCTACCTATTTGATAAAAAATGATACAATTCATTCTTATTTAGAGGAAGTAAGTATTGATAGTTTTATAGAGGAGGCATCATAATGTTCAATCAGATAAAAACAAGTGCAAAAAATAAAGAAGTGGTAACTGTATTGACTCGCAAGTTCGGGCTGGGTGCGGAGAATGTTATAGCAAGAATAGCTATTGTATATTCTTTGCAGAAGGGGACACGTTTTCTTCCAACAGATACAAAGGATTCTGGAGGTAAGGAATATTCTAAGAGCGTGTTGTTTGGAAATATGTATCCCATGTATGCCGCTTTGATGTGTAAATATTACCAAATACGTATGTCGGATAAGGACTTGCCACACTATTTCAAACTGCATTTGGATGACGGCTTGGAAAAAATCATGCAGGATGTTAAGGACAATCCTAATCTTGTGGGTTATGATTATTTGTTTGATAAAATTCATCTTGGATTGGAAGCAATATGCTAAAGGCGCATAACATATCATTTTTGAGATTATTGACTGTGGGTTACATATCCTCTGAGACTTACCATGCAGTAAAAGAATATGGTACAATAGGTAATTTTCCGATAGAAAATTTGGATACTTTTCCTGAAGAGTGTCAATATGAAATTAAGAAACTATTTCTTGATGAGGAGATTGCTTTGACGATAGCTCTTTTGGAAGAAGCTGATAGAGATTTGGAAGAAAACAAAGGTGTTGTCATGCAGGTACTGAATGATGTCGTAGCATTGATGAATGCGAATGCTTTCATCGTCCAATTGGGGAAAAAGCGATTTATTACTGATTATGCTTTTTGTTCACGAGAAATGCTGAGGGAAAGTTATGCAGTCTCAATTCATAACTATACTGATGTGGTGCGCTTTGTGAATCGTTTTAGACTGGCATATCAAGCAAGACTTGTAAGCCAAGATGATGTCGCATTCGTTGATAGTTGTTCTGCAAATGAAGTGAATGGTAATCAAGGTACAGAAGGGGGAACAGGCTTTGTGGGCAAAGACCGAATTGTTATTGAAAGTAATGCCTTGTCAGAACAAAATAAAGAACTTAGTTATGGAAAATATATCCAATTTTTGTATAGTTTGAATAAGGAGCAATTTGTTCCTTATGAAGCATTTATGATGTCGCAAGAGTTTAGCCCAAGGACCATAAATTGCATCCGTAATATTGGCATTCGTAATTTTTATGTAAATTATTTGTTTGCTTCACAAGTAAAATTGCTGACTATAAGAAATTTTGGAAAGAAGTCTTATTTTGAACTAGAAAATGTAAAGCAAAGCTTGATAGATTATGTGATTAGGTCTTGTCAAGATTCTCAGATTGTAAAAGCCTGTGAAATAGAAGAGAAAAATGTCCAAAAAGTAAAAAAACATACATTGAAAGAAATTGCTGGTGAGGATAAATATCAACTGATTGTAGCAAAATATGATGAACTTCTACAAACTTCTTCATTAAGCGTACGTGCAAGGAATGGAATCTGCAGTTATGAAGGTGATTTCATAGAAGACTTTATGAATTCTCATAAGGATATAAAGCACTTGAGTAAGATAGGTCGAAAGACGGCAGGTGAAATACAGGACTTCGTAGATGGATTTCAATCATATATAGATGAAATAATAGAACATGACTTTTCTGAAGAAGAAAAAAGTTTGTTGTTGATGAAGTCCAAATATGGTAATTTTGTAGATGAGTATGCTTGTGATTTTTATTCAGAAAGAGGGTCACTTCCGATGTTTCATATAGTAGAAAATATACTAAAAGAAGAGCTGAAATATAATAATAAAATTCAATTCTTGAATTATCTTATGCCTATGTTAAAAGGGGGAATACCGTTGACATTGGAACAAATTGCTGAGAAGTGTAATTTGACTCGTGAACGAGTTCGCCAAATATGTACAAAGGGAATTGGGTATATGTATAGAGAAATAAAACCCAAAAAGTGTGATAATTTGTATTACTATAAGGTTGTGTCCCAAACTGAAGATTGGGCTTATCTTACGGATAAATTTAAAAATGAAGTTGTTATAAAATCAAGCTCCGTAGAAGAAATGTTGAAACAAGAGAATTGTAATCTTACAGTTTCTATAGGCTTGTTGATAATGTTGAGAATCTTTGATGGACAGTATTGTGTCGTTGGTAATAGACCATACGATATGAATACTCGATCTAAGTCTTCTTGGAATAATAGCTTTGTGGTAAAAAAAGAGTTGGTTGAGGCTTTTGACTTTGATGATATGCGTTGTACCTTGGAACGTTATTTCGAGGAACATGATGCCGAAGAACAAATATGTCAAACTGCCGAAGAGCTTTTGCTGGATTTCTTTATGTCATCTTGGAATATGTTTGAAAGTTCTGAAGTTGAAGCGGTCGGTACTGTTGTTTCTGAAATTCTGATGCGGGAATATGGACTGATTCCAGATGAAGAGCTTCATTTTTTGATACAGGGACATAAAACCTTGACGGCGGCAGATGTGTTGTTTCGTGTTTTAACAGAAAAGTATGAACCAATGACAGTGGATGAGCTGTATGACATCTTGCAAACCAAATACTCTTTTAAGTATAAATCCCCAGCAAGTATACGAGGAATTGTGAACTCCGATGCTCGCTTATGTATGGTTGGTGTAGATAATCTGGTGGCATTAACTGAATGGGAACATATAAAACTCGGAAGTGTGCGTGAAATAATAGTACAATTTTTAGAAAAATTTGACGAGCCTAAGCCAGTGCATGACATAGTTGGGTATGTGTTGCGTTATCGAGATACAACAGAGAATAGTATTCGTTCAACGATGTATAGCGGTTCTCAGTTTCGACAATTTGATAATGGGTATTTTGGATTGGCAGATAAATCTTATCCCGATGAACATCTTTATGCGCAGTCTCTTGAATTTAAAGAGCGGGTTAAAGAGATGGAATGTTTCTTGATACAGAAAAAGCATTTTCCATTTGCTTCATCAGAAGACAATTCTGAGATAAATCTACGCCAATGGTGGCTTCGGAATAAGAGCAGTGATTCTCTAAATGATGTTCAGCAAAATGAAATCAAGAGAATTCAAGATTCTTACTGGTATTTGCCAACAGACAAGAGGGAAGTAAGGTGGTTTTCCTCCTTTAATCAGTATCGAGAGTTTGTGCAGGAGCATGACAGAAGACCATCTTGCTATATTGAACGAGAAAAGTCTTTGTCAGAATGGTTTGCCAAGGCTCAAAAACAGTTTGTTGATGGTGAACTATCAGAAAATGAAGAAAAAGTGTATTTATATTTATGTAAAATTTTATAGTTATGCTGGCAGATAAGATATTTCATTATAGCTATTCACAAATAGATGAGCATAAACCTGCGGAGTTTTGCTCGCTTGCGTTGAATAATAGTTTGAGGTTAGACTTGGGGTTGGGCTATTTTAGCTCAGCAAGTTTTCATGTGTTGGCAAATGGTATGGCACAATTCATCGTTAATGGTGGAAAGATGAACCTCTATATTAACCAGTATATGTCTGAGGAGGACTATGGACTTTTTAAGGGAAAGTATGATGACTATTTTGACAAAAGGTTGGCTAGCTCTTTATTGGAAATGCAGAAGACTTTTAGTCAGAGAGATGAGCATTTCTTCCAATGCCTTGCATATCTGATTCAATCTCAGAGAATTAATGTCAAAGTCATAGTTTTTGTCAAAGGTGGCTTGCCACATGAAAAGTATGGAATATTTACAGATGAATATGGAAATAAGATCTATTTTTGTGGTTCGATGAATATGACCGCCAATGCCTTGCTGGATAATTTAGAGACGATAGAGTGTACTTGCTCCTGGATGGGAAAGGATAGTATGGATAAGGTTGACAATATGGAGGCGCATTTCTTAAAAGTGTGGAATGGAAACTGCGAGAATGTCCATGTATATGAAGCAAAGGAATTTTGTAATGAGATTGTTTGCACATACTCAGGAAAGGATCCAGAACAACTATTAAAGAGAGAAAAGGAATTTGTCGATGCTTGGCAAAGAGAGAATGCTGTTAGGACAACAAAAGTTCCGCATTTCCCAATAAAATACAAAGAAGGAGCAAGACCTTATCAAGAAGAAGCTTATCAAGCCTGGATAGCTAATGGCAAAAAAGGTATATTTGCTATGGCGACAGGTACCGGAAAAACGGTAACTTCCTTGAATTGTGCTTTACATGAATATCAAGTAGATGGTTATTATCATTTGTTGATATTAGTGCCAACTCTTGACCTCGTAGAACAATGGAAGGAAGAGTTGAAGGCTTTCGGCTTTAGAAAGATATTGGGTATATCTTCTTTAAATGCTTCATGGAGAAAGGAAATGTTGGAAAATGTTCGCAAAATTCAAAGAGGTGGACATATTGATTTTTGTATAGTATCGACTTATGATTCTTTTGTGAACAGGGATTTCCAGTCCATGTTGTCAAAAATGTCCGATACAATGCTATTGATAGCAGACGAGGCTCATAATATTGGTGGTAGAAGAGTTAAAGCTTGTTTTAAGGAATTAACGATAACAAAGCGCATAGCTCTTTCTGCTACTCCTGAGCGTATTTATGATGAGGATGGTACAAGACAAATTGCTAAGTTTTTTGCTGATGAGCGTCCTTATGTTTTCTCGTTTCCAATGAGCAAGGCTATTGCTGAGGGAAGATTATGTAAGTATTACTATTTTCCACATATAGTCTATCTTAATGATGACGAGATGGCTCTTTATTCTATGATAACTCGTAAGTTGGCATTGCTATGGGACTCAGAGAAATGCCTGTTTAAAAATAAACAGGAAGCAGAAAAGTTGTTGATGAATAGAAAACGAATCATCCATAAATGTCAAGATAAGATAAGGGTGTTTCGTGAGATACTTCAAGAGATTGGTGAAGAAAAACTAAGATATGCATTTGTGTATGCTCCTCAGGGAAACTATGAACATAGTGATTCTGAGGAAGAATATGAAAGTATAAGTTTTATTCAGAAATTACTTGATGAGACAAAAGCATTATATCCCAATAAGCGTTGTAATACATTTGTCGGGACTGATAGTAAAGATAAAAGGGCAACGCTGCTAAAGGCGTTTGGACAAGGAACGATAGATGTGTTGTTTGCTATGAAGTGTTTGGACGAAGGGGTTGATGTGCCACGTGCAGAATGTGGAATCTTTACATCGAGTACAGGAAATCCAAGGGAGTTTATCCAAAGACGAGGAAGGCTGTTGAGAACTCATGCCGAGAAAACTTTCAGCTACATTTATGATATGGTGGTAATTCCATCTACCGTAAATCGGGAAGAATGCAATTCGAGTATGGAGCGAAATCAAGTGAAAGCAGAACTCAAACGAGTGGCATATTTCGCTTCGTTGGCAGTAAACTGCTATGCTAATAATGGAGCTTATGAGGTGCTGAGTAATGTGGCGCAACATTTTGGTATAGTTTGGAGCGAATTATTTGAAGATGTTGAACAATAAAATATAATTATTATGAATGGAAAAGATATTTTTTATGAAATCATGAAATCTCCTGGAATGAGAAAATTGTTGGGAGAGTCAGGAAACAACTTTCTTGATATGGATAGCGAAGAAGTTAATCATAAAAAGGAAGTTTCTGTTGTGCGTGCGATTATCGAAGGACAAGTAAGACACACGTCTGATGATAATATATTCAAGAACATTAAAAAGTTGTATGACTTATAATTGTGGGAACAATTATCAAATCTGTAGCTTTTGAAAACTTCTATAATTACTATGGAAGTTATGAAGCTAATGAATACCAATTTAAGGCTGGTATAAACATAGTAAATGCCGATAACAATATGGGCAAATCTAAGTTTTATAATGGCTTTATGTGGATGTTGCGTGACCAGGTGTATGATTCTGACATCAAGGCTTTCGTCGATGCAAATGAATCTCTTGTAAAAATGGCTTCTGGAAAGGCTAAGGCGGAAGACCTTTTTTTCAAGGTCGGTTTTAGAGTGATATTCACAAATGCAGATGTGGAGTACACTGTAGAGAAGTATTCAAATTTTTCAACTTCAGATGGTGAGTTGCTTCATACGCCATCAATGATGAGTGTTTTAAAAAAAGAGAATAATGCCGATACACCTGTGCTTGACAAAGATGAGCAGATGGACATAATCAACAAGGTGTTTATACCTTTGTCTATTCGTAATTATGCATTGCTGCAAGGTGAGTCAATGGATCGTTTGGTAGATTTGTCCTCTAAAAAGGCTTTGTCTGATACGATAGATACGTTGGCTGGAATCTCGATATTAAAGGGGATTTGTGACACTTCTCGTAAGATGGCAAAAATGGCAGACTCTTTATATCAAACAAAAGATTCGGAAAACTCGAAGAACGATACCGCTAAGCAAAGAGAAAAAGTAAGAAGAACTACTTTTGTACAGAATATAGAGAAACTCAAAGAGGAAATAGAGGCTGCAAAAGATGAACTTAATGCGGCAAAGAGAAAAAAAGAGGAGCTTGATGCTTACATAAGTAATTCAAATAAGCGTGTAGGGATTCGTTCTAAATTGGAAGCAAATACGATTGCAATAAAAGATACAAAGAAGAATATAGATGACATAGAAATGTCTATAACAAAGAGTCTTTTTAATGAAGAGAATCCATGGCTGTTGATGGGGATGCAAGATGAACTGGAAACATTTGACGCCAAACGAGAAAAACATATCGGTGAGGTGGCGCGTATGAATGATGATGGGGCTTTGGTGATTATGTTGCCAGAGGGATCACCGGATACATCATCTTTAGAAAGAATGTTGAAGACTGAGGTTTGTGAAGTTTGTGGGCAGAGAGCACATAAAGGCTCTGATGCCTGGAACCATATTAAGATGATTCTTGACAGACCAAAGAAAATCAGCACCACACGTAATGATTTTAAGGATTTCTATGGCATGTTGCAGAAATCAGCAAGTTCTTACTTGATGAGCATTCCACGTTTAGGCTCCAAAATTGAAGACGTAAAGGTACGTTTGGATAAAATGAAAGATAACTTGGATGAATTGGAGGAAAAGAAGAATGACATCTTTACGGAACTGAATAATGCAGGTGGTAATGCTGATAATTCAGAATACAACGATAGAAATATCGTTGCCGATTATCGTCGAGTAAATTCCGTTATAACAGAAAAAGAAAATGAAATAAACGGAAAAAATAAAATGGTAGCAAAGATGGAAGATGCATTGGCTGCAATCAATCAAAAGTTATCTTCATATAAGAAAGCTGCCGATGTAGAAAAGTATGAGGAGTTTGCCCAGGTGTTAGCAAAAATCAATACAGTCATCGAAGAGACTAAAGATGACATATTTGGCAGAACGATTGAGGCTTTAGCGCAAAATGCCAATGAAAAATATAAAGCACTGACTTCTGGCAATCAGTCTTCTGGTGGAATTTTGGATTTCCAAAGAGATCATGATATCGTAAATGTTACAATACGTGATGTGAACAATGGTGAGATAACCGGATTGGGAACTGGTTTCCAAAGAATGAAGCAGTTAGCTATTGTCATGGCTGTAATTTCTTCAAAGATAGGGGATGAGAAGATGTTTGATTATCCTTTTATTTCAGATGCACCATTCTCTGAGTTTGGTGAAAATTTCATCAATAATTTCTTTGCTGTGGCACCAGAAGTGTTCAGTCAGAGTATCATAATGATTAAGGAATTGTACGATCCTAATGCGGATGATTTGCTGACACCGTTTGGGCGTAGAATCCTTGACAAAATGAACAAAGGACAGATTCGTGGTACATTCTATGTGAATGTTATCGAGGAAAAAGCGGATACAACAGGTTTAGTAACAACTCATAAATGCTATAAGTATTAATTATGAATCATCAAGAGTTTAGAGATGCGATTTGTAATCGCAAGCCGAGATACAATACAAAGTTTAAACCTTTGATAGAGAGAATCTCATCGAAAGGGGATGTGACGGGTAAGGGTGATTTCTCAACCTTTGGGGCATTCTATCAGACTTTTATGTATGCCTATATCATAGGACTTCGCTTGGGTGAGAAGGTGTATTTGAAGTCAGACGATGAAAAAACGGAATTTGCACCATTAGCTAATTGGAAACCAACACCGATAAGAGATTTTATTTTAATTACATTGTTTAATCGAAGTGAGAAGTTTGAAAAATTCTCTTTTGATTGGCTTTCTTTGGAGAATGGTTCTGAGGAACATGTAAGTAATTTTATCACGATGTTGGTTCGTGAGATGGAGGCTTATGCTAATAGAGGTTTCATGTATCTGCAAGATAAGTGGGATAATGAAAATTATATATTTTCATCCCCCTTTGTTTTTGTAGATATTCTGAGTGAACTGCTAAGCTATAATCAGAAAACCTTGGATGTAGTAGAGAAGTAAGTAAATTGTAAAATGGGTGGAATGAATCAATAAGCATTCCGCCCAAATGAAAGACATTTATAAAGGTGATATGGCAGATGATTTTAATAGCGATTGCTGTAATTCGTTGAAAAAGCATATTTTAGAGAAAGCCATTGTAAAGGCTGGTTATGAATCAGGCATATGTTTTGCCGATTTGAATAAAGATGGAATTTGCTTGAAAGATGGTCGGCCTAATCCTGTATGGCTTAATGATAGCTTTTGTGACGTGGTATCTGAAGCACTATATGGCGATAGTCTGACGATAGCGCTGTATCGGTACCAAGCGTAGCGGTGTAATCGGTACCATGCTAT
>OCHN01002251.1_pt1 | contig 12918 bp, 11 predicted proteins | sample 1538911 | NCBI WGS metagenome assembly OCHN01 (sample SAMN04571736, study PRJEB22368) | human gut metagenome | biome: human gut; material: stool | host: Homo sapiens | place: Luxembourg | collected 2013-01-11 | reverse complement strand
GGGCGCATGCTCAGGCACTGCGCGGGGCAGATCGCCGCGCACACGCCGCAGCCGTTGTCCGCGACAGTGAGCTCGATGCGCTCACTTGCCAGACCCTCGTCCAGCAACGCGCCCGAAAACGTGATCTTTGCACCGTCCTCACGCGCATATTTAATGCTGTTCTGAATGAGCTGGCCCAGAATAAACTCGAGCCACTTCTCGTCGGTAAAGACCTCGAAGTCGAGGTTCTCGCACACCGGGGCCACGTGCGCCGCAATGAGCTCGCGCGCGTTGGCTTTAATCGCGCCCGTCACCAAAGTCTTGAGATCCCAGCGGCGAATCAGGTAGTCGCGCTCCACGACTTCCGAGCGCGCGTAGTACAGCGCCTGGTCGATATAGCGTTCCATGCGAGCCAGCTCGCGACCCAGGTCATCCACACGCGACAGGTCGTCTTCGCTGCCATCCAGGTTTTCCAAAATCAGATGGGCCGCCGCCAGGGGCAGCTTGGCCTCGTGGACCCAGCTCTCGATGTAGTCGCGATAGTCATCGGTCTGACGCCGGCCTTCGGCAACCTCGTCGCATGCCGCCTTGCCCACCCGGCGCAAGACCTCGTACTCGAGCTCGCCCTCGGCATAGGTCGGGCATTGCACCATCTCCTGCACCCATGCGGGACTCTCGAGCTCCTCAGCCGCACGCTCCAGCTGGCGCAGAAAACGACGACGGCGCGCGTACTCGATCGCGATGCCGAGCATACCAAAGATAAAGGACACGCCGACCGCCACGACCACGATAGAAACGGGTGCGCCGGCGACCGTCAGCACAAAGCAGCTCAGCAGCACACCGCACGTCCACACGGCGACGGGAAGCAGCGCATCTTTAAAGAATTTGCCAAACGACATGACCGGCCCCTAGACCGAATAGCCCTGACCGCGGTGCGTCGTCAAATACCCCTTGATGCCGATTTTTTCGAGCGTGGTGCGCAAACGGTTGATGTTGACGGTGAGCGTGTTGTCGTCCACAAAGGCATCGGAGTCCCACAGGTCCTGCATGATGGCCGAGCGCGAAACGATCTTGCCCGCGCGGCTCAGAAGCAGCGAGAGGATACGCAGTTCGTTTTTGGTGAGCTCGGTGCTGGTACCGGTTTGCGTATTGGTGACCATGGAGCGGGCGAGGTCGAGCTCCAGCCCCTTGTGGACAAGTGTGCTGCGCTCGCCTGCCGCCGCGGTGCGACGCAGCAGTGCGTTGATACGCGCCACGAGCACGCGCGCGCTGTAGGGCTTGGGAACAAAGTCGTCCGCGCCGAGCGTCATGGCCATGACCTCGTCGATCTCGGTCGCGCGCGACGTGAGGACGATGATGGGAACCTCGGATTCGCGGCGAACCTCGTGGCAGATATGCTGGCCGTCCTTAACGGGAAGCGTGAGGTCGAGCAGCACCAGGTCGGGCGCGGCGGCGAGAATATCGCGCGAAACGTGCTCGAATGATTCGCATGCCTCGACCTCAAAACCCGCACGGGCAAGGATATCGGCAAGCTCGCGACGAATGGGCTCGTCGTCCTCAACGATATAGATCAGCGCCATGGATTCCGCTCCCCCCTTGGTTGTCTTGCCACCATTATGGCTGCGGAGCCGCAGGTGCGCGCCTTGCGCGTCACCAAGGTGACAGAACTGTTCGCGAGCGGCAGGGGCTTGCCCCTCGCTCGCAACGGGCACGGGAATTAAATGAGTTTTTAATCCCCGTCCCAGAAACATCATTTAGCGGCGGGCGCGAAGCTTTTCGTAGCCGTCGGCGAAGAAGGCGACCGTGGCGGCGTCGGCCTCGGCGGCGTCCGTCTCGGTTGCGGGGACCACGCCGTGCTCGTCGCTCACCAGGAACAGCGCGCCCTTAAGCTGCGCGGGAATGTCTACGCGCGTAACCGGGATGCCCTTGGTCTGGGCCAGCTGTTCGATGAGCGTTGCCGTGCCGCACAGGCACTCGTCCGCCGGCGCCACAAAGGCAAGTTCGCCGTTGTTGACGGCGGCGAGCAACTCGGGCGCCACGCCGGTCTCGTCAGCCTCGGAGCGGGCCTCGGCGGAGCGGGCACGCAGCGCCTTGGCCGACGTGTCGGCCAGCGGCTCGTACTCGCCCACCGTCATGGCGGCATTGCCGTTGACGTCGATCACCAGCATGAGCACGCCGTCGCGGGCGGTGTAGTCGCCCTCGGCAAGTGACCACTCAACGTGCTGCTTGGCCCAGCTGAGCATGTTATGGGTAAGCGGCTCGCCCTGCACCAGACGCTCGGATAGCGCACGGATGTGGCGGTTGAGCATGGGCACCTTTTTGTTGGACATGCGCCAGCGGCAGATAAGTGCGGGCTTGTCGAGCGTGAACTTCTCGACCGCCTCCTGATTTGCGCAAAAATCCTCGTACGCACGCTGATCCTCGGCATTGCCAAACAGCTCGGCATCATCAATCTGGGGCATGGTTGTACCTTTCGTGTTAGTCATTCCGTCCTCTTATACCAAAAAGACGGCCCTCCAAACGGAGCAGCCGTCTTTTGCGGAGATTATTTTGACGATATAGTCAGGCGACCGATCAGCTTAATGGGATAGAACAACATCCCATTAAGGGTTTTCCAAGTGCCCGAGATTGCCCCGAAAGAGGAGCGCCGCGTACTAAATGTACGCAAGCGACGGTTTGAGGGGCAAGGTCGGGTGCTTGGGAAAGCCTCTAGTGCCTAAAATGCCTGGCACCCGTGAACACCATCGCGATGCCGTGCTCGTTGCAGGCCTGGATGCTTTCGTCGTCGCGCTTGGAGCCGCCGGGCTGGATGATGCAGGTCACGCCGTGTGCAGCAAGCACGTCGACGTTGTCGCGGAACGGGAAGAACGCGTCGCTTGCACAGGCAAAGCCGCCCTTCTCCACGCCCTCGCGCTCGCAGAAGTCCTCAGCACGCTCGCAGGCAAGCAGTGCGGAGTCAACGCGGTTAGGCTGACCCGGGCCCATGCCAATGCCGGCCTTGCCCTTGGAGACCAGGATGGCGTTGGACTTAACGCCCTTGCAGACCTTCCAGGCAAACTCGAGCTCGGCCATCTCGGCGTCGGTGGGCTTGCGGTCGGTGGGGAACGTAAAGGTCGCGGGATCCTCGGTCACGTGGTCGACTTCCTGCACCAGCATGCCGCCGTCAATGGAGCGCAGCTCCACCTGGGCGCCGTGGTCCACGCCGCCGGTGGCCAGCACGCGCAGGTTGGGACGCTTGGCCATGCGCTCGAGCGCCTCGGCAGTGTAGCTCGGGGCGATGATAACCTCGACGAACTGCTTGTTCTGATCGGCAAAGTGCTCGACCAGCTCATAGGGAACCTCGCGGTTGCAGGCGATGATGCCGCCAAAGGCGCTCTTGGGATCGCAGGCGAAGGCGCGGTCGTAGGCAGCCGTGATGTCCTCGGCAACGGCAGAACCGCAGGGGTTCTGGTGCTTGAGGATCACGCAGGCCGGCTCGTCGAACTCGCGGACCAGGTTCCAAGCGGCATCAGCATCCAGATAGTTGTTGTAGCTGAGCGGCTTGCCCTGGATCTGCTCGGAGCCAACGAGCGGGAACTGCGAGCTCGCGGTGTTCTCGCAGCCCTCGGCAAAGCGGTAGACCGTAGCCTTCTGCTGAGGATTCTCGCCATAGCGCAGGTCGTCGACCTTCTCCAGCGAAATCTCGAGCTTGGCAGAAGTGTCCGCCACGTCGCTTGCCTGGGCGGCAAGCCAACGGGAGATAGCCGTGTCGTAGGCGGCGGTGGTCTGGTAGACCTTCACCTGCAGGCGACGACGGGTGGAAAGCGTGGTGCAACCGCCGGTCTCGTGCATCTCGGCCAGGACGGCATCATAGTCGGCAGGGTCGGAAATGACGGTAACGCTCGTGGCGTTCTTGGCGGCAGAGCGCAGCATGGAGGGGCCACCGATGTCGATGTGCTCGATGGCGTCCGCGAAGGTGACCTCGGGGTTGGCGACGGTCTTCTCGAACTCGTACAGGTTGACGACGACCAGGTCGATCAGCTTAATGCCGTGCTGAGCGGCCTCCTGCATGTGCTGCTCGGAATCGCGGCGGGCCAGCAGCGCGCCGTGAACCTTGGGGTGCAGGGTCTTAACGCGGCCGTCCATCATCTCGGGGTAGCCCGTGAACTCCTCGATGGGGGTTACGGGAACGCCCGCGTCCTCGATGGCACGAGCCGTGCCGCCCGTAGAGATGATCTCGACGCCAAAGTCATCGACCAGCGTCCGTGCGAAATCGACGACGCCCGTCTTATCGGTAACCGAGATCAACGCGCGTGCGATCTTCACATCAGATCCCATGCAGTCCTCCTGTCTGGTACGCCGCCGTGCTCTGTGAGTCGGTGATACGTCGATCTGCAGCGCTCGCGCAGCGGCATTGAAAATACTGATTTAATGTAGCGCATCGAGCGCATCGATGCACCCCGCAACGGGCGCATGTGCAGAAAAAGTTTGCGAGCAGAGGGGATGGGCACGGCGCTGGGCACGGTGAGTTCATGGAACACAGGGGCACCATAATTTGATGCCAATGGCGTGGTAGAACTGTGCTCGATATGCATCCGCAAAAGAAAGAGGCACCATGGTCTCGCGGGTTCTCTACCGACCGTTTGATACCGAAGACTTCGACGCCATCGCGCTGATTCTGCAACAGCTTTGGCATAACAATTCGGATAACGATGAGTACAACCGCCTTGAGGCCGCGTGCGACCTCGCCTATTGCCTTTCGTCATCGACGTTTTCGCAGGTTGCGGTGATTGACGGCGAGGCGCGCGGCATTGCACTTGCACGCGCAGGACAGAACTCCGGCGTCACTATCAACGAGCATTGGATGGATACCGAACGCGCGCTGCTATCGCAGATGCGTGAGCTGGAGCCTGATGCCTGCGCCGAGTATCTCTCGTTAGTGCGCGCAACCATCCGAACCAACAACCGCCTGCTCGAGAGCAGCCCGTTGCCGCACGACAACGAGGTCACGCTGCTTGCCGTGGATCGCGATGTCCATGGCCTGGGCGTTGGCACGGTTCTGCTCGACGCCGCGGTCTCGCACCTGTCCTCGCTTGGAGCGACGAGGGCGTACCTGTACACCGACTCCAACTGCTCGTGGAAGTTCTACGAGCTGCACGGCTTTAAGCGCACGGCCACGCACCGCGCCAACCGCGAAGAACGCCGTCACGACATGCCGCGCGAAAGCTTCCTCTACGAACTCGACCTAACAGCCTAAACCCGGCAGCCATACCTAGTCATTTAGGAACGTCCCCAGTGACTAGTCGTTGGGGACAGTCTTCGTAGGTAGCGCATAAAAATGGGATGGGCTTCCCCGACGGCTGTCGAGAAAAGCCCATCCCATGATTTACGACCGTTAGAACGTTCCGCCGCCGCCTCCGCCGACGCCGCCGCCTCCGCCGCCAGAGAAGCCGCCGCCTCCGCCGCCGCTCGAGCTGTCGGAGCTCGACGCCAGCTCACGGATGCTCTCGTGATACACGTCATCGAACGAATCGAGCGGAGACTCGATACCGTAATGATGGTAGTACCACCAGTAACAGGGATAATTGTCGTAGAAGCCGTCGGCCTCGCGCACCTCGGGCGGCACGGCCTCGGCCAGCTGTCGCAGCACTTCTTTCGAAACGCCCAGGGCAACGCCCATCACCAGCAGCTTGTTCCACAGCACCAAATCGCCGGGGACGGCTTCCTTTAGACGCGTAAAGTCCTCGAGCCAATGCTTAAGTGCCTTGCAGCGAGCCGCCACCTCGGCGCCCTCCGGCGTAAAGCGGCGGAACGTAAGGCCCACGCCGATACCCACCAGCACAATCGGCACCGAGATAACCGCGGCGGTAATGTTCGCCTGTGCGCCATCGGTAAAGAAGATAGATCCCACGGGAACAAAGGCAATCAGGATACCAAGAACCAGGCAAAACACCATTGCAACAATGCCGTCCGAGGCAACGTACTCGCTATCAGCCAGCTTGCCCTTAACGGTGTTCTGATAGTCCTCGAGCTTGTCGCCCACGGGTGTAGCGTGCTGCTTGACGTAGTGCTGCAGCTCGTCGAACGTGCGCGAGCGATCGCCGTTCTCGTCAGGCTTAGTACCGGCAAAGAAGACCTTGAGCACCATGTGGTCAATGCCCTTGGCCGACTTCCAGCCCGCATCACTCACCGTCACGCGATACGTCTGCTCTTCTTTTTCACGCCCCAACAGACCCTTCTTGGCCTTGGTCACGGTCGCCTGCTCCAGCTTGATCACACGGTCGTCAGTGAGCTTCATGAGCGTGGCGATATATGCCCGATCGGGCACCTCGTTCCAGCTCATGAGGGCCGAAAGCACGGCGGGATGGTCGGCCGAAGGCACATCGCGGAAATATTCGTCCTGGAAAAGCGGCTTGGGCTTGCGCTTGCGCAGCTTGAGCATAACGATTGTGCCGGTAAAGGCCACCGCCGCAACAACACTTAGCACGGCAAGTGCATTGGCAATCATGCGAGCGTGAGCGCGGCGGGCGTTAGCTTCGTCGGCCCATTCCTTCTCTTCGCTCAGGATCGTTGACATGCGCTCTTCGCCCGAAGCGGCAAGCTGCGGCACCCAGTCGCTAGGGAAGGCGATGCGTGCCTCGGCGAATTCGCCCTGGCGCACGCAGGGAATGGTATAGGTGACCATGGGCTCGTCCTCATCGAGCGACACGTCGCCCGTCAGCGGACCATGGCCCCATGCGCGGAAGTTATCGCCCTTGACGGCCGCCGTCCCGGCAGCGGCATTCGCGAAGCACACTTCCATCTCGACGTCATCGGAATCCGCAGACCAGCCGTCACCTACGAACTTCCAGTAGAGCTCGGCGGTATCGGCCCAGTTCATAACCGCACCGGTCATGGTGTAGCTCACGTAGTAGATTGCGCTGTCGCCGCTCTCGTGAGGGCTGAACACCTTAATCCTTACGCCGTCACCGGTCTGCTCGACCGTGTAGACGCCAGAGTCGCCCTTGTTCGCGCTATCGACTTTGTTAAACGCGGTGTCCTCTTCCTCGACACTCAGCACGTCGACGCCCGCCGTGCCGCCCTGCTGGTTGGAGCCCGTATTGATCTCCCAAAACACGCCGTTGATGTCGTCGTCGAAATCAAACTGGCGTCCCTCGACAACGGTCAGCGATCCATCGGCCTCGACCGTGGCACTGATATAGGTCTGGGCCATGGAGTAGCCGTCGGCGTGCGCGGCGGCGGGCAGTAGCAGCAATGCAAGCGCGACGAGCGCGCAAATGGAAGCAAATCGCGCAAACGGGCAGCGCTGCCGACAGGTCTTGGCAACGGGGGCGTTCATAGGCACATCCTTTGTCTGTGATACCAGTAGCGTCATTGTCCCACGTTTGCGGGTTCATGTGACGAACATCTAGGTCAGCGGAGTATCAAACGGGACGAAAGTCACGCCCGCGGCCGCCACCTGGGGACGTTCCTTATTTGCCGGCAATCTGGGACACTCCTTGGCATAGCCCGCTCCGGCAATAGATACCACTTCATAGCTCCGTCACAGGTGTAGCGGCTTTGTGTGGGCGCGGCGTGAGCCGATTAAGCCGGCGAGCGAGGGGGATAAAGCAGTTGAGCGAAAACGGTTTGCCCCTTTGCCGTTCGCTCGAGGATCATGTCCCCCTTTTCCGCGGAAACCCCGGCAGTTGCGAAGAGCTGCCGGGGTTTCTGTCGTTTGAGGGGTTGGGCTGGCGGGCGGCGATCGAGCTGTCGAGCCGGTGGTCCGGCACGCGCAACGCGCGGCCTCGGCAACTTGCAGGCCACGGCAGCGTCTCTCCCACCGCGCCCCGCGCTATACTCGTCCGCATGGATATCAACGCACACAACATAGCAACACACGCCGCGGACGCACCAGCAACGGCAGCGCCCACCCCCGTCGTGGGCCGCTTTGCCCCGTCGCCCTCGGGCCGCATGCACTTGGGCAACGTGTTCAGCTGCTTGTGCTCGTGGCTTTCGACCCGCAGCCAAGGCGGCAGCATCGTGCTGCGCATCGAGGACCTGGACGATCGCTGCAAGCGCCCGGAACTTGCCACTCAATTGATTGACGACCTGGCCTGGCTGGGACTGGAGTGGGACGAAGGCCCCTACTACCAGCACGATCGCCTGGATCTGTACGAGGACGCCCTGCGTCAGCTGCAAGACGCCGGCCTCACCTATCCCTGTTTTTGCACGCGTGCCGAACTCCACGCCGCGAGCGCGCCGCACGCGAGCGACGGCACGCCCATCTACCGCGGCGCCTGCCGAGACCTTTCTGCCGAGGAGGTTGCCCGCCGCAGCGCTCTGCGCGCTCCGGCCACGCGCCTGCGCGTACCCGCCGTCGACGACCTCGCAAACGATGTGATCGAATTCGTGGACCGCACGTATGGAGCCCAATGCGAAGCACTCGCCACCGAATGCGGCGACTTTTTGGTGCGCCGCAGCGACGGCGTTTTTGCCTACCAGCTAGCCGTGGTGGTCGACGACGCTGCCATGGGCGTCACCGAGGTCGTGCGCGGATGCGATCTGCTGGGCTCCACGCCGCGCCAAATCTACCTGCAGCATTTGCTGGAACTTCCCACGCCGCACTACGCGCACATTCCGCTGCTCATGTCGCCGGATGGCCGCCGCCTTTCCAAGCGCGACCGCGACCTGGACCTGGGCGAGCTCCGCACCCGCTTTGGCGCGCCCGAGGCACTACTGGGCTGGCTCGCCGGGCAAACAGGCATCGCGCCGGACGCCACACCGCGCTCTGCCGAGCAGCTGGTCGAGCACTTTAGCTGGAACGTCATCCGCGCGCATCGGGAGAACATCACTGTAACGGTCGAGTAGCCAGCCACCCCGCCTCTACGCAACATCCCAGGGCTGGAGTTCGTCGCCCAAGCGAACGATGCAGTCGTAGAGCACGGTGTGACGCTCGGCCGGGTTGGTATCCCGATGAAAATGCCCGTAGTACCAGCGCTTGTAGTCCAAGCGGTCTTCCAGCTCATCGAAAAATGCCGTAAGCCGATCAACGGAGGGGCAATTCCAGCCGGACGCTGGATAAAGCGTGGACGAAAGCATGCGCGTAGAGCAGGTGTGAGTGATCACGTAGTCGACCGTCCAGCCCACGCTGTCGAGCTTTGCCCGCGCCTCCTCAAAGTTGCGCTCGTCCGGCAGCTCCTGCGGCCACCAGCTGGAATACGGAATGCGGTATTCCTTGTCCACGCTCGTGGCGCCGCCCATGGTAAAGACCGTTGAGCCGTCGAGCTCAAAAACCTCGCCGCGCGTCAGGCGCCGTATGGGCGAGGTATCCGACAGGCGCTGCGTCAGCCCACCGTGCCACAACTCCATGGGGCGTTCCGCCCAGTGATCGAAACGCTCGTGGTTGCCGTCGACAAACAGCACAGTGTAGGGGCGCGACTCCAGCCAAGCAATATCGGCACATTCCTCGGTAGAAAAGTCCCAGGGAAAGCCAAAGTCGCCCGCGATGATGAGATAGTCGTCGCTCGCCAGGCTATCCCCAAGCTCCCAATCGCGGAGCTTTTGCATGTCAGCGCCGCCATGAATATCGCCTGTTACATAGACCGTCATCGGATTACCACTTCCCTGTAAGTCGCTAGCCCACATTCTGCACGATCACTAAGCCAACCGTTCCAGCCCTTCCATCCCTTAGGGCTTACCCTTCGTTCTTCCATCCAAACGGGTCAAGCACCCAAAAAACCAGATCGAGCACGCCGCCGGTCATCATGGCGCCGGCAAGAGCCATGCAAACATGCAGAGAACTGGCACTTCGGAGCACATCAAACGGCCCCAGAACAGCCAGCAGCGCGACCGTTGCGCCGGCAAGGCACAGCGCGAGGCACGGCCCCGCGTTCTTGACGCACTTCTTTGCGAGATGCTTGGTGTTATCACTCATCGATATCGAACTCCTTAGAGGACCGTTGTTTGGGTACATGCCGCCGCGGCAGAGCAGGGCGGCAGGGCAAGCGTCACATGTCGTGCGGACATCAATGGAGAAACCGCCTGCTCGACCAACCCTTGACGCCGTTTTGCACCGGCACCACATCCCCCGTTATCGAGGTCTAATACTTTTCCCACCGCTACCCAAAAACTCATCCAACATTAATCTTGGCTCAAGAATCGCTTAATCTATAACCTGCACTATAGAGTTCGACCAAGGGCGGGGCGGCGCCACGCAGGCCGCCGAACGCAACGCTCGCGCCCGGGCAGATCGCCCGGCGTCGCGCCCATCGAACGAAAGGACAGGTCATGGACGACCTCGAAAATGTTGAAACCATCCGCACCAAGTGCAACGTGAGCTACACCGATGCCAAAGCCGCGCTCGACGCCGCCGACGGCAACGTTTTGGACGCCATCATTTGGCTCGAGTCGCAAGGCAAGACCCAAACCACGTCGGCGCACGCCGCCACCGAGTCCGCGCCAGTCGATGAGCCCTCAGCCGAGATGGTCGCCGCGCAGGCCGCCTACGAGAAGTCGAGCGAAAAGACCGACTTCTCCAAGAAGATGGACAGCGTGTGGGAGTACCTCAAAAAGCTCTTCCGCCTGAGCCTGGACACCAAGTTTATCGCCACGCGCCGCGACGCGATCATCCTCAACATTCCCATCCTGATCCCCATCATCGCCCTGTTTGCCTGGGGCGCTACGATTTGGCTGATGCTGATTGGCCTGTTCTTTGGCATGCGCTACCGCATCGATAGCGACGGCGACGTGCCCGGCAGCATCAACAACCTTATGAATCACGCCGCCGATGCCGCGGACGACATCAAGCAAAATCTGAACGACGACAAGTAATCGCAGACGGGGGCACGCATGGCACGGATCCTGATCGTAGAGGACGAGGAGAAAATCGCCCGCTTTGTGACGCTCGAGCTGGAGCACGAGGGCTACCAGGTGGAGCACGCCGCCGACGGCCGCACCGCCGTGGACCTGGCGCTGGAGCGCGACTACGATCTGATTCTGCTCGATGTGCTGTTGCCGCAGCTCAACGGCATGGAGGTCCTGCGACGTGTCCGCAAGCACAAGGATGTGCCGGTGATTATGGTCACCGCGCGCGATGCCGTGATGGACAAGGTTGCCGGGCTCGATGCCGGCGCCGACGATTACCTGACCAAGCCATTTGCGATTGAGGAACTGTTCGCCCGGATCCGCGTGGCGCTGAAGCGCTCGGAGGCCGTGAGGGCGGCTTCGGGCGTTGGCGGCGTTGGGGCGGACGTAGCGAGCGACACGGGCATCGGCGCCGCTGCGATACCCCCGGTCAGCGACTCGGCCCAGGCTTCCGCCTCGCCCTCCCCCGCTACGCTCACCGTTGGCTCGGTCGTGCTCGATCCCGACCGCCGCGAAGTCACGGTCGGCGGCTCGCCCATCGCGATCACGGCCCGCGAGTTCGACGTCCTCGCCCTGCTTATGGCGCATGCCGAGACCGTGCTCACGCGCGAGCGCATCGCGCACGAAGCGCTGGGCTACGAATACGTGGGCGACACCAACAACGTCGACGTGCACATCGCGCACCTGCGTGCCAAGATCGAAGACGCCGGCGGCGCCCGAATCATCCAAACCGTGCGCGGGGTGGGCTATGTCTGCCGTGCGTAACGCCGAGGCCAAGCGCGTCACATCCATCGCCCGCGCCATCAACTGGAGCTATATGTGGCGCCGCTTGATGAGCTACGTCTGGCTCGATCTATTGCTGTTGGTTATTGCGGCGGCGATCCTCGTCTATGGATACAACCAGACGCTGCCCGACGGCGCGTTTACCGCAGGATGGATCCCCAGCGCCACCGTTCACGGCATGTCGCTGACGCCCGCGCGCGGCTGGGACCTGACAACGCTCACCTATACCGTCGAGCTTACGCGCACCACCAAGACCTTCCCCCTCGCGCAGGACCTCGTCGCACTATGGCCTCTCTACCTTGTCGTTGTGGGTTGGCAGGTCATCAGCGTGCTCAACATGCTCGGTGGTGCCCGCCGTGTGCGCCGTACCATGGCACCGCTCAACGACCTGGCCTTGCGCGTGGACGAGCTCGGACGTATGCAGCTCTCCGGCGGCAAGATGGAAACACTGGAGCAGGCCATCGAGCGCGCAAGCGTCGACTCGCCGAGCGTCACCACCGGCGACGCCGACCTGGCAAGCATCGAGGTTGCACTCAACCGCCTGCTGCGCCAGATGCAAGAGGCCAAGCTGCAGCAGATGCGCTTTGTCAACGACGCGAGCCACGAGCTGCGCACGCCCATCGCGGTGATTCAGGGCTACGTGAACATGCTCGACCGCTGGGGTAAGGACGACCCGGACGTGCTGGCGGAATCCATCGCGTCCCTCAAGGCCGAAAGCGAGCACATGCAAGAGCTTGTGGAGCAGCTGCTGTTTTTGGCGCGCGGCGATGCCGGGCGCACGGTCCTGCGGCGCGCGCATACCAACTTGGCTGCACTGGTCAGCGAGGTATGCGAAGAATCGCAGATGATCGATACCGAGCACACGTATCGGCTGGCTTCTGACGCTGCGCTTGCCAGCGACCCGCGCTGCGACGCGCCCGTCGACGTGGCGCTCGTGAAGCAGGCTCTGCGCGTGATCGTGCAAAACGCCGCCAAGTACTCGGATGCGGGAACGACCGTCACATTTGGCATAACGCCGGATGCGGGCGCGGGCACGATCGACATAAGTGTTGAGGACGAGGGCATCGGCATGAACCAGGAATCCGCAGCTCACGCGTTCGAGCGGTTCTACCGTGCCGACAACGCGCGCGATGCCGGCGCACAGGGTTCGGGTCTGGGGCTTGCGATCGCCAAGTGGATCGTCGACAGCCACGGCGGCGTCATCGGTGTGACCTCGGTCGAAGGGGTCGGCAGCCGCTTTACGATTCGCCTGCCACGATAGGAAGCCCCTCGGCATAAATCAGAACCACCCTTAAAAAGGGTGGTTTGCTCTTAGGGTATAACCCACGGGCC
>OCHN01002238.1_pt1 | contig 12985 bp, 10 predicted proteins | sample 1538911 | NCBI WGS metagenome assembly OCHN01 (sample SAMN04571736, study PRJEB22368) | human gut metagenome | biome: human gut; material: stool | host: Homo sapiens | place: Luxembourg | collected 2013-01-11 | reverse complement strand
CTCTGACGAGTGGGTTGCAGAGGCTGAGAGAAGAGGACTTCCGAACATCAAGTCCATGGTAGAAGCGATTCCTGCAATTACAACAGATAAGTCCATCAAGCTGTTTGAGAGATTTAGTGTATTTACAAAGGCAGAGCTTGAGTCCCGTGCAGAGATCCAGTATGAGGCATATGCTAAGGCAATCAATATTGAAGCCCGTACTATGATCGATATGGCAAGCAAACAGTTCCTGCCGGCATTTATCAAGTATACAAAGACACTTGCAGATACAGTAAATGCTGTAAAGGCAGCTGGTGTTGACGCATCTGTTCAGACAGAGACTCTGAAAGAAGTAAGTGCTCTGATGGCTGAGACAAAGGCAGCACTTGATAACCTTGTAAAAACAACAGCAGATGCAGCAGCAAAAGAAGAAGGCGAAGTACAGGCTACATACTATCATACAGAGGTTGTTCCGGCTATGGATGCACTCCGTGCACCGGTTGACAAACTTGAGATGATCGTGGATAAAGAAGCTTGGCCAATGCCATCTTACGGAGACCTGATTTTCGAGGTATAAAATTGCATTACAGAAAAGTAATTTGAAGTAAATGATTGGAAGTCATTATTCGGATAAAGAGTCTGGATAATGGCTTCTTTTTGCTCTGAAAATCGGGAAAGCTGCATGATTATTTCATGCAAGAAAGCAAAAATTATTGTATAATGAGAAGTGGTTCGTGCAGCTTGAGCGTATTCTGCACGAATGAGAAAAAGAAAGAGTGGAATAAAAATGCAGTCAGAAGCAGAACTTAGAAGTTTATTATCAAGAATAGATCACCGGGGATATCCGGCTTATAAAGATACAAAAGGACAGTACCGATTTCCGGGATATGTTTTATCGATCGATCATGTACAGGGAGATCCGTTTGCGTCACCGTCAAAGGTAAGTGTACTGGTGAGTGGGAAGACAGCAGGATTCCCACAGGAATTATATTGTGGAAAATGTCAGAGAATTGCACTTCAGGACGAATTGCTGCGCCAGTTTGGAAGAAGGGCAGAACGGTTTGCATTCAAGGCAAAAGGTTCGGGTAAGAGTGGTCTGATCTCTGTCAGCAGATGCGGACAGGAAGTTCTGGAGAGAACAGCGTGTCAGATTCAGCCGGAGAACGGAAATATCCTTCTTAGAATGGAAATCGGATTTCCGGCAAATGGACGAACAATCAATGCGAGAGAGTTAGAGAAGATTTTATTTGATTTTGTTCCGGAGTGTGTAAAGGCATCCTTGTTTTACAAGAATCTGGATGCAAAGAGATTGAGAAGAATCGTAGATCTTGCAGAAGACCAGGAGTATATCCGTAAAGAACTTCCGAAACTTGGTCTTTGTGCCTTCGTGGCAAACGGAAGTGTACTGCCAAGGGAATCCGGAATCTCATCCCGGCCGATGCGTGACGGAATCGCCTTCCAGTCTCCGAAGGAACAGGAAGTGACACTGGAACTTCCGCATAAAGGAAAGATTACCGGTATGGGAATCCGTAAGGGGATTACCTTGATCGTCGGCGGAGGTTATCACGGAAAATCAACACTTTTGAAAGCATTGGAACTTGGAGTGTACAATCACATCGCAGGGGATGGAAGAGAGTATGTGATCACAGATGCGACAGCAGTGAAATTGCGTGCGGAGGATGGAAGAAGTATCCAGAAGACAGATATTTCCATGTTCATCAACGATCTTCCGAACGGAAAAGATACGACATCATTCTGTACAGAAGATGCAAGTGGAAGTACTTCACAGGCGGCAAATGTGATCGAAGGAATTGAGGCGGGAACATCTCTGTTCCTGATTGATGAAGATACAAGTGCAACGAACTTTATGATCCGTGATGAGCTGATGCAGCGCGTGATCCACAGAGAGATGGAACCGATCACACCATTTATTGAAAGAATCAGGGAATTGTATGAAAATTATGGGATCTCGACAGTGATCGTTGCAGGAAGTTCGGGAGCTTATTTCCATATTGCAGATAGTATTATTCAGATGGATCGTTATGTTCCGAAAGACATTACGGTACTGGCGAAAAAAGAAGCAGAGAATTTCCCACAGATCAGCGTGCCGGAGCAGCCGGCAGAGAAACCGACTTATGGCAGAGTGCCGCGACCGGATAAAGCATTTCGCGGAAATGACAGGATCAAGATGAAGACGATGGGGAAAGAATCTGTGATGATCAACCGGGATACGATCGATCTGAGATACTTAGAGCAGATTGCGGATAGCGAACAGGTGGCAGCACTTGGATACTGTGTACGATATGCACAGAAACATTTGATTGACGGAAAGAAGAATCTGATTCAGATTGTAGATGAGCTGGAAGAAGTGATGCAGAATAAATCGCTGGCGGAATTATGCGAGAGTACATCCAGTGTATCCTGTATGGCAGTGCCGAGAAGACAGGAAATATTTGCATGTTTTGACAGATATAGAGCGCTTAGGTTAGTATGATATAGGAGTTGATAATATGAAATTAGAGAATGGAAGACCAGAAAACACAGAAGGAAGATTAGAAAAGGAAATCAGGGTATATGATTTCCTCGACAAGCTTGGTGTGGAATACCAGAGAGTTGATCACGAGGCGGCAATGACAATGGAAGCCTGTGAAGAGATCGATAGAACACTTGGAGATGGAACTGCAATCTGCAAGAACCTGTTCCTTTGCAATCGACAGGAAACAGACTTTTATCTGCTTCTGATGCCGGGTGACAAGCCATTCAAGACAAAGAATCTGTCGGCACAGATCGGTTCTGCCAGACTTTCCTTTGCAAAACCGGAGTATATGGAGAAGTATCTGGATATTACACCGGGATCTGTCAGCGTTATGGGGCTTATGAATGATACAGAGGGTAAAGTACAGCTTCTGATCGATGAGGATATAATGAAAGATCCGTATTTTGGATGTCATCCGTGCATCAACACATCCAGCTTGAAGATTCGTACATCTGATTTGATCGCAAAGATCATTCCGGCGCTGAAGCATGCGCCGAAGATGGTGAAACTTCCGGGAGCGGAGGAGTAACAGTAGTAATGAAAATGTGATTAATCGACACCAGGTTCATTTCCTGTTGGTTGTATATTTTTCGTGCATTTGCTATAATTTATATGTTGATATGCGAATAGCAGGTATCATTTTCAGGATTGATGCAGAGAAGATAAAAAGGAGGACTAGCGTGTCTGAGGAAAATAAAGTGATAGATGAAGTGAATACATCAGGAGTAGTCGAGCAGCCGGTGGATGCGGAGGAGATTCCGCCAGTGAAGACAGAGGCGATACCACCGGTGAATACGGAACCAACACATCCTGTACAGCCACCGGTAGAACCGGCGCAGAAGCTGGAAGATTATTACAAAGAGACTGCGGAGGATCGTGCAGCTGAGGAAGAGTACGAGCAGGCGGTTAAAGATCCGCAGAACCGGAAGGAAAAGATCGATCAGATCAAGAGTATTTTCCACCGCAGTGGGGAGAAGAAGTTTTCCAGAGAAGAAGTGATTCTTTCTAAGATCCGGCCGGAAGATATGCTGGAATATCTGACGTTGGAACAGCGCAGACTGGAATGCTTACAGAAAGCAAGACAGAGCCGGAATGAGAAGCTTCTCAAGGTGCTTCAGCTTGCAGCGATACTTGCAGTAATTGTGGCGGTTGTCGCTTTACTGAAGGATAATCCGGTCGTTCTTGTGAACATTCTGTATATGCTTGGTATTGTAGCAGCAATCTGGATCTGGAAGAATCCGGGAAAGAAGTAAAATTACTGTAATGAGGTGACGATATGAAATTTTTTCATTTATCAGACCTGCATATAGGAAAGCAATTACATCACTATAACCTCCGGGAGGATCAGGAACATATCCTTGCGGAGGTTCTTTCATATGCAGCGTCCATACATCCGGATGCAATTGTTATCGCAGGAGACATTTATGACAAATCAGTGCCATCAGGAGAAGCGGTAAGTCTGTTTGATGAATTCTTGACAGCTCTGGCTAAGATTGAACCGGTGATTCCGGTTCTTATTATATCGGGAAATCATGATTCGGCACAGCGGCTTGATTATGCCAGTCGTTTGCTTGGAAGCCATCAGATTTATATTGCGGGTCAGGCTCCGGAGGAAGAAGCAGATCGTTTGAAAAAGATTACTTTGGCGGATGAATTTGGAGAAGTGGATTTCTGGCTGCTTCCATTTTTAAAGCCGGGATATGTGCGCAAGATCTTTGGCGGAGAGGTGCCGGAGAGTTATACGGCAGCTGTACAAGGAATTCTGGAACGGGAGAAGATTGATTTTTCCAGAAGAAATATACTGGTTTCCCATCAGTTTTATACAGGGAAGGGGGAGACTCCAACAACGTGTGAATCAGAAGTATTATCTGTCGGAGGCATTGATAATGTAGATATTTCCGCAGTGCAGGAGTTTGACTATGTGGCACTTGGACATTTACATGGTGCACAGAGAGTCGGACAGGAGAAGATCCGCTATTGTGGAACGTTGCTGAAGTATTCTGTCAGTGAGGCAAGCCAGAAGAAGACACTTCATGTAGTTGAACTGAAAGAAAAAGGGAGCGAGCCGGAGATTCAGAATCTGCCGCTGCATCCACTTCGTGATGTGAGAAAACTTAGGGGAACGCTGGAAGAGATCCTTGAAGCGGAGGACGGAACCGGGAGTGAAGATTATGTCAGTGTAACGCTGACAGATGAGGTTGATCCGTACAAACCAAAGGAACAGCTGGAAAGAAAGTTCCATCATATTCTAGAAGTGCGGATGGATAATGAGAGAACAAGACAGAAGCTGGAATTTTCTGAAGAACAGATACGGATCGGTACTCCGTTTGAAACATTTTGTGATTTCTACAAAGAGATGCAGGGGCAGGAAATGTCTGAACAGGAACAAAAGATCTTAAGAGAGATTCTAAGTGAAATGAAAGGGGAAGACGTATGAGACCGGTGAGATTGACGATGTCCGCATTCGGATCTTATGCGGGCGTCCAGGAGATAGATTTTACAAAGATTCACAGCGGATTATTTCTGATCACCGGAGATACGGGTGCAGGAAAAACGACCATCTTTGATGCAATCATGTATGCGCTGTATGACCGGACGAGTGGCGGACGCAGAGATGGAAATATGATGCGCAGCCAGTATGCATCAGAAGACACAGACACTTATGTTGAATATGTGTTTTCTTATCGGGGACAGGAATATACCGTGCGCCGTAATCCGGAATATCTCCGGGTAGGGAAGAGAAGAAAAGCAGATGGAAGCCTCCGGTATGTGAAAGAGACAGCGAAGGTGAGTCTCCTTCTTCCGGACGGAAGGGAATATCAGGGGAAGAAGCGAGAGACAGACCAGAAGATTCAGGAAATCATTGGTCTTGATGCGGGACAGTTTACACAGATTGCCATGATTGCGCAGGGAGATTTCTTAAAGCTTCTTCATGCAGAATCGAAAGAACGTAAAAAGATCTTCTCACAGATTTTCCAGACACAGATCTACTGGCGGATTCAGGAAGCACTGAAAGAAAAAGGAAAAGATCTGTATATTGCGCTGAAGGAAAGTGAATCAGACATTCGGCGTGAGATGGAGCATGTGGAACAGGAGAACACGGAGCAGCAGGATCTGGCAGACCAGTGGAAAGAACTCTGTGAGTTATCCATGCCGGAAGGGGAAAAGGTTTTGGAGGCTGTGAAAAACTTTCTCGAATATGAAGAAAGTTGTGGAAAAGTCTTAAAGAAAGAATCAGAGGAACTTAAGAAACAGTCAGAAACACTTCGAATGCTGATTCAGAAGAAAGAAGAGAAGAATAAGATATTTGACCGTTTGGAAATAGAAGAGAAGAGTTTGCTTCTTCTGAATGCAAAACAGGATGAGATGGAAACTTGTCGGGTTCAGGCAGGGCTTGGACACCGGGCAGAGCAGGCGAGACATCTGGAAGTGCAGGCTCTTCGAACAGCGAAATCCGTGAGGCAGATACAGGGAGAAATCGAGCAGATTACTGTATGGCAGAAGGAACAGGAAAAGGAACTTTCTGAGGTTAAAGAAAAAGCGGAAGAATTGGAAGAAGTTTTTGCAAAGAAAGAACCGGAAATGCTGAAAAGAATTTCACAGTTATCGGATCTTCTTCCACATTACGCAAATGTGCGTAAGTATTCGAAAGAATATGAAAATCAGACAGGGGCAATGCAGCGATGTATACAGAATTGTCAGGAAGCATCAGCCCGGTATGAGGAAGCATATGCGAAATTCTTTCAGGAGCAGGCGGGAATCCTGGCAAAGGAATTACAGGAAGGCACGCCGTGTCCGGTCTGCGGATCAGTAGAACATCCGCATCCGGCAAAGATTTCCGGAGAAGCACCGGATAAAGAGACGGTAGAGAAACTGAAGCAAAGACGTGATCTGCTGGAACAAAAAAGAATACAGCAGCAGGAAAAGTTTCAGATATGTAAAGCACAGCTTGAATCAGAACAACGTATTCTCGGAGATAATCCTGTGAAAGAAGAGCAGGTGAAAGAAGAGCTTCAGAAGATGCAGGTTGAACTGGATCGGAAGAAGAATGAAACAAAGCAGGCACAGGAACAGTGCCGTAAGATGACGGAGGAAAGCAGACGTCAGGCAGGAAAACTGGAGGGACTTCGAGGCCAGAAGGCAGAACTTGAGAAGCGTTTTGTAAAAGAGCAGGAAGAGTTCCGAGAGGAGATCAGTCGACAGGAATTTACTTCACAGGAAGAATTCCGTGAGGCGAAACAGTGGATCGAAGGGTGGCGGGAGAAAGACAAAGAAGTGAAAGAACATGACCGCCAGCTGTTAGAGAAAAAGGCAAAGATCGAGACGCTGAAGGAACAGACTGCAGGCGAAAAGCGGGAAGATCCGCAGCAGGAGATAGAAAAGCGAAATGAAGTAGAACATCTGTTGAAAGAAAAACAGGATCATCAGATGCAGCTTCACAGCAGATGGACAGGTAACCAGAATGCGTACAAGAATCTGAAACAATATTTTTCTTCGCAGGAAGCTCTGCGAAAAGAATATGAGGTACTTTCCAACCTGAGCAAGACTGCAAATGGCAATTTGAGCGGCAGTGTGAAACTTGATTTTGAGACGTATGTACAGCGGACTTATTTCCGGCAGATCATTCAGGCGGCAAACCGCAGGCTGGCGCGGATGACATCGAATGAATTTATTTTACAGTGCAGGGAGATTCAGGATCTGAGCAGTCAGGGACAGGCCGGCCTTGATCTGGATGTCTATGATCTGGTGACAGATTCTGTCAGAGATGTAAAGTCTCTTTCAGGAGGAGAATCCTTTATGGCAGCCTTATCAATGGCATTGGGACTTGCAGATATTATCCAGAATACAGCCGGAGCAGTGAGTCTGGAGACGATGTTTGTAGATGAAGGATTCGGATCTCTGGATGATGCATCAAGAGACCGTGCAATTCAGATTCTCAAAGAACTTGCAGGAGAGAAAGGACTGGTTGGAATCATTTCCCATGTAAATGAATTGAAAGAGCAGATTGACTGGAAATTAAATATTACAAAGACGGAGCATGGAAGTCAGGCAAAATGGGAAATCTAAAAGCATAAGGCAATAATAGGGACAGCTACGAAGAAGGACAGAATACAGGCAGGTGCGGAAAATGAAACAAAATGGAATGAGAGAAAGAAAAGGAAGGATTTCAAGATACGGAAGAAGGATGTTGTCAGTTCTGCTCAGCACAGGGATGCTGCTGACAGGGACTCTTCCGGTATCCGGAACAGAAAATACGGAGGAAACAGCACGCCCACATCAGCTTTATTGCACAGTGCTTGGAGACAGTATTGCGAAAGGTTACACTTGCGATAAATCCTGGATGGAGAATTATGGAAGTCTGGCAGCAAAGGAAATAGCATATAGCGAAGGGTGCAGATATATTTATCACAATTATGCAAGAACAGGTCTTGATACAGCAGGATTGAACGAAAAGTATTTGTCAAAGCAGGATGTGCAGACGAATCTTGCAAAAGCAGATGTTATTTTTATAACAATTGGTTCGAATGACCTGCTCAACGAATGTAAGCGTGTGGTTCAGGAAATCCTGAAGACAGATACAAAATTTAAAAGTGCGGATGAGGCACTTGCATCTTTGAAAGAGTCTGTAAAGAGGAATCCGCTGCTTGTGCTGAGTGCAATCAACGCGTTGAACAACTGGGATTATAATTCCTTTGAAAAAGAATGGATCCAGATGATGAAGACAGTAAATTCATTGAAAAAGGACGATGCAAAAGTGATCGTGACTACAATTTATAATCCGGCAGGAAATATGAAGCTTCCATCTACGCTGAATAAAATTGTAGAAGACATTATTGAAAATATGAACGCGATCATTGAAAAACGTGCGGGAAAATACGATTATGAAGTTGCGGATGTGTATCAGTCATCTGTGATATCTCATCTGCAGAAAGACGGAGTACATCCGGATTCTCAGGGACAGCAGATCATTGCAGATCTGGTTTGTAAGGAATACGAAAAGTAAAAAAGAAGCATTCTTTGTGTTGGTTCTTATATGGAACAATGCAGAGAATGCTTTGTTCTTTTTGTAAGAAATAGAACTGTCACATTTATAACACAAAACATTCACAGAATCCTGATACTTTTGAAAGGTCAAAAATCTCGGTTTGTCTGCATAGATATAGACTGGAAGAAATATAGGGAGGTAAGACTTTGATAGAAGTAAAGAATCTTGTGAAGAAGTATGGAAATCATACAGCAGTAGATCATTTAAACTTCACAATAGAGGAAGGGCATGTCTACGGTTTTCTTGGACCGAATGGGGCGGGAAAATCAACAACGATGAATATTATGACAGGATACCTCGGTGCTACCGAAGGAGAAGTACTGATCAATGGACATGATATTCTGAAAGAACCTGAGGAGGCGAAAAAGCAGATTGGTTATCTGCCGGAATTGCCACCGTTGTATATGGAGATGACAGTCCGTGAATATCTGGAATTTGTAGCGGAGTTGAAAGGAATCGCTAAGAATAAAAGAGAAGAGTCTATCAATGAAGTAGAGAAGATGGTGAAGATCTGGGAAGTGGAAAACCGTCTGATCAGGAATCTGTCGAAAGGATACCGTCAGAGAGTCGGACTGGCACAGGCAGTGCTTGGATTCCCAAAGATCATTATTCTTGATGAACCAAGTGTCGGACTTGATCCGAAACAGATCATAGAGATCCGTGAACTGATCCGTCAGCTTTCGAAGAAACATACGGTGATCCTGAGTTCTCATATTTTGGCGGAAGTCCGTGAAGTCTGCGATTATATTTTGATCATTTCCAAAGGAAAACTGGTCGCAAGTGACACACCGGAGAACCTGGAACGGAATCTGGGAGATTCTGATCTGATTGAGATCGAGACGAAAGCAAGCCCGGACGAAGTTCGAAGAATTCTTGAGACAGTAGATGGAATTCGAAGCATTTCTACAAAGCATCTGGAAAATGGAATCACATGGGCTAAGATTCAGGAGAAGAAAAATACAGATATACGTGAGAAAGTATTTCAGGTATTTGCACAGAATCATCAGCCACTGCTGAAACTGAATCCGCTGCAGGTAAGTCTTGAAGATGTCTTTATGGAACTGACGCAGAGCGACAGGGCAGCAGAAGAATATGCAGAAAAGGCGAAGAAGAAGGAAACGGAGGACATGAAAGATGCTGGCGATTTATAAAAGAGAAGTACGCTCCTATTTTCAGTCTATGGTGGGATGCGTGTTTGTTGCATTTCTTATTGCATTTACAGGAATCTACTTTATGGCATATAACCTGACAGCCGGATATCCATACTTTTCCTATACGCTTTCAGGTACACTGATCGTATTTATAGTAGGAATTCCGCTGATCACGATGCGCAGTTTTTCAGAAGAGCGTAAAAATAAGACGGATCAGCTGCTTCTGACAGCTCCGGTCAGTCTGTGGAAGGTTGTGCTTGGAAAATATCTTGCAATGGTAACGGTAATTGGAATCCCGAATGTGATCTTCTGTGCGTTCCCATTAATCATTAAGGCACAGGGAACTGCATATCTGAAAGTAGATTACATATCCATCGGGGTATTCTTCCTGTTGGGCTGTGTATATGCAGCGATCGGCATGTTCCTGTCTGCTCTGACAGAAAGTCAGATGATCGCATTTATCAGTACATTTGGTATTCTGCTTATCTTGTATCTTTGGAATGGAATTCTTTCCATGCTTCCAAGCAGTGCAGTCAGCGGATTGGTCGGTGTGCTTATTATTCTGACTCTGATTGTTGTTTATATTTATCAGATGACAGGAAATATAGTGATTGCCGGTGTGATCGAAGCAGTTGGTGTGATCGCCGGTGTGGTTGTGTACTTTGTGAAATCAAGTCTTTATGAAAACCTGCTGACAAAGATGCTTGGAAGACTGGCACTTGCAGATGTATTTACGGATATCACTTCGAACAGTATTGTAGATATAACAGGAATCGCGCTGTATCTTTCACTGATCGTAGTCTTTGTGTTCCTGACAGTACAGGCAATCCAGAAGAGACGTTGGAATTAGGAGGGCATGAAAGTGGATAGAAGAAAGAAAACAACAGGAAAGATCAAAGGGATGTTCCACACCTCCGGTACAAAGCACGGATCTTACAGTGTGGGGCTGACAGTACTTGTAATTGCGATTGTTATTGTGTTCAATCTGGTAATCGGACAGATCCCGGAAGCTTATCGCAATCTGGATATGAGCAGTACAAAGATTTATGAAATTTCAGATACAACAAAGGATCTGCTGAGCGGATTGAATGATAAAGTCGATATGAAAGTTCTTGCGGTAAAGAAAGACACGGATGACAGGATTAAGACATTTATCAGTAAATATGCAGCACTTTCAGATAAGATCAATGTTGAGTGGATCGATCCGGTTCTGCATCCGTCAGCATTGACAGAGTATAATACATCCGAAAATACAATCGTTGTATCTTGTGAAGCAACAGGAAAGACAACAACTATTTCTTTTGACAAGATTCTTGTTATGGATATGTCTTCCTATTATTATTCAGGAAATGCATCTTATTCAGAATTTGACGGAGATGGCCAGTTGACAAGTGCGGTGAATTATGTGACAAGTGATGTGCAGAAGACAATCTATAAAGTAAGCGGGCATGGAGAGGCGGAACTGTCATCTACAGTTACAGATTTGATGAGTAAAAATAATTACACGCTGACAGAGCTGAACCTTCTGATGGCAGATTCCATTCCGGATGATTGTGATCTTCTGCTTATGAATGCACCGACGAATGACCTTTCAGAAAATGAAGTGACACTTCTGACAAATTATCTGGCAGCAGGCGGAAAAGTGATGTGTCTGCTTGGGGATACCTCTCTGACGGATTTCCCAAATCTGGCAAGTGTGCTGAAGGTGTATGGAATTGAAGGTGTAGATGGTTATATTGCGGATCCGACAAGATGTTATCAGAACCAGCCATATTATATCTTCCCTCAGCTGAATGTATCCGGTGATCTTGCGAACGGAATCAGTTCTCAGATGGTGCTTTTGACGAATGCACAAGGAATGACATTGACAGATCCGACACGAGATACGATAACAACAAGTGCATTTATGGAGACATCGGAAAATGGATACGCAGTAACAGAGTCCGAACAGAAACAGGGAACGTATGAACTTGGAGTTGTCGCAACAGAGACAATTTCTTCGGGAGATGATTCTGAGGAAAGCAGTACAACAGAAGCCCGTCTGACGGTGATCTCCGCAGGAAGTCTGATCGATCAGAATATTACAGATGCATTTTCACAGCTTGAGAATACACAGATCTTTATGAACGCAGTAAGTGCAAACTTTGACGGAGTACAGAATCTGTCCATCGAGGCAAAGAGTCTTGGAACAGAGTATAATACGATACAGCATGCTGGTCTGTTCAGCCTTCTTGTAATTTTTGGAATCCCGGCAGTGATTCTGATCGCCGGATTCAGCGTATGGTTCAGAAGAAGAAAAGCTTAAGGAGGAAGAAAATTAGAATGAAGAAAAAGAAAGGGCCATTGATTCTGATCGGTGTTCTGGTGTTGCTCCTAATCCTCTATTTTGCCTTAAGCACATGGAATAAGAAGCAGGATTCCAAGGAAGAAGAAACGGTGAAAGTGACAGACCTGAAGACCTCAGAGATTACCGGGGTGAAATATGATCTTGGTACGGGTGAAATGAATTTTGAGAAAGACGGAGATACCTGGTACTATACCGCAGATAAAGATTTCCCATTGCGTCAGAGTTATCCGAAGACAGTGGCTGATGCTATGGGACAGTTGAGTGCGGATCGAGAACTTGAGGATGCGGATGCGCTGAAAGAATATGGATTAGATCATCCGACTTATACAGTTACACTGACAGATGAAGATGGAACTGTGACAACAATCAAGGTTGGGAATGCGACCGGAAATGACTACTATGCGACAGTGGACGATACGGAAAAGGTTTATACAATTCCGGCGACTTCATTGGATGATATCCAGACAGAACTGGATCAGATCGCTCAGTTGGATACTTATCCAAGTATCGGAAGTGGAAATCTGAAAAAAGAAGTGATCACACAGAACGGTGAGACAACAACCTATGATTCCGAAAATGAGGATCAGGCAGAAGATGTTGCAGCAGTAGCCGGAGGACTTGGTGCTGTGAAGCTGTCAGAGGCGGCGGATTATTCTGTAGATGATGCGGATCTTGCAGGGTATGGTCTGGATGCGACTTCCAGAATCACAGTAGAAGTTACTTATACAAGCGATGATGAAGATCAGACAATGACGCTTTACATCGGAGGAGAAAATGGAAGTGGAGACAGATATGTCATGATAAATGATTCTAGAATTGTTTATCTGATTTCTGATGAAATCTGCAAAAATATTTTGAATCAATAAAGAATGGTAATCGTTCAGAGGAAAGTGAAAAATTCGGTATATTTCCTCCGGGCGGTTACC
>OCHN01002237.1_pt1 | contig 13016 bp, 10 predicted proteins | sample 1538911 | NCBI WGS metagenome assembly OCHN01 (sample SAMN04571736, study PRJEB22368) | human gut metagenome | biome: human gut; material: stool | host: Homo sapiens | place: Luxembourg | collected 2013-01-11 | reverse complement strand
TCGTCGGTGTCCAGCAGCTGGCCCAGCAGGTCGGCACCTTCCTCGGCACCGTGCTCCACCACCTTGCCATCCTTGAAGGTTACATGGAAGCCCTTGATGAGCTGGCCGTTGAACACATAGGGCTTGGTGCCGTACACGACGCCGTTCACCTTATCTTTATGGGGCGCGGTGAACACCTCCTCCGTGGGGATGTTGGGCAGGAAGGTGACCCCCTTCTCGTTCTTGCTCGCGGCACTCTCCCACACGGCCTGGTCAGCAATGCCCACGGTCAGGTCGGTGCCGTTGCTGCTGGCAAAGTGCACGCTCTCCAGATCCAGGGCGTTCATCTTGTCCCGCAGAGCAGACAGCCGAGCCAGATGCTCCTGCCACTCGCCCACCGGGTCACCGCCGGTCACGCGGCAGGTGTCAAAGATCAGCTGCCACAGCGCCTCGATGGCGGCATCGGTGTCCAGCTCCGGGAACATCTTCTTGGCCCACGGCGCGGACGGGATGGCCGCGATGGACCACTGCACCCGGTCGTTCATGGTGTACTCGCGCCAGGGCTGCATGAAGGCGCGGTTGGCGCTGTTCACCCGGCTGATCTTGGCCCCGTCCAGCCCGGCAAACACCTCCGGGTCGTCGGCGATGAGGTGCAGCACGCACACGCCGCCCTCGGTCTCGGCGTAGTCCAGATAGCGGCGCAGCTGCCAGCCCTTGTGGTCGGTCAGGGCCTCTTCGCTGCCCAGCTCCATGCGGGTGCGGGTGACGGCGTCGTCGGTCCAGTTCACCTGCACATCCCGCGCACCCGCCTCAAAGGCACTGCGCACGCACAGCCGTGCCAGCGGGGCACCTTCCAGCGCACAGTTGATGATCAGCACCTGGCCCGGCTGGGGGTTGACCCCCACCCGGACGATGAAATCGGCATATTTCTTGAGAAGCTCGTCAAAGTTTTTCACAGCTAAACCCTCCTGTGGTGTAAAACATCTGCCCCCAGTATACCGCCCGGCGTGGGTTCTGTCCACCTCCCGGCGCAAAAAAAGCAGGCCGCCGGGGGCAGGTTTCCCCTTTGATTTTTTGTCTTGATTTTTGGCAGAGAATCCGGTATAATAAATAATGTTCTGAATATCAGCCGATGTGGCGGAATGGCAGACGCAAGCGACTCAAAATCGCTCGGGAAACCATGTGGGTTCGAGTCCCACCATCGGCACTTCATCATAAAACAGCTTAGAATCGTTGGATTTTGAGCTGTTTTTCTTTTTGTTTAGAGGCTCTTATACTTTTGTGTTCTCCGGGAAAATACTGACGATTGCATTGGCAGAAGACACCTTGCTGGAGAAATCCAGATGGGTATAAATGTTGCTGGTTGTGCTGATGTCGCTATGGCGCAAGTCGTGGAAACGGATGCGCTTCATCTTGTGCGATACGAGGAAGTCCGGAAAATGCTGGCTCAGGAAATCGGGCCGAATCCGTTTTCCCATGCCGCAGACCTTCCGATTCTGCTCCTGCTCTTTCTTCATCTTTTTGAGCATCTGCTCACAGGCAGGGATCAGGGGAAGCGTCCGGCAGCTCGACTTTGTTTTTGTCTTATCTCGTGCGATCTCTGTTAGCGTTCCTCCCTTCAATCTCGTTGTAAACAAAAAAGCGAGCGGCCTTTTCAGGTCACTCGCTTATGGAATCTAAGGTATTTTATCTGGCTCAGCGTTCTGATCGGCTGGGCGCTGGCGGACGCCATCGGCATCGGGTACTACCTCAAAACCAAAACGGCATAACGAAACAGCCGGGAGGCGTTCCAAAAGCGGAAGCCTCCCGGCTGTGTTTTTATAAGTTGTGTGCTCTGTCCGGTTACTTGAGCAGGGCGCTGTGGTCTGCGCCGCCAATGGTCAATGCCGCGCAGGGGCCGGTGTGGGTCCAGACGACGGCCGTTTCATCAGGGGCGTCGGGTTCAGCCGCCAGCAGGGCGTCCACCGAGACCGTGGTGGAGCGGGAGAACAGGGTGGTGAACACAAGGGTCTTCACGCCCTGAGCCTTCAGGGTGCGGACCATGCCCATCGTCAGGTGAGCCGAGGTCACGATGCCGTTGGCGCGGATGGTCAGGGTCGTGCCGTTCTGGGTGCAGGTGTGGGTGATCTGCTTGCCCAGAACGTTGGTGACATACAGCCCCTCCACCGTGACCGGGCGCTCCACTTCCACCGAGCCGGTGGAAGGTGCTTCTGCCCCTTCGGTTTCGGTGGGCGCTTGCTCGCGTACAACATCACCGGGCTGGGAAACATCGTCACCCTTCGCATCGCGGCGGGTGATGGTCGTGCCCACCTGCAAACCGGAGAACTGCGTTTCGCCGTTGATCGAATCACCAATGGCCACATCGCCGCCGCCAGTGGCGTTGATCGTCACCTTGCCTTCAATGGTAATATCGGACTTTACCTCATTGGCGCCGTCAGCAACACTGCCGCTGCCGATAGCCGCAGCACCGGGAAGAGAACCATCGCTAGCTCCACCGCCGGTGGCAGTGATATCGGGCGAACCAGCTTCGGTGCTCTTGATGGAAACTTTGTTTCTGGTATCCTCGGTGTCGGGTTCTGTTTCTGCGCCGCCACCGATACCGGCAGCACCAGCGCCGCCCTTTGCATTTTCGATGGTGACATTGCCCTCGATGGTCACGTCACCAGTGCCAAGAGCACCGCCGCCAATACCGGCACCTTCTTCGCCGCCGGTGGCGTTTCCGATTTGAGCGTTGCCTCTAATGATTACATTGCCGATGCCAATAGTGCCGCCGCCAATGCCGGAACCACCATAACCACTTTTTGCATTTTCGATTTTGGCGTTGCCTTCAATGGTAACCTTGCCGACAGTTGAGATGTTATTTCGCAGCGAACCCTGTCCTGCGCCGATTCCGGAGCCATAACCTGCACTTTCGGTGTTTGCAATGATCGCATTGCCGGAGACTTTTACATCACCATCACCATAGGAGCCACCGCCGATGCCAGCAGCACCAGCACCGCCTTGTGCGTCTTTAATGATGGCGTCGCCCTTAATAGTGACAGTGCCAGTGCCAAAGGTTCCGCCGCCGATACCAGAGCCAAGCCAGCCGCCGGATGCAGTGATTTCACCGCCACTAATCGTAACATTTCCGTTGCCGGTATTGGTGGGATTACTATAGTCGCCACCACCACCGATGCCGGCGGCATGGTCATCACCTCGAGCGGTAATCTTACCACCAGAAATTGTCACATCGCCATTGCCTCCGGCGGAGTTATAGTTTCTGCCGCCACCAATACCGGCACCGTAATAGCCGCCACTGGCAGTGATTTCGCCGCCAGTAATGGCTGCTTGTCCGTCATTTCCGAAGCCGCCGCCGATACCGGCACTGCCAGCACCACCGTTGGCGGTAAGTTTACCGTCGTTATTATTGTCCGTAATGGTCAAAGTACCGCTGGTTTCCTTTCCCTCGGAATTTGTTTCTTTATTATGCTCCAGACCGGCATGACCAGAGCCACTCGTCAGAGTATTATTACCGTTCAGCTCAATGTTCGTGTTGCCGCTGCCGGTAACGCTTACAGCGGCGTCGCCTGTTTTGCTGGTGTTGATATTGACGTTGTCCAGCGTGACATTCACTGTCTCGCCTTCACCTGCATCGATCGTTACTGTATTCGAAGACGCGGTAGAAGAGCCGTTGCTTTTAATAACTGTGTCCGTATCATTCTCTTTTGTCGTACTTCCCTGTGTGACCTTGTTGCCGTTTGTACCAGCCGAAATCGAGATGTCACCATTCTCAATGTACCATGTATCCGCAAAGGCGGGGATCGTCATCCCGACCACAAGGGCGGCGGTGAGGGCGAGGGCGGCGGTGCGCTTTGCGGTGGAGCGGCGGGCTGTTTTGACCGCAGAAACCGGGCTGTGCCCCAGAACACGCATGGCGAGTTTGCGATAAGAGATCATAAGTGGTGCCTCCTTACAAAGTTTCAAATCCGGTAAAACATGGGCTTGTGCTTGTAAGGAAATTATACCACTCTCCGGGGGGGTGCAAGTAAAACTGCGTGAAAGGCCATAATATAAGGTCGATCCTGCGGTAACACACCGTAGCAGTCGAGAATCGGCGTAAACACATGACGGAACAACACTGATGGCAGTTTGTGTTGAGTTCAAGAATTGTGCAAATTCCGAGTTACCGCACTTGAGGCACTTTATGCTGACATCTCAGCATCTCCGAGTAATAAAAAACGCTGGGAGAGATCTCCCAGCGCAAGCAGCCCTAGTCACCGTAAGTGGGATCCACGAGTATTACGAGCCGGAACAGCTGGTGGACCCCACACATCCCTGCCGGCGCAAAGCTGTATTAGCTGCTGGAATGCCCGGAACGGATAAGATCAACTCAAAATGCTTGTTTCCGGTGAAAGCTGCGGCGCGGGAGCATTCCGTTCAGCGGCCTTTCTGTGGGGCGCTTTCGTCCGGGGCGCTGCCGCTGCCGGAGTTCAGGATCGCCACGAACTGCTGCAGCTGCTTGAGGGAGCTGACCCCCAGCTTTTCGTAGATGTTTTTATTATGGAAGCGCAGGGTGCTGTCCTTGATGTCCAGCTGCTGTGCGATTTCCCGGGTGCGAAGCCCGGCGGCGTAGCCGTCAAAGATGCGGCGTTCGGTCTTGGTCAGGGTGGGGATGCCCGCCACAAAGGTCTGGAAGGCATCGGGCACCGACTCGTTGCGGCACACGTCCGCCAGCCGGGACAGCTCAGTCTGCATCTGCTGGCGTTCCAGCTGCAGCTCGTCCATCCGCCGCCGGGACTCCCGCCGGTCTTCCTCGAACTGCCGGAACGCCGGCGAGAGGATGTACCGGTGGAAGTTCATGCAGCAGAACACCACGAAAAAGGCGATGAACAGGCCGATGAGCAGCATCTGCAGATTGCCGGAAAAGACCAGTCTCCGGTAGTCTGCCATGGGGATGCACACCGCCAGCCGGTAGGACTGGCTCTCGCTCAGGCGGCACAGCTGGGAGATGCCCGCATAGTCGCTGTCGGGGCCGGTCAACTGGGTCAGCCCGCCGCCCATGCTGTGCAGCACCAGCGTGTTCCGGGGGGCATGGTAGTAGCCGCCGGTGGTGCCGCTGCTGAGGGCGGCATCGGCAGCAAGGTCGTCCCCCGCCGGGGCCAGCAGACAGCTCAGCCGGTCAAAGCCGGTGGGCTGGGCAAAGTTCTGCTTGAAATAGCTCTCGCTGATCTCAAAGCCGCACAGCCCGTACATCGTGCCGTCCTGCCCCCGCAGGGGCAGCAAAAACAGCTGCACCTCCTCCGAGGTGCCGGGCAGCTCGAACCGCTCGGTCAGCGTGTAAGACTGGTACAGCGGGGCGCTGTCGGGGGCCATCCAGCGGTCGTAGTCCGGGAACTGGTCGGTCTGGAACTCCATGCGCCACTTGCGGTGGGGCATCACGCGGTGGGCCTTGCCCACCTCCGCACTGCCCCGGTACAGCAGCAGGGGCACGGTGGGGGTGTCGGCACCGCTTTTCTGCACATACAGCCCGGCGCGGGAATGCTCTGCTCCCTCCATGCGGGTGTTGACGGTGGCATCCAGCAGCACAAAAGCGCCGGAACAGCCGGTCTGGCGCAGACGGCGGCACAGCGGCTCGATCATTTCCTCCTCCAGCGCGTTCAGCACCTCGGGGGAGTCGTTCAGCTGGGCAAAGGACATCTGCCGCAGAGCAAGCTCCTTGTCCACCTCTGCGCTCATATCCTCGGACAGGTTCACGCCCATGACCGCCAGCTGGTCAAAATAGCGCTCCATATCGTTCTGGAACACCGAAAACTGGATCTGCAGACTGCGGCTGATGTCCTTTTTGGTGTTGTGCAGGCTGGCAAACAGGAACAGCGCCGCACCAAAGGTCAGCACCAGCAGCACCACCAGCAGCAGGCAGGCCCACAGCAGCCGGCTGCTCATGGGGCTTTGGCGGATCTTTTCACGGTGCCGGTCAACAAAGTGCATCAAAGTCCCTCCTTTCCGGCTGAGCGGCAGGCTCAGGCATTGTCACACAGCAGCTGCCATGTTTCCTCGGCAAGGGCTTCCAGCGTTTCGCCGTCCGCAAGGCGCTGGGGGTAGTCCTTCTGGCGCTGGCGCAGGCTGTCGTACAGGGCTTTGGCCTTGGCGTGGTACCCCACGATGCCCGGTTCGGACAGGGGCGTGTTCTGGATGCGCATCTCGTTGTAAACATCGTACAGCCGCTGATAGCTCTGCTGCTCAAAGGGATAGTCCGCAATGGCCTCAAAGGCGGCGCTGGACACCGGCATGTAGCCGGTATCGGCGGCAAATTCCAGATTACGCTGCTGCTCGGTGAGCCAGCGCAGGAACACGGCGGCGGCTTCGGCCTTCTGGTCGGTGGTCTTGAAGGCGCACAGGCCCACACCGGCCTGCGGCATCAGGGGCGTGGCGGTGCCTGCGGCGTGGGGCAAAGGAGCCAGCAGCAGGTCGGTGGGCTCGGTGGTGTTGTCCGGGTAGGTGACGAAATCATTGTAATAGAGGATGGCCGCAGAGCTGCCAAGGCCCGCCAGCGTCTCGCCGGTCATCACCTGCGTGTTGGAGTACAGGTCCGAGATCAGAATATCGCCCTGCACCAGCGCCCGGGCAAACTCCATCCACGAAGTGCGGAAGGTCTCGTTGGTCAGATCGTACCAGCTGCCCTTGTACAGCTCGCCGCTGCCCTGCTCCAGCGCGTTCAGCTCCACCAGACGCAGGGGGTAATCCAGCGCGCAGAAGGGCTTGCCCTGCGACCACTGCCGGTAGGCACCCGCCATTTCAAAAAAGCCGTCCCATGTGGCAAGGGTGGAAAGCTGCGCCCCGGTGTCCGCCGCAAACCGGGCGTACTGGGAGCCGTTCAAAAAGATGAGCTGGGTGGATTTGGACACCGGGAACACCACCTGCCGCCCGTCAATGATGCCGTCCTGCACAAAGCCGGGCACATAGGCCGCCATGTCCTCGGCGGTGAACCAGTCGTTCCAGTCCACAAGGTTCTCAATGCCCAGAGCGCTGGCGTCCGCGGAGTGGGCCGAGAACAGGTCCGGCAGGTCCAGTGCGCCGGGCTTGCCGGCCTTGGCGTCCTGCAGCTGGCCGCCGATGGCGGCGCTGTTGGTCATGTTGGTCACGTTGAGCAGGATGCCCTTCTCCCTGCCCACCGTGTCGTTGAACTCGGTCAGCAGGCGGTTCATGGGCGAGTCGGCCTGTTCGCCGTACACATGCCAGATGCTGAGCATGGTGGGGTCCTTGGGAGAAAGCAGGGTCTTGCTGCCGCCGCAGCCCGCAAGCGCCAGACCGGGGACGAACGCCGCAAGTTTCAAAAATGTCCTTCGTTCCATTTTTCATGATTCCTTTCCACACATTGCAGCCAGAGGGGGAAAAACGGCACAGGCAGGGCTGCAGCTGCCTGTTTTGGTGGGAAAAACCCCAAAAATCCCCCCAATTTTGGGCTTTTTGGGGGGATTTTTTGAGGGGGAAGCCCCAAAGCCCCAAAAATTTTTTTGGAATTGCCCCCCAAAAACGGCTTTTCTGAGGGGGCAATTTTTTCCCGGGTATGGTACAGTACAACCAGAAAAAGTCCTGCGCCGGTGCAGAAAGCCTGTCGCTGTGCACAAAATGCGTCAACAGGCATCTGCGGATTCTATTCATAAGGATAGCATAAGATGGAGCGGACTGCAAGTGCAGAGAATACCAAAACCAGAGCCCCTTAAAAAGCAGAGGGGACCAACAGAAAGGAGCACCCCCATGAAAAAGATGAACAGACGCGAATTCCTCACCCTTACCGGCGCAGCCCTTGCAATGATGGCACGCACCTCCCGCACCTCCCGCAGCACCCACCAGCAAGGAAGCCGAGCTGGTGGCAGCCATCAACAAGGTCTGGAAGGAAAAGTTTGAAGCAGGTCAAGTTGACCATGAGCAGCTGATTCTCAATCAGGATGCGGTGGGCATCATAAGTGCTTACGGGCATATTTTTGAAAAGGCCAACGAGACACCGCATATACCGACAGAAGATGACCTTACTATGCTTTCGGATGGATCCCGTGAGTTTGCGGAGAAAATGCAAAAGTATGGCAATAACGGTTTCGCAGGTATGGTCTGCGTCACCGACCCGGATGCCGAGGGTAAGTCAGGTCTGAAGCATAAGTATTCTTGCGAGGATACTGCCGTTCGGGCTTTTGTAGAGGAACTGCTGACCAGCCAATCTAATAGCTCCAAGGCAGAGTACATAAGCATCTACTGCCCGGTGGTTCAGAATGTGACCTACATGACCGCTGCTATATTCCTGAACGACTAAGATAACAAGACATCAAGACATCCCCCTGTTTGCCCCGGGCACACTCCCCCTGTGTCCGGGGCTTTATAGAAAGGAGCACCCCCATGAAACGATACGACCGACGGACGTTCCTCAAGCTCTCCGGCGCATCGGCGGTGATGCTGGCGCTGGCAGGCTGCGAGGACGAGGGCTTCGGCGGCTCCACAAGCTCCGGCTCTGCCACAGAAACGCCTCCCTCGCCGCCGATTCCTGTGATCCGGGACGGGCAAAAGATTTTGACCATTTTCAACGCAGAGCTGGCCCGGCGAAAGGTGGAGAACATCAAGTTCGAGTACAGCAAGGGTCTGGAACACGCCATTCAGGCAGATGTGCAGATGTTTGTGGATAACGGCAGCCCGGAGTTCCCGGCGGACGAAGGGCTCAGGCTGCGGATGGAGGGCGACTATGCCGCAAAGATGTGGGAAGGCCTGAACGAAGCCGGTTACAGTGCTGGCTCCACAGCCATCTTCCATATGCTCAATCAGTACCGGGTGGGCGTGGATTTCGACTACGAAGGAAAGCACCTTTACAGCATGGATCGTCTCTACCCCGCCACAGAGGCCCAGTTCCAGCAATTGGTGGATGAACTGATCAAGGACTACGGCGGTGTGCCGGGGCTTCATGAGGACGACCCGGTGGTGAATAAGGTAGGCATCACTGTGGTGGATATCAACGACAAGACCTATTGGGCCGCCTACATCATCGACAAGTGGCAAGGCATAGGAGACGGCTGAACCACACCATAGAAAAGGAGACAGCCATGAAACACAAATGTTTTGCTGCTGTGGTTCTGGCTGCGGCGCTGCTGCTGACCGGCTGCGGCGGCGCAGCTGCCCCCGCGGCCCCCGCAGGCTCCGGTGCAGCTTCCCAAAGCGCCGCAGCCCCGGCGGTGCAGACGGCGCAAAAGGAGCGCATCACCGACCAATGGAGCCTTGAAAAGACGGTGCGGGGCGAGATGATCGGCGTGATGAAGCTGAGCATCCATGTGCCGCAGCTTGTGTGCGACAGTCCGGATGCCGCCGCTCTCAACGAAGAACTTGCCGCTATGTATGTGGCGGAATACATGGATTATGAAAGCTATCCGGACACTGAGGTGCCGCAGGGCGAAGACTGCGCACAGGTCGAGATCGGCTGGGACGCCTACTGGTACGGCGACTGCGTCAGTCTGGTGATGCGCAGCCACGATTACGAGGACGCCCCGTGGTATTACAGCGGCTGGTGCTTCGATTTTGCCACCGGCAAGCGGCTCACCACAGCCGAGATGCTGCAGCACATGGGTCTGGACCCGGACGAAGTACAGGCGCAGGTGCAGCGGCAGGCCATGCAGACCTTTGACCGGGAGATGGCGCAGGGCGCGTATTACGAGGGCCTGCGCAGCGGCGGGAACCTGTCGGAAATGCGGATGGGCACGCTGGAATACAATGAACTGGAAAACCTGTGTCTGCTGCTGCCCCAGCAGGACCGGCTGGTGCTCCGGGGCAAGTACTGCTCCGAGACCGACTGGGGCTGGCAGCAGCTGGATGTGGAGATCCCGCTGACCTCCGCCGCCCCCGCCGACACCCCGGTGCTGACCGATACCTACGACGGTGTGCAGGTGCAGCTGAAGGGAACGCAGGCCACCATCACCCTGAGCCCTGCGCCAAGGATCAATCAGTGGGGCGACATTGGCATCCGGGTGGAACAGACGCGCACCTACCCCATCCTTGGCGCTTACAATGAATATGTGGACGTGTGCATCGGGGATCAGGATGACGGCTTCTTCCGCCCGGTGGTCTATCTGCTGACCAAGGACGGCGTGGTGGAGTACGTGGACGTGCTGCGCTGCCTGCTGTTCGGGGATGCCATGGCCATGATCTGCCAGGACCCCATCTACTTTGCCAACAACGGCACTGCGCTGGAACTCTGCGGCAGCGAGGTGAACCTGCGCCGGAAAGACGGCTCTGTGCTGGAGCTGGCTCCCCTGTCGGCAGAGTGGAGCGTGCAGGATATTCCCTATTCCGTCACCGGCTCCTACAACTATACCGGCGAAAACGGCTGGAACTGGATGGACCTTGGCAGTGACAGCATCGTTCAGCTGGGCGTGCAGGACAACAGCCGCATCTATCGGGGCAATGCCGCGTATCTGGGCGTGGTGCCGGAGGGCGTGGTGCTGGGCATCTATGCCAACGAGACCGAAGCCGGGCAGTCGTCCATCGAGTTTGTGGCGGCGTTCAAGCTGGACCTGTACTACGAGAACCTGACCATGACCATGATCGCCGGGCAAAACCCCTTTGCCGAGGGCGAGACCCAGCTGCAGATGACCCGCAGCTACGGCTGAGAACACAGGAGAAGGACCATGAAACACAAACGCCTTGCCGCTGCGGTGCTGGCGGCGGCTCTCTGGCTGACCGGCTGCGGCGGTGCGGCGGCTCCCGCTGCCCCCGCAAGCTCCGGCGCAGCTTCCCAAAGCGCCGCAGACACGGCGGTGCAGACGGCACAAAAAGACCGCATCACCGAGCAGTTTACACTGGAAAAAACCTTCCGGGACGAGTACGGCAGCGCACAGAAGCTGACCATCCATGTGCCGCAGCTGGTGTGCGACAGCCCGGACGCCGCCTATCTCAACGATGAGCTTGCCGCCAAGTATGCGGCGGAATATCGGGATTATGAAAGCTATCCGCAGGCTGAGGTGCCGCAGGACGAATGGTGCTCGCAGACTTACATCGACTGGGACGCCTACTGGTACGGCGACTGCGTAAGCCTTGTGGTGAGCAGCTACTACGGCGGTACCGACCCCATCTATTCTCAGGGCTGGTGCTTCGATTTTGCCACCGGAAAGCTGATCTTCGTGACGGAAATGCTGCAGCGCATGGGGCTGGACCCGGACGAGGCGCAGCTTGCGGTATACCGCGCTGCCATACAGACTCTTGACCGCAACATGGTGCAGCAGGAATATTACGATTTCCTGCGGGAAAGCGGCATGCTCTCCGGGATGCGCGCCGACACCCTGCGGGACAACGGGCTGGAAAACCTGACCGTTCTGCTGGAAAACGAAAATACCGTCACCCTTGTTGGCGGATACCACACCACCGCCGGCAGCGGCTGGCGTCCGCTGAAGGTGGAACTTCCGCTGACCCCGGCCGCCCCTGCCAAAACGCCGGTGCTTACCGATACCTACGGCAGCGTTTCGGTGTTGCTGGACGGCGACACCCGCACTGTTACCATCAAACGCACCCCTGAGACTATCGCATGGGCAGAGGAGTATGATATCCGTCTGGACGGCGATGTTACCCTGCCCATCCGCAACGCCTATAATAATTATGTAGATGTGTGCATCGGCGAGCTGGGCGCGACCTTCCATCCCGTAGTCTACCTGCTTACCGAGGACGGTTTTGTGGAGTACGTGGATGTGCTGCGCTGTCTGCTGTATGGGCAGATCCTATTCTGTGCCGACCCCATCTATATTGCCAACAACGGCGTGGCGCTGGAACGCAGCGGCAAAGAGGTAATTCTGCATCAGGAGGATGGCTCTGTGCTGGAATTGGCTCCCCTGACGGAAGAGTGGAACGCGCAGGAGATCCCCTCGGAGGCTGTCGGTGCCTTCAACGACATGTCTGACAACCAGTTTGACTGGATGGACGTGGAAAGCAATGGTTGCGTCCAGATGGGCGTGCAGGACAACAACGTTTTCTATCAGGGCTACGCCGACTATCTGGGCGTGGTGCCGGAGGGCATGGTGCTGGGCGTCTGGACCAACGAGACGGCAGACGGGATGCCAGGCATCACCTTTGTGGCGGCGGTGAAGTACGACCTGTACAACGAGACCCTGAACCTTACCATGATCGACGGGCAGAACCCCTTTGCCGAGGGAAAGACCCAGCTGCAGCTGATCCGCTGCCCGGATTATTGACCCAGGCGGGAGCCGCTGAGAACACAGGAGAACCACCATGAAACACAACGCGTTCCGCTGGATACCGGCAGTTTTGCTGGCAGCGCTGCTGGCGGGCTGCGGGGCAGAGACTGCAGCCTCTGCCCGCCCGGCTGGCCGCCGGGAGCTGAAATCGACCCCGCCGGATTCCATGCACGCCACCGCGGCGATCACCGAGCAGTACACCCTTGAAAAGGTGGTGCAGGCGGAAAACGGCGGCACCGTCCGGCTGAACATCCATCTGCCCCGGCTGGAAAGCGACAGCGCCGACGCCGCCCGCATCAACGCCGAGATCGCCCGATACTACGAATACGATGTGCAGGAGTACGCCGACTGCCCGGAGGCAGCCGACCCGGAATCGTGGGATATCTGCATTGAAATGAACTGGGAAGCAAGCTGGTATGACGATTGTGTCAGCCTTGTGGTTAGCAGCAGCTACGGAGGTACCGATGCACCCTTCTATCAGGGCTGGTGCTTCGACTTTGAAAGCGGAAACCAGCTCACCGCCACCCAGCTGCTGGAGCGTATGGGGGCAGACCCCGCCGCGCTGGAAGAAGCGCTGTACCGTGACGTGAAGCGCCGGGATGAACAGGACCGGCAGGCCGCCTGTGAGCGGGGGCTGCTGCCTCCCGACAGCCTGAAAGAGGGCAACACCGCATGGTGGACTACGCTGGACGAACTGCCTTTTTCGCTGGACGGCAAGGGAAACGTTTCCTTTGTGGTCAGAAGGTTCAGTGCAGACTGGGAGCAGTATGTGGACGACACACCGACCATTCCGCTGGACGCGCAGCCGCTGCCGCAGGACTGGGAGTGGCAGGTGCTGGC
>OCHN01002236.1_pt1 | contig 13025 bp, 10 predicted proteins | sample 1538911 | NCBI WGS metagenome assembly OCHN01 (sample SAMN04571736, study PRJEB22368) | human gut metagenome | biome: human gut; material: stool | host: Homo sapiens | place: Luxembourg | collected 2013-01-11 | reverse complement strand
GGAATAAAAAATAAGAAATAAAGATATATCACAGGGAAATTCTCAGTGAGAGAGAGAAAAGAGACAAGTACAGGGGCTGATGAAAAAGCCACTGCATTTGTCTCTTTTTAGGTTTTAGAGATTCTAATGACTGTTATTCTTTAAAGTAAAGTGGTGCAATTTCCTGACCGTTAGAGGTCAATTTGGTTGCAATATTAACTCCATTTTCTGTATAATATTCGATTTCAACAGAAACACAGGAACAAATAAAATGATTGCTTGCAGGATAAACGTCACTGATTTCTGTTTGAATCTGTTCTGCATTTGAAATATCAAAAGCGGTTTGACGTTCTTCCCCCTCTCCAGGATAAGTTCTTGCTCCTGGATTTTCTAAATCGACATACATCGTAGTACCATTTACGGATAAAACATAAGCCTGCACTGTTTGAGTTGGATTATTTTGGGTTTCTTCAACTGTGTCGGTTTGGGTTGTCTCGTCGGCAGTTTCAATATTTACAGGCTGATTTTCCTGTTCAGATTCTAATGTTGTATTGGAGTTATCGTAAGTTTCTGTATCAGTAGTATTGCCGGAATTATTCAATGATTCTGCAGCGGAAGGAGCAGTGGAATCATTATTGTTTACGGTATTATTGGTTTCTGAAGAATCAATAGAATCAGTGGATTCTGGCGCTGTCGTGGACTCAGAAGTATTTTTGTCTTTTGATACAGAGCTTTTTGCTGTGTCCTCTTGTGGAAGGTTAACAGCGGAAGTTTTTGTGTTGTCGGTTTCAGACACTTGAACCGTTTTATCTTTTGAAGAAGAAATTTTCTTAGATAGAGGGTATCCAATACATAATAAAGATATACAACATAAGGTAAGTAGAACGATGCGCTTTTTCATAAAAATCCCCCTTTTGGATGTTTATTTTCTATAAATTTATTATACTAATTTGGTGATGTATGGTCAAATTAAAAAAGTATTGATCTATTTTAATGTGTATGACAAAATTATGAAGAATAAAAAATTTAGTTTTACAGTGAAATTTTAACCTTACAACAATGTAAGATTCAAAGAGAAAATGTAACCTGATTCAATGGTAATACATTTTCTCTTTTTTTATAATAAGCATTGTAAGGTAAAGAAATAAAGACGAACAAAACAAGAGAGGATGAGAAAAAATGGCATTACTGGATGTAAAGAATGTGAAGAAAATATATACCACCCGATTTGGAAAGAATCAGGTAGAAGCACTAAAAAATGTAACGTTTTCCGTGGAAGAGGGAGAGTATGTAGCGATTATGGGTGAGTCTGGTTCTGGAAAAACGACGCTGTTAAATATTTTAGCGGCACTGGACAAGCCGACGCAGGGAAAAATTTATTTAAAAGGAAGTGATTTGGGAGGGCTTCGTGAGAAAGAAATCTCAGCCTTTCGCAGAGAAAATCTGGGATTTGTTTTTCAGGATTTTAATTTGTTAGATACGTTTTCTTTGAAAGATAATATTTTTCTTCCACTGGTGCTTTCCGGAAAGAAGTATCAGGAAATGGAAAGACGGCTTGCTACGATAGCAGAGAAACTTGGAATTACAATGTTGTTGGAAAAATATCCCTATGAAGTATCTGGCGGACAGAAACAGAGAGCTGCGATTGCACGTGCCTTAATCACAAAACCGCAGTTGATTTTAGCGGATGAACCCTCGGGAGCATTGGATTCTAAGGCAGCAGACAGCCTGATGCATTTATTTCATACAATTAACATGGATGGTCAGACGATCGTCATGGTAACGCACAGCGTGAAAGCAGCGAGCAGTGCAAGTCGAGTGTTATTTATCAAAGATGGTGAAGTCTTTCATCAGCTGTATCGTGGAAATATGACAAATGAAGAGATGTACCATAAGATTTCGGCAACGCTTACGGTACTTACAACAGGGGGTGAAATGCATTGAGACTCTATCTTCGTCTGGCAGTAACGAACTTAAAAAATAATCGCAGAACTTACGTGCCCTATATGCTAACTGCGATTTTAAGTATTATGATGTTTTTTATGATTGATACTTTGGGCAGAATAAAAGAAATCGCGGGAGAAGGAACGATGCAGGTCTGCCTTCAGTATGCAGCCGGAATTATGGTGATTTTCTCCGTTATCTTTTTATTTTATACAAACAGCTTTTTGATTAAGCGAAGAAAAAAAGAAATCGGTGTCTATAACATTCTTGGAATGGGAAAATTCCACATTGCAAAAATGATGGGAATTGAAAGTCTGTTGATTGGCGGTATCAGTATCTTAGGTGGAATTGGACTGGGCAGTCTGTTTAATCGCTTGATGTATCTGCTGTTTTTTAAAATTCTGCATCGAAATGCAAGCTTAAACATTGCATTTTCAAAGCCGGCATTAGTGGATACTCTTGTGGTATTTGGTGCAATCTTTTTACTGACTTATTTCTATAATATCATTCAGATTCGTCTGTCTAATCCGGTGGAACTTCTTCATGGAGGAAATGCAGGAGAACGAGAACCAAAGACAAAATGGCTGATGGCACTGTTTGGAGTGGCAACCCTCTCGGCAGGATATTACCTGGCGCTTACCACAAAAGACCCGCTTGCGGCACTTGGGGTATTTTTTGTAGCGGCAATTCTTGTTATTATTGGAACGTATGCGCTGTTTACTGCAGGAAGCATTGCATTTTTGAAACTGCTTCGCAGAAATAAGAGATATTATTACAAAGCAAATCATTTTACGGCAGTTTCGGGAATGATTTATCGAATGAAACAAAACGCAGTCGGACTTGCAAATATCTGTATTTTAAGTACGATGGTGCTTGTACTAATTTCCATGACGGTATCTTTATATATGGGAATGAATAATATTCTTTCCGTAAGATTTCCAAGTCCGGCAAAGGTTGAGATTCTTTCAACAAATGAAGAGACGGAACAACAGGTAAGACAGATAATAAATGATGAAGCAGAAAAAGTAGGTGTGACAGAAACTTCTGAGATTACCTATCATGGGGCAGTTCTTATGGCAGAATCAAAAGGAACTTCCTTTTCCTTAAGACCGGCATCTGATTTTTCCGTTTTTGGAATTTGTGGGATGACTTTAATTCCGGTGGATGAATATAATCAGATGGAACACCAGAATGTTTCTTTAAATGAAGATGAGGCATTATTATATTGCACAGATAGAACTTATGGTGCATCTCAGATTACGATAAATGGAACAACTTATCAAATCCAGAAAGAATTAAAAACGCTGAAAGCAGAACCCAAAAATAAAGCCGGTACTTATGGAACATTTTATGTAATTCTTCCAAATCTGGAACAAATACGCCGATTTTCCGAAGCGACAAAAGAATTGGCATTAAAAAATGGACAGGAAGAAGAATTTGCAAAAGCGAGGACAGATGTTTCTTATTCAATTGGATTTGACTTAAAAGGTGATAAAAAATCCTGCAAACAAGCATTGGAAGCAATGCAGATAAAATTCGGAGAAAATACTAACATTAATTTTGAAAGCCGGATTTTAAGTGAAAAGTCTTTCTATAGTTTGTATGGTTCATTCTTCTTTATTGGAATCTATCTTGGAATGATGTTTGTGATTGCAACGGTGTTGATTATTTATTACAAACAAATTTCAGAAGGCTATGACGATAAAGAACGCTTTAAGATTATGCAGAAAGTGGGAATGAGCAAACGAGAAGTCAAACGTGCAATCCACAGCCAGGTATTAAGTGTGTTCTTTTTGCCACTTGGCGTTGCAATTTTGCATGTGGCAGTTGCATTTCCTGTTATGACAAAACTGCTGGCAGTGCTGAATCTGGCAAATGAAACGCTGTTTGCAGAATGTACGGCTGTGAGTGTGGTGGTGTTTGCGGTGTTCTATGCGATTGTGTATGGGGTGACTGCGAAAGAGTATTATCGAATTGTGAATTGAGGTAAAAAAGAAAAAATACAAAAAATATAAAAATAAAAATTTGAATTAGTATAAATGAATGGATATGCAGAAGCAAGAATTTCAGAAAGTACCTATCGGATGAGATTATGTTTTCCGGTAGTTAAAAAATAGTGGTTGACTTTTTATCTGAATTGTGATATAAATAACCTCAGTCATAGTGTGTTACTGAGTAAGCAGGCATTAACTGTGCATAAATATTTTTTTTGAGATATTTGTGTAGGGTTAGTGCCTTTTTTTATTCCATAAAAAAATTTTGTGGAAAACAGCCGGCTAAAAAAGACTTGCCTATATAAGAACTCAAAAACGGATATACTAAAAAAAAGAAAAGAGGAGAAAATCATGAAAGACAAGATTTTTGGAATTTTGCAGAGAGTTGGACGTTCTTTTATGCTTCCAATCGCAATCCTTCCGGTAGCCGGTCTGTTACTGGGACTTGGTGGTTCTTTTACAAATGAGACCATGTTAAAAGCATATGGCTTATTAAATGTAATGGGACCTGGCACCATAATCAATCAGGTTTTACAGATTATGAATGCCGCAGGAAATATTATTTTTACGAATCTTCCGATTATATTTGCAATGGGAGTTGCAATCGGAATGGCAAAGAAAGAAAAAGAAGTTGCCGCACTTTCAGCGGTAATCGCATTTTTCATCATGCATGCATCTATTGGAGAATTGATTGATATTAATGGCGGAGCAGAAGCTATGCTTTCCGGTGCAACTACAAATGTATGTGGAATCACTTCCTTACAGATGGGTGTATTTGGAGGTATTATTGTCGGACTTGGTGTTGCAGCGCTTCACAATCGCTTTTATAAAATTGAGCTGCCTCAGGTATTATCCTTCTTTGGAGGAACCAGATTTGTACCGATTATTTCAGGGCTTGTCTATGTAGTGGTTGGTATTGCAATGTTTTTTGTATGGCCGACCATTCAGGCCGGAATTTATGCAGTTGGAGATTTAGTACTTCGTTCCGGTTATGCCGGTACCTGGGTCTATGGATTTATGGAACGTCTCTTAATTCCGTTTGGTCTTCATCACGTATTTTATCTTCCGTTCTGGCAGACAGCAGTTGGTGGTACCTTAGAAGTAGGCGGACAGATGATAGAAGGTGCTCAGAATATCTTCTTTGCACAGTTATCTGATCCGAGTGTAGAACATTTTGCGGTATCTGCTACAAGATTTATGTCAGGTAAGTTCCCACTTATGATTTTTGGTCTTCCGGGAGCTGCATTTGCCATGTATCGTACTGCAAAACCGGAAAAAAGAAAAGCGGTAGAAGGTCTGCTTTTATCTGCAGCCTTAACTTCTATGCTGACAGGTATTACAGAGCCACTTGAATTTACATTCTTGTTCGTAGCACCATTATTATACGGAGTTCACTGTGTATTTGCCGGACTTGCTTATATGCTGATGCATATCTTAAAAGTCGGAGTAGGAATGACATTCTCTGGTGGATTTATTGATTTATTCTTATTTGGTATTTTACAGGGAAATAAAAAGACAAATTGGATTTGGATTGTAGTTGTCGGAGTGGTATACTTCATTGTTTACTATGTGCTGTTTAGTTTCCTGATTAAAAAATTAAATTTAAAAACTCCGGGTAGAGATGATGCAGAAGAAGTAAAACTTTACACAAGAGCAGATGTCAATGCCAGAAAAGAAGGAGAAGAAAGTGCATCTGCAGAGGACCAGGTTTCTGAAGGAATCTTAAGAGGTCTTGGTGGTAAGAAAAATATTTCAGACGTAGATTGTTGTGCAACCAGACTTCGTTGTACCGTGCATAAATCAGAGCTGGTAAATGATGCAATTTTAAAAGCAACGGGAGCATCCGGTGTGGTGCATAAAGGAAATGGTGTGCAGATTATCTACGGACCAAAAGTTACTGTAATTAAATCAAACTTTGAAGATTATCTGGAAACAGCTCCGGATGAAGAACTTCATACAATGGAAGAAACAGCCGATTCAAAAACAGAAGAGAAAACAGAAGAAAAACAGACTGGAAAAGTAAAAGAAACGATTATCGTTTCCAGCCCGATTACCGGAATTGCAGATGATCTGGCAAATGCGCCGGATGATGCATTCGCAGGAAAAATGATGGGAGACGGAGCGGTGGTAACACCTACAAATCCTGTAGTTGTTGCTCCGGAAGATGGGGAAATTGCTTTTGTTTTTGATACAAAGCATGCAATTGGATTTATGAGTGACAGCGGACTTTCTATGTTACTGCATATCGGAATTGATACCGTAAAACTGGATGGAAAAGGATTTACCTGCTTTGTAGAAAACGGACAGAAAGTGAAGAAAGGTGATAAATTGCTGGAACTTGATCTGGAGTATCTTAAAGCCAATGCACCTTCTTTATGTTCTCCGATTCTGTGTACAGAGTTAGAGGATAATCAGAAAGTCAGACTGCTTGCAAGCGGAGAAATCAAAGCGGGAGCACCGTTATATGCAATTGATATTTATGAAGCATAAAAAAATAAGAAAATAAAAAATAAAAGGAGAAATTATCATGAAAGAATTTACTTACACAATTAAAGATGAACAGGGAATTCACGCAAGACCGGCAAGTATTCTTGCAAAAGAGGCAAAGAAATATGAAAGTTCCATTACAATCAGCAAAGGGGAAAAAACAGTGGATGTGACAAGACTGATGGCAGTTATGGGACTTTGTGTAAAATGCGGACAGGATGTTCGAGTAGAAATTGATGGTGCTGACGAAGAGGCAGCATTTGAAGGAATGAAAGCATTTTTCGAAGAAAATTTATAAAAAATGGCGGTCAGATTTTTATCTGGCCGTTTTTAAGAGAGGAAACGAAAATGGAACGTGAATATAGAGGAAAGTCCGTGTATAGAGGTCTGACAATCGGACCGATTGCGGTATTAAAAAAGAATGATGTTCAGGTAAAACGTGAAAAAATCGAGGATGCTAAGCAGGAAATAGAACGGGTAAAACAGGCAGTTGCAGATTCACAGGCACAGTTACAGCATTTATATGATAAAGCGGTAAAAGAAGTCGGAGAAGCAAGCGCAGCAATTTTTGAAGTGCATCAGATGATGTTGGAAGACGAAGATTATCAGGATGCAATTCAGAATATGATACAGACAGAACTGGTAAACGCAGAGTATGCGGTTGCAGTAACCGGTGATAACTTTGCGGAAATTTTTGCAAGTATGGATGATGAATACATGCAGGCAAGATCAGCAGATGTAAAAGATATTTCGAATCGTCTGGTTCAAAACTTAAGAGGAGATGTTTCTGTTGATTTAAGTGAAATGGAGCCATCCATCATTGTTGCAGATGACCTTTCTCCAAGTGAGACTGTGCAGATGGATAAAGAAAAAATTCTTGGATTTGTGACCGTTCATGGTTCTACGAATTCCCATACGGCAATTCTTGCAAGAATGATGAATATTCCGGCATTGATTGGTGTTCCGGTTGATTTAGAAGAGTTGAAAACCGGAATGGAAGCCGTTGTAGACGGATTTGAAGGAAAGTTTGTTGTTGAACCTGGAGAAGAAGTGAAACAAAAAACAGAAGAAAAAATGCGTGAAGAAGCAGAAAAATTAAAACTGCTGCAGGAATTAAAAGGAAAAGAAACCGTAACAGCAGACGGCAAGAAAGTGCATCTTTATGCAAATATAGGCAGTGTAGGCGACATTGCCGGTGTACTGGAAAATGATGCCGAAGGAATCGGTTTATTCAGAAGCGAGTTCTTATATCTTGGAAAAACAGATTTTCCAACAGAAGAAGAACAGTTTAATGCCTATAAGCAGGCATTGCAGCTGATGGCAGGAAAAAAGGTCATTATCCGTACCCTTGATATTGGGGCAGATAAACAGGTAGATTATTTTAATCTTGGAAAAGAAGAAAATCCGGCACTTGGATATCGTGCGATCCGTATCTGTTTAAAACAGCCGGAGATTTTCAAGACTCAGCTTCGTGCACTGCTGCGTGCAGCAGTTTATGGCAATCTGTCCGTTATGTATCCAATGATTATTTCTACAGAAGAAGTAGAGCAGATTTTTGCGATTGTGGAAGAAGTAAAACAGGAACTGGATGCCGCAGAAATTCCGTATAAAGTACCGGAACAGGGAGTAATGATTGAAACCCCGGCGGCTGTTATGATTAGTGAAGACCTGGCACAGATGGTGGACTTCTTCAGTATTGGTACGAATGATTTGACTCAGTATACGCTGGCGATTGACCGTCAGAACGAGAAACTGGATGATTTCTATAATGCGCATCATAAGGCAATCCTTATGATGATTCGAATGGTAGTGGAAAACGCTCATAAATATGGAAAATGGGCTGGAATCTGTGGAGAGTTAGGTGCAGATTTGGAACTTACCGATGAATTTATGAAGATGGGAGTGGATGAACTCTCTGTTGCTCCGGGTATGATTTTGAAACTGAGAAAAAGAATTTGTGAGTTCTCAAAAAACTGAAATTTCAGTGGGAAAATGACAGGAAATATGCTAAAGTAGAGATAGAAAGTTGGGGGCAAAAAGGCTTTAGAAAAAAACGGGGGAATCCTGGGAAAAGGTGGGAGAACGGTGTATCGTATTTGCAAAGTTTTAAATCATAATGGTGTGATTGCGCTTGATATGAAGGATAATAAAGAATATGTGTTGCTCGGAAAAGGAGTCGGGTTCGGAAAAAAAGTAGGCGAACGAATGGAACAACCGGAAGAGTGTACCGTTTATTCGTTGCAGGAAACTTCATCAAGAGGAGCAGCCTCTGAACTGGCAAGAAGCATAGGGCCTGAATATCTGGAAATGGCAAATCAGATATTGAATCTGGCAAGAGAGCAGTTTGGAACAATTGATCAGAGTATTTTGTTTCCGATGGCAGACCACATCGAGTTTGCAGTAAAACGAATGCAAAAGGGAGAACAGATTTCAAATCCTTTAACCCAGGATATTAAGACGTTATTTTATGGAGAATTTAAAGTTGCGCTGGCACTAAAAGAATGCTTAAAAAAAGAAAAAGGAATTGATGTGCAGGATGATGAGATTGGATATGTCGCACTGCATATTCATTCAGCGCTTGAAAAAGAGTCCGTTGCGGTTTCTATGCAGATGGCAAGAGCGGTAAGAGAATGCATTTCGCTGATTGAAGCACAGAGAAAGATTCATATTGATGTAATGTCTTTGAGCTATAATCGTTTGATGAATCATGTAAAATTCATGGTTGCACGGGCATTAAATAAAGAGTCACTGAAAGTAAATATGAATGATTATGTGGAGCACAATTTTCCACAGTCTTATGAACTTGCAAGAATTGTCTGTGACCATTTGAGCAAAGCACTTCGAGTTCAACTTGAAGAGATTGAGATTGGATATCTTGCGATGCATATTGAGCGGGTAAGTATGGAGTAATTTAAAAATATAAAAATATAAGAATATAAAAAAGACGAGTACAGGTGGTCGAAATCACCGGGGCTCGTCTTCTTTTTTTGTTCATTGACAGCTTAAGCCCAATCCCTTTATAATTAACTTAAATTTAAGTAGATGAAAAAGATTAAAAGAATAGATGAGGTGAAAAAGATGGGAAAAGTCAGGCTGGCAGACATTGCGAAAAAAGTGGGCGTCAGCACGGTTACGGTTCATAATGCGCTTGCCGGAAATAAAGGTGTCAGTGAAGAACTGCGTGAAAAGATTCAAAGTGTGGCAAGTGAGATGGGCTATCAGATTTTGTCAGAACGAAAACAGAAAGCAAGAGAGGCAGCAGGAGAAGCAAGTTATACAGTTGGTGTGCTTATTGCAGAAAATTATCTTGCACAATACGAAACATTTTATTGGAAAATGTATCAGGAACTTGCGGTAGTTGCAACAGAAAAACGCTGTTTTGCAGCAGTTGAAATCTTAAGAAAAGAAGATGAAAGAAATACTTTAAAACTTCCGGCATGTGTGAAAGGAAATAAAGTGGACGGACTGATTGTTCTTGGAAAAATTAATAAAGAATACATTGTAAAGCTGACAGAAACAGCAAGGATTCCGGTGGTATTTCTGGATTATTATGATAAAGACTTTGCAAAGGATGCAGTCGTTACCGATAATTTTTATGGAACATATCTGCTGACAGAATTTATGTTTGAGCAGGGCATTGAAGAACTTGGATTTGTCGGCTCAATTTATTCGACGAGCAGTATCATGGATCGTTATTGTGGATTCTTAAAATCCATGATGAGTCATAAAAAAGAAGTAAAACAGCAGTGGGTCATTGAAGACAGGGATGAACTGGGACAGATGGGATTTAAACTTCCAAAGAGACTGCCGAAAGGCTTTGTCTGTAACTGTGACCTTGCAGCGTATATGCTGATTGATAAGCTGACAGAAAGAGGGTATAAAGTTCCGGAGGATGTTTCCGTTGTCGGGTTTAATAATTACCTCTATCCAGAACTTGCGGACAGAGAGATTACAACTTATGAAGTAAATATAAAAGCAATGGTAAAAGTAGCATTAGAAAAAGTACTGAAACAGATTAAAAATCCAAAACGTGGACATGGGATGGATATTGTGTCTGGACGGATGGTGATTAAGAAGAGTGTAAAACTTAAATAGTAAATTAATTAAAGAACTTAAAAGACTGGTGAGAATATGCACTCACTGGTCTTTTTTACTAAAAAAAAATAATTTAATTCAATTATTAATCTTAAATTAAGTTAAAATATGCAAGAATATGGCAAATACTACTAAAAAATCGGGATTAAATTAATTAAATGTTAACAAAATGTTATTTGGTACCATATGTTAAGCATTCTTGCAGTCCTTGTTTTCTTGATTTTCCTGGTTGTCCATTTTGCATTTCCAGAAGAAAAACCGTTTTTTAAATGTGCCTTGGTGAATCAGAAAATTGATTCAGACAGGGATGTAGTTTTATCAGAAGAATTTGCCACATTTTCAGGTCTTGATGCAAAAAGAATCGTATTTGATTCAGACTATGTGATTTCTTATAAGAAAACTGAAGAAAAACAGGATGCAGGAAATGAAAGCGGATTTGATAAATTTTTCTTCCAGTGGTCTAAGGGAGAATTAGATGCAGTGATTCTGACAAAAGACTTTCTGAAATACTGCACCAGTGTTGGCGGAGAGTATTACTCTGCCGATGAATTTGAGACAAAAGACTTGAATCTCTGTGAAGCTGGAGGAACAAAAGCAATTGATTTAACTGGTACAAAACTGGAAAGTGAGCTTGATGGAACAGAGAAAGAAGACCTTGTGCTTGTTTTTACGGCGATCGGAATCCATAAAGAAATGTGTCAGAAATATATTGATTTTTTAAGTGAGAAATGATAGAGGCGGATAAAAGATGAGTATTTTAAAATTGAAACCAAGCTGTAAAGATTATCTGTGGGGTGGTCATAGACTGGCAGAAGAGTATGGTGTAAAATATGATGGAGAGGTACTTGCAGAAGCCTGGGAGCTTTCCTGTCATTCGAACGGGCCATCTTATATTGCAAATGGAATGTATGCAGGGAAAACACTGCAGGAATATATCGATATCAAAGGCAAAGAAGTGCTTGGACTCAACTGTCGAAGATTTCGTGATTTCCCAATCTTGACAAAATTTATTGATGCAAAACAAAGTCTTTCCGTACAGGTGCATCCAAGTAATCGTTATGCGTTGAAAAATGAAGGCCAGTACGGGAAAACAGAAATGTGGTATGTCATGGACGCAGATCCGGGTGCCTATTTATATTATGGTTTTAAAACAGAAATCAGTAAAGAGGAGTTTGCAAAACGAATCGAAGAAGACACATTACTTGAAGTATTAAATGCAGTTCTGGTACAAAAAGGAGATGTGCTTTTTATTGAATCCGGAACCATTCATGCAATTGGCGCAGGCATTTTGATTGCTGAAATTCAGCAAAATTCGAATGTGACTTATCGTGTGTATGATTATGGCAGAGTGGGAAAAGATGTAAAAAAACGAGATTTACACATTGAAAAAGCACTTGCTGTAACCAACCGTGTTCCGATTATAAAAGATAAAAGCAGTTATCCACATGTTGCAGACTGCGCAGCACTTGGAAATGATGCCGGAATGATTGGAGCTGCAAGTTTGCTTTAAAATTAAAACAAGAACAGGAGTGAAAATAATGGCAAAAACAGAAGTTAAATTTCCAGAAAACTTTGTCTGGGGTGCTGCAACAAGTGCTTACCAGATTGAAGGTGCCGTGACAGAAGATGGAAAAGGGGAACACATCTGGGATGTATATACAAAAGAACCAGGAAAGATCTATTCCGGACATACAGGAGAGGTTGCATGTGACCATTATCACAGATACAAAGAAGATGTACAGCTAATGAAAGCAATCGGTTTAAAAGCGTATCGCTTTTCAATTGATTGGTCACGTGTACTTCCGGAAGGATATGGCAGAGTAAATGAAAAAGCAATCGCATTTTATAATGCACTGATTGATGAGTTGCTGGAAAATGAGATAGAACCTTATATTACGCTGTATCATTGGGAACTTCCTTATGAGATTTATAAAAGAGGAGGTTGGATGAATCCGCAAATTGTGGAGTGGTTTGGAGAATATGCAAAGCTTGTCGCAGAGCGTTTTAGTGATCGAGTAACACATTTCTTTACCTTAAATGAACCACAGTGTTTCGTAGGACTTGGCTTTCTTACAGGAGAGCATGCGCCGGGTGTAAAAGCACCGTTAAGAGATACGTTTGAGATGGCACATAATGCATTAAAAGCACATGGGCGTGCAGTGCAGATGCTTCGCGCTTATGGAAAACAAAAGCTGACGATTGGATATGCTCCGACTTCTTCTGTCTGCTATCCTGAGACTAACCGTCCGGAAGATATTGAAGCCGCAAGACAGATGTACTTTTCCATGCAGGAAGATGACAGTAACTGGACCTGGAATGTAGCGTGGTGGTCTGACCCGGTACTGCTTGGACATTATCCGGAAGAAGGCTTGGTTCGTTATGAAAAATATCTTCCGAAAATTACAGATGCAGATATGAAATTAATTTCTGAACCAATTGATGTCTATGGACAAAATATCTATAATGGCTGCGCTTATCGTATGGGAGAGAATGGAAAGCCGGAGGCCGTTCAAAGATATGAAGGTT
>OCHN01002235.1_pt1 | contig 13025 bp, 8 predicted proteins | sample 1538911 | NCBI WGS metagenome assembly OCHN01 (sample SAMN04571736, study PRJEB22368) | human gut metagenome | biome: human gut; material: stool | host: Homo sapiens | place: Luxembourg | collected 2013-01-11 | reverse complement strand
GGCAGCCCGTTCGCTGCCGCAGCCATGCTGGGAGAAGATGGTTTCCATTCGCTCATGGACTCATTGGCCGCGATACAGAAGCCGTGAAAGCGGCAGGTGATCATATAGAGCATACTTTGGCATACATAAATTGCCAGGAGCCGGACTGCGTGATACGCGCAGTCCGGCTCCTGACCTGTAAGGAGACAATGGTCGAAAGTAGCCTAAATTGGAAGTAAGATGAAGTCTTTTTATTTGGCGATACGCTCCAGAATTTCGATCAGCAGCTCGGTGGTGATCTTGACGTCCTCAATCTTGCAGACCTCGTTGGGCGTATGCACGTCAAGAAGCGTCGGACCAACGGAGATCATGTCCAGGTGGGGATTCTTCTCCGCAAAGGCGCCGCACTCCACGCCGGCGTGTACCGGCTCCACGATCATATCCGTGCCGGTCAGATGCTTGTAGGCCTCGCAAGCGATATGGGTCAGCTTGCTGTTGGGATTGACCGCCCAGCCGGGAACATGACCCTCGCTGTCGAAGGTAAAGCCGAAGCTATTGGCCAGTGCGCTGCAGATCACACCGATCTGAGTGGCCTGATAGGCAACGCTGCTCCGGGCAAACACTGTGAAGCGCACCATTAGAGCATATGTAATTCGAGGTTTTATGCCATATGTGTATATTTCACGATATACAACGGAGGATAGCAAGAATTTTAAGCTGTGCCGTTTGGGGGTAAGGCTTTTGTATAAAGCATAGGAATTTTCCTTACAGGCCTGCCATTATCTCTGAGTACATGTCCATCACTACACAACCGTTGTAAGAACTGTGCAGATATGCCTCCTATATTTTGTGTCATCAAAATGACAGTCATGAGCTGTGCCGACAGTATTTACCTCTTGCGCATATAGAACTTATGTTCTATTATAATGTTTGAGAAAACTGAGAGGAGGTCGGATAGATGGGGCGGCATATTCTACACGTAGATATGAACGCATTTTATGCATCCGTGGAATGTCAGCGTCGCCCTGAACTGCGGCAAAAGCCGGTGGCAGTCTGCGGTGATCCGGAGGCCCGTCACGGAATCGTCCTTACTGCCAACTATGTAGCAAAGCCACGAGGCGTCAAAACAGGCATGGCCATCTGGCAGGCGAAGCAGCTTTGCCCCGATCTGGTGGTGCTGCCTGCCGATATGAGGGAGTATATCCGATTCAGTAAGATGGCTCGCGAGATTTACGAGAAATACACCGACCAGATCGAATCGTTTGGCCTTGATGAAAGCTGGTTGGATGTGACCGGCAGCGTCGGTCTGTTCGGTTCGGCCGTGAGTATTGCTGAAGAGATCAGCGAGCGGATCAAGTTTGAGTTGGGGATCACCGCCAGCATCGGCGTTTCCGACAATAAGATTACGGCGAAGCTGGGTAGTGACTATAAAAAGCCGGACGCCATCACCCGTATCGAGCGGGATAACTATAAAGAAATTGCCTATCCGCTGCCAGCAACCGATTTATTCTATGTTGGTCCTGCCACAGAGCGCAAGCTGCGCGGTGTTGGGATTCATACCATCGGGCAGCTTGCCGAGGCGTCACCGAAGCTTCTAGAATATAAGCTGGGAAAGATGGGTCTGGTGCTGCACACTTTTGCCAACGGATTAGATATATGACCTGTGCATCGCAGTGATCATATCCGTGCCATAAAATCGGTAGGCAACAGCGCCACCACGCCGCGCGATCTGGTGAGCGACGATGATGTGCGTCTCATGCTGTATCTGTTGGCGGAAAGCGTCGCCTGCAGAATGCGGGAGCTGGCATCAAAGTGTACGGTGGTCGAAGTTGCTGTCCGGGATACGGAGCTGCATTGGTACTGTAGGCAAAAGAAACTGGCAGTTCCCACCTGCTCCAGTGCGGAGATCGCAGAAGTGGCGTTCGACTTGTTCCGTCGCAGCTATTCATGGATAGCGCCGATACGCAGCATCGGTGTGCGCGGCACCGATCTGGTAGATGCGACTATTGGTATACAAACGTCGCTTTTTGATAACGATAGGCGTCGGAGCGCGTGGGAACAAATCGACGTAGCCGTGGACAGGCTGCGGCAGCGATATGGCTATATGAGTGTGCGCCGTGCCATAACCATGTCCGATCCGGTGCTGGACCGTATCAATCCCAAGGATGACCATACCGTGCATCCGATAGGCTACTTCGCAGGATAGGGGGAATATCCATGGAACTTAAAAAGAAATATGTGCCGGTGACGGTGCATTTTGACGCCAACGGGAAGATGCGTCCTATCGAGATCGAGTTTGACGAAATGCGCAGATATCATATCGACAAGATACTGGACGTGCGCCGCGCAGCCTGCCAAAGTGTAGGCGGCGTGGGAGAGAGATATACCTGCCGCATACGGGGCAGGGAGAGTTATCTCTGGTTTAAAAAAGGCCGCTGGTTCGTAGCAGCGAAGGATGGAAAATAAGAAGGAGGCTGCCGGCGTTGCCGGCAGCCTCCCTTGCGTAGAGAAAACTATTTACCAATACTTGGGATACTTGCTGGTGCTCTACTGTTTTTCGGCATACTGCCACCAGGGAACTTGGGTGGCGAAATCCGTCAGCTTATCCCAGAACTGATCGGCCAGCGTCCCCTTGTCCACGTAGACCGTGACAGTATAGGTCTTGCTGCTGCCATCCTCCATGGCGGCGGTGTAGGTCACGGCATTGGTGAAGTCCACCGTTTCACCGTTACCGGGCGTTAGGGACTTGACGCCGTTGGTGGCGATAACCGGGGTCAGCTTCGTCACATCTGTGCCGCGGGGCATGGTGATGGTAATGGTATTGGTGCTGTTGTTCACCGCACCGGCCACACCGTTGATGGAGAAGCTGGTGATGCCCTTGACAGTCGTTGTGGCCGTCTCCCACTTACAGGTGATAGACACATCGCCCGCAGGCATGGTAAAGCGTCCGTTGGTGATGGTTTTGGTTTTGCCGCCCGCTGTTGCCAGCGTATAGGTCAGAGAACCAGACACCATCTGATAGCCGTTGTCGGGCGTTACGGTAACGATGATCTCGTCACCCGCATCCGCCTTGGTGCGGTTGGTGGTGATCGTACCGCCCTTGGGTGCGCTTATCGAAATCTTATACGCGCCGGTATCAGGCGTATCAGTGCCACTGCCATAGGCGGCGATCTCCACCTTCAGGGCAGTGCTCCTGCTGCCGGAGGCACTTACCACGACGATGTAGATGTCGCGTGCGCCATCGCCCAGATTGCTGAGAGTGATGGTATTTACGCCTGTAATGGCTGTACCCTTGTTGGAAGAAGCGAGAACATCTTCCTCTGTAGGTGCATCTGCGCCAGAAGCAACAACCTTATAGAAATAGTTGCCTGCAACATTAGAACTGAACTGCACAGATGCGCTACTGTTGCTGATACGTGTAGCGGAGCCGTTGGACAATAATGGAGAGCCAGAATAGACCAACTTAATCGTATAGTCCTTGGTGACAGTTCCTGCTATTGCCTGGAAAGTGACTTCTTCATTTACCGGCATATAACACATAACATCGCCATTAGACCAGTCACCCTCAAACTGTCCCTGCTTCACCTTTACGCCAGCAGGCGTCATGATTTTCAGATACAAGCCGGACAGTCCTTCGGGAATCTTTGCAACTGTCTCTGCCGGTACCGTATCGGGAATGGTGATCGTCCACTTGTCACCGGCCAGAACGCCCGTTGCAAGCTCACTACCAGCCTCACCTTGCAGCAGTGCAACAGAGGTGATCTCTGGCTTGACCTCCGCCAAGGCTACAAATTCTGCCGTTACAGTGACGTCGCTCTTGGGCATCGTGAAAGTGCCAACATTATTATCTGTGGTGACAGAAATGGCATTCTCCTGTGCATCCTTTACGATCCATTTTTTCAGTACATAGCCGCTACCGGGAACAGCGGTCAATGTAATGGTCTTGTCGGGCTGCGAGGTCATATTGGAAGAACTGATCGTGCCGCCTGTCGTCGGTTGAGTCAGCGAAATGCTGTGCCGCTCTGTATCCGTGGTCTTTTTCTCGATTCTTACAGAAATTTGCCACGAATTCCAACTCGGAATCGCAATGGTGCCCTGAACGTCCGTAATGGTTTGCAGTGTCTCAAAAGAATCCATATTTACAACGGTAATCTCCCTGAGAACATACTCGTCATTCAGCATCGTAACGGCGATTTCAAGCTCGTCGCCCTTTTGCACCTGACAATTCACGTCGGTCAGCGGGGTGCCGTTTTTGCTCAGAGATACCGTTGTGAGACCCTCTGCACCAGCGGTCGAACCATTATTACCCGTCATCAGGAAAACAAGAGTACTCAGTCCAGTATACCGATCCTTCAAGACGGCCTGTACGGTAACGCCGGATTCGCCAAACGGCATGACAAATGTTGCGCTTTTAGATGCCTGATTTTCGGGTGCGACCAGATTGTACGGGGACTCTGCCCCGTTCTGAGTAACGTTCCAATGATCAAACAAATAGTATTCGTCAACATCAATTCCCAGCGAAACGACAGTGCCTTCTCTGACCTGAATGGTATCGGACGAACCATTGATCGTAATCGTCGCCTTTCCTTCCGGATCAATGACCTTTGTGATGCTCCGGTCAACCGCTTCCGCAGCCTCGAATACAGGAGAGAATCTGGCGTCAGTCGTTCCAAGCGTGATGTTCAACGGGTTCTGAGCCGCGTTTTTATCGTTTATATATCCGCCCGCGCTCTCTTGCCAGCAAACAAAACGATAGCCTTCGGCGGGAACAGCCTGCACAGTCAGTTTCGAGCCTTCCCACCACATTGCTGCTGTCTCTACATCAGCCGCAGGTGTAATCGTGACCGTGCCCTGTGTTTCATCCGTAGGCACTGTTACTGTCGTGTACTTCGCCTCGTGGATATTTGCCGTAATGGTCGTATCCTGCGTCATTTTGAACACGATATATGTTCTTCCACCGAAGCGGGAGTTTGAGATACTGCGTCTGTCTGCCACAGCGTCTTCGTTGCTGGACACAAAGCCATCTGTAATAAACTTGGGCCCCCCCTGCACGGTATAGCCCGGATACACCTCCAGTCCAATAACGATCCAATCTCCATTGCCCACAGGGAAATCTAAGTAATTCAGTCCATCGGCAAATGAATCGAAACCACTTATTGTTTTCCTGGTTGACAAACTGCTGTAGATTTCATCCAGAGTCATTGCAGACGGGAACGTGTAGGCTAAGTATGGTATGCCAACATTCTGACTTCCGCATGCAGTCTTAAAATCGTTGGATTGTGTGACATTCGTCTCTCCCAGCATCAGCTTGAAGCGCAGTTTATAGGTGGCTTTTTCCGCAAAGACTGCTTTTACATTGTAGAATTGACCACCAAAGGCTGTTGTGATATATAGCTGATTTAAATTACCACTGCTGTCGGGAATATTTACGTCCTTGATGGGGCTTGTGATTTCCCAGTGATGCAAAACATAGCCTTCCGCCGGCTCCGCGAGGAATACCACGCTGGTGTTATCCGCGACTGCCGTCATATATCCGTTGGCACGCTCGACCCCGTCCACAAACACCTTTCCGTTGCCTTCAATAGACAATTGATAGCCAAGCTCAGGTCTTTGCGCAAAATTCGCCTTAATGGTGGTGCTGGCTTCGGTCGGCATGTCGAAGGTGAGCGGATTGGCAGTGGCATCATCCAGTGTCACGCCGTCGATCTCCCAGCCGATGAAAACATAACCCGTGTCAGGCACGGCCTCAATGGTCTTCTCACCAGTGCCGAGATTCACTGTCTGACCATCCGTGTAAGTGGCCTCGCCGCACTTCACACTGCCATTCTTCGCGTCAATGGTCGCAATTCCGGGATACTTGAAGATGATCTTGCCCGGTTTCAGCACATTATCTTTGCTGTCTACAATGCTGAAGCTGTACTCCGTCCAATCCCAGCCCTCGCCGAAGGAATACCGTGACATCGCTGCATTGGACTCACTAGCCATTTTGGTCACATTGTCGAACTTGTATTGCGCGCCCTCTGCAAGCATCTTGGGTTGAGCACCCATTGCCATTACATTTTCCCACACTTCAAGACGCAAACTGCTCGTTGCTTGATCTGTGGGTCTGGCATCCAATGTAATCGTTGCGGTCAGCGGTTCTTTGGGATTGTTATCCCAACCTGAAATCACCGTGGTTCCTTGTATGGCAGTACCGCTTACAAGGGTGATCATTTTCTTCGCCGCTGTGGGGCCTCTTCCCGCCGAAGGCACGGGCTGATAATTGCTTGCAAGCCCAACGACATCTCCCTTAAACACTGCCATTACACTTAGGTCTGTTGTGCCCAGTACAGTCAACGTCGCCTTCCCAGAGCCGGGTTCCGTCTCGGTCAGAGTATAATCCGTATCCAGAGTTGCCTTTGCACCTTTGCTATTATACACGGCCCATTGGCTGAATTTCACATAGCTGTCCTTCAGCGGTGTGGCAGTCAGCTCCACCGTGTCATCCTTCTTTAGACCTGTAAGGCTGCTGCTGCTCGTCACCGTGCCGTAGTTGGCGGAATTGGCTTTCAGCGTTACACTGATGCCATCCTCTGACACTTCCTCCGCAAAAGCGGTGGAAACCGGCAGAAGCTGTATGCACAGAAGCAGTGCCATCAGCAACGCCAGTAATTTGTGTCCTTTCATAGTTACCTCCAGTTTCTCGTGCTTTTGCTTACCTGGTGATCTGTCACCGTGCTATTTTCAGCCATCTTATCCCATAGCTGCTGGGAAGTGCTGCGCTGATAAATGACACGAACAGTATAGGTCCTGCTATCGGAACCCAAGGTCACCGTGTAAGCGACCGGCATCGACAGATTCACGACCTCGCCCGAAACAGGACTTACTACAGCACCAGCGGGGACCGTGACAACGGGTGCCACGCGGGTCACGTCAGTGCCGTCCGGCAGCGTGATCGTTATTGTACCGGCGGAATCATCGATCACGCCTTCAATGCCCAAGACCTTGAAGGATGTGATCCGTGCTGTGGCCGGTGTCACAGGGTCTGTATTGCCGCCGCTTGCGCTGATGCGCTGGCCATTTTTGTTATACACGTTCACCGTATAGGTGCGCGATACAACATCGGAGCCAGTGACCGTATAGTGAACCTCACCGGAAAAATCCTGTTCCAAGCCGGGGGCAGGACTGCACACGGTTGTTCCCTTGCCCAACGTGATGGACGGGATCAGTTTTGTTGTCGTGAGTCCGCTGTCATCAACGCCATTGACGACAATCGTTCCCTTTTGGTCGTCGATCGTACCCTTATAGGTCGTACCGTTGACCGTCAAGGAGAAGGCACTGATGGATGCCTGTCCCTTTGCAACGACCTTGATCCGATATGTCTTTGTTGCTGTACCATCCTGCGATCTGATCACGAAGCTCGTCCAATCGGAGAGATCCATGGCAGCCTTACCGTCAAGGGCAGGAGTTGCCGTTGCTCTATAAGAAATATCAGCAGAAATATGCATCTCTGTAACATCTTTTCCGGCCTCCACATTCAGTATGATGTCTGCGCCGGATTTCGTTTCTGTTACTGTCCTGCCGATAATCGACAATCCCCGCAAATTCTTGTCCTGTAAAGCCAACGTGTTCAGGTACAGCTCCGCGCCGCTTGCCTCAAGGTCGTCCTTCATGGTGACCGTAAGCGCATAGACGTTTTCGGTTTTGCCATCTTCTGCGCGAATGGTGAAATTGTACTCTGTGTTCGCGGTAATCGTCATGGGCAGATCAGGAGCAACAAGGGTCGCACCCTCGGACAACGTCAGCTTCGGCGTGACGCGAACGAGCGGTGTCCCTGCGGGCAGTTCCAGTGTGATCGTATTTTTACCACCTGCTGTGGCAGCCTCTTTTATGACACCATGCCTACCTTCAAGCTCAAACCCATAGATACGCGCTTCAGAAGAAAGTGTTTTGGCGAAGTCATGCTGCTTGTACCAAAGATGATACGGTGTACCCTGGCCACCTCTTTCAAGGAAGTTCAAGTACCACTGCAAGGCATAACAGCCCTCATAGGTCGCAAGCGCATTGGGGCTAAGCTCTTTCGCTTCATGCTTAAATCCGTTGCCAGTTGAAAACATGTCCAGCCATTGCGTGACGATGCTCTTGCTGCCATTGCTAAAGCGCGGATCTGTATATGGATCGATACCAGCTGCGCACAAGCCGCAGATCGTCCAGGAAATGACTTCGCTGTTGATCGTCCCCCACGACTTGATCGTATAGTCGTTAGAGACTTTTTGCGCGAGGTACTCAGTGCCATCCTCAAGCCACTGCCTCACCCGATTGCCGTATGTTGGATCCTCTTGATAGGGACCCAGAGCGAACATGTTGGATGCAACGCCATCCAGCTTCATAAAGCCCTTGTCGATCCCCTTCGGTGTTTGCTCCAAAAGATACTCAACCATAAACGCCCGATTATGCTCGGTATCCTCCGGCAGTGTGTAATTGCCAATATCCAGTGCCAGCAAACCAAATTGCACACCATTCAGTGAAACAGTTGTCTGACACAGGTTCGCGATAAGGTTATCAATTTCATTTCCCTGTGCATCGACAAAAGGTTCTCCATCATTATACTGCGCAAGGTTTGAGCAATCATAGCCGCGGGCAGTCAGCATCAAGGTCACTCGCGCAAGATCCGTCATGATCCCTTTCGGGCCGAGTTTCCGATTTGCTATGATCTCCGCGATGGGGAAACCATTATTGGTGTTTGGCTCCTGCAAGTTCTCATATAAGCCAAGATTCAACCATTCCCAATCCTCAAGCTGCCCATCTTTCTCTCTATATGCGGTGATAATACCGTTAAGGAGATCCCGCATTCGCGCCTTTTGTGGATTGTCTGCCGGCTGACTTGAAACCGTGACAGTGATAACATATTCTTTTTTGTCGCCATTCTGTGCCGTTACCGTATACGTTACAGGATTTGTAAAGTCCTGTACTTCACCAGATGCAGGAGAGACTGTTGCATATTGGGGAAGTTCGATTATCGGAGCAAACCGCTTGGACGTTCCCGCCGGAAGTTCTAACGAAACCGTTCCGGCTGTATGGTCTATAGCGCCCTTTAACCCGCCAAAGCGAAATGCAACAAGGCGGTTATTTGTCGCGGCGGGAATTTTCTTTACAACAACAGAATAATCCTTGTGGCTCGTACCATTTTCGGCTGTGACTCTGTAGATGATCGGCGTATTTTCTGAATTTTGGAAGTCCTCACCGTTCAGTGCTTCAACTTTCGCATCATAAGAGCAGGTATACTCGCTTTTCAGCAGGCTCCAATCTGTTGCATAGGGGATCGTGGCGGTGATCCGCTCTCCGTTCCAGACAATGCTTTCCTCTTCAATGCCTGTGGTATAAGACAGAAGATCACATTCGGCAGAGTTCCCCTGTGTGATGTCCAATTCATATTCACGGGAAAACTTCAGCTTATCCTTCTCAGCACCCTTTCCCGCAAAGTTAGAGCAATCATTGTCAATCACAAGGTAGTTTGCTTTTTGGAGGTCAATTCTCCCCAACAAATCCGGAGCAACCTCGTTTTTTGCGCTATCAAGGTAAGTTAAAGCAGTACCAGTATACTCTACATCAACGCTCGTCAGCCACGGGCTGTCAGCAGGAAGGTGTAAGGCTATCTTATTGCGTTCATCATCAATCGTTGCGATGCGGCCCGCAACACTAAAATAGTTTACGCCAAAGACAGGCGAACCGCTTCGTATGCGAATGACATAACTTGACCTTATGATACCGTTTTGACTATCCCCGTATACACGCGTGGTCGCAGGATCCTTTGCGGTCAGTGTAATAATACTTGTACCGTTGACGCTCCAAGCCCCCGATAGAGATACCTGCACCGCAGTCGGATCCGCAACTCCATATTTGATGGCACCTTGCACTTTGTTCATGTCAAGACCATCTGGGACAGTCAATACATAAGAACCATCAGCTTGCAGCACGCCTTTGATATTGGCCGCCTCAATACTCTCAAGAGCCGGCGATGGAATTTCCTGCTGTGCATACTGAATGTAATAAGGAAAGACTGTATCAAAAATTGCTTCCGCTTGTTCTGCCGAAAAATAATTGGCGTTGCGAATCCCTGTGGCTGCCTTTTCTACAGTATACGAACTACTGCTTATCGGATACTTTGTATTACGGGTATGTATATAAGGCCCAAGACCAAATGACAAGCTAATCAGGCTTCTTCGTGCTGCAGGATGAGGGCCACCCTGTACCGCGGGAAAATCATGCTCATCATACAACTTCCAATACAAATCAGAAATCGCGTCATATGCTTGCAGGCACTTTTCTCCGGCAGTTGTGTAGTCAGACAATTCACTGGAAGTTTGATATGTACGCTTTTCCGGAACGGCAATGATAAAAATATCACACTGTCGCCCATCGGCAGCGACAATTCGCTGCCGGACCGGTTTATAGTAATCTGCTTTATCGAGTGTAATGTCTACGCCATCTTGCTGACGTGTGAGAGTCAATGTCAGCTTAAAATCGGAAGATTTTGTTCCATCAGCACCAGGAACTTCTATCACTTTTACAAGCGACCCCCAATACAAGTACTGCATATCACGCACTTGAAGGAATTGGAGGTCACCGGCATTCGGATACTCTTCTGCGGTGATTTTCACTGCAGTATAATTCGATGACGCTGAATTATCGTCGTCACCTATCGTATTATATGCCCCACCGGGCCAGTATGAAGGTGCTGAGGGAATTGTCTGCTCGGCAGCGTAGCCAACAGTCACCGTATTGAGCAGGAGGATGATGCTTATAAGGAGTGTAGACACCCTTGTGATTCTACGTTTCATCATTATGTCATTCGTTTGTAAGAGCGCACAGTCTCTGAATTCGATGGGATGCGGCGGCGTACCCTAAAACGGGCATTTCGGTTAACCTTTAGGTACGCCGCCGCATATTAGCGTCTAAAATGTCTTACCACATCGGGGCGTTGATGTCATAACCATAATCGCAGGTATAACGCCAGGTCACAACATCGCCGGGGATGAGCTTCCAACCGCTAATACCAATCATGGGAACAACAGTCTGGCCGCCACGGGTGACCTGATACATCCAGCCACCGGCGCCTCCGCCGAGCATCGTTGCCGTGCTATTCATATCAAGAACACCGATGGAGGAAATATATGAGGAGCTTCCACTAAAATCGAAGCCGGTGCGTGCAGCCTTGAATGCATTCAGCAGTTCGTAGGGCGTATTGCCTGCGTTGACAATAGTAGTGAGGGTACGGTACTGTGCAGCGGTCATCGGGCTCATGCTCGCGCACATATTATCCATCTGCTGCACCTTTTCAGCCGCATTTGCTTTCTGTGCGTCAGTAACTTCATCGAGCATACCAGAATTGCCGTACTCTGTTCCGCTTAATAGCGAGAATGCTCTCGCATTTTCGTACTCGAAATTCATGGTAACGGTAAACGTAGAGGGGTATGCGGAGACATAGTAGGTTTTCGTGGTAGTTCCATTAACCACGCCAACACTCACAACGCTAGTGAAGTCCACATTGGCCGTATAAGGGGAAGATGTAGCCTTCTGCACGCCATTGATCAACAGTTTCGTACCCGTGAACTCAAAAGTGGTCCGAACGCTGCTGAAATCAGTGTTATCAGGGAGCTGCTTGAAGCAGTAGAACGCGTCCCATTGCTCACCAGAACTGACACTGACGACATCATTATCAAACGTCTCGCCGAGGGCCGTGATGGTCAAATCACCCGCAGCATTTGTGCCCGCAAAAGCGGTCACGCTGAGGCTCAAAGCCATGACCATTGCCATAATAATGGCTAAGAATCTTTTTTTCATGTTTTTCCTCCTCATTTTTTGTTTTATTTTTGCCCGTTTTAGGGTAACCGACAGTAAAGGAATTCATTCTTTCAAGATGTCCGTGAAATCATGACTTCATAGTGGCGTCCTCCGTTAGAAGAATCAACATAGAAGTCATGGGGCCCGTTCTCGAAATCAAGCTGCAATATGATTGGTGATAATGTCCCAACCAATTCATCGTCTACATACAGTGCATTTCCGTTGAACATAGCAGTAACATAAACACTGGACATATCTTCGCTTGCCGGAATTGCAGCACTTGCCTGATACCGAATCGTAAAGGTATCTTCTGCCGAACTCCGCTCGGTGATGGAAGCAACGGTAAAACTGGTATCCTCGTATTTCAGGACCAATGCACAAGGTGAGGATAGATCTTCTTCTATCTCTGCATACATGACTTCGTTGTCCGAAGTGTGTTTCCCACACCCTGCCAAGCACGGCAGGAGGCAGAGTACGACCAGCACTACACAGCATATCTTCTTCATAAAAGCTACCTCCTCACTCAGAGCGGATGGCCTCGTTGGGGCTGATGAGCGTTGCCTTTCGTGCGGGGATCCATGCGGCGGCAATGGCCACGCAGCCGGAAAACACCACGCCGCAGACCGCCAGCCACCAGGGCAGCACGCACCGCAGCTCACGGGACGCGAAGATCATCGGTATCAGCCACTTGGCGATAAAGCTCAGCACCAAGCCTGCCGCGCCGCCGATCACGCCTACGATCAGTGCCTCCGAGAGAAACATCTTGAAGATGTCGCTGCGAACGGTGCCCAGCACCTTCAGCACGCCGATCTCCCGCGTCCGCTCCGTAATGGACATCATCATGGTGTTTGCCACGCAGATGGCGGAGATCAGCACGGCGATGCCGCCCAGCGCGCCCAGCATCCCCTGGATCTGCCGGGACTGTGTCCGCACCGTCTCCAGCATATCGTTGAGCGAATAGGTGTTCAGCCCCGTGTCCCGGATCAGCTTGACGATCCGCTGCACGTCGTTGACGTTTTTGACCATGACCCAAACCAAGTCGTAGGTAGGACCGTTGGCCTTTTCCTCCGCTGTTTTTGTCTGGGTGGCCCCCATGTTATTGGCGTTGGCCTGCGTCATCTCCTGCAAGCGGTCAAAGGACATGAACGCGGCGGTGGCGAAGTTGTTGTTCAGGGTGGAGCAAATGCCCGTCACCCGCAGGGTATACAGGTTGCTGGAGGGCA
>OCHN01002225.1_pt1 | contig 13076 bp, 13 predicted proteins | sample 1538911 | NCBI WGS metagenome assembly OCHN01 (sample SAMN04571736, study PRJEB22368) | human gut metagenome | biome: human gut; material: stool | host: Homo sapiens | place: Luxembourg | collected 2013-01-11 | reverse complement strand
TTGATTTTTAACTGTTCAACAGCCTTATTGTGTCCTTGTCACAATCCTTATTTTAGTAGATGGTTTTCTGCAATTTATAAACGCTGGAACTATTTGTGTTACATTAGATAAGTCACAATCCTTATTTTAGTAGATGGTTTTCTGCAATAGGTGTAAAAATGTTTAAAATTGTAGTCTTTAAACAAGGTCACAATCCTTATTTTAGTAGATGGTTTTCTGCAATAATATATTAGAGATAATAGCTATGTATCTAAAAAATATAGGTCACAATCCTTATTTTAGTAGATGGTTTTCTGCAATAGCATAAAAATAAATAAGTATGTAGACCGTAAAAATAGTCACAATCCTTATTTTAGTAGATGGTTTTCTGCAATCTCATGACAGACGCAATACATAAAAGTATTTGTATAGTCACAATCCTTATTTTAGTAGATGGTTTTCTGCAATTTTACTCCTCCAAAATAATAGAAATCGCCAATGAGGGTCACAATCCTTATTTTAGTAGATGGTTTTCTGCAATAAGGAGTAAGGGGTTTAGGTATGAAAGAGATGGTACTGTCACAATCCTTATTTTAGTAGATGGTTTTCTGCAATTTAGGAACTGTTCTATCAAAATAGAAGATGAACAGTGCCACAATCCTTATTTTAGTAGATGGTTTTCTGCAATAGAACTTATTAAGGATTTAGGAGGTGAAATTCCAAGTCACAATCCTTATTTTAGTAGATGGTTTTCTGCAATTAATATATGGTGATAAAAAATGTTTGATAAATACAAGTCACAATCCTTATTTTAGTAGATGGTTTTCTGCAATTAAAAGTCATACTAGGCTCACAAATGCTGAAAAAAGGTCACAATCCTTATTTTAGTAGATGGTTTTCTGCAATAACAGACAATGACAGAGTATTTGGCATTCATTCAAGTCACAATCCTTATTTTAGTAGATGGTTTTCTGCAATAAAAAGAAGAGAACGGCTTAACTAAAGTTAGGCTTCGTCACAATCCTTATTTTAGTAGATGGTTTTCTGCAATTGCAGTTTTTGTGGTATTTTAAAGAAATCAAAGTGAGTCACAATCCTTATTTTAGTAGATGGTTTTCTGCAATTCAATATAGATTAATAAAAATCAGTAAGTATGTAAGTCACAATCCTTATTTTAGTAGATGGTTTTCTGCAATATAATTATGGATAATCAAACAATCCGCAATGCATTGTCACAATCCTTATTTTAGTAGATGGTTTTCTGCAATAAAGCTCTTGATACGAATAGCTGGAAGTTGAAAAAAGCGTCACAATCCTTATTTTAGTAGATGGTTTTCTGCAATTAATTAGGCAAGAACTAGCTAATGCTAACTTAAAGTCACAATCCTTATTTTAGTAGATGGTTTTCTGCAATAACTATCAGATTTAAAAGTAAATCTATCTAATGGTATGTCACAATCCTTATTTTAGTAGATGGTTTTCTGCAATATATAATTGGATAAAAGGAAAAAATACTGACTCATGTCACAATCCTTATTTTAGTAGATGGTTTTCTGCAATCTATAAAGAAAAAAAACAAATAGATTATATCAGAAAGTCACAATCCTTATTTTAGTAGATGGTTTTCTGCAATATAAAAAAGAAAAAATGTACGAAAATGTAAATAAAGGTCACAATCCTTATTTTAGTAGATGGTTTTCTGCAATAAAGAACCAGTACTGCCTTATTCTATCGGTAACGATAAAATGTCACAATCCTTATTTTAGTAGATGGTTTTCTGCAATGATTATAGTATATAGGCAATCTATCAGTAATAAAGAGTCACAATCCTTATTTTAGTAGATGGTTTTCTGCAATAATATAAAATGTAAAAACATAACATATCTTGACTATAGTCACAATCCTTATTTTAGTAGATGGTTTTCTGCAATAGAGATACATTATTTATAAACCTTATAGGGAACAAGTCACAATCCTTATTTTAGTAGATGGTTTTCTGCAATATGGAGCTAATTATATAAAAGCTAATGCAAATAATGTCACAATCCTTATTTTAGTAGATGGTTTTCTGCAATGGACAATAAAGGAGGATAAAAAAGCATATGATATAGGTCACAATCCTTATTTTAGTAGATGGTTTTCTGCAATTTACGAACCTCTTGACTTAGATGATAATTACTGGGGTCACAATCCTTATTTTAGTAGATGGTTTTCTGCAATGATTAATAAAATGAAGCAAAAAAGAACTGAAAGAATGTCACAATCCTTATTTTAGTAGATGGTTTTCTGCAATATCAAATAGTAAATGTCAATGGAGTATGTATTACGTCACAATCCTTATTTTAGTAGATGGTTTTCTGCAATATGTGAGTATGTAGTTTATCATTATTATGGCTGTGTCACAATCCTTATTTTAGTAGATGGTTTTCTGCAATATATACAACAACAACCACCACCAACCACCACCACCAACGTCACAATCCTTATTTTAGTAGATGGTTTTCTGCAATGAAAGAAGACAACAATTATTATTGTCCCTTAGATATGTCACAATCCTTATTTTAGTAGATGGTTTTCTGCAATTGTAGCCCGTAGAGGTGTTTATGATGGAATTAAAACAGTCACAATCCTTATTTTAGTAGATGGTTTTCTGCAATAGCCGCGAAAATTTCTCAAAATTTCACTTTTTTATGCAAAAAACTTGTATTTAGTGACAGTTTCTGTGAACTTTACTTTACCCAACCTCTGTATATAAATTATTGCACAAATTATTTAAATACTTTTCTATTAAAACTAGCTAAAATTAATGCAATAATTAATATAATATAAGAGCATAATCATCAAAACCACATGATAAAAGTAATCTAAAGAAAACTAGCTAAAATATTGATTTATCTAAAAAATAAAAAGTATTAATTATTTATAAAAAAATATTATTTTAAGAAAAATTAGGCAATCTTCACCACCTTCTTGAAAATCCAACATAATTTTTCTTTTCTCCTGTCAAATATTTTCCAAGTAATCTGCCCTGATAAAGAATTATATCCTCATAACTCATTTTTTTATCATTAAAGTTAATTTTAGAATTTAGTTTATCCATTATTTTAGCTATTAATAATTTACGAGCTTTATCCTGAATCCTGATTTGACCTTCATCAAATTCAAAATCATCAACATCAACCTGATTTTTATTTACAATAGCTAAAACTGTTTTATCAACTATCTGCTGTCTGAATTCTTCAATTAAATCAAATACCAAACTTGCCCTTCCATATCTGTCAGAGTGTAAAAAACCACAGTACGGGTCAAGACCTGCCAAATATATAGATTTCCACATTTCACTTTGAAGAACAGCATATCCATAATTAAGAAGGGAATTAACAGGATCTGTTGCACCACGACCACTCCTTAGGTTAAATCCCCATTTTTCATCTAAAACATGTTGAAATCCCATCCAGTATTCAACTGATGCTTGTCCTTCAAAACCTAATATTTTACTTCTTAAATTATCGCTTGTATCTTTTTTTAATCCATCTAATTTATCTAAATAATAATTCAGTTTATCCCTTTGTGCAGTTAAAAATTCATCATTTGACCTTGATTTTGCAAGTGTTCCTAAAACTGCTTTTTGGTTTTCAATTTTAGCATTGATAAAAGCTTTTGCTATTTGACCGCTTCTTTTATCAGCCAATGCAAAAAATTGTTCTTTTTTAACTATCACATTTTTCTTTTCTGGAGGAGTTAATCTGTAATCGACATATCCTTTCCAATTTATTGATACACAGTCTATATCATGATTAGCCAGTAATGTTAATGCATCAAAAGTTATTGAACCTTTTCCAGTTAATAATATTTGAGATACATCTTCTGCCCTGAAATAGTCAACTTCTTTACCATTTTCTTTTATAACAATTTGATTGTCTCTTTTTGCAACAGATTTCCCAAAACCGTCTACAACTAATTTCATTAAAAATCACCTCAAACAAATACATATTCTTCTTTTTGCGGCAATGACATAGCCCCTTCAATTAATATGGAATCAACACAGGATTCACAAATTGGAAAAAGAGCTATACTGTCTTTGTCTGAAGATAAGTAAAAGTCAAACTCACTTGCAAGTTCAAATCTCTCTTCAATTTCCAGCAGACCGCAAAATACTGATTTTTGAATTCTTCTAAGTCCATAGTACCTTAATCTTTTTATAAGATTATTTCTTGGAGCGTCTTCTGAAATATCATACATTACAATAACCATCATTTTTATAGAAACCTACTCTTCGTCAATAATTTGTTTAACCGATCCAAAACCCTGTGAAACTCCTTTACCAAATCCAAAGTAGTCAGGAATTTTAAATCTTACTTTAAACTCTCCTGTAAAACCAAGCATTTTAACTGATTTATAATTAACACTAACTGGTTCTAAGTGAGTTTTAACATAAATTCTACGGTTTACAATAATTCCTAAACCTTTTGCCATAGATAATATATTGCCTATAAGAATTTTGTTTAAGAATAGTTTCTTTTCCTTCCAGTCATCTAAATTATTATATTTTTTAAAATTCTGAGTATTAAGAGCCAACCAGGGAGTTATAAACTTATAATGATACTCTTCATTACTTGTGTTTACATCTACCTCTTTTTCACGAATAATTTTTTCTTCAATTGAATAGTGAATATGGTCCAAATTAAGCTCTTTTAAATCACCTGAAATATCTTTTAGAACAGCTACTCCTTCTTCAATTCCAAAAATCATAGCCTGGCCATCAAGAATATGATACTGAACTAAAGGATATGAGTATAAAAATTTCTCATTACCATAATGATTATGTAATAATGGATGATTTTTAAATTTATTTCCAATATATCCTCTAAGTTTATTAGATTCCTGTGAAATATCTTTATCTGTTTTAATTAACAAATTACAAGTATTTATTTTCATTTAAAATCACTATTTAAATTTAGGAAACTCTGCCATTTTCATATATTTTTCAATATCAACCCAGAAAAATTTAGAATAATATAAAACACGATTATATAAATCTTCTGCATCTTTTTTATTCATTGGATTTAAACCATGTGCTAAAATAGAATCATTTCTTTTATTAACTGCATTTTTCAATCTTTCATCTGCAAAATATTTTTTAGCTAAATCTTCACCAAATGCTTCTAAAATCTTGTAAGATTTGTCTTTTGGAACTTTAAATGTTTTGTCACGGTCTTCATATTCTTTAATATTCCAGTTTTGAATCATTTTAGGAATTTCTGGATCAAATTTAGTTTGGGTTTTAAACTGTTTTCTGTTAATATGGAAAACTTTATGATTTTTAAATTTTTCAACATCAATTAAATCATGACTATTAAGTGATACCTGTGCAATTAATTCTATAGCCCTATATAATCTGGCAACTGCATCATCAAAAAAGCCTTCTTCAATTTTACGATGAGCATTATTTAATAAATCAGGCAGATAATATTTCATAGCTTCTTTTTGATTATTTTGTATTTTTAATCTTAAAAATTCCAAATTATTGTTTAATTGATTTATAAATTCTTCAGAATTATCAAAATCATTACTTAATAATTCATTAGGACATTTTTGAATGATTTCTTTATAAAAATAACTTGGAAGTTTAAATGATTCAATTTTATCTAACTTTTCATTATAAATTTCAATTCTATCATTGAATTTATCCCATTTTTGATAGAAATTAACTAATTTAATATAAAATTTAGCTAAATCTTTTAATTCCCCATCATCTAATTTTGCTTCTGCTTCTTTGAAGTTTTGAATAGCTGCTTCAAATTGATAATGATTAAAGAAGTTTTTTCCACGATTAAATTCCAGCACAGCATATGTGTCATATGGATCTTTTTGAGGTTTTATTTGTTCATGGCCTGAAATAACAATTCCAACACCATCTTTATTTCTAACTTCTGCATTTTCACTCATCTTAGAACCTACATAGGAATAGTTATAAGAATCTGTGTATTTATCACCAGTTGAAGCTAAAACTAAACCTGCAGTCATCGGTTTTGTTCCACCAGTAAAATCAATTGTTATTTCATCCCATCCTTTTTTGTTTAACTCAAAAAGAACTTCTTTTGATTTTTCAAATGCATCTTCAATACTTTCATGATTATCAACTTGTTTAGTTAAATAATCATATTTATGTTTTGTATTTTTGTTTATTTCATCAACTACACTTAATGTTTTTTTAGAATGTATAAAATAAACTAATTTTGGTTTTATATTATCAATAGAATGGATTAGAGGTTCTGGAGAACCTCCAACACTCATAACTAATACTTTTCTATTACTCACTTAACACACCTTAATTAAATTCCAATTTAACCCAACCAAACGGTTTTCCCTGTTTAGTGACTTTTCTGGATTTTGGAAACTCAAATTCATAACTTCTTTTAAAAGACTTTCTAACTCTGTCAAAAGATGTTGGATCATATTCTTTAAGTTTCATAGCAATAGATGTTGCCATTAAACCTGAACCTGCACCAATTTTAAGTAACGGTGCATCTACAGTATTTTTCTTATTTAAAGTTTCATAAAATTTAGATAAATACTCAATATCATATTTATCTGCAAAATCCATTTCATAATAAATTAAATCCTGACTAAACTTAAATAAAACATCTTTAAGATAATTTAAGTCCAATATTTCAGATTTATCATCAAGTTTTAATTTTCGATAGATATTACTGTCAAAAGTTGTTGTTAAACTGGATTTAAAATTTTTATTTGCACCAATTGTTTCCAAATAACTTTTTACAACTTTACCATGTCTTGAATAAAATTGGTTTTTTCTTCTATCATCAGTTGCCATTACTGCTAAAACCTGCTCAATTCTTGGAAGATTTGTAGTTGTAGTGTCTGCAACTTGCATAAATCTAAATATATTATATTGATCATCATTATTACCAAAACCACTGGTGAAATATTTTTTTAATAAACCATCAGATAAACTATTAATGCGACGATTACTGGAAATATCTTTACCGATTTTATCCATATCCTCTTCAGTTAACAAGTTATAAAAGATAGCTGTTCTAATAGCTCCTTTAATTGAGGAACCTGGAATATATAACTTATCAGAGGTTTTGATATGTTCTTGAACCTCGTTAATAAAATCAACACGACTATTATCAATACACTGGTATCTGACAAAATCCTTTTTTATTTTTTTATCAAATTGTTTTAATTCAAAGTTGGAATTTGTTAGACTAGCTAAAAAAGTATCTTTTCTGTCATCAGATAAACTGGAGTAATAATTTGTCAAATTAACTCTTTTTATTATTTTGACAATTTGTCCTTTACTTTTAGCTTTGGCTGGAACAAATTCACAACAGCTATATGATTTTCCAGAACCTATGTGAATAGGACTTAAAGTAGTTAAATGTAAATCATAAGATTCCCCAGCCATTATTTACCCTCCTCTAAGTTGCATTTTAATGGAAATGCAAATCCATATTCAATAGCTGGATTAACCTTACCTGAACTAACATTTCTTCCATAATATTTTTTATAATCTGGGAAAACTGATCCTTCTTTGAAGAATCTTATTTGTTTTCTAATTTCATTAGATGAGCTTTTTCCTCTTTTTGAATCTATTTCATAACTTGCAAATTCATTAATATGTGCCAAATCATCTGAATTTGGAATGAATCTTGATAAAGTTACAAAATAATTACCTTCATACTTATTTAAAGAGTATTCTTCATCTATAAAATAATCAAACTGACCTTTTCCTGTTGAAATATCTCTTCCAAATCCACGGTCTTTTAAGAATTTAATAGCTGCTTTAACAATTTGTTTATAATCCTCATCCATAAATTCTACTAAGAAAAATAACCCCATATTTTTGAATTCAATTCCAGATGTGTAGAAAATACCTTCTGTTTCATTGGTTATACGGTTAACACTATTATTTGGAATAATATTTTCTCCAAAATTAACATCAATATTATAAGATTCCCTCATAAGCAATCCTTTAATAAAAGTATACTGATTATAATTTCTTAATATGTCACTTTCACTTAATTTACCTTTTAATAAGTCAAAGAATAAATTTTCTTCAATGAATTTAACTTTTTTATATTCTTTAAAATCTTTAGGATGATACTTTTCTTCCAAATCTTTTGATTTTTGCGGAAATATAATTTTAGGATAAAATTTTATTTTTTTACCGTTTTCAAAATCTTCTTTAAATATAAATGGAAATGTTGAGGAAATTATAAATGGAGGTTCATCTTCAAAAGATTTAACCATTTCATCAACTTTTTCAGGATATAACTGACTTATTGCATAAGTTATTGCACCAAATAATGTATCTGAGTGAAGTTCTGGAAAGATTGATAAGGGTTTTAAATATATTAACACTTTTTCACCTCATATCTTAAATTTAATTATCTTTCCTTAGTTAATACTTTTAACAGCTTCAGAAATATCTGCATTTTCAATAATAACTTCTTCATCCATGTCTTTTTTATAATAATCTTGGCCTCTTTTTGTAATTGAAATATTGGTAAATTTAACTTTACCAAAACCTCTACTACCACTTCCTCCAAGATAATTGTCCTCTAAAAGACGCATTGCTTCAAATACGCCCATTAAATTATCTTCATCTTCTTCATAAACTGAAAATATGAATTCAAAAGCAAATGCTGATCCTTTTGGTATTCTTTCAATATTTCTTGGAGTAGCTTCTGAAGTAATACGATTAAGATTGTTTTCATATTTTAATTCTGCTCCACGAACAATATCTTCCTGTTTACTCCATAATTCAATTGATTCTTCTGTTGGAAAAGCATCTCTAACAATTAATCTAGTAGGGAAATCTAAAGCTTTATTATTATCTGCTGATACTCCAAATATTTTAGCTGCTTTGGAATCACCGTCAGTTGCAGGACCTCCTTCGTTTTTTCTTACACTTTGAGCAGATTCTTTATCATTTAATTCAAATAAAGACCTAAGTTTTCCTTTTAAAGATGATCCTGGGATGAATGGTAAATCTGAAACTACATCACGAATAATAACATTATCAGTTCCTCCAATGTCAATATTATCGTTAGATCCTCCTATATGAAGTCCTGTTTCACAAACTAATTCTCCTTTAATAACAAAATTTTCTTTAAACATAATAATTGCCTCCTTATTTTAACTTAATTTTTTGGATAGTGATATTTATGATATGCTACAATTGATTCAAAAAAGTCTATAAATGTTTTAAAATTTTTCATTTTATCTTCTTCAGACCCAACATCCACTTTACTCATAGCTGCCATCATAAAATTATAAAATGCCTTTGGAACATTTCCTCTTCCTACAGCAACTGCTAATTTAGGTTTTAAAAGATAAAATTCCGGTTCAATTTCATCCCATGTTGTTTTTTGTTCAATTAATCTAACTGCACCAAAGAATTTTCTTAGTTGGTTTGTTTTAAGCTGTTTAGATCCTTTCGCTACTTTATCTGCATATCCTCCTTCATCTGCAATATCTTTTATAGATAAATCAGATAGCTGATTTAAACTTTTTATTCTGTTTGTAACATCATTATAATTTTCATTTTCATTTTGCCTATTATTTCTATTATAATCTCTTGCCATAATATCACCTCATTCTTAAACTAACCCATGAAACAGGAATTTTAATCCAAGGCATGAATTTTAATCCTTTTTTATTTAAATCTTCAAAAACTTCCTTATCTTTTACTAATCTCAATTTATATTTAAATAAAGGTACAAATCTTTTAATACTCAACCTTCTGTGAACATCTTCATCCCATTTATTTTCATTAGACAGTAATCCCAGGTTTTTGTAATTATTTTGCCATAAATGTAACATTGAATAAACAATACCTTTAGACAGTCTATTATTTGTACAGTAATCTTCCAGTTTTACAGCAAAATCAAATAATTCGTCAAATCCTTTAAATAAATCTTTTGTATCCCAGTTAACAACTTCTCCAAACAATGTTATTTTATCCCTTCCACAAGATTTTGCAGCGTCCAAATATTCTTCGGAAGTTATGGCTGCTTTACCAATCGGGAATTTTGGAGAAACAATATTTATACCTCCAGACAAATTAATTGAGGGATTAGATGCAGTCCATATTTTGAAAGTATTTCTTAATTTCTGTGCAAATTTTATAATATCATCATATGGTCCTAAAACCAGTAAATCATCTCCTCCAGAGTAATTTATATGGATTGTAGGGATTTCATAATCTTTTAATTTATCCGCCTCATCATCAGATAATTCACATCCATATTTTAATTTATAAACAAAAACACTTTCTTTAATTTCTTCATTGTCGTTTTGGATTTCCAATTCTTTTTTATCAAATTTATCCTCATTAAAGACTTTTGAATAAACTTTAAACTCAGATGCAATGTTATTTACAAATCCTGAGAAAAACATATCTAATTGAGAACTTAATGCTGAAACTCTTGAAATTCCAAGATTTTCATCATAACTTTCCTTTAAGCCTTCAGAAAAGATTAATCCCAAATTATCCACATCCATTTTTAAAACACCTAACTTATTAGCACCATTACTAATTTTTGCTAAATGTTCAAAGTATAATGGCATGTATTTATGATTATCTGCAAAACGACCAAGGTTAGGAACTGTATTTCCCATGAAACTAAAGCTAAATGAAACATTACTTTCAAATTCATGATTAGCTAAATCTAAAAAGTTTGTATCATTTAATTTAATAACTTCAACCTTTTTACAAGTTTTAGACAAACTATTAATTTTATCTGCAATATCCTTAGATTTATTTAAAAAGTGATAATCAACATTTGCAGGTTCAATAAAGTAACCTTCACCTTTATCAGTAATACATTTAATCATATAATCTGCATTAGCTGCATTTTGACCTAATTTTTCATGATTCTTACAAGTTTTACAAACTACAGAATCTTCTTTTTTAGGATATGGAGTTCCACAAACTGAACATAAATCATCATATTTAATTTCCTCATCGAAATTAAAGACATCATCAAGATTATCTGAGAATTTATGTTTTTTATCTTCATTTAATTTATTGGATAATTTTCGAGTTATCTGACCAAATTTAGCTAAATCATCACCACAACACTCTATTGAAACTAAAGCTAAGTATAATTCAGCATTAAACTCATCAATAAAGAATTTATTAAGTTTTGATTTGATTTCAGCTAATTTTTCTTTTGCAGTTTTCGTATTTGGTCCAATTATTGTAAATCTTCCACCACCACAGAATAAAATGTTAGCTTCGCATAATTCAAGTTCTTCTGCAATATGTGTAGCTATTGCATCACAAAGCAGTGCCAGATAAAGAGATCTTCCTCTTAAACGTTTACTCATTCCGCTTTGTGCTTCCTGAGGTGAAGAGATTTTAAAAATAAATTTTTGAATTCCTGAAATATCTCCTTCAATAGCTAAATAACAGTTTAAATCATCCTTTTGAGTTAATTTAACATCACCATCACGATTAAATAAATATCTGGAAACTGCTAATGCAGCAGTTGTTTTTGAGTGGTCATATAATGAAATATCACTTTTAGATTTATATGCTGCTGAAGGCATAGTTGAAGCATATTTTTTTAATAAAGCAAGTAATGTATTAAAATCAGTTTTATTTTGAATTAATTCAAATTCAAAGTTAAATTCATCCCATAAACGATTATATTCAGGTACTAAATTCCACCCTCCCATAGTGTCCTTTTTAGCTGCAGGTTTTAAATTATTAAAACTTCCATCATCTAAAGACAATTTATTTAATGGGATATACTGTTCGTCAACTTTGTCATTACCTTCCAAAACAATTTTAGAAAATAATGAAATTAAAGGAGTTTTATTAACTTCTTGCGTATCATCAATATCTTCCCTTTCAGAAGCGGAATGATGATCTGCTTTTTTTAAAATACTGCACAAATCAGGATAATTAGATTTTGTATGGTTATGATGATATAAAACCAAATCCACAATATCATCATTGTAGTATTTATCTAAAAAGTCACAGGACCATTTGGCATGTGCTCCATTTTTACCATAATCATCCTGAGAATATTTTTTATATTCTTCAGAATGGCTCTTGTCTGTTCTTTGATAGAACTTTCCAATATCATGGAGTAATGCAGCAATTTTTAAATTTTCTACATTTTTAATTTTAAATTCCTCCTATCTTATTTAATATAATTCTAGTTTAAATTAATAAACATATAAATTTTTTTAATTTAAAGACAGATAATAAATTTTCAGCAATTTTACAATTAATTAAAACATTATATAATCCATTAATTCTAACACGTTAATAACAATTATGTATCTTTATTGTATATAAATATTACTAAAATTATTTAAAAAAAGTTATATATCAAAAATTGAATAATCACCATAAGGAGTTAAAAAGATGTTTTGTAATAACTGCGGATGTGAACTTGCAGATAATGCAACTTTCTGTTCCAAATGCGGAAAGAAAATAAAAAACAAAAACATATACATTGCACTGATACTGACATTCATACTGACAGGACTTGGTTCAATCTATGCAGGAAATACCAAAAAAGGATTAACATTACTGATACTCAGAGTACTTTTTGCTGCTTTGGCATTTTTTTCAAATATATTCGGCATTTTATCCGTTTTGGTTTGGGTTTACGGATTTTATGAAGTATATAACGATGTTCAAATTGCCAACAGAAATTCCAGTCCGAATCTGATTAATGATTTTAAAAACTGGAATCAGCAAAATAAGATAATAGCTATTTTAATAATATGTGCAATTTTAATCCTAACCCTCAACAGTCTCATCAGCTTTTCATCAACAGACAGCTATTCTCCAGGTGATTCAGCCACTTCTAATCATGTAAGCTACAGCTATGATAGCTATCCGTCACATTACGGGGGAGTAGATACATCACCGGATACAATTGCCAAAAATGATCCTGACTCCTATTATGACTATTATGAATACGGAGACAATCCTGATGTTGATGATTATCTGGAATCAGAAGGTTATGATTAAAATTATAATCAGTTATTCATTTATTGTTGAATTTTAAGTAGGAGTACATTTTTAGAAACATACTTCCTAC
>OCHN01002222.1_pt1 | contig 13082 bp, 6 predicted proteins | sample 1538911 | NCBI WGS metagenome assembly OCHN01 (sample SAMN04571736, study PRJEB22368) | human gut metagenome | biome: human gut; material: stool | host: Homo sapiens | place: Luxembourg | collected 2013-01-11 | reverse complement strand
CCGCCGTTATATCGCCCATGCCTGTTTCGGAGCCGTCGCTGAACCTGCGCGCTTCAACGGCCGCAGCAAGCGGAAGCCCGGTGTATTCGGTGTCGGCGGGCGCGTGGAATATGAAGTCATCCGCAACGGGGGTGCCGTAGTATATCGTGTACAGCCAGCCGCCGATGTTGCTTGCCGCATTGTAGTACTCGCCCTCTGCCACATCTATGAGCACCTTTATCGTTTCCGGTTTTACGGGTACGGCTATTTCGCCGCTGGTGCTGCTGAAATAGTGCAGGGTTATTTTGCCGACTCCCTCAACTCCGTCGTTTACGGTAACGGAAACGGTTTTTTCCTTGCCGTTATATCTGCAATCCTCCGGGGCGGTGAATGTGAACAGGTCGGCGGTAATGTCGCCCTTTACGATAGTGAATTCCCAGCCGCCCGAGAGGACAGCCGCCTTGCAGTTATCCCCCTCCGCGATGTCCGCCGTTACGGTGTAGGTTCCGGGAATAACGGGGTCTGCTTCATTTCCGTCGCGGTAGTATTTCAGTGTGACAGCGCCTGCGCCGGAGATTCCGGGCTTCACAGTGATTTCCGCTTCCTTTGGCGCGCCGTTGTATTTAAGGTCTGACGGCGGTGCGAATTCCAGGTCAGACGCCGTGAGAGCCAGTTTTTCTACCTTAACGGTGCAGTCCGCTGAGGTATCGTCTATAAACGAGGAACCCGCGCCGCTGTAATTCAGCACGAACCTGCAATCGTCGCCCGCAGCGGGGAGCGCAGAGGTGGTGACTTTAGTTTTCGCGCCGTCCGGGAGCGCTGCGGCGGCTACCTCCTTATCGTTCAGCGTTACCGTGAACGAGCCGCTGCCAGCGGTGAGCGCAGTATCCGAATAAGCCTGCGGCACTCCGTCAAATTCCACCAGGGAATACACAGTGAAATCCGCCGTGCCCAGGTAAACCAGTGAATCCGCAGAGCTGTTCTCAAGGATCACGCCGGATTTGTATCCGATGGACGGCGCGCCGTCCTCCCGCAGCGAGGGATAATACGCGATCCCAGCCGCTTTGTCGTTCGCCTTTTTCGTCCAGAGCGTGGAATTAAGCCCCATCGTCGTCAGCGCGTCTGCGGAGGTCATCTGTAAGGTCGTGAGCCCCTTCGCCGCTCCCTCGAGGTCTGCGCCGGCGATTCCCCTGGCGCCGCTCGTGTCGGAGTTGTACCAGCAGTTCTTCACGTTGTCATTTTCGCTTCCGCATATTGCGCCAACATTTTCGGTTCCGGTCACGGTGCCGATGTTTATGCCATCTATGACCGGTGTTTGGCTTTCGCCGCATATACCGCCGACATTCCTGACGCCGCTTACCGCGTTTCCGTTAACGCACCGCCCCCTTGTACCTGACGCGTAACCAAAGATACCGCCAACATTATTTCTGCCGGTAATACTTCCGTTTTCAGTGATAATATCATACAGCCAGCCCGATACATAGCCGAAAAGTCCGACATTATCAGAATCAGGCTGATTAATTATCAGATTGGATATCTTATGTCCATCTCCGCTGAAATGCGCATAGAATGGCGTGACTTCGTTTCCTATCGGGGTGATATTTCTTCCTGAAAGGTCGATATCGCTTTGCAGGACGTAGTTTCTGCGCCACATTGCGCTGTTCTGTGTGAGCTTCTGAAATTCATCTGCCGTGGTTATGGGATTATAATATCGCCAGCTGTCACCAGTCACTGTGAAATAGTTGTACATACGCAGCTCGCCGGACTGCGCCTTTCCTACGCCTTTAAGTCTGATGAGCGTGTAGTTGTCCGAGCGGTATCTTCCGTTTTCAGTGCCCTTGGTGTAGCTTCCTCTTTCCCAGATGTCGCCGGAAAAGCCGGATAGCCGACTGGTCAGGTCTTTGGTTTCAACAGGACCGCCAAAATCTTCCTTCAAGAAAAGATCCTTGGAGTAAAAGCAGTTTTTCGAGGGACCGGTACCGATATTACCGCCGATTTCGCTGTTGCCGCATATCTCAGCCATGCTGAAGCTGCTGGAAACGTCGGCGCTGCTTTCCACCGAGCCGCAGATACCGCCGACAACGGAGTCGCCGACCAGCATTCCTGTGTTGTAGCAGTTCGCTAAGGTGCTTCTGTCTGCGCTTTCGCCGCAGACGCCGCCGGTTTTGAGTGTTCCTGTGACGGCTCCGGTGTTGTAGGACATCTGTACGGTGCCGCTGTTCTTGCCGCAGACGCCGCCTGCCGATTCCTTTCCGGTGACGGGAGCGTTGTTGTAGCAGCCGGTGATGGTTCCCGCGTTCAGGCCGCAGATGGAGCCGGTGCAGTTCCCGCCGGATATTTCGCCGCTTTCAATGCCAACGTATGTTATGGTACCGGTGTTATAGCCGAAAAGCCCGATATAGTCCCCAGCCGCAGATATCTTCACGTTGGTCAGGACGTGGCCGTTGCCGCTGAATTTCCCGCTGAACGGCACGGTTTCCGTGCCTATCGGGGAGAACGATCCTCCCGTAAGCTGGATATCTCCGGCAAGGACGTAATTTCCGCCCCACTTCGTATCGTCACCCGCGAGGTCAAGCAGCTCCTGCTCGGTGCTTATTTCGGTGTAGGAGTCCCAGTCGGGGGAGGCTTCCGTGCCGAAGTTGTAGTATTCAACCCTTGTTACTTCCTGCTTCGCTCCGGCGGGGACAGGGTCGGCGCGGAGAATTGTTTTCTTTCTGCCGTCAACATTTTCCCTGACGTATCCCTCCGTCCAGCTTTCCGGCTTGAAAGAGTTTATTACCTCATCAGCCGGGACGCTGCTGGCTGAGCCGCTGACGTCAGCCTTACCGCCTATTGCGGTAAGCCCGCTGCTGTATATGCAGTCTGTGAAAGAGGAATGGTCGCCGCCGTTTCCGCAGACGCTTCCAAGCGAGCCGCTGCCGCTGACCTTTCCGGTATTCGCGCAGCCGCTGACGCTGGAAACAATTTCATGACCATTGGATTCGTAGCCGCTTACCGAACCGCAGATACCGCCGATATTTCCGGTTCCGGTGACTTCACCGGAGTTGAAGCAGCCGCTCAACGAGTTAGAATTTCCTGTGCCGCAGATACCGCCGACGTTTTTCGTGCCGCTGACCGCGCCGGAGTTATAGCAGTTCTTGATTTCACCGTCAGAAGAGCTGCCGCACACTCCGCCCGCCTGTTTCGGGCTTTCAACAGTGCCTGAGTTATAGCAGCCGCTTATCTTACCATAACTATAACCGCATACTCCGCCTGTTGTGCGGCCTTCATCATGTGTTCCCGCAGTGCAGCTTACGCTTCCGGTGTTTCGGCAGGAGATCAGCGTACCTTCGCTGTAAGCGCACACGCCGCCGATAAATCCGATATCTCCGATATCACCGCTTACCGAGCAGGAATTCGTGCAGTTTATAAGACTGCCGTTATTTACAACAGCAATTCCGGCAACGCTTTCCTTGCCGTATATTGAGCCGCCGTCCAGCGTGAGATCTCTGATAACGCTGCCGCTGTTGACCTCGCCGAAAAGCGCCACTTGGGACTTTTCAGGCTCGTTTATGTAAACGTTCTTTATGGAATGTCCGTTTCCGCTGAATTTGCCGTAATAGTTCTCTATTATCTTAACGTCCGTCCGGCTTTCAAGGTCGATATCGTTACCGAGGACGTAGTTTTGGTTCCACTTTGCTTTGTCCGCGCCGATATCTACGAACTGCTGGGCTTCTGTTATAAGCGTGTAGGTGTCCCAGTCCGGATCGGATTCCGTGCCGAAATTGAACACCTCGCGCTCCATTGCGGCGGGCGCCGCCGGAATGTTCTTAAGCCTTACATAGGTCATCTGAGCCTTGCCGCTGCCGTCCAGGGTTATGCTGCCGGATTCCCACAGGTTTTTGTAAAAGTTGTATTTATTGAGAATGCTGCCGCACAGAGCTCCGGTGGGAATACCAGTTACCTCTTTATCACCGCTGGAGGGGCTGAATACGTCGCTGTTGTAAAAGCTGTATGATATGCTGGCGTATATATTTCTTACATCATCCGAATGACTGACAGCATAAACTGATTCTTCTCCGGTTAGCTCCCCGGCATTTATGCAGAACGTTATGTAATTGAGGTTTATCCCCGCGATACCGCCAATCTGTTCTTTGCCCGTGATACTGCCGCTGTTGAAGCAGTTGCTGATCTGTGTGCTCTGGGCTGTGTTTCCGCAGATACCGCCGATGAACGAATTTGCGGTGATATCCCCCATATTCAGGCAGCCGTAAATCGTTCCGGTGCTGTACCCACAGATACCGCCGACATATTTTCCGCCCTCGGTGCTTCCGGTAATGTCCGCCGAGTTCCAGCAGTTTTCGATGGTTCCGGTGCTGTATCCGCATATCGCGCCGATTCTTTCAGCGCTGCCGACGCTGATGTTTCCTCTAACTATGCCGAGATTCCCTATTGTGCCGGAGGAACAGCCGAAAAGTCCCTGATCGTCCAGTCCGGCGGTAAGGGTCAGCCCGGATATTTTGTGATTCTTTCCGTCAAATGTTCCGGCGAAAGGCTTAGTAACAGTGCTGCCGCCTGTCTCGCGCTCTCCTATGCCTATCGGAGCCCACTCGCTGCCCGACAGGTCAAGATCGGCCTCAAGCTGGAAATACTTCCCCTGATATGTTTCACCGCCGTTCACCCGCTCCGCCAGTAACGCAAGCTGCTCCGCCGTTTTTATGATGTACGGATTGAAGCTGTCTCCGTTACCGCCTTCAAAGCTCTCGGCGGCTGTTCCGTCCCACGCTGCGGCAGCCGATCTTCCGAGCCCTGGATTTATGATGAACAGCGCCGCTATCAGCGCTATAATTGCAAGACCCGCGGTCAGCAGCCGCATTCTTTTTGCTGTCATGAGATTACCTCCTGTAAACTGTTCTTCTGTCTCTGTGCGGATATTCACCGCCAAACCAATATTATGCAAAACTGCTATTATTATAGCTTAGAAATCATGATTTGTCAATAGAACTGATCTGCCTTTCCGGGCATATGTCCGGAATTATTCAAGGGCAACACCGCACAATTAACGGATAGCGCCTTTGCCAGGCGACGCTTACTGCTTACACGGCGCTTGCCTGCATCTTTCCATTTTGGTGCATAATAACACATGATTCCCTTTAAAAACCTCGTGTGAGCGAAAATGTACAGTGCGCACCATCTTCTTGAAGACGCGTTTGCCCGAAAAACCTCCCCACAGAGGTTCCCTATAATGACGCCGGACGTATACATACGGCCCGCCGCTTGCGGTATCTCCTATAAACGAGGTGCGGCGCGTGCTAGACTACGCAGTGACCGAGATACCGCCAGAGAAAATACTGATGGGAATGCCAAATTACGGCTACGACTGGACGCTGCCGTTTATGCGCGGGACTCCGGCGCAGAACGTAAGCTTAACGCAGGCTGTGGATCTTGCCCTTAGATACGGTGTGGAGATACAGTTCGACGAGCAGGCGCAGACGCCGTATTTCTACTACACCGACAACGGAACTCAGCACGTAGTGTGGTTCGACGACCCGCGCAGCATAGATGCGAAGCTTCAGCTCATCGACGATTACAGGCTTGCCGGGGCGAGCTGGTGGACGGTCAACCGGTGCTACGTTCCGAACTGGCTGGTTTTGCAGAATATGTACGAAACGGTCAAACTGTGAATGTAAAGCGGCATGGCGCAGATATTTCGTGCCATGCCAAACATTTGTGCAGAAAATTGCGATGGTAAGGAAAACTTATCTTGACAAATCCCGTGATTCATTGTAAAATATAACGGAACAATAATATACTTCATCAGGAAAGGACGATACATTTGATAAAGAATAAGATGAAAAGCCTGCTTGCTGCGGCACTGGCAGGAGCCCTGACGGTTTCCGCGATACCGGTCAATGCGTCGGCGGTTGTGAACAAATTCAAATACAGTGGCTATGAACATAGTCATGCCGGCGATATTCTGAACGAACTAGGGAGTTACAGCGACGCCAATGCATTTGACGTTATATATGAAGGCGCGCATCATGGCGTTTCCGGCGGCGGGCTGGAAGAGTATCTCACGGCGCTTGAAACTGATTCCACCGACCGCGGCGATGTTGAGCTGATTAACGAACATACTGTCTATAACGTCAAGGATAACAGCGATAATGCTGCTTCCGGAAACAGCCGGCAAAATCTGCTGACATTTCCCGTGGACGTTAAAAGCTATGCGATGAATGTATTTCCGGATCCCCTGCATGAGGTTTCCAGCTGGAGAATGTGGGTCGGCGATTCCGGATTTAATGACATCGCCCCGGTCGCTGAGGCTAGCACCGCTGATTATATCGAAACTTCTGACATGGTGGACGCGATAAACGCATTGGGTTCGAAGTACGAGAATATCGCGCTCCAGTTGATTTTCAAAGGAATCGAATTCGAGGTACAGTACTATTCCGCGTTTGACCAGCCTTTAGGGAGCTGTTACACCATCAGCGACGAGAACCGCAGAAACCTTGACGCAACTTATTGTTTCGTGCATTACGTGCCTGATGTTGCCGTTTCCATGCTCAATGTATCTTCCGGTGAAGAGGCGTGGGATTTCATAAACCGCATGGTTCGCAATTTTGATGAATTCAATCAGGATCGGGCAAAACTTCTGCGGTTCGCTGAATTTGAGGTCTTTGACCGCTGTGGAAAATCCGTCGGCAGCTTTTCTTCAGGGCATTGCGACGAATATGAATATAACAAGGCGTTCAAGTATGTGAAATCAGGCGAGAGCAGCGATACTCTGTGGCTGGTTTCCGATGGAAGCGGCGCATATCCGATGTTCAGCGCTTCCGGTGATAAGCTTGAGGAAACAGTAAATGAGTTCCTCGCGCAGCACACGGACGTCCAGAAGATAACCCTCAGAATGTGCCCTGAGATGTATGTCACCAGTTCAAGCTGCTTCGACGGCGACGTGCTGGCTGATTTGTCGCAGTTCAAGCAGTATAATGTGACGGAGCTTCCGGCAAAAGCGGCTGATCTGTCCAGTGTGCTGGATCTCCAGGAGCACTATGGGTTCGATTTCGAAAACTGGAAGCTTTTCGAGGGCGTTTCCACTGGAGAAAACGGAGGCTGCAGGCTCAGTGAACTAGCTAACGACAAGGACGGTTTCGGCATTGATTCCATATCTGGGATCGCCGCCGGAAGCGTACTTGTGGCGTATATCCCGCAGGAGGAGCTTCCCGATGATATTGTTTCGCAGGTGGAGATAACCGTTGCTGAACCGGAAATCGGCGTAAAGTTCGCGGATACGGCGGATATTCCCTCCGGCGCAGATTACGCGGCGGATAAAGTATCGTGGTACCGCGGCGAAACCCTCGATACCTCCGGCGAGTTCGCTGCCGGCGAGCAGTACACGGTATCTGTAACCCTCAGCCCGGAGAAATACTTTGCGTTCGACGGAACGACCACAGCAAAGGTGAACGGACATAATGCGGTTATCAGGGACTTCACAGCCAACGAGCTTGTGGTTGAGTATACGTTTGATAAGCTTCCGGAGGATATCTGGGGTTTCGTTGACGGCGAGCTTGCCGGGGAGCACCCGGTTATCAGCGTGCCCGACGGCGAGATTATTCCCGGCGAGGTTATGCAGAAGATAAAGGACAGCGGCAGGGAAGTCGAGCTGAATTACGGCGATTATAGCTGGATAATAACCGGCTTCGACGCGGATTATACGGCGAAGCCGATCGACCTGAGAATAATGAGGGTCGCTGAAAGCAACTGGGCGGAAGCGGTAAAGACTGCTTCCGGACATCTGTACAAAATGCAGATATCCATTCAGCACAGCGGAGATTTCGGATTCACGGCGCTGCTGAAGCTGAACCTCAGCGATGGCAAGCCGGCTAACCCGGGGACGTATTACGCAAATCTGTATCAGCTTTCCGGAGATCAGCTCAAATGGAGCGTATACTCCGACCTTGCCGAGGAAAGCGGTAAGTATATCGCGAAGCTTGAATTTACGCACGCGTCAGACTGGCTTGTCACCATTGACAGCGAGATAAATCCGGGAAGCGGGAATGACGACGGCGGCTCCACCGGAGGCTCCGGCAACAGGGTGAACGGAATTAAGAAGGCGAGAACCCTGAAATCCGAGGGCTGGGATAATATCGTAAAGGAGATAAAGTCCACCGGGGAAGGCTCGGTTATCGAGATAACCCTCAACGATGAGACCACCATGCCTGAGGACGCGCTCCAGGCGGCGATCGACAGAAAGATGAAGCTGATAATGGACGCAGGCTTTGGCAGAATATGGGAAATAGACGGCGCGAAGGCGGTACCCGGAAAGTACATCGACCTCAGCATTTCCGGCGTTGACGTCGGTATCCCGGAGGATTCATATGCAGGTATCCTCTGTTCTGACAGCAGGCAGCTCAGAATAAATGCGCGTCTGCTGAACTTCACGGCTCAGCTCACGGCGTTCATCGGCAAGGACAATATCGGTCAGAATGCGGCGCTCTACAGCTACAACGACGAGACCGGGAAGCTCGTGTTCCAGGATATCTCGGCGGTTGACAGGGACGGAAACGTTATATTCAATATCAAGTGCGGCGGACGCTATTTCATCGCGCTCGGAAGCGAGGTGGCGCCTCCTGCGTATCTCTGCGGCGACGTTAACGGCGACGGAGTTGTAAACGCCCACGACGCCGCGGCTATCCTCAAGTACGCGACCTACGGCTACCCGCTCGACAAGCGCTGCGGCGATACCAACGCGGACGGCGCGGTAGACGCTCACGACGCTCTGCCGATACTTAACTATGTAGTCGGCAATGTGAAGTTGCTCCCTGCTGTAGGATTCAGGCAGTGAACCACAATTAAACTGAAACTCTCCCGCGGTTCTCCGAGGGAGAGTTTTTTTGTGTCCGGAACAAGCGGGTGCTCAGATGGTGTCCATAAGCGCACCCAGCGTTCGGAATACCTTAGCGGTGCTGCGGCGCTTCATGGAGTGCCTGCTGAGGGAATTCACCGCCATGAACGCCAGACCTCCGGCTATCAGACCGGCGGCGCTGCTCTTGATATATGCTTCCGTCTTTTTTGACATGGTGATCAGCTCCTTTTTGAAAGTTTACATCGATATTTTCTGCAATTTCAGAAAAAACATACCTGAAGCCATGCCGGAAATTGATTCCTCTGATACCTGGAATGCCCGGAAATATGTGCTTCAATTGAGAAAAATCACGTTTTTGAGCTGATTTTTTGTGCTTTTTGTAATGTTTGCATAGTTGAACTCATGGTTTCAACTACTGTTTTCGTCAATATGCTAAAATGCAATTTCTAGCACAAAAACTTGCAAAAATCGCTTGACAAAAATTCTTGTTTGGTGTATAATCAGACCATAGCAAAGGGGCTATGACAGACAGACTTCAATGGCGAAGCCTGCCGGTCATAGCCCCGATTTGTTAGCATATCAAGTCAATACGGGCTGCCGCCTCCGGTTATGCGGGACGGGCTGACAGCTTCAAAAACAGAAAGGGGACGGTTCTTAAATGAACACACTATTGACTTTATTGTCCGAGGCGGGAACGGTATTCGCCCCGGATCAGAACGCAGCGGTCCAGGCTGTCGTTGATGAAACGATGTACAGCGGCAGCGATGTAAACGGCATATGGTACCTTATCGGTGCCGCCTGGGTATTCTTCATGCAGTGCGGCTTCGCGATGGTCGAGACAGGTATGACGCGTTCAAAGAACGCCGGCAACATCATCATGAAGAACCTCATGGACTTCTGTATCGGCACAGTAGTATTTATCCTTCTTGGTTTCGGACTCCTGCTGGGCGAGGATACGCTCTTCGGTCTGGTCGGTATTCCTAACCTCGACATTCTCGGCAGTTTCTCGGACTTCAACAGATGTGCTGAGTTCGTGTTCAACCTCGTTTTCTGCGCGACTGCCGCAACTATCGTTTCCGGCGCGATGGCAGAAAGAACGAAATTCCTCAGCTACTGCATCTACTCCGGCGTTATCAGCGCGATCGTTTACCCGATCGAGGCTCACTGGATCTGGGGCGGCGGCTGGCTGGCTCAGATGGGCTTCGTTGACTTCGCTGGTTCCACATGTATCCACATGGTCGGCGGTCTGTGCGCCCTCATCGGTGCAAAGATGGTCGGTCCGCGTATCGGCAAGTTCGGAAAGGACGGCAAGCCTAACGCGATCCTCGGTCACTCCATGACCCTCGGCGCCCTCGGCGTATTTATCCTCTGGTTCGGCTGGTACGGATTCAACGGCGCTGCCGCTTCCGATACCCACTACCTCGCAAATATCTTCCTTACTACTACAGTAGCTCCTGCGGTTGCAACCTGCACAACCATGGTTTACACTTGGATAAGACACGGTAAGCCTGACGTTTCCATGTGCCTTAACGCTTCACTTGCAGGTCTGGTTGCTATCACGGCTCCCTGCGCTGACACCGACTGCCTCGGCGCTGCGATCATCGGTCTGGTTTCCGGATTCCTGGTTTGCTTCGGCGTTTGGCTCCTCGACTACAAGCTTCACATCGACGACCCGGTCGGCGCTGTTGCAGTTCACTTCTTCAACGGTATCTGGGGCACCATTGCAGTTGGCCTCTTCTCTAACGGCAACGGTCAGAACGGCGGCGTAGCTGCTGTAAACGGCACCGGCGAGCACGCTGTAGGTCTTTTCTACGGCGGCGGATTCGCACAGCTTGGCGTACAGCTCCTCGGTATGGTTTGCGTACTTGCCTGGACGGCAGTTACCATCACGCTTACATTCTTCATCATCAAGAAGACGATCGGTCTGAGAGTTTCCCGCCACGAAGAGATCGTTGGTCTGGACGCTACAGAGCACGGTCTGCCTTCCTCCTATGCAGACTTCGTTCCTGCAATGCACGTAGAGCTTTCCACCTCCGGCAAGGAGAAGGAAGTAGAGACCGTAAAGGTCGGCTCTGCACCTGTTGAGGCTGCTGTTCCTGTTGCATACAAGAGCGCTAAGACTTCTGACGGCACAAAGATGAGCAAGGTAGTTATCCTTGCAAAGCAGGAGAAGTTCGAAGTACTTAAGAACGCGATGTCCAGCATCGGCGTAACCGGTATGACTGTAACGAACGTACTCGGCTGCGGCATGCAGAAGGGCTCAACTGAGTTCTACCGCGGCGTTAAGGTTGAAACACACCTGCTGCCGAAGATCAAGGTCGAGATCGTTGTATGCAAGGTTCCTGTTGAGACAGTCGTTGAGACCGCTAAGCAGGCTCTGTACACAGGCCACATCGGCGACGGCAAGATCTTCGTATATGATGTTGAGGACGTTGTAAAGGTTCGCACGGGCGAGACCGGCTACGACGCACTCCAGGACGTTGAGTAACGTTAAGCTAAACTAGCATTCTTCATAACCTTCCTGAATATAAAACCGCATAAGCAGAACCCCCGGCGAAAACCGGGGGTTTTGCTCAGATATTCTCAGATAGAAAGCCGCAGCGAGGATACCTGCGCGGCGATGTCCAGCGCGGAGCGCCCGACCCATTCCTGCATTGCCTGCGGCGTGAGGAAGTGAAAATCGGTGCTGAATTCCGGAGGGTTAAGGTAGAACTGCTGAATATTCCGTATCTGCCGCTCAACATAGTCGGAGCCGTAGTAGGGGAGGCAGTTCACCGGATAATCAGCGATCTTGCAGAATTTCCGGAACACCCGGCAGTCCGGGTGCTCGCGGAGGTAGAGGTGATCGTTTGCGTACCACTCGGGCTTAACCCGGCGGTAGTATTCGGCGCGGTCGGCGGCGTAGAGTTCGCGGTGGAGTTCCTTGCATGGTTCGTTTACGCGCCTGACCCACAGGACGTCCGCCATGAGGTGGCAGTAATACCCCAGCAGGAAAGAGAGCGTATGCGGGTCGTGGGATTTTCCGGCGATCATCTCGCGGTAGAATCTCTCGTAGTCGCAGTGACCCTTTCCGCGCTGAGTCCAGTGCGTGACTTCCTTGGGAGGGTCGAACCCTCCGGGGACGGGAATTCCACAGTCCGGCGCGACGTTTCCCGCCAGGAAGTCCGGCTCTGAGAGCCACGGTGCGCGCAGCTCAGCGGAAATCAGTTCGGCGACCCGAAGATGAGCGAGCCATGTAGCCATATTTTTACCTCCGGTTGAAATTGATCCTGAAATGTGGTATCATAGTAATTAGGAAAGGAGCACAGCCATGGATGACAAAGAAAAGAAAACCCTTCCGGAACAGCCCGTCGATGAGAAGCCGGAAAGCGCGCCGGGAGTTCCCGCGGAGCCTTCCGCGCACACCTGGGTCGACGATATGAAGCAGGAGCTTGAGGATTACATCGAGGATCAGGGAATTTATATCAGGCAATAAATTGATCGTGGATAATGGCGATTACGGTGAATTATGTATTCCGAATTTAAAAAAGTGGGCTGGCGCCCACTTTTTTATTTTACTTCGGTACCCTGGTAATAATATGTCAGGATCTCCTTGTAGTCGTAGCCCAGGTAGGTCGCGAGGGCGTTTGCGCCGTTCTGGCTCATTCCAACGCCGTGGCCGTATCCGTAGGTGGTGAAGATAAACTTATCCGAGTTCGCGTCGTACTCAACGTCGAACGCGCTGGAGCGCAGCTCGAAGCTCATGATCCTCTCGCGGAACACGCGTCCGGTTATCTTTACGGAATCGCCGCTGCTGTCGGTGTAGCTGTGATATCCGCCGACATTCATCTGACCTACGTAGAAGCCGTCCACATTGGTCTCTACAGAAAGCCACCCGGAGGGGTCTCCGGTGAGGTCGATGCCGGTCTTTTCCAGAACCTTGCTCTTTATCTCAGCGGAGGTGTATTCCACCTTCCTGCCGTAATTCGGGTCGTACTGCTTGTCGAGGTCGCAGAAGCGGCTCTGGAGGTAGGGATAATCGGTTCCCCATACGTTTTTGCTGGAAGCCGTGTAGCCCGCGCTGGACGCGGAGTACACAGCCTGAATGAGCGCCCCGTTGTAGTAGATCGCCTTTCCGAGCACCGACTGCACAAGTACGTTCACCGAATCAGAGACCGTGCTCGCAAGACCTACGCTCGGGTAGGTTCCGTACTCGTTGCAGAATTTAACGTATGTATAAGCCGCCACTGCCTGCGCCTTTATCGCTTCCGGCGCGAAG
>OCHN01002219.1_pt1 | contig 13099 bp, 9 predicted proteins | sample 1538911 | NCBI WGS metagenome assembly OCHN01 (sample SAMN04571736, study PRJEB22368) | human gut metagenome | biome: human gut; material: stool | host: Homo sapiens | place: Luxembourg | collected 2013-01-11 | reverse complement strand
GCAATACGGAATGCCGCCGTCCGGCAACGCCAACTTTGCATGGCTTCAGCACATGATTTACCATCTTGCACCGAACGGGCGCATCGGCATGGTGCTGGCGAACGGCTCGCTGTCCTCGCAGTCGGGCGGGGAGGGCGAAATCCGCAAAAATATCATCAACGCGGATTTGGTGGATTGCATTGTTGCCATGCCGACGCAGCTGTTCTATACCACGCAGATTCCGGTCTCGCTGTGGTTTCTCTCCAAAAACAAGAAGCAGAAGGGCAAAACGCTGTTTATCGACGCGCGCAAGCTCGGCACGATGGTCTCGCGTAAGAACCGCGAGCTGACCGACGCGGACATCCGGAAGATTGCCGACACCTACAACGCCTTTGCGAACGGTACGCTGACCGACCAAAAGGGCTTTTGCGCCGTGGCGACCACGGAGGACATTGCAAAGCAGGACTACATTCTCACCCCGGGGCGGTATGTCGGCATTGAGGAGCAGGCAGACGACGGCGAACCGTTCGATGACAAAATGAAGCGCCTGACCGGAGAACTCGCCGGGCTGTTTGAGAAGTCTCACGAGCTGGAACAGGAGATACGCGAGAAACTGGGGGCGATTGGTTATGACATTTGAAAAACTTGTAATGGAAGAGGCGCTTGATGCTATTATTGACTACAGAGGAAGAACTCCACAAAAATCCCCAATCGGAATTCCAACTTTGAGCGCAAAATCGGTGAAAAATGGGCAAATAGACTATTCCGAGTGTTACTATATTTCACCTGAAGAATATAAAAAGTTTATGACGAGAGGTTTTCCACAAAAAGGGGATATTTTATTAACGACTGAAGCTCCGCTTGGAATGGTTGCAAAACTTGACAGAGCCGATGTAGCTGTGGCTCAAAGGTTACTAACTCTGCGTGGTAAGAAAGGGGTTCTTGACAATGATTTTCTGATGTATTATTTGCAATCATCAGAAGGACAAGGACTTTTGAAGGCTAAAGAAACAGGAACAACGGTTACAGGCATAAAACAAGCTGAATTTAGAAAGATAGTCATTAAAGTTCCGGATTTTCAAACGCAAAAGAAAATCGCCGCCATTCTTTCCGCACTGGACGAAAAAATCGCAACAAATCGGGCGATAAACGATAATTTAGCTGATCTCCTGCAAACGATATATCAAGAGCGGTTCGGCAATGACATTTTGGCAGTAAATCAGGGAGTCCTCTCGGATATTTGCTCATATTCAAGAGACAAAGTAGCTGTCTCTGAGTTGAACGTCAGAACCTACTTCTCAACGGAAAATATGCTGTCGGGAAAAGCTGGTTCAACCGAGGCGACAAGCCTACCAACTACATCACAGACAACCGCTTGCCATAAAGGTGATACGTTGATTTCCAACATTCGTCCTTACTTTAAGAAGATTGTCTACTGTGAGGACAAATGTGGCTGCTCAACCGATGTTCTTTGCTTTGCGCCAAGTCAGCCGTATTACTCGGCGTACCTATTCAGCACCTTATATGCCGACAGGTTCTTCGCATTTATGGTTGCTGGATCGAAAGGAACGAAAATGCCCCGTGGAGATAAGCAGCAGATTATGACATACCCTGTTGTTCTACCATCGGAAGAAGAGTTAGCCGGGTTTAATACCATTGCTTCACCACTTCTTGAGCAGATTTATTCTAATAGATCGGAAAATAAACGGCTGCCCATACTAAGAGATACCCTTCTTCCAAAGTTGATGTCCGGAGAGATCAATGTCTCTGCCATCCAGCTCTAAGCCGCTAAATTATTTATAGGAGGATTTATTCTATTATGAAAGCACAAATTCAAGATATTAAGCGCGCGTTATCTGCGAAAGCGTATCTTTCGGCGTTTGCACTGGCATTGACAATCCCGGATGCTTGCGGACTGGAGATGGAACTGCTTGCAGGGAAAAGCTATTCGGAAGTAAAAAACAAAAGCAGAAAACGATATATTGCATGGTATAAAAAATATCTTTCGGATTTGAATAAAAGTTTTTTGCCTGCGAAGCAGTGTTATAAGTTGCGATGTTCGTATTTGCACGAAAGTAAGTGGAAATTAAAAAAGATCAATCTATGCCATATGACAACCGGAGCGTGGATTACTCTCCACGAGTACACTCAATCTGGTATTGTTGCTAATGGCGATAAAGTGACACTCAAAACCGAAATATCACTTGATATTGATATTCCGCAGTTTTGTAATGTTATGTGTGCGGCAGCAGAAAAGTTTTGCGCTGACAATGCAGATAAAACTTCTTTCCCGTTTTTACAAGTAATCAATTATGAATAAATGAGAGGTACAGCTATGCCATTCACCGAATCTACATACGAAAATGCGATAATCCAACTGTTTGAAGGCATGGGCTACACGCACATATACGCGCCGGACATGGGGCGGGAGGACTTTTCCGATCCGCTGATGGGTGGCGTTTTGCGTGACGCGCTGGTTCGCATCATACGGCTCTTTGGCTTCGGGCAGCACCTTTATTCACTCTCCAAAATCCGCAATTTTGAGGGCGGCAGTCTCGTGGAGAAGAACCGCATCTTTACGGGATATTTGCAGGACGGCGTGGAGGTCAACTATACCGCAGAGGGCGAGACACGCGCGGCACTCGTGCGTCTTTTGGACTTCGAGAAGCCGGAAAACAACGATTTCGCGGTAGTCAATCAATATACCTACATCGAAAACGGCAACAACCGCCGCCCCGACATCATCCTGTTTGTCAACGGTCTGCCGCTCGTTTTGATGGAACTCAAAAGCCCCGCCAAAGAGGACGCGGGCGCAGAGGATGCCTATAACCAGTTGCGCAACTATATGCAGGACATCCCGTCCCTGTTCATCTACAACGCCGTCTGCGTGATCAGCGACCTTTCCACCAACCGCGCGGGCACGATTACCTCCGGCTTTGACCGCTTTATGGAGTGGAAAACCAAGGACGGCAGATACGAAAACACCGCCTGGGCGCAGTTTGACACCTTTTACGAGGGGATGTTCCCGAAAGCCCGTCTGCTCGACATTTTGAAAAATTTCGTCTGCTTTTCTGGTGACGCGCAGAAGCCGATCAAGATTTTAGCAGGTTATCACCAATATTTCGCCGTGCGCAAAGCCGTGGAAAGAGCCGTTGTCGCGACCAAAACCGACGGCAAAGGCGGCGTTTTCTGGCACACGCAGGGGAGCGGGAAATCGCTTTCGATGGTCTTTTATGCCCACCTCTTGCAGGAAGTCTTACATAGCCCGACCATCGTCGTCATGACCGACCGCATTGACCTTGACGATCAGCTTTACGCGCAATTCTGCAAATGCGCCGGCTTCCTCCGTCAGACTCCCGTGCAGGCGGAAAGCAAGGAGCATCTGAAAGCCCTGCTTGCCGGGCGCGAGGCAAACGGCATTATCTTTACCACGCTGTTCAAGTTTGAGCGGGGAGAGGAGCCGCTGTCCGAACGCCGCAACATCGTGGTCATGGCAGACGAAGCCCACCGCGGGCAATACGGCTTTGACGAGCGGGTTGTGATGTCCGAGGATGCCGACGGAAACAAAGAAGCCCGCGTGACGGTCGGCAATGCGCGGATTCTGCATGACGCACTCCCGAACGCCACCTTTATCGGCTTTACGGGAACGCCTGTTTCCATGAAAGACCGCAACACCCGCGAGGTGTTCGGCAAGTACATTGATATTTACGACATGACGCAGGCGGTAGAGGACGGCGCGACACGACCGGTCTACTACGAAAGCCGCGTGATTCATCTGAAACTCGATCAGAACACGCTCCACCTGATTGACGCGACCTATGACGCGCTGGAGCAGATGTCCGACAGCGCAACCATTGAGAAAAGCAAGAAAATGCTCGGGCAGATGGAAAGCGTGCTCGGCGCGGATGCCACCATTCAGTCGCTGTGCGAGGATATTGTTACGCACTACGAGCAGAACCGTGCAAATCTTCTGACCGGAAAAGCCATGATCGTGGCGTATTCCCGCCCGATTGCCATTAAGATTTACCGCAAAATCCTTGACCTGCGCCCCTCATGGAAAGAAAAAGTCGCCGTTGTGATGACAGGCGGCAACAAGGATCCCGAGGATTGGAAGGACATCATCGGCACAAAAGCGCACAAGGAAGAGCTGGCGCGCCGATTCAAGGACAACGACGACCCGCTCAAGATTGCGATTGTCGTGGATATGTGGCTGACCGGCTTTGACGTGCCGTCGCTTGCCACTATGTATGTGTACAAGCCCATGTACGGCTACAATCTGATGCAGGCGGTTGCCCGCGTGAACCGCGTGTTCAAGGACAAAGAGGGCGGACTGATTGTCGATTATGTCGGCATTGCTTCGGCACTGAAAGAGGCGATGAAAGAGTATTCCGCCCGTGACCGCCAGAAGTACGGTGATATGGACATTGGAAAGACTGCCTATCCGAAATTTCAGGAGAAATTGCAGGTCTGCCGCGATTTGTTCCACGGGTACGATTTCAGTAAATTCTACACGGGAACGCCACTGGAAAAGGCACAGGCGATCACCGGCGGCGTGAACTTCGTCCTTGACGCAAATGTGCCGAAGCGCAAAGAATTGTTTGCAAAAGAGGCGCTTCTCCTGCGGCAGGCGCAGTCGCTCTGCTCCAGCATGACCACCGAAGAGGAGCGGCACACGGCGGCATACTTTGAGGCGGTGCGCTCCACGGTGATGAAGATCAAGCCGCTGTCGCTGAAGGAGATCAATTCGCAGATCAACGAACTTCTCAAAGCGAGCATTCAGTCCGAGGGCGTGATCAATCTGTTTGAAAGCGCGAAGATGGGAGAAAAATTCTCTCTGTTCGATCCTGCGGTACTGGAAGAAATCGCCCGCATGAAGGAGAAGAACATCGTGGTGGAAATCCTGCGCAAGCTGATGGCAGAACAGATCTCCATTTATAAGCGTACCAATGTGGTGCAAGCCACTACATTTTCGGATAAGATCACCCTGCTGATGAACACCTATTATAACGGGCTGATTACCAACGAGGAAGTCATCAAAGAGCTTCTGAAAACGGCGGAGGAGATCAACGCCCTGCGCAAGGAAGGCGAGAAACTCGGCTTATCGGAGGAGGAACTGGCATTTTATGATGCGCTGACCAAACCGGAGCATATCAAGGATTTCTACGAAAATGAAACCTTGATTGCTCTGACGCGGGAACTGACCGATATGCTTCGCCGAAATCGCACCATTGACTGGCAGAAGAAGGAGACTGCCCGCGCCGGAATGCGGAAGATGGTCAAGCGGCTACTCAAAAAGTACAAATACCCGCCGGAGAAATACGAGGATGCCATTGAAACCGTCATGAGCCAGTGCGAGCTTTGGACGGACCAGGCGGAGATGTAAAAGCCAATCAATGGAGACGAGTTATGGAATTCGAGTCATTTTGCAGTCAGCTGTTCGGAAAATTGTTTGCGTATAATACCGCATTGAGGAAAAAATCTGAGGACTTGACGCAAGAAGGAAACTATACATGTAATGATATTTTCGATTTTTATATTACTTCAAATGCACAGTCGCTTTTATTGAGTTTGTGGAGAGACCTTCCTGGTTCTGTGGGAATCTGCTTTAATGTCCGATGTGTTTTGGAAGGTTTTGCGTTGAAACGTCTTTGCTCTAAAAAGGATTTTCCTCCGTTTCAAAAGAAACTCCTCCAATTTCAGTATGCGGTGCTGGAAAGGCGTTGTTATAAAAAATTTGAAGATATTTCCGAGATTATCCAACCTCCGGACAATGAGAAACAACAGCAAACCATCGAGAAGTTCACGCAGATAATCCGTGATAACCTAGGGGAGGGTAATGTGAATGATATATTGAAATCCAATATACCATTTTTATGTGATCCAAAAGTGACATATCACGAAATGATTCGGCAGGAACTTGGAAGTGATGCATCTATTCTCTATGCGCTTTTTAGCCAGCAGATTCATCCGTCTACCTATGAAATAATTCCGGAGTCTGTATTTAAGATACTGAATGATGGTCTAGGCGATATTCTGGCTCTTATAGAGAAAGAGTATTCAACCTTACCGGACGGACAGGAATCTCTGGTTGATTGGTGGAATTTGGTTATGAGTGCGGATGTTTCCAGAGAGTACAATTCTATAATGCAGGAGGAAACAAGAATTTTATATGGTGTAAAAGATGTATTCGACAGTACTTTCGGCGAGGGCTGCTATGTTTCCCACGTGATACGCACTTTGACACTTCTGTTAATCGAACAAGCCGGCGACAAACTTCTCGGCCTCTGTGAGCAGGTTAAGGCAAAGTGGAAGACCCTATTGGAACTTTTTTCGTCTTTCCGATATGAATATAACAAAGGAATGGCAAAAGAATACTATGACCTGATGAGGGAGCATTTTCGAGTAAAACTGCTTTCCAATATGGAGATGGAATGTTCTACAGAAAAGGCATATGCCATCTATTCTGAACTTTATCCCCAAGGATGTTCAAAAGAGAAGTTTGACCGACTGTTCAGAAAAACAACCGGATATACAATCAATGAAACGGGGCAGTTAACTTCTTTAACGCAGATGGTAAGCGATTATCTTTCGATGTTTGAAAATAACCAAGCATCTCTTGACTGGAAAAAAGTTATGCGTTTGGATTATGTGGAATCACAGATGATATCTCATGCAAACGGGTATATGCGGTTTGCCAATAATGGAGCATGGAATGACATTAATAATATCATTTGCGGTACGGATCTTGGTATTCTTCAGATGCTTGAAAATATAAAAGCAGTGTTTACAATTCAAAGAGATATCGAAAATGATAAGAGATATCGCCGTGTCATTAATGTTACACGCAATTCCATAAAAAAGTTAGAGCTGTTGGCCGACAGAAAACGTGAAATAATGTTCTATGCTCCGCAAATCAATTTCTAAAATATGCTTGCGAGAAAAGCAAGTATGAAATCGATTTCATTACGTAATTCTGCGAGTTTTTGCCAAGTTTGCCGCTTTTATTTCCCGAAAACACAGTCAAAGGTATCGGCGGAAAGTTGGTCGGTTTCGGTGATGGCGTGTACGTAGATATTGGTTGTGTCAATGTCGCTGTGCCCCAACCGCATGGAAACGGTTTTGATATCGCATCCATTGGCAAGAAGCATCGTGGCACTGGTATGTCGCAGACCGTGAAATTTCAGGTGCCGGATGCCGTGCCGCTTGAGAAAGTGGTCGAACTGCTTGGTCGGTGTCTGCGGATTCATCACATGACCGTCGAGTTCTGTGAAAATCCATCCGTCCGGATTCCATCCATCTCCCATCATAGCGGCGTATTTGTTTTGATTCTCCAGGTAGGTGCGGAGTGTTTCCAGCAGTCGTTCGGGGATCACCATATCCCGTTTGCTGTTTTTGGTCTTCGGCTCTTTTTCAAACGCCTTGCCGCTCTTTGGCTTGTAAATACTTCGGCGCACATAAAGTCTGTGCGCATCAAAATCAATGTCCGACCATTTCAGACCGACAATTTCTCCACGGCGGCAACCGGTAAACAGGGCAAGTTCCACGAGCAACTTGATGTTGACCGATTCTTCCTCCAAGGATTCGAGTATCTGCCTGACCTCGTCGGCGGAGTACACTTCTACCTCTTTTCGGTCGTTTTTCGGAAAGACCAACCGGCGGGAAGCGCTGATGTCATTGTCGATGTATTCCATTTTGTAGGCAAGGGACAAAATGGAGCGAAACACCGTCGCATAGCGTTTTACCGTTGCTGCAGCCATTTGTTCGCCGGGGTGATGAATATCCTGCCTGCCCTTTGCCATGACAAACTGGATATAGTCCTGTACATGATGGACACGGAATTCTTCCAGCCGCATCATGCCGTAAGTTGGAATCAGATGTGTTTGAATGATCTGACGATAGAAGGCAAGTGTACCGGGGGCTATCTCGCTTGCCTTGATCTCCAAAAATTTTTCGCAGAAATCCCGAAACAGCGTTTTGCCTGGAGAGTTTGGTGCGATTTTCCGCCCGCTTGCATCCAGAATTTCGCCGTTCAAAATCTGCACCTGAAGATTTTCGATAAAAAGGTTCATTTCTTTCTGGAGCGAAAGATAACTGAGCGTCGGCTTCGATGGAGTGAAGGTACGGGAGACGGTGACGGGCTTGCCACGGTCATCCTTGCCTGCCGAAATGCGAATGAGATAGGTTCCGTTTGGTTTTCTGACGATGTTTGCCATTTTGTTTTCCTCCTTTTGATGGCTCACAATTTTGATTTGGAGAGACAAAAAGCGGTTCATGAGAGAAAGCTTCAAACCTGCAGCCTCTACCATGGGAGTTCTGTAAAATCGGCAACATATGTACCAAAATATGCACCAACCGGAGTTTTGGGCATTTAGTGCAGAAAAATACAGAAAAGATCCGCCCCAAAATTCAGAGCGGATCTGCTTCAAAAATGTTAGAAAACGAGAGAAAAACGGCGGAAAACAAAGAAAAACGGAGATCTTACGATCTCCGTTTTTGGTACGAGTGTTCATAACAGACTTACAAAAAGGCGGTCGGACATATTCCTTTCGTGCCGGTTTTGCCTGTGACACAAGTGAAAAACGAGATTTGAAAGGAAACGGATTATGAAAATTACTTACACAGAAAAAGGAAACGGCATCTATTATCCCAATCTGACTTTGCCGACAGACACAACCTATTCCATCGGCAAATATGGTCGGGTGTATCTTGACTATCTCAAGAGACATCGGCGGGGGATATACACAACGCTCCTAACCAAAAATCGCTTGAATGAATATTTGCACAAGGTCGATATTGAGGCAAGGGAGATGGTTTTGAAGATCACAGAGAAGATCGCCACCACACGAGGAATTGATGAGTACCTGAAAACCGCTAATCCCATCCGTTGGGTGCAGGAGATGAATGCTGCTAGGCATGATGCGGAGGAAATCGTTATGGGAAATTACTTTGCATGAGCAAATGATGCAACATCAAAAATGAACTGCCGGTACATTTACATTCGCTGGTGGAAGGTGTAAAATGATTACATAAACGATTGTGCATATTTCTGCACAGTGAATCACAGCGCGGGAGCGCCGGGGAGCAATTGACAAAATCCGCTCCCCGTGGTATAATAATTACGCAGTTTATTCTGCCTTTTCGGACGAGATGTTCGTTTTAGGAGGTAGAGATATGAACTGCAAAAAGAGGCTGAACAAACAGAATACAGGGAGAAAGATCTATCAAGCCATTGAAAGATCCGGTTATACCTATGAGCAGGTTGCAGAAGAACTTGGACTACAGAGTCCGAGAGTGATCTACGAATGGACGGCAGGACGGAAACTTCCGACTCTCGTCCGCCTGGTTGACCTCGCCGTGTTTCTTGAAGTTTCGCCGGAGGACCTGCTCGCTATAGAGTAGGTCCTTTTCCTTTTGAACTTACGGTACATTGAAGAAGTATCAAAACTGCGATATAATAATGGCACTACCGTGTTTTGGGAGGATAACATATGGAAGCGGCTTTTACCATCGGGCTCATTTTGAACATAATCAGCATGATTGCTTGTCCTATCATTGCGGGAAACAAGGGGAGGAGCGTCGCCGGTTGGTTTTTCGGCGGTTTGTTTCTCAGTGTAATCGGGCTCATTATCGTATCTTGCCTTCGGGAGATTCCGGACAGGAGATAATGACGAAAAAACTGTTCAAGATGCCGAATATAATTGCTAAAGATTGACTTTTGATATTAAATGTGATATAATGCACATGAATCAGCACAGATCTATGATCAAAATACCGAATCGGTCGGTTCGGTTTCGCCTATGGCATTATTGCGGAGTGGTGAGCGTGCGAATTCCATTGTGTAAAACAAGTCATCTGTTTTGCATGGGGGTATCCCGATCTCACTCGGGGTACCCTTTTGTTTTGGAGGCATATATGAAAAAGAAAAAAAGAAATCCCAAGGCAACAGCAAAGGATTATTCCAAGTTTTACGGTTCGTTTGCAGGACACACGGTGGCAAATACGACAACGCCGGAGTATTACGGCTTGATGAAAAAAGACGGTCGGGTGAAGATTGACCTCAAACGGATGAAAAAAGTCAAAATTTCCGGTGTGCCGGAAGAAGTTTTGAATGCCGCCTCGCAGATCCCACGAAATACCACATATTTTACACCGGCAAAGGTGCATCGACACGATTATGTTTGCAACCGCTTCCGCGATGCTCTTGCTACTTTGCAAAAGAAATGGCGAGAAAACAAACTGGCATTTTCCGAAATCACCACGCCAAAAGAAACGGAAAACCGGGTACGCACCGCGAGTCTTATGGACGGCATTTATGATTATGAAGAAGCCGCCGAAAAAGGAACGCTTGCCGGGATGAAGAGGGCTCGTCCGTATTACGAACTGGAAGTTGCTTTGCATGCAAATTTCATTCACCAGATCGCCAGTGAAATGACGGCGCTCATGCTATATGAAGCACGAATTCTCGGATACAATTATCCGGAAGTGAATCGGAATAAACTGGAGACTTTCATTGAGGGAACAACATACGGAAAACACAAAGTTTCTGACTTGCCGCACTTTGCCGTATACAATAATTTTTACACGATTTGGAACTTTCTGAAGCACAATAGTGAAGAATTGTTCGCAAAAGTGAAAGATCGCTGTCCGGAAATGCTTCTTACCGACACTTATAAGAACGGGCAGCTTTCACAGTATATTCTGAAAATTGGCGATGATTATATTGAAAAGACGTTGATAGATCTCGGCCTGTTTTACGACGAATTCTGCAAGGCGTTCTTCGGAGAAAATCCGGAAATGGCATCTTGGGACTATGATGATTATTTTACGGAACATATCCGACGGGCAATTTGGGAAGAGACTAACCCGCTTGATGTATGAAATATAGACGCAGTATCCCGGTCAAAGGCAATTAAAGGAGAAAATATGGCATATCTGTATTTAAATTTTTTTGATCATCTGACGAGCGGAAGCCGCAACTTCGACGATTTTTATACGCAGTCACTTGCCGAGCAATATGAAGGAATCAAACGTCGGCTTGGCAGAAATGCACCGGAAGACCTGCAAAAATTCGTTGCTATGTGTTGCCCGTACAGCGAATCCGAATACTATATTTCCATGCCTGCGCTCGATAGAAAAATTCAGCGGAGAATCAGACGTGACGGCAGTGAAGGATTCGAATACATCAACAATGTGGTTATCCGCCCGACGCTATACAGGGCTTATGGTATTCCGGAATCATTGGATGTGATTTTTATCGGCGATATTACTTTCGGTTCCGTGATTGCTTTTACCGTAAAAGGCATAGAGCTGATGGATTCCGGGACTGCAAAGCTTGGGGAATATCGGGTGAATTGTACAGCGGCGTGTGCGTTTTCAAAAAAGACGCTTTTTAATGGTGCGGAAGTGCTTGACTATGGCATCAATGATGTGAAAAACGCCGTTCTGACGCATGATTTTATTGACCGCCTTTGCGAAGAGGTTTATCCCGTCTCCGATCCCGTAAGCGTCAGGAAAACGATTGATCGGTGGAAAGAGTACATAGAGTTCCGCAAATATTACCTTGGCGTTCAGTCCGAGAAGTGTGAAGAAATCGCGGATGTATCCGTAAAAGAGGCATATGTCGTTACGAAGGCGGCGTATGGGAAAAACGAGGAGACGTGGAAGGCGTATCTGCTGGACGGGCACGAGGAGTTTTCCAAAGGCGAGCAAATTATTTTAGACAGGAAAATTTCGGATGCGGATGAATTTCCTTTAATCTGTGTTGCAATCGAAAAGAACCGAAGGGTCGTTCTTTCGGAAACGATCGGCAGAAGCGGGTACGGAAAGCCGAAATATGAGGTATATCTCCGCAGATATTCCAGAGATTCCATGGGACTCTCCGAGCAGGAGCCGCACTATATTAACGGCAACTTGCCTAAAGGATTCAAATTTCCCTATACACTGGGGGAACGGTTTCAGTTTACCATTACTGATCTGGAGCCGGATTGCTCTGATCTTGAGGCACGGTGCAAAAAAGACAGTGCGCAAGCAGAAAAAGAAATCGATGCGAAATACCGGAGCATGATAGAAGCAGAACTGAAAAAGCAAATGGACGCTGTGCGTCCCGGCTTGATTGCTGCCTTTGATAGAAAGCATGAAGAATACGAAAAAGAACTGAACGCCTTACTTGCCCGGGACATTGAAGAGAATAAGGATAAAGAAGTCAGGCGGGAATACGATAGCACGGTTCTTGCACCGATACAGGCGGAATACGAAAAGAAGCGAAAACAGTTAGAAGAAGTGCGTAAAAAGATCGGAAAAGGAAAGCGGGAACAACTTGATGAAATCGATCAACAGATTGAGACACTCACCGACGAGCAGCGCGTCGTCATTGAGCAGACGATGGCAAAGTTTCCGATTTCCATCTTCTATGAGACGAGAAATAAGCGTCTGACGGAAGACAAAAGGAAAAGTCTCGACATGGAGCGGGAAGCCGAACTTGCCAAACGCGAAAATGCCAAAAGGGGGGAACTGCAAGCCATATACAGGAGCACGATTGAACTCGAAAAAGAACAGAAAAAGCAAGAAATTCAGAGTGCATTTCGTGGAAAGGCGGCAGAGCGCATTGATAACGATACCGTCCGGAGATACGAAATTTACTTTTGTCCCGAAAATCAGAATGACAGTGCCGCCGAAATCAAAAAGGATCTTGATAAGATTGCCTGCCGTTTTCTGACTTACGACAACCGGGCGGAAAAGGCAAAACTGGAACGCCAGGAAAAAGCACTTGCTTCCTTACTTGGCGGGTATGTCAGGAATCCGTATCTTGTCAGTTATCTTTTCGATCCGCAGAAATTATCCGACGCGGTATCGCCTTTACAGGATAGCCCGGACTGGTGCCTCGAAAGTCTGAACGATACGCAAAAACTTGCGGTCAGAAGAGCGCTTGCCAGTGAAAGCATTTTCCTTTTGCAGGGGCCTCCCGGTACCGGAAAAACACAGGTGATAGCCGAAATTACCGCGCAATTCGCAAAGCAGGGGAAAAAGATTCTGATCTCTTCGGAAACGCACAAAGCCATTGACAATGTGTTTGAGCGGCTGCCGAAAATCCCGGAGATCCGTCCGCTACGGTTGATCCCCT
>OCHN01002195.1_pt1 | contig 13209 bp, 5 predicted proteins | sample 1538911 | NCBI WGS metagenome assembly OCHN01 (sample SAMN04571736, study PRJEB22368) | human gut metagenome | biome: human gut; material: stool | host: Homo sapiens | place: Luxembourg | collected 2013-01-11 | reverse complement strand
CTCAGCTTCGATGCTGCATGGGGAGCAGAAGATTTTCCACGTATCATGGATGTTTTGGATAAACATAAAGTAAAGGTGACATTTTTTATGACCGGAGGCTGGGTAGAAGATAACCCTGATTGTGTGAAAGAGCTGGTAAAAAGAGGGCATGATCTGGGAAACCACAGTGAGCATCATTATGACATGACGACAATTTCCCAGGAGGAAAAAGACAGTGAATTAAAAACTGTGCATGATAAGGTAAAAAAACTGACCGGTTATGAGATGTATCTGTTTCGGCCGCCTTATGGGGCTTACGACAATGATGTGATCAAGACGGCGTACGCCATGCATTATTATCCGATTCAGTGGTCAGTGGATAGTCTGGATTGGAAGAATTATGGTGTGGATTCTATTATCACGACGGTTTGCAACCATAAAGCACTTGCACCGGGAGCCATTATCCTCTGTCACAATGGAGCAAAGTATACAGCGGATGCATTGGATGCCATGCTGACCAATTTAGAGGAACAGGGTTACAAGATTGTGCCCATCTCGAAGCTGATCATGAAGAAAAATTATCATATGGATGCGACAGGAAAACAGATTGCGGATGATGCTAGAAAGCAAAAGACGACGGAGGCGGTAATACATTGAGTTGTGTATTTCCCGGATTTTTGGTTATTGAAACCAACAGATATACGGATTTCCCTTTTCGAAACATTTCTGTTCTACATAAAAACCTGCTGAAAGAACCAGACGGGACATATAAAGGATAAAGGTCGAAAAATATCCCAGTGAATAAGGAAAGTGGGACATATAGACAGGAGAGTGACAAAAATGTCCTGCTGTGGCAGCGGTATGGGACATATAGACAAAACGATAACAAAAAAGTCCTTCTGAAACAGTCAAATGGGACATATAGACGTAAAGGTGATAAAAAAGTCCTATTATGACATTTACAAGGGACATAACAAACAGTTTTTTTCGTATATGTCCTGACTGACGAGAAAATGGGGACATAATATAAAAATTTTCCTCTATATGTCTAAATTTTTCACGGAATTCGTATTCCAGAAGCCAGAGAAGGGATTATGGGTAGAAAATATCAGAGCACAGTAATGATACATAATATTTGCTTCTGGATGAAAAAAGAATTTCGTATTGACATATCTTTTCTGGGGGGGGTAGAATCAATATGTAAAAAATATTATTTAAAATAAGGAGGAAATGATTATGAACAAGCTGAAAAAAGCAGTGGTAATGGTTTTAGCATTGGCAATGGTTTTAACATGTGCCATGGTAACACCGGTGCAGGCTGCGGGAAAACTGAACAAGAAATCGGTTTCTATTTATGAAACAGAGACGGTTTCACTGACTGTGAAAGGAGTAAAATCCGTAACTTGGAAAACTTCCAATAAGAAGATTGCCACCGTTGATAAAAAGGGGCTGGTAAAGGGTGTAAAGAAAGGCACCTGTACTGTTACTGCAACGGATACAAAGACAAAAGCTGCATATTCATGTAAAGTTACCGTAAAAGCAGCAAAATCACTTGGAATTGCAGCAAAGGATATTAGTGTATTCACTGGTGGAGAAACTATTTCTTATCCGGGAGAGGAAATCAAGGGCGCAACTTATGTACTGGATGGAAAGAAACTCGGGAAAAAGAATTACAGTACATGGACAGATAAGGATGGAGAGCGTGTAGTTTCTTATGTTACACTTACAAAGAAACTTACAGATGGAAAACATACTTTTGCTATCCAGAAAAAAGGTTATAAGACCGTGACAAAATCCTTTAAATTTACTGCATTAAAGATTGATGGAATGTTTCCAGAGGGTGAAGATGGGGAACCTTGGGTATCCGATGGTATATTGTATGTATTTTGTACACCAAAGCTGGATGGAAAAGATTTTGTGATTAAAGTAGATGGTACAGAAGTAAAACCTAAGGATGCTTTCTTAAGTGGAGATGGTTTTTTTGTTATCTGGGTGGATGCTACAGGACTTTCCGCAGGAGAGCATAAGGTGAGCGTTACCGCAGAAGGAATTCCGGATGGAGAAGCTTCATTTACAGTAAAATAATATATCTGAATTTCAAAGGATATGAATCATTGTCAGGAGGATGACTATGAAACAAATGAAAAAACTGCTTGCATTTGTACTGGCATTTGCGATGATCATCACGATCTATCAGCCATCAGTGGCATATGCAGCAACCAAAAAACCAAGATTAAATGCAAAGACAATGACACTTCAGGTGGGACAGAAAAAGACCCTGAAAGTAAAGAATGCAGGGAAAAAGGCCAAATTGAAGTGGTCCAGCAATAAGAAATCCATTGCAACCGTTTCCAAAAAGGGAGTGGTAAAGGCAGTAAAAGCTGGAAATGCTGTTGTTACCTGTAAGGTGACAACAAAAAATGGAAAGACAACCAAGCTGACTTGCAAGGTTGCGGTTAAGAAAACAGCAAAAGTTACCAGTCTGACTGTTGGTTCCCAGAAAGAACTGGAAAAAGCTCTGAAAAACAAAAATGTCAGAAAGATCACAGTTGCGACACAGGGAGCCGTTACATTTACGGTACCGCAGGGCGATTACAGTAAGGTGGAGCTGGTAATCAATGCACCGAATGCGGATGTTGTGAACAATGGAAAATTCAAGTCTATTGATATTCAGGCAATCAAGCCGAATACCTACCGCGAGAATGCAAAGGGAAATGTTATTACGGTCAGTGCAACAGGTGATGCACGTGTGATTGTTGAAACCGGTGCTACCGTTGCAAAAATCATGGTTTCCGGATCAAAGGGAAATGTAAAACTGGTGGTAGATGGAACCCTTTCCGGCATTACAATTGATGCTCCGGTGAATGTGACTGTAGAAGGAAAGACAACCGTAGCAGTACCTGTTACCGTAAATGAAAAAGCGGCAGGTGCAAATGTAACTTCCAGTACACCGGTAGAGGTAAAGGCAGCAGCGCCGATCGCACTGAACCTGACCAAAGGTGCAGAGGGAAGTAAGGTAGAGACCACATCTGATAAAGCCGAAGTAACCGTAAAGAATGAGACAACACAGGCAGTAACGGTTACGACTCCGGCAGGAAGCAAGGACGTGGCAAAGGATACCACTTCAAAAGTTGATAATGCAGGAAAAGTTACGGATGTAGCAGACAATACAGATGCCAATAATAATGGCGGTGGCGCAACAGGGGGAGGTTCATCTTCCGGAGGTTCCTCTGGTGGCAATGTAACGCCAACGGAAACTATTACTTTAAATGCATTGCATGTGTTCGCACGCAATCAGATGGATGTAGAGCTTCAGACAAAAATTACAGATAAGGATAAGATTGTCGTAACAGACGAGAAGGGAAACATTCAAAAGGTTGCTGAAATTAAGGATATGAATGATGATTCACAAGATGATTCACAAGAAGATGAAGAAGATGGCTGGCAAAGATATATGATTACATTTGCTTCTAATCTTGAGTCCGGAAAATATGTGTTTACATATGTAAGTGGAAATAAGAAATATCAGGGAGATTTTGATTTTGCTGAGGAAGATTTGGCTAAAACAGAAAGTGCAGCAGGTAAAATTAAAACCGATATTTTTGATAAGACATATGATATTGTAGCAGCAGGTGAAAATGATACTTCTGTTGCAGGGAGACAGATAAATAAGGTCTTGGGTGAATATGCTCAAGCGAATGATTTCTGGGCAGTAGTTTTAGGCAACTATAGTGATACTTATGATAACAAGGCTGGAGGAAAAGCCGGATTGAAAATAACAATTCGTGTACAAGGTGGGGATAGTGATGTCCTTCAGGACGTAGATGGTATTGTTTATTTTACATTTACCAAAGAGCCGATGGCAGTGACAGCACCAGCAATTTCTTACAAGACAAAGACTTCTATTGTGGTAAAAGCAGAAGAAGATCAAGAATATATTTGCTGTGAAGCAGACAAAGAAATAACACAAGAAGATGATTGGGAAAACACTGTACAGGCAGATAGGGCGGACGAATTTGGTAATATAGAGTTTTCTAAACTTGATACGGGAAATACATATGTAGTCTACACACGAAATGTGACAGAAGCTATGGCTGTCAAGAAGAGTGAGAAAGTAACATTGTCTAATGAATTGAAAGACATGGAAGCAGTAGTTAAAACTTCGAATAAAGAAAATATTCCTGGAAAGATCACTGGCTGGCAAAAAGGAGGACTTGTACTTAGAGTCCCGGTAACTATAAAATTCAAGGTCTACGGTACCTATGAAAAAGATAAGTTAAAGGATGTCTTTACATCATCCGATGAACATTTTGGTGATTTCCAAGATGAATCAGCAGATTTGGATGGGAAAGTCCGTTTGAATACGTTCCAGAATGATTATGTTGAGCTCATCGGAGTTGAAAATTTGGGGAAAGGTGACCATACATTTCAGTTTTCTTTACAAGTCAAGTATGATGATCAGATTATTAACCAAGTGGAATTTAGTACGGTATTTTCAATTACCGAAGAAGATTTAGAAAAAACGCAAAATTAAGTTTGAACACTGTCTATTCTATAAAAGGATAGGCAGTGTTTTTGTATTGGCTCACATTTTAGTTAGAACAGTAGAAGAATTTCAAGGGATGGAAATCGAAAAAGTAGTTTCCCTGATAGAAGGAGATCCATATATCAGCAAAGTACCGGTTGCGTCTAGACTGACCAATAAGGACAGGAATGTGGAGGGGAAAAGGATTGTAGGACTGAATACAGAAGCCGGAGAAAAAAATGAAGGACTGGTTCGTTTTGACATTATTTTTTATGTGCGAATGAGAAACGGGTTGGCACAGATGATTATCAATGTGGAAGCCCAAAAAGATGAACCCGGTTCCTATCAGATTTTAAACCGCGCTATTTTTTATGTAAGCAGACTGATTTCTTCACAGAAGGAACGGGATTTTGTAAAATCAAATTATAATGATATAAAGACAGTCTATAGTATATGGGTTTGCATGAATATGCCGGAAAACAGTATGTGTCATATTTATTTAACAAAAGAAGATTTACTCGGAAAGCATAATTGGAAAGGAAATTTGAATCTGGTAAATATCGTTATGATCGGCTTGACGAATGCGCTTCCGGAGAGTCATAATGAATATGTGCTGCATAGACTGTTATGTGCCATGTTTTCTAATGAATTATCACAACAGCAAAAAATGAAAATTATGGAACAGGAATATCATATTCCAATGGAAGAAAATTTTAAGGAGGAAGTGAGTATTATGTGTAATTTGAGTCAGGGCATTAAAGAAGCCGGAATTGCCGAGGGGCGAGAAGCCGGAATTGCCGAGGGGCGAGAAGCTGGAATTGCCGAGGGCAAGCAAAGAGAAATTGAAAAAGTAATTTTAAATATGCATAAGAAAGGGTACTCGTTAGAACAGATTATGGATGCAACAGAATTGGAAGCAGCTGAATTAGAAACCATAATTGAAAAATTAAAATAAAGCATCGCAAAGACATTGGTAAAAGTGTTTACGGTAGTTGAAAGAATTATAAGCAAATACCTTATAAAAAAACGCATAAAACAGAATAAAGAATAAAAATGCAGGTATAATTGCATAAAATATCAAAAAAGGCGCAGTGATTTACAACATTGCACCTTTTTTGTTTTGTGCAAAATCTCTTTCATGCAACGGAAATGTATGTGAAAAGTGTATAAAATGCATAAGAAAAACTTGGAATTTCCGTCAATTGAATAAACGGTTGCGCAAGTGGTATAGTGGACATATCAATAAAACAAACGGTTGCGCAACACGATAGGTCTGGTGATAAGGGAGAGGATATCAGAACTATCGTGTTTGTGTCCAAAGAGGGAGGATCGTGTATGAAAGAGAAAAAACATTGGAACAGGAGAGTGCTCAGTTTTTTTCTGGCACTTGCTATGGTGATTACACAGCTTGGGGTGTGGAATGCCGGAAAGGAGAGCGTACAGGCAGCGGATACGGTAATTTATCAGGAAGATTTTAGTAAGTCAACTGATGGCTGGACGCCGGAGTGGTCTGTGGGAAGTGATTTAACGACATTTGCTGTAGGAAAAAATTATGCAAAAGATAATGATTCAAGCCTTAATATATGGAGTAAGAAAGCACAGGTACTCACGATTACGCATGAGGTGTCAGCCGTAGAAGAAGGAAACTATTATGTTTCATTAAACACATACGGTGGATCTGTAAATAGTGGTACAATTTCAATTTCTGATGGGACAACAGAGCAGAGTGCGGATATTGGGTTTTCAGATGGGCTGACAGAGTATAAAACAAAAAATGCATTGACAGTTAACACAGGAGCTTCTATTACCATAAAGGTAACTGTTGATTTAAATGAAGGCGGTTGGGGATACCTTGATGATATTACTTTAACAAGAGCAGACAACAGTAATACGGATGCGTATATGACCAAAACATTCTATTTTAAATATACAGGAGACGGAATTCCGGCAATTCAGTTCTGGAAGAACTGTGATGGAAATTTACTGGCAGGAAAAGATGAAAGTATAGCAGAGATTGATGGTTCATCTTATTATTGCATGGAAAAAATAGCAGGAAAAAATGGCTGGTATCAGATCGAACTGAAGTATAAAAAAGATGGAATAAACAATAAAGAAGTAGGATTTGATCTGGATGAACTTTCTTCTGAGAAAACAACGAAAACATGGTTAAAGAGTTATGATGATTCCTATGGAACAGATGGTGTGAAGAAGGCATATGAAAATATTTTTAATGGCACCTATGACGATCCGGCCATCATACAGGATGACTATGAAACGGTTGTTTCCTATGCGGCTGCAGTGGCAGAGGAAGACAATGCCCAGGTTGTAAAGGATGCAGCAGTCAATGTGAAAAAAGTACAAAATCTTGATGATGATTTTATCATGGGAATGGATATCTCCTCCATGATCTCTGAATTACAGAGTGGTGTGGTATACCGTGACTATGACGGAAACGAACTGACAACGCTTGATGATATCTGCAGGTTTATCAAAGAGCAGGGCATCAATCACATTCGTGTCCGTGTATGGAATGATCCGTATGATGCCAATGGCAACGGCTATGGCGGAGGAAACAATGATGTGGCAAAAGCAAAGGAATTTGCAGATGCATGCCGCAATGCCGGATTGAAAATGTTAGTTGACTTCCACTGCTCCGATCTGTGGACAGATCCGGGCAAGCAGCAGGAACCGAAAGCATGGAAAGGTTACACCCTTGAACAGAAAAAAGAGGCATTAAATACTTATATCACAGAATCCTTAAATACCATTGATCCGTCAAAAGATGTTGTGGATATGGTGCAGGTTGGTAATGAGACAACGGGCGGATTTATCGGTGAGACAAATGTCAGCAATATGTGTGTATTATTTTCAGCGGGCGCAGCCGGTGTAGAAATGTACAATCCGGATGTCAAAGTCGTCATCCATGTGGAAAGCCCACATAAAGGAACCATGGTAACATGGGCAAAAAATCTGCAGGACAACAATGTTGATTATGATATTCTTGCCACCAGTTATTATCCATACTGGCACGGAACATTAGATAACTTAAAACAGCAGTTTGAAACAGTAAAGAATACATATCATAAAGATGTGATGGTAGCGGAAACCAGTTATGCTTATACGTTAGAAGACAGTGACGGACATGCCAATACAGTGCGTGTTGGAAATAATGATAACGGAGCTGACACAACGGAGCCGTTTACCGAGCAGGGACAGGCAACTGCAATCCGCAATCTGATTAATACGGTAAATGAAGCTGGCGGACTGGGTGTATATTACTGGGAGCCGGCATGGCTGACCGTTGGAAATACCAAAGGACTTACCGGAGATGCATACAATGCACAGGTAAAGGAAAATCAGGAAAAGTGGGAAAAATACGGAAGCGGATGGGCTTCAAGCTATGCCAACGAATATGATTCGAAAGATGCAGGCAAATGGTATGGCGGTTCTGCAGTTGACAATGAAGCCATGTTTTATCCGGATGGCACTGCAACTCCTGCACTTCATGTATGGAATTATGTAAAAACGGGTGCTGTTTCGAATCTGGTAAGTGTAGAAGGATTTGATTCTGCACTGACACAGACGATTACAGCAGGCAGTGATTTTACACTTCCGGATTCCGTGAAAGTGACGTATTCCGATAGCAAAACACCGGTAGCAGAGGCGGTTACCTGGGATGAAGCATCTGTAAAAAAGGCGGATATGTCAACACCGGGAACTTATCAGATTTCCGGTACAGTTTCTTTGAGCAAAGAAATTGCAAGAGGCGCTTACAAAGGAAAAACCAATGTAGATGTTACACTCACCTTACAGGTAAAATATGCAAATCTGATTACAAATAAAGAAGCGGTTGAGTTTGACAGCGGAGAATACTTTACCGTAGACGGAACCACGTTCAAGGGAATTCCTTCCGCAGAGAATGCAAAGAGCGGAAAAAACAGTATGGGCTGGTACGGAGCATCCGCAGCAAATGGTTCTGTTACATATAAGGAAGCAATTACGCTGGAAAAAGGAACCTATACATTGGAAGCATATGCCCAAGGGGCACAGTCAGATGTAACCATGCAGATATTAAATGCAGAAGATGATAGTGTACTATTTACCGGCGAAACTACAGCAATGACTGCATGGGGAGACTGGCATACACCGAAGGTAACTTTTACACTGGATAAAACAAAGAGCGTAAAACTTCGTGTATGTGTAGAACATGAGGATGGCGGATGGGGAGCAGTGGATGTGCTGTATCTGCATAAGGATGCATCATCTTCGGAAGGAAAGGATGATACAAATACTTCCGGCAGCTCATCCTCTGGTGGCTCATCCTCCGGCAGCGCTGCAACCGTCACTCCATCTGATGATACAAAGAAGGATGACAAGCCAGAGCAGACAACCGAATCAAAGAACGTAACGGCAACGACTGCTTCCGGGGAGAAAGCAGAAGTAACGGTTACCGTGACAAAAGATACGGCTGGAAAAGTAACGGAAGCAAGTGCAGAAGTGACAGGTACCAAGGCAGAGATTTCTGCAGATATGGTGAGCAGGATCGTGGAAGCTGCCGGAACAGACCATGTGGCAATTACTGCAAATGTTACCGATAAAGAAGGAAATATCAGATATACAGTAACCGCAGATGCAAAAGACTTAACTGCAGGAAACAAACTGAGTGTCGTTGTTGTGGATAAGAAAACCGGAGCGTATAAGCTGGTAAATGCAAAGACGTATACCGTTGGAAAAGATGGCACATTACATGTGAATCTTGCCGCAGGTTCGGATTATCGGATGCTTTCTGCAGCAGAAATAAAAAATGTGGAAAAAGCGGTTTTAAAAACGGTTGCCGTAAAAAAGACGACAGCTTCCATCAAAGAGGGAAAGAATACAAAGATACAGTTAAGCAGTAAGCTTGATCTGGATAATGTAAAAAAGATTACATATACATCTGGTAAAAAGTCTGTTGCAGCAGTAGATAAAAACGGAAAGATTACAGCAAAGAAGAAGGGAACCGTCACGATCAAAGCAAAAGTAACACTGAAGAACGGAAAGACAAAGACAGTTTCCATGAAAATTAAAGTAAAATAACATTGTGAGGACAGTGGTTCTGTGATAAAATAAAAAAAAGAAATTGTATTCTTTGAGACTTATCCGGGTATCTTAAAGGATAAGACAGGTGAAAAGGATTTGGGGATTAATTACAAAAGGAGATGGAATCATGTCAGCAACGGGGTTATTTATTTTTCTGATTGCGATTATCGGGATTGCGGTACTTGGGGCATTGATCGCAGTGATTGCAGCAGTATCCGGGGCATCTGCAGCTATTTCGGATGAAGAGGATGGACTGGAGGAGAACGCATAAAGCAGTCAGAAAATAACGGACAGAGTACAGGAAAGAAAGACGTTCGGAAACGGATGTCTTTTTTTTGTTTCTAAAAAGAAAATAAAGCTTTCGGAAATCCTCTTGTAAAAAAGAACCGATTATCGGTATAATGAAAAAAAACAGGCGCTGGGAACTGTGTTCCACTTCCAATGCGTCTGCTTTATTCAGCAGAAGAAAAATTTACAGGAGGAAAACATGATTTCAAAGTACAGTGTGAAACGTCCTTATACCGTGCTTGTGGCAGTTGTGCTGGTCATCGTGCTCGGTGCGGTCTCGTTGTCAAAAATGACGACAGATCTGCTTCCGGATATGAGTTTTCAGTATGCGCTGGTTGTCACAACCGATATGGGAGCAAGTCCGGAACAGGTGGAAAGTGATGTGACAGCGCCGATTGAATCAGCGATGGCAACAACGTCCAACATTAAAAATATCAGTTCTGTTTCCTATAACAGTTATTCCGTCGTAACACTGGAATATGAGCAGAATGCAAATATGGATTCGGTGGTGATCGAAATCCAGCAGAGTCTTGACCAGGTATCCGGGCAATGGGATGATTCCATCGGAACACCTATGATTATGAAAGTCAATCCGGACATGATGCCGGTGCTGGCTGCAGCGGTGGATAAGGATGGCATGGATGCGAACGCACTTTCCGGTTATGTGAAGAATGATCTTGCGCCGGCACTTGAAAGTCTGGAAGGAGTGGCTTCTGTCACTACGACCGGGCAGCTGGAAGAAAGCGTAGATGTAACACTCGATCAGGACAAGATAGACGCATTAAATAAAAAGATTCAGAAGAAGATTGATGAACAGTTTGAAAAGTCCCAGAAAAAAATTGATGCGGGGAAAAAGAAAGTAGAGAGTGGAAAGTCTTCCATCAGTCAGGGATCGGAGCAGTTAAACAGCGCGATTAATCAGACGATGGATCAGCAGAAGAAGCTCTACAAGACGGAACAGGATCTGAAAAAACAACTCGCAGAGTTAAAAAAACAGAAAGCTTCTTTGGAACAGATCCAGACCGGTATTCAGACCTTTATGAAGTCGGATGCATATACCGGAATCGTGACGGTATTAAAAGATAACCCGCAGCTTGCAGAGAGCAGTGAGATGCAGGCACAGATCAAACAGGTTAATGCGGTTGTGAAAAAGCAGTTTTCGGCGTTGTCCTCGCTTGGAATCACAGTAAATACCTATGAGGATCTCCCGGCGGCATCCGCAGAAGTGGGAAAACTCCTGACCAAAGTCAATACAGGAATGAAAACCATTGAACGTGCACAGCAGAAGGTAGAGAGCGGAAAAGTCAGCCTGGCCTCGGCTTTGGATACGTTAAATGCCAATGCATCCATGACGGCACTTCAGGTCAGTGCTTCTTCTACCGAACTGGCCAATGCAGCCTCCTCCTTGGAGAGCGCACAGAGTAAACTGGATGAAGCCAAAGATACGGCACATGATTCCGCAGATCTGAATAAAGTGCTGAGCAAGGATACCATCACAAGCCTGCTTGCCGCGCAGAATTTTGATATGCCGGCGGGATATGCCATGGATGGGGATACTGAGTATCTGGTACGTGTGGGAGATGCCGTGCAGGATGTCAGCGAATTAAAAGACCTGCCGCTTGTGGATATGGGAATTGATGGAATTGATACAATCCGCCTTTCGGATGTGGCAGAAATCAAAGTGACGGATAATTCCGACGAGACGTATGCGGCGATTAATGGCAATCCGGGCATTATGCTTTCGATGGAAAAACAGACCGGATATTCTACCGGAGAAGTTACGAATCGTATTCTGGATAAATTTAAAGCGTTAGAAAAAGAAGATTCCAAGCTCCACCTGAATGTATTGATGAATCAGGGCGTATACATTGACATGATTGTAAACTCTGTAATGCAGAATATGATCTGGGGGGCAATCCTTGCTATTTTGGTATTGCTGCTGTTCCTGAAAGATATCAAACCGACAATCGTGATTGCATGTTCCATACCGCTTTCCGTTGTCGCTGCAATCGTGCTGATGTACTTTACCGGAATTACCTTAAATATTATTTCCATGTCCGGACTGATGCTTGGTATTGGTATGCTTGTGGACAACTCAATTGTTGTCATCGAAAATATTTATCGTCTGCGCGCAGAAGGCTATTCCATCCGGAAAGCAGCGGTAGAAGGATCAAAACAGGTGACGGGTGCGATCATTGCGTCAACGCTTACCACGATCAGCGTCTATGCGCCGATTATTTTTACAGAGGGAATTACCCGGCAGCTGTTTGTGGATCTTGCCCTGACGATTGCATATACCCTGGTAGCGAGTCTGGTCGTGGCATTGACGTTTGTCCCGGCGATGGCTTCTGTTACACTCAGAAAAACAAAAGATATCCGTCATCCGTGGTTCGATGCCGCCCGGGAATGGTATGGCAGAGTGCTGGAGTGGTGTCTGCGTTTCAAACCACTGGTACTGATTATTGCGGTGGTTCTTCTGATCGGAAGCGCAGCACTGTCACTTTCAAAAGGCTTAAACTTTATGGATATGGATATGGAGACAAATCAGCTTTCCGTCACGATTTCTGCAAAAGAGGGTGAGAAACTGACCTTTGAGGAATTGACACAGGCATCGGATGATGTGATTCAGAGAATCTCAAAAATCAAAGGAATCAAGACGGTCGGAGCGATGGCTGGTGGAGATTCCACGATGAATCTGATGGGTGGAGGAAATGACAGCGTCAGCATGTATATCCTGCTGGATGAGGACTCCAAAGTCAAAGCATCGGATGTGGAAGAAAAAATTGTCAGCAGGACGAAAGATCTGGACTGCAAAGTAGAAACCAACAGTTCTTCCATGGATTACAGCAGTTATTTCGGCAGCGGTCTTTCCGTCAGAATTAAAGGAAATGATATTGATACGCTGCAGAAGCTTGCCAAAGAAGTGGCAGATGTGATGAAGCAGACAAAGGGAACCGTGGATGTGGACGATGGTCTGGAAGATACAAATCCACAGCTTACCATTTCCGTGGATAAAGAAAAAGCTGCGGAATACGGATACACGGTTGCACAGGTATATCAGCTTGTCAGTGCGAAGATGGCAGACAGCAAGAGCGCAACCACGATTTCCACAGACATCAAAGATTATAAAGTCTATGTGCAGACACAGGAACAGACGGATACGAAACTGGACGATATCAGACAGATGACATTTACCCACACAGACAAAGACGGAAAAGAAAAAGAGATTCCTCTTACGAAAATCTGTGAGATGAAAGATACGACAACACTCAGCACCATGAAACGGGATGCACAGACACGTTATATTACGGTATCCTGTGGTGTGGATGAAGATCACA
>OCHN01002181.1_pt1 | contig 13286 bp, 7 predicted proteins | sample 1538911 | NCBI WGS metagenome assembly OCHN01 (sample SAMN04571736, study PRJEB22368) | human gut metagenome | biome: human gut; material: stool | host: Homo sapiens | place: Luxembourg | collected 2013-01-11 | reverse complement strand
CCGCCTGCCTGAGCCTGTACCACACCACCGGAGACAAGAAGTATCTGGACTTTTCCAAAGATTTCATCGACTACTTTGTGCAGGAGGACGGCTCCATCAAGACCTACGACCCCAAGGAGTACAACCTGGACAACGTGAATCAGGGCAAGAACCTGTTCATCCTGTACGACATCTTCGGGGACGAGAAGTACCGTAAGGCCATCGACACCATCCGCAGCCAGCTGCTCACCCAGCCCCGCACCAAGGAGGGCAACTTCTGGCACAAGGACATCTATCCCTGGCAGGTGTGGCTGGACGGCACCTATATGGCCCAGCCCTTCTACATGGAGTATGAGACCCGCTACAACAAGATGCAGGGCTGCATCGACAGCTACAAGCAGTTCATGAACATCCAAAAGCACATGCGGGACGAAACCACCGGCCTGTACTACCACGGCTACGACGAGAGCCGCCAGATGTACTGGGCCGACCCCGTCACCGGCTGCAGCCCCAACTTCTGGCTGCGCGCCATGGGCTGGTTCATGGTGGCCATGGTGGACGTGCTGGAGCGCATGGACGAGCAGCTGTACAACGAGTACCGCGGCATCATGGCCATGCTCAAGCAGACCATCGAGGACGTGCACAAGTTCCAGGACGAGGAGACCGGCATGTTCTGGCAGGTGATGGACCACCCCGGCGTGGAGGGCAACTATCTGGAGACCAGCGGCACTGCCCTGTTTGCCTACGCGGTGCTCAAGGGCGTGCGCCTGGGCTACCTGCCCAAACGGATGGCAGCCTGGGCTGAAAAGGCCTTTTACGGCACCTGCGACAAGTACCTGTCCAAGAATCCGGACGGCAGCCTGCAGCTGGGCGGCATCTGCCTGGTGGCCGGTCTGGGCGGCAAGGACCACCGCGACGGCTCTCTGGCCTACTACTTCAGCGAGCCGGTGGTGTGCAACGACGCCAAGGGCGTCGGCCCGCTGGTGCTGGCCTACACCGAAATGATTGCCCGCAAGAACTGATCCTTCTGCGCGGCATTCCCTGTTTTTCCTGCGGCGTCTGCTTTTTGCGGACGCCGCTTTTTTTGTGCAAAAAGGGGACGGGCAGCGTCCTGCGCTGCCCGTCCCCGGGGTTCTTTTTTATAAAGCCTTACTGTGCCTTTGCCAGAGCCTGTGCCACAGCCTCACGGAAGCCGTCGGAGGTCATGGTAGCGCCGGAAGCGCCGTCGATCTCTGCGCTGTTGGCAGCAATGGCGTTCTGGATCAGCTTGTCCAGAGCCGGTGCGCCGATGTCAGAGGACTCGGCGTGGGAGTTGACCACGATGTCCGAGATCTTGCCGTCGGTGATGGTCACGGTCACTTCCATGTCGCCGCCGCGGCCCTTGCCGGTACCGGTGTAGCTGCCGTCCTTATAAACGGTGTCGGATGCCACGATGCCGTTCTCGTCCTTTGCCAGGTCGGCCAGCTCATCGCGGCTGGTCAGAGCCTCGCCGGAAGCGGTGGCCTTGGCCATGGTCTTGCCCAGCAGGTAGCCCCAGATCACGCAGCGGCCGTTGGAGTTGCCGGCCATGTTGATGGGGTAGTCGATGGCGTACAGGTCACCGGAGGTGTTGCCGGTGGCGTACAGACCCTCGATGGGCTTTTTCTCGTCGTCCAGGACCTGCAGGTCGGTGTTGACCGACAGGCCGCCCACGACAGCCAGCAGGGCAACGCCCACCTTGGCAGCGTAGAACGGAGCCTTGACCACCGGGTACAGGAAGTCGGCCGGCTTGTGGAAGTCATCGTCGGCGCCCTTGGTGACCAGCTCGTTGTAGCGGTCGATGGTCTCCTGCAGAACATCGGCGGGTGCGCCGATCAGAGCGGCCAGCTCCTCGATGCTGTCTGCCTTGACGGTGTTGCCCACGGCGATGTCGCTCTCCACGATGGAGGTCACATCGTCATCGGTGAACTCCTGGCCGATGGCTGCGCTCATGGTGTCCCAGAACATGCCGCCGCCGGTGCCGTTTTCCAGAGACATGCGGTTGTACTTGCCGTAGTCTGCATCAAAGATGGACCATGCAACGTTGCCGGTCTGGTGCATGACATTCATGCTCTTGCCCTGCACCCAGGTGCCCTCGTTCATGAAACGGTGGCCTTCCTGGTTGACGAAGGGGAAGCAGCCGTGGAACATGGAGCATGCCTGCGGATGCAGCATCAGCGGGAACGGACCATCCTGCATGTGTGCACCGACCCACAGGCCCATCTTGTGGCCGTCGCCGGTGGAGAAGCCTGCGGGGCCGTGCTCGCAGCGCTGCACACGCTTGATGTTCTCGTCGCAGTAGTAGTCGGTCATCTCGGTATCCTCGTGGATGCCGCCGGTGGCCAGGATGACGCCCTTGGTGGCACGGAACAGCCACAGCTCGCCGTCACGCTGTGCGAACACGCCGGTCACGCGGCCGTCCTCCACCAGCAGCTCCTGAGCCTTGGTGTTGAAGAAGTAGGTGGCGGGGTGCTCGTACTTTTCTGCGTTCTGGCTGTCCTCGTACAGGACGTTGGTGGCTGCAAAGTAGCCGCACTTGGAGTCGAACTGATGGTCGCCAACGTTGACGAACATGTGGTAGTCGTAGGACTCGGGGATGATGGCGTTGGGGGCATGTGCACGGAAGGACACCGGCACCACACCGAACTCCGCGCACTTGTCGATCAGCCAGTTGCCGGCCTCGGGGGAGTTGTTGAACCACATGGAGACCAGAGCCTCGTTCACGCGGCTGCCGCAGCGCTGGACCCAGATGTTCTGGTGCTCCACCACGTCGGTCATGTGGGGCAGCTTGCCCTCATCCACCAGAGACTGGACGTACTTGGTGTTGCACAGACCAACACCGCCGCCCTGGCCATGGATGGCGTTCTGGGCCTCAATGACCACGACCTCGCTGCCGTTCTCCACGCAGGAGCAGGCAGCGGTACAGCCGGCGTTGCCGGCACCCACGACGACCACCTCAGTGGTCACGACCTGCACGGCATCGGTATCCTTGTACTGATACGGGTCGGTGAAGAAGCCGGGCTTGCCGGTCTCGGCAGCAGCGGGCTGCTGAGCCGGGGTGCTGGAAGCGGGTGCAGAAGCAGCGGCAGAGGATGCGGTGCTGCTTGCGGCAGTGTTGTTGCTGCAGGCGGTCATACCCAGAGCAGCGGCACCCAGTGCGCTGACTGCGGTGCCCTTGAGGAAGGATCTACGGGACAGTTTCGACATGGTAGTTTCTCCTTACATCTTTTTCTCTCTTCGTGCATTGCGACGGAACGCCTCTTTGTTAAAAAAGAAACATTCACTTCGTTTCTATTTTAACATTGACACCGTTGGCTGTACATTGTATTCTTGATACAAATATCGCCCGTATTTTGTTTGTATTTGACCAAAGGAGACCCTCATGCTCACCACCGAACTCTGTGCCCGGCTCTGCGCCGACTTTCCGCTGCAATTGCCCGACGCCCCTGCCTGCTTTGCCTGCACCCGGGTGGTGCTGGACCCCTGGGACGATGCAGAAGGCGGCACCGTTTTCATCGGCGAGGGCACCGTGGACCGCCCGGACCGGTTTTACCTTCTGTGCGCACCGGGCGCACCGCAGCACCCCAACGCCGCCCACTACGCCGATCCTGCCCTGACCCTGCCGCTGGTCCGGGCCGTTCACCGCCTGCTGGAGCCGGAGCGGCGGCTCCAGCACCGTCTGGAGCAGGCCTGCCTCTCCGGCGGCCTGAAGGACCTGCTGGCCGCCGCCCGGCAGGAGCTGGGCAACCCGGTGCTGGTGGTGGACAGCAGCTTCCGCACCCTGGCCATGGAGCCGGAACAGCCCATCGGCATCGACAGTTGGGACCGCATCCTGCAGGGCGAAGCGCCTCAGCATCACGACCTGAAGCAGGCCGAAGCCATGATCGAAAATTTTTCTGCCCGCAACCTTACCGGCCTGCAGACCGTACCTTACACCGAGCCGGACGGCCGCCCCGTCCGTCGGATGGTGGGGCCTGTGGTCGCCCCCGACGATGGCCGCAACTGCGGCGGGCTGGAGATCATTGAGCTGAAACACCCCTTTGCTCCGGAGGACGAGGTCCTGGCCCAGCGTCTGCTGGAGCTGCTGCAGCATTATCTGGTGCATGCAGCCCCCACCGCCTGGCGGGCTGCACCGGAAGAGCGCTTTTTGCAGGAGCTTCTGTTCTGTGAGCCTGCCCAGCAGAGCGCCATGCAGAAAAAGCTGCACCGCTTCCCGGCGCTGGAAGCGCCCCCGCACTTCTATCTGGCCAGCATCCCGCTGTCGCAGGCGCACCGGCTCACCCGCACGAATCAACAGGCTCTGCTGGCCCACGAGTGGCCGGAAGGGTGGTTCATGCAGACCGAAACCGCCTTCCTGCTTCTGCTGCCCGGCACCGGGGACGCTGCCCAACCGGAACAGCTGCTGCAAAAATTGCAGGAGGTGGGCCTGCGCATGGACCAGACCGTGATCCTGAGCATGCCGTTTCCCTCTCTGCTGCAGCTGGGCACCGTGTGGCGCTTCAATCAGGAAGCCGCCGCCACCGCCCGGGACCTGCACTGCGGTGCGGGCTGCCGCAGCGCCTCGGCCCTGTATCAGGACGTGTTTGTCCGCACCATCGCCCAGAGCGCCAACCTCCGGGCCTTCATCCACCCCATGCTGCGCCGCCTGCAGGAGTACGACCAGGCCCACAGCACCGCCCTGCTGCACACCCTGTGCGTCTACCTGCTGCAGGAGCAGAACCTCCATGCCACGGCCCGGCAGCTTTTCATCCACCGTAATACGCTGGTGTACCGGCTGCAGCGCATCCGCACCCTGCTGCAGCTGGATTTGGATGATGCCGCCGTGCGCAATGTCCTGCGCACCGGCTGTATCCTGCTGGAATACTATCAGGGTGCCTTCTGATTTTTCGCACAAAACAAGACCCGGCACAGTCTGCATTCCACACTGTGCCGGGGCTTCATTGGTTTGTTTTCGTTACAGGGTCTCTACGCGGTCAAACAGGGAGCCTGCGGTCTCCACCGCATCCCTGCTGCCAAAGGTCACCTTCACACCGGCAGCCATGGCATCGGCCAGACCGGCGGCCTGCTCTTTGAGCAGAGCTGCGTCCACGGCACACAGGGCCTTGCGGTCGGCAGCCTTCATTGCTTCGGTGATGCCGCAGAAATACTGCCGGTCCAGCTCCCGTGCCTCGGCGCGGGGCTTGCGGGGCGTGTCCAGCTTGGCCACGGCACCCACGATCAGGTCGTTCAGGTCCTTTTCGGTGTAATCGCGGGCGGCCAGCTCCGCCGGGCCCTTGGCAAAGGTGTCGTAGCTCTCGGTCAGATGGGGGTCCCGGTAGGTGTACAGGTACTCCACGCCGTCCGACGACAGCATGCCGGTGCCGTAGGCGCCGCCCACCTCGCGGATGTTGTGCCACAGGTATTCGTAGCTCATCACGCGGGCCAGCACCTTGCGGTCGCTGCGGCGCTCCATGGGCCACACCTGCACCGCGTAGTTCACGCCGCCGTCAATAATAAAGGCCTCGTTCACCGGCGGGGTCAGCGGCTCCACATAGGGCTGCGCCGCGTCGCGCTCCTGCGCCGCAAACCGGCTGCCCGGCAGCAGGGTGCGCAAGGTGTCCAGCGCCTGCTCCGAGCCGTGCAGGCTCACGGTGAGCTGGGCGTGCTGCAGCACCTGGGCCCGCAGGGTTTCCAGCTTTGCGCCAAGGCCTGCCCAGTCGGCCTTTTCCAGCAGATCGCACAGGAAGTGATAATAGCTTACGCCGCTGCATCGCTCGCTGGCCGCGTTCTCCACATTGTAGTGGGCACTGGCACGGACCGCCGCATAGGCGTTGCCCTGCTGGATGAACTGCTGTTCCATGTTCAGTTTCTGCTGGCTCAGCACCCGGGCAAAGGCGGCTTCCGCCGCCGGGCCGGTGAGCTGCGTGTCATACAGCCACTCGCCGCCCAGCTCCACGGCCTTTTGCAGGCTGCGTTCCAGCAGGCTCAGGCTCATGGTCAGTTTGGCATGGCAGGGTGCGCCCTCCTGCCGGCCGGTCCAGAAGTCCAGCAGTACGCGGCTGTCGCCCAGCCAGGTGCTGCGCAGGGTGTTCAGCTGCTGGGCCGTGTGGGTCGGCGTGTCCAGCTCGTCCAGCATATCGGTGAGCAGGTCCAGATACGGCAGGTCCTCCGGGGCCACATGGCCCAGGTCATAGTAGAAATTCAGGTACAGGCTGCCCGCCGAGGGGTGGCGCAGCACCGTGGCACCGGCCACCTGCTCGGTCTGCCCGGCCGCGCTGGGGGCACCTTCGCCCAGGTCGGCCACGGTCAGCGGGTGATCCAGCACCAGTTTGGCGTCGGTGCGGGCCGGGGCCTGTGTCTCTTCCTGCTTCTTGGGCAGGGTGGGCACCTGCAGCACCTGCACCGGAGCCGGGGCAAACAGGCTGCGCAGCAGCTCGTCGAACCAGCCGTCCGCCATCTTGCTGCGCAGGGAGGCAAACAGCTTATCCGTGTGCAGCAGCAGTGCGGGATCCCCGGTGTGCAGCCAGCCCGTGGAAGCGTTGATGGCGTCCAGCACGCCGTCCGGCAGGCTGCCCGGCCGCTCCAGCGAGGCAAACTCTGCCGAATTCAGCGAGGCCAGCAGTAGCTCCTGCGGGATGCCCCGGGCCAGTACGTCATCCACTGCCTTGCGCACCGCCGGGGCAAACTTGCGGGCGCTCTCTTCGGTGGCACCCCGCAGCACCAGCTCCAGCGTGGGCTGCAGGGTGCTGTCATCAAAGCCCATGTCGATGTCCGCACCCAGCTTTTCGGCCAGCAGGGCCGCTTTCAGGGGCGAATTGTTGGTGCCCAGCAGCACGTCCAGCAGGATCTCCACACCCAGCTGCCGTTCCCGGTCCGCAAAGGCACCGGTGTACCAGGCCAGTGCGCACTGCACCTCGTCCGGCTCCGGGTTCTCGGTGTAATAGGGCAGCTCCACGCAGGTGCCCGGCTGCTCGTCCTGCACCGTCAGGCGGGGGCGGGTGGTGGTCCTGGGCATCCGGGACAGGTAATCGCGGTCCAGCATTTCCAGCTTTTCGGCCATGTCCATCTTGCCGTACAGGGTGATGCAGCAGTTGTCCGCGCTGTAGTGGCGGCGGTACACCCGCTGATATTTCTCATAGGTCAGCGCCGGGATGCTCTCCGGGTCGCCGCCGGACACAAAGCCATAGGCCGTGTCCGGGAACATGGCACGCTCCAGCGCATTCTGCAGCTGAGCGTCCGGGGTGGCAAGAGTCCCCTGCATCTCGTTGTACACCACGCCGCTCACAGTGCCGTCGGCATCCCGGTGCCAGCCCTCCTGCTCGAACACAGCCCTGTCCACCATGGCCAGCGGGCAGAACACCGCGTTCAGGTAGACATCCATCAGGTTTCTGAAATCCGTCTCGTTGGGAGTGGCAAAGGGGTACACGGTCTTATCCGGGAAGGTCATGGCATTGAGGAAGGATGCCATGCTGCTCTTGAGCAGCTGCAGAAACGGCGAGGTGACCGGGTATTTTTCGCTTCCGGCCAGCACCGAATGCTCCAGAATATGAAAAACGCCGGTGTCATCGGAGGGGAAGGTGCCGAACCCGATGCCAAAGGCCTTGTTGTTGTCCTCATTTTCCACCAGCAGGATGGTGGCCCCGCTCACGTCGTGGGTGAGCACGGTCAGGGTACCGTGCTGCTCGGGGCAGTCCTCTGTGCGGACGAGGGTATAACCGGGAACCTGCTTCATCGCTTTATTCTCCTTTGTATTTTTGGTCTGGCCCTATTGTATCATTCACCGTTCCAAAACACAATTGCCGGTTTGTAAACAATAACCCAAAAAGGCTCCCCTGTGCATGCACAGAGGAGCCTTTTGAAAAAACGTGTGTTACACCTGCTTGGCGTGTTCCGTCCGGCACGACACCCGGAACAGCACAAAGCCGATGACGAACAGCACCGCGATGCTGCCCACGCCCACGTTGGCACTGCCGGTGAGCTGGCTGCCCACACTGACGATCATGGTGCCCAGGAAGGATGCCCCCTTGCCGCAGATGTCGAACAGGCCGAAGTATTCGCCGGATTTTTCCGCCGGGATGATCTTAGCAAAGTGGCTGCGGCTCAGTGCCTGCACACCGCCCTGGAACATCCCCACCAGCACGGCCAGCACCCAGAACTGCCACTGCTGGGTGAGGAAGAAAGCAAACACCGCAATGCCGGTATAGGCCGCGATGCACACCGGGATCAACTGGCTGGAGGGGTATTTTGCGCTCAGCCGGCCGAAGATCAGCGCCGAGGGAAAGGCCACGATCTGGGTGACCAGCAGCGCCAGCAGCAGGCCGGTGGTGTCCAGACCCAGGGCCGTGCCGTAGGCCGTGGCCATATCAATGATGGTGTACACGCCGTCGATGTAGCAGAAGAACGCCAGCAGGAACCAGAACACCTGCTTGTCCTCATAGAGGTGCTTCAGGGTGTGGCCGATGCGCACAAAACTCTGCCGGATGGCGTGCTGCTCCACCTCCACATAGTTGACCTGCCGGTAGCGCCGGAGCAACGGCAGGGTGGTGACCAGCCACCACGCCGCCGTGATGAACAGTGCAATGGTCAGGGCGGTCATCTGGCTCATGCCGATGGCCCCGCTGCCCAGCACCAGCGCCAGACACACCACAAAGGGCACACAGCTGCCGATGTAGCCCCAGGCATAGCCGCGGGAGGACACCATGTCCATCCGCTCCGGGGTGGTCACATCGCCCAGCATGGAGTCATAAAACACCAGACTGCCCGAAAAGCCGATCTTGGCCACGATGAAGATGACCAGGAACGGCAGCCAGGTGCGGGCCGCGCCCATGGCACAGCAGCCCAGCACACCCACGAACAGGCAGAGCATGAAGATGGGCTTTTTGAAATTCTTGGTATCGGCCAGGGTGCCCAGGATTGGCCCCAGCACGGCGGTGACCACCGTGACCACCGAGCTTGCATAGCCCCAGTAGGCCAGATAGTTCACCTTGCTCACGCCGCCGGCCTCCGCCAGCGCATTGAAGAAGATGGGCACCAGCGTAGCGATCATCAGCACAAAGGCCGAGTTGCCCACATCGTACAGGATCCACGCACGCTCCAGCGGCGTGACCTTAAATTTTTTCTTTTGCATTCTTGTTCCTCTCGCACCGCCGTGCGGTGCACTCTCTTTTCCCAGTTGTCTGAACGGCAGGGAGTTTCTCTGACCTCCTGCTGGCCGCCCCTCAGAATTCCCCGAAGGTGTGGTCATAGGCCTTGTCCAACGGGGTGTCCGTGTCCAGCGTTTCCGCATAGGCTTCGATCAGCCGCACCGCCAGCGGAATGGCCTGCTGGTACAGGGCATCCAGTTTCTCATTGCTCTCGGTGCACTGCGGGTTGGGCTGCGGGTTGGCCACAAGGCCGTGGAGCACGTCGTACTTGCCCACTGCCTTCATGCCGGTGAGCACCACCCAGCGCTTGACCGCGCCGGAGGGCTGCAGCAGCCGGTGCATCGCGATCATCCCCTTGAGGGCGTCCAGCACCTGCAGGCCGGTCAGGCCCTCGTAGAAGGGCGCGATGACCCGGGCATTTTCCGCCGTGGGCCGGATATGGCTGGCCGTGAAGAAGTTCTTCGGGTCATGGCCGTCCCGGCGCAGCAGCATGTCGTCGAACTCGGTCTCGATTTCGCAGTGGCTCACCCCGCTCTGGCGGGTGTAGGCCTCCACATAGGGGTGACAGGTGCTGTCCAGCGCAAAATGACACACGAACCCCAGCGCATAGGCCAGCGCGGCGTCCCGGTCCTTTGCCTGTTGCACCATGCCCCGGGCGCGCTCAAAGAACACCCGGCCCGGCTGCTCGTGCATGGCGTTGCCCAGGGCACTCACGGGGTTGGACTTGGCTGCATGATAGTAGAACAGCAGATCCGGCCCGTGCAGGCCCACGTCGAACAGGGCCCGGTTTTTCCCGATCTGATCCTGCAGGGCTGCGGGCAGCTGCTGCAGAACATCCGCGCCGAAGCGGCGGTGCGCATAAGTTGACGGCATAAGATCCCCTCCTGTTTCTGTCGGGCGCAGTGCGCTCATAGTTTCAGTATAGCAGAAAGTTTCCCGACCTTCTACCCTTTTGTGTCTGATTTCTGTAAAAATTTTGAATGATTCTTACTGTATTCTGCCGGGTCGTTTCTGAAAATATGGGCTCTGCACGCAAAGCGCAAAAAAGCACAGCCGTTCTCAGAACAGCTGTGCCTTTCCGGTATCAATTCTTATATGTTCTCGTAGCCCTGGGGCATCTCGTTCTTGCGGTTGCGGTCCATCAGGGTGCGCAGCGCGTCGCTGGCGCTCATACCCTCCTTGACGATGGCGTTCACCGTCTGCACGATGGGCATTTCCACGTTGTACTTGGCAGCGAGCTCCATGGCGGCGGGCAGGGCGTTGATGCCCTCCACCACCATGCCCACTTCCTTTACGGCCTGCTCCGGGCTCTCGCCCTTGCCGATGAGGATGCCGGCGCGGTTGTTGCGGCTGTGCATGCTGGTGGCCGTCACGATCAGGTCACCGATGCCGGCCAGGCCCGCAAAGGTGTGGATGTTGCAGCCCATGGCCACGCCCAGGCGGGCGATCTCGGCAATGCCGCGGGTGATCAGGGCCGCGCGGGCGTTGTCGCCGTAGCCAAGGCCGGTGGAGATGCCCACGCCCAGGGCGATCACGTTCTTCAGGGCACCGCTCAGCTCCACGCCCTTGATGTCGGGGTTGGTGTACACGCGCATGCAGGTGTTGCTGAACACATCCTGCACAAAGCGGGCCGCCTCGTCATCCGGGCAGGCCGACACAATGGTGGTGGGCAGGTCCAGCGCCACTTCCTCGGCGTGCGTGGGGCCGCTCAGGGCCACCAGCCTGCAGTTTTTGGGGCCGCCGTCCCTGTTCAGCTCGTCGGCGATCACCTCGGTCATGGTATATAAGGTATCCGGCTCCATGCCCTTGGCCACATCCACAAGGATCTGACCGTCCGGGATATAGGGCCGTGCCTTGGCGGTGGTGCCCCGCACGAACACCGACGGCACTGCAAACAGCAGCACATCCTTGCCGGTGCACACTTCCTCGATGCTCTTGGTGAACTGCAGCTCGGCCGGGATCTTCATGCCCGGCAGGTTGGGGTGCACCCGTGTAGTGGAGAGGTTGTCCACCTCCGCCTCAATGGCCGACCACACCTGCACTTCGTTGCCGCTGACGGTCAGCATCCGCGCCAGCGCCATGCCCCAGGTACCTGCACCCAGAACGCCAATCTTCCGTTTCGTCACGTTTGTGTCCTCCGTTTGCACCGGCAGCCGGGCCGCCGGTGAATTTGCGCGGCACCGGCAAACCCGGTGTGCACGTTGTTATGCCCATTGTACACGAAAGCGCCTGCCGCGTCAACCGGCTTGCCGCATTGCACAAAGTTCCCGCAGCGGCTGGGCCGTTTTTGTTCACAATACGCGATTTTTGCAAACCATTTGCACCGCCGGACGTTTCATGTTATAGTATTCTGGTAGGTTTTGTAGGAATTTCCGCAAACCCCTTGACTTTGAGTATACTCGAAGTTGTATAATACATTCACCGTTGTTTTCTGAGAGTATTTGAGGTACTGTGATCGTTCATGTTTGAAGCACTTTTATCCAACCGCACGGTCAGCGTGCTGGTGGAGGCCCTGCCCCGCATCCTGACGGCCGGCCTTACCATGACCATCCCGCTGACGCTGGTGTCCTTCTTTTTTGCCATGATCATCGCGGTGGTGGTGGCACTGGTGCAGTACGCCAATGTGCCGGTGCTGCGGCAGATCGCCCGGTTCTACATCTGGGTCATCCGCGGCACACCGCTGCTGGTGCAGCTGTTCATCATCTTTTACGGCCTGCCCAGCCTGGGCATCATGCTGGACGCCTTTCCCGCCGCCGTCATCGCCTTTGCCTTCAATGAGGGTGCCTACTGCGCCGAGACCATGCGCGGCGCGCTGGAAAGTGTGCCCCAGGGCCAGCTGGAAGCCGGTTACTGCGTAGGCATGAGCTGGGTGCAGATCATGCGCCGCATCGTGCTGCCGCAGGCTTTGCGCACCGCCGTGCCCGCCCTGTCCAACTCCCTCATCGGCATGATCAAGGACACCTCGCTGGCGTCCAACATCACGGTGGCCGAGCTGTTCATGGCCGGTCAGCGCGTGGCGGCCCGCACCTACATCTTCCTGCCCATCTACTGTGAGGTGGCGGTGGTGTACCTGCTGTTCTGCACGGTCATCACCAAACTGCAGGCTGTGCTGGAGCACCGGCTCAACGCCCGGGGCTTCCAGTAAGAAAGGAGTGTGGAACCCATGGCAATGATGGAGATCCGGAACGTCCACAAGACCTTCCGCACCTACGCAAAAGCCGGTCTGCGCCCCGGTGCACACAAGGTGGTCAGCGAGCTGCCGGTGCTGCAGGGCGTGGACCTGACCGTGGAAAAAGGCGATGTGGTGGCCATTCTGGGCCCTTCTGGCTCCGGCAAGACCACCCTGCTGCGCTGCCTGAATTTTCTGGAGACCGCCGACGCAGGCCAGCTGGTGCTGGACGGCGAGACCTTTGACCTGGCCCATGCAGGCCGGGCCGACATCGCCCGGCTGCGCAAAAAAACGGCCTTTGTGTTCCAGAACTACAACCTGTTCCGGAACAAGACCGCCCTGCAGAACGTGACTGAGGGACTCATCGTGGCCCGCAGGATGCCCCGGGAGCAGGCCGACGCCATCGGCCGCCGCATGCTGGAAAAGGTGGGTCTGGCCGACCGGGCCGACTACTACCCCCGCCAGCTCTCCGGCGGTCAGCAGCAGCGCGTAGCCATTGCCCGTGCCCTGGCCACCGACCCGGAGATCATCTATTTCGACGAGCCCACCAGTGCGCTGGACCCGGAGCTGACCGGCGAGGTGCTGAGCGTGATGCGCCAGCTGGCCGAAGAGGGCATGACCATGCTGGTGGTGACCCACGAGATGGGCTTTGCCCGCAACGTTTCCTCCAAGACGGTGTTCATGGAGAACGGCGTGGTGGTGGAGCAGGCTCCCTCCCGCGAATTCTTTGCCGACCCGAAGGAGGAGCGCACCCGGGCCTTTTTGCAAAAGATCGCCCACACGGAGTGATATACGGTCATCGGGGAGCTTCCTCCTCGGACACGAATACGGGTTGCGGCTCCCAGCGCATGCGGCGGCCCTTGAGCGAGCCTTGCATTCTGCTGGCCGCTGTCCCAACAGCAACTCCCTGTTTCCGCCGCTGGCGGCGGTCGTTGCCGTTGCAGGCCATTCCATCGCCCGCCCTACTGCCTGCGGCAGCAGGGTCCCACCCCAGCGGA